>Ga0209722_1000364_pt1 | contig 51902 bp, 39 predicted proteins | sample BioC12SIPDNA_2_FD_185745 | JGI IMG/M metagenome (GOLD analysis project Ga0209722, IMG submission 185745) | Anaerobic biogas reactor microbial communites from Washington, USA - Biogas_R1_A C12 SIP DNA (SPAdes) (version 2) | ecosystem: Engineered > Bioreactor > Anaerobic > Unclassified | place... | reverse complement strand
GTGCGCGTATCCGCCAGCGGCGACCGCCTTGCAGAGGGAGCCCTCCCAGAACATCCTCGCTTCCTCGGGGGCGAGGTGGAGCTCGTTGTGCAAGCCGGCCATGCAGTAGCTGATGGCCATGGTCCGTACGGTACCCAGGCCGAGCAGATTCACCGCCATGCGTACGCTGGTGACCTTGTTGCGGATTCCGAACCAAGGAGAGTTGGCCAGGGCGAGCAGCTTGGTGCTGAGCGAGCCGTCCGCGCTGATCACCTTGGCGTAGTCAGCTGGTTCGGCGTTGGGATTCTTGCCCAGATCGATGAACTTCATTGCGACCGCCACAGTGGTGGGCAGGTAGGAGAGAGATTCGATGCGGGCTCGGATTTCCTGTTCAAGCTTGGTGGCATCAGTGATGCCGGCTGGTTGATTCTCGCCTTCGATCATGTAGAGACCCCTTTCTACATCGTGACCAGAGTAGTTCGGGCAGATGTTTAGGACAATGTCTGCCGGTTGAGTAGCCGGAATGGTTGTCCCACACCTTTGCCGGTTGGCAACGCTGGGGGCACATAGGGCAAAAATCCCGCGTTCCGTCGAGAGGATACATCGTCCCGGTACCGTGTGGACTTCAAGATGGAGTTAACACGTTACGAAAAAATCAGAGAAAACCTTATCTTTGATTGTGGATTGCCGATATAAGGAGTGCCGCATTGTTTGGAGAGCCTCTGTCCATGGCAGGAATCTCGATGTCGTTCGCCGTGGCCGTGGGACGGTAGGGCCGATGGCCCGAAGGAGGGAGGTAACACTGCTATTCGGATGCGTGCGCTTGGGGGGACGCGATCGAGGTCGCCTGACCTGTAGGAGGTAGGGGGATCGCGCTTCGCGCCCTCGTTTTGTTGGTTTTCGGGGAGGAGGGGCACCAAGCGCCGGGATGGACAGATGTGTGCCAGGCAGTCTCGCGGATGAGCGAGGGCCGGGCACGACTCGGGAGTAGCTGGTCGCCGGACACCCTGCGAAAACCGCCTCTCCAGGACGGGTCGCGGTACGCGGGATGGCCAGACGGCCGCGGCTTGGGAGACAATGGCGATGGACAGCAGTGGCATCCTATCGGGCCGTGTTCTTCTTGTGGGCCCTCCGGATTACGACAACTCCGTGGGCGAGGTGCTGGACGAGCATTCCTGGGAATGCATCCAGGCTCATTCCATGGGCGAGGCGCTATGGCGCTTACGAAATGAGACAGGCATTGACGTGGTGGTGATTCGCCCGGGGCCGCGGTTGGGGATGTATACCGAGCTGTGTCGCCATCTGAAGCTTGGTCACAGCCGCAGCTTTGTGTCGGTTCTCGTCGTACTGGAGCCGGACTCGGGCCATTTGCGGGCGGAGGTTTTCGAGGCGGGAGCGGATGACTGTATTCAGATGCCGGCTCCGCGCAACGAGATCCTGCTGCGTCTGCTGAACGCGGTTCGCATCAAGCGGGCGACGGATTCATTGGAGGACGCCACGGCGGTCATCACGGCGCTGGCCAACGCGATCGAAGGCAAGGACGCCTATACCTGCGGGCATGTAGAACGGGTGGCAATGTATTCCGCGCAAATCGGTCGTCAAGTGGGCGTCGAGGGTGATGCCATGACGGCGCTGAAGACGGGCGCCATGGTCCACGATATTGGCAAGGTCGTGGTGCCGGACCAGGTGTTGAACAAGCCGGGCCGGCTCACCGACGAGGAGATGGACGTTATTCGTCGTCACCCGGCGGCGGGATACGACATACTGCGGCCCTTGCGGACCTTCAAGGATGTGCTGCCGGTTGTGCGCTGGCACCACGAGCGGCCGAACGGGACCGGGTATCCGGATGGGCTCAAGGGCGATGATCTGCCGCTGCTTCCGCGGATCGTAGCGGTGGCGGATTGCTTCGACGCGCTCAGCACGGACAGGCCCTACAGGCCGGCTCTGGCGCTGTCGGAGTGTTGGGACATCCTCAGTCGTAGTGCCCGGGTTGGGGATCTGGATCCCGATCTGACGGACAGGTTGTTTGAGATCGTCGGGCACGAGCGGGAGCTGGCGGTCGTCTGAAGCGATTGGCACGACGCTCGACGGCGGGCGTGCTTGCTGCCCGTGGTTCGTTGGACGGCGTGAATCCCGTCGCGTCGCAGAACGCATAGGCACGTCGCCACCGAGCAGGTCGATTGCGGGCTTGTCTGCGGCTTCTCGGGAGCCGGCGACAGGTTGTCTCGGCCCTGTGGTTGGTCCTTCGGTTGGTCAGTATCATGTCTTGTCTGCTTAGGCGTTCGGTGCTACAGTGCGCGAGCGGATTCTCAAGCTTACTAGGTGAGGTGATTATGAGCAGGTTGAATTGGATCGGTGTTCTGTGCGTCCTGTTCGTGTCGGCCGGCAGCGTGGCCATGGCGGCGGAGCCTGTCGGGCGATGGTCGGTCGAGAAGGCCCGGGGCTGGCATCAGGCCAAGCCCTGGCTGGTGGGCTGCAACTACATCCCGTCCACGGCCATCAACCAGCTCGAGATGTGGCAGGCCGACACGTTTGACCTTGAAACCATCGATCGCGAGTTGGGATGGGCCCAAGGCTTGGGCTTCAGCAGCATCCGTGTATTCCTGCATCACCTGCTGTGGCAACAGGACCAGGAGGGTTTCCTGAAACGAGTGGATCAGTTTTTGCAGGTGGCCGACAGGCACGGCATCGGAGTGATGTTCGTTCCGCTCGACGACGTATGGGATCCGTTTCCGCAGCTCGGCAAGCAGCGTGCCCCCAAGCCCCACGTTCACAACTCCGGCTGGTTGCAGAGCCCGGGTGCGGAGTTGTTGAAAGACCCCGCCCGGCACAACGAGCTGGAAGGATACATCAAGGGCGTGCTCACCCGTTTCAAGAACGATCGGCGGGTCCATGCGTGGGATCTGTATAATGAACCCGCCAACCCCAACCGGTCGTCGTATGGTGATCGGGAACTGCCCGATAAAGAGCAGAAATCGCTGATGTTGCTGCAGAAGGTCTTTGGCTGGGCGCGCGAAGTGAACCCCTCTCAACCGTTAACCTGCGGCGCGTGGATTGGCGACTGGTCCGATCCGGAGAAGCTCTCGCCGATAGAGCAAGTGCAGATCGGGCAATCGGACGTCATCAGCTTCCACACCTACAGCAAGCTCGATCAGGTCAAGAAGTGTGTGGAGAACCTGCGGCGATACGATCGGCCGATTATCTGCACCGAGTACATGGCTCGGCCGAACGGCAGCACGTTCGATCCGATTCTCGGCTGGTTCAAGGAGCAGCAGGTCGGCGCGTACAACTGGGGCTTCGTGGACGGCAAGAGCCAGACGATTTACCCCTGGGATTCCTGGACGAAGAAGTACACGGCGGAGCCGCCCCTGTGGTTCCACGACATCTTCCGCCGCGACGGCTCGCCGTACCTGGCCGCCGAGGTAGAGTACATCAAGAAGGTGACCGGCGGTGTCACGCGGGCGCGTTCGAGGCGCTGAGTCCGTCGCCCGGTTGGTGAGCGGTGTTCCCCGCAATCACAAGGCATATGTGCCGACCAAGCGGTTGAAGTCGGCGATGAACCGCGGCCAGTCGATCTGGGTGATGCGGCCGTTGTCGACGACCTGTCGGCCGGCGATGAACACGCTGGTGGCTCGGGGCGGTTGAGCGAGCATGAGGGCTCCGAGCGGGTCCTGGGCGAAAGCCCCGGCCAGGGCTGGGTCGGCGGTATCGAACAGAGCCAAGTCGGCGGCGGCCCCGTTTTCCAGACGGGCGATCTCGGGGCGATGCAGCACGTCGGCCCCGCCGACGGTCGCCAGCCGGAAGGCCTCAGCGGCGGTCATCCCGGCCGGATTGCCCATGACCCGCTGCAACAGTAAGGCCTGCCTGGCCTCGGCCAAGAGGTTGCCGCCATCGTTGCTGCTGCTGCCGTCGACACCCATGCCCACCTTGACGCCCGCGTCGATCATGCGACGGATCGGGGCGATGCCGCTGCCCAGCCGCATGTTCGACGAGGGGCAATGGGCGACACCGGTGCCCGTCTCGGCCAGCAGGCGGATCTCATCATCATTCAGGTGCACGCAGTGAGCGAGGTACACGTGCTCCGCCAGCCACTGGTGCTGGTGGAGATACGCGATGGGTCGCACGCCGAACCGCTCGATGCAGAAGCGTTCCTCGTCGAGCGTCTCGGCCGCGTGGGTGTGCAGCAGGGCGTGGTGTTCGGCGGCCAGGGTACGGGTTTCATCGAGCAACTCCGGCGTGACCGAGAAGGGCGAACAGGGGGCCAGATCGATTCGCCGCATGGCCAGCGGGCGGGGGTCGTGAAAGCGCAGAAGGGCACGCTGACAGTCGGCCAGGATAGCCTCATGGCTTTGGACGCAGGAGTCCGGCGGGAGTCCACCGGCCGACCGCCCGAGGCTCATGCTTCCGCGGCAGGCGTGGATGCGCATGCCGAGCAGTTCCGCCGCTTCGAGCACCGCCTCGATGCTCACGTCGCTGCCCGCGGGGAACAGGTAGTGGTGGTCACTGGTCGTGGTGCAGCCGCTCAGCAGCAATTCGGCGAGGCTGATGGTGGCCGCCTGCCGCAGGGCGTCGGCGGTCAATGCCTGCCAGCGGTCGTAGAGGGTGGTGAGCCACTGGAACAGGCCGGCGTTCTGGACGGCGGGCAGGCAGCGGGTCAGCGATTGGTACAAGTGGTGGTGGGTGTTAACCAACCCGGGGACGACGAGCATGCGGTCGCCGGGGATGATAGTGACGCCGCCGGGCTTCCATGCCTCGCCCGGGTCTCGGCCGGCCTGGGCGGCCAGGGCGCACTCGATCTGGCCCTCGGTGACATGGCCGAGATCGATCAGCGTCTGCCCGATCACCCCGCGGGTGGTTCTCTGCCGGTCGAGAGCCTGCCGCACTTGCTCTTCGGTGACCGCTCCCATGGCGACGAGGATTCCGCCGAGCGGTCGCCCGCGCAGCCGCTCGACCGGCGGCATGGTCCCCACGCACGGGGGGGGCGAGGTGGGCAAATCGCGCGTCGGCCCGACATGGGTGATCCGCCCGTCCTCAAAGGCGATCGAGCTATCGTGCAGGACGGCCACCTTGCCGTTGAGGCAGGTGATCGCGGTCGCGTGATCAATGCGTTTCTTCATCGCGGCTCCTCTATGCACCATGCGGGCCGCGCCCGGCAGAGCCGCAACGGCGGTACCGCGGACGAGGTGCGAAGCGGGCCACGATGGTGAGTCGCTGGCCATCGCATCATGGATGGTTTGCCCATCGGTTGTGTCGGTACCATGATTACCATGCTCCGGCAAGCTTCGCCAGGGCGGTCAGGATGGTCGGGAGAAGCGCCTGATCGAAGCCCTCGATGTGATCGGCCAGGATCCAGTCCATTTTCAACTCATCCAGGCGAGCGCCTCGCATTGCGATCCGGTCCTCATGGATCTGGCCGATCCCCTGCTCATAGGCTTGCTGCAGGCAAGGTACTTCTGTGGGTTCGAGACCAATGATCCGAGCAACGGTGGCGTCCACGGCCGCCACGTCCGTGCCCGCCAGCAGGAACCAATCGCCCAGCCGGTCCCGGATGTCCACCGTGGTGCCCCAGAACGGGGCGACGTGCGGTCCGTTCCCTTCGCAGCCGATCGAACCGTCGATGATGGCCAGGTCGGGTTGCACCGTGGCGACGATATCCAGGAAGCACTGAGTGACTCCGCCGGCCGCGGTATGCAGGCGTGAGCGAGAAAATGGGATGCTGCTGTGTCGCTTGAGACACGCGGTCCCCACGAAATTCTTCATCGCCCCCGTCAGGTAGGTCCACCGATGCGATTTGACCGGGGCAATGGAGATCACTCGGTCGGCCCGGGTGACGTGACTGGATACGTAAATCCGCCGCAGGTCGGTGTGGGGCGAAGGGACCGCGTCCCAGGTGGGCGACTCCGCTTCTAGGCAGACGAGGGAAATCCGGCCGGGGTAGGCCGCGTCCAGCCGCCGAGCCTCCGCATCCAGGTTGGTCGATCCGTCGAGGGCAACCGCGTTCTTCCAGGAGAACCGGGGTATTTGTCCGCCTTCTCCGATGATGACCTTGGCCGCGTCGGCCTTGAGGCATTCCTCGGCGACCGCGGCGACGATCTCGATCTTGCTGCTCTCGCCGGTGGTGAAGACGTTCTGCGGCACGAAATCCAGACCGCCGAGATTCGGTTTGATGAACACGGTCTCGCCGGGATGAACAATGGAGTCGATTCCGCCCACGGCATCGAGGACCGCCCGAGTCATGTCGTAGAGGTCTGTGCCGCGCACGGCGGCCACCTCGGCGTCGTCGTCCCAGGGGAGGTCGGTAGGCACGGGAATGTAGGGCATCGGGGCTCCGCATCCCGTTAGCAGGTGGGAGGACATCAAGGCCAGTCCGGAACCCGCTCCATAGCGGAGGAAAGCCCTTCGGTTGAGTTGACGCATCGCTTCTCCTCGCTCATGGCCCGCGGGCCATGCCTACCCGATGTGCCTCATGTCAGCTCGCCCGGCGGCGATGCCCAGGCGCGTTTAGCTATTATACCAGCGTCCTCGACTGTCCCGCGAAAGGCCGGCTTGGTCCAGTCGTCAAAGCCCTCTTCGTGTGCATGGTTTTCTTACGGTCGGGGCTCTGCTTGCATGAGGTCCCAGAGTCGCCGGGCCTCGGTCGTCGCACGACGACGCAGCTCGCTCTCATCGCCCCCCGTCCAGGATCGGTCGCGGAGTCGCCATTGCCCACCGACCATGACGCTTCGCGTGTGTCGGGCGCCAAGGCCGAAGATCAGGTGGCCCGCCAGGTTATCCGCGTCGAGCGGCGTGGTCGGCACATAGTCCGTCACCACGAGGTCTGCGGCCGCACCGGGCACCAGCGTTCCGAGCCGGACGCCCAAGAGTCGGCCTGCCAGTCGAGCGGACTCGGCCAGCATATCGACGAGCGCATCGGGCGACAGCCCCGCGCCGCCGTCGCGCGATTTGTACCAGGCGGTCGCCAGCTCGGCGAGCATGTCAGAACCGATGCCGTCGGTGCCGAGCACGACCGGCCGGCGGACATGCCCGAGCGGCGTGTAGCCGACGGCGTTGTTCATGTTGGAGCGCGGGTTGTGGGCCAAGGTGATCGCGGAATCGGTCAAGCGGTCCCAATCAGACCGCGTCAAATGCGTGCCGTGGGCCAGCAGGGATGGTAGATCGAACACGCCGGCCCGCGTCAGTCTGTCCACCACGCCCGCACCGTAGCATTGCCGACAGATCGCGTCATCGCAAGGGTCTTCAGCGACGTGGATATGCACGCCGACCTGGTGCCGGGCGGCGAGGTCCGCGACCGCGGCCAGCGACGCGTCGCTCAGCGTGAAGGCCGCGTGAACCCCGACCATCGCGGCGAACCAGCCGTTTTGCCGGGCGAGGCAGTGCCGCAGATAACGCTCGTTCTCGGCAAGGCCCGCGCGACAGTCGTCGGGACCGTTGCGGTCGGTGGTCTCGTAGCCGAGTATGCCGCGCAGCCCGGCGATCCGCAGCCCGGCTTCGATCGTGTCGAGGCTGCCGTCGATGGCTGCGGGCGAGGCATGATGATCGATGACCGTCGTGGTGCCGCAGTGCAGGGCCTCCAGGCCACCGATCAACGCACTGATTTCGCACAACGGCAAATCCAGCGCCCGATCGAGCCGCCACCAGACCGCGTCGAGGATCTCGTGCAGGCCATGCGGTGCACCCGCGGGTGGAGGCATTCCTGTCGCCAGGGCGGAGTACAGGTGCGTGTGACCGTTCACCAGCCCGGGCATGACCACCGCACCGCACGCGTCCAGCACCTCGTCGCCATCCGCAACCTCCACGCGTGGCCCCGCCGCGGCAATGGTCGCGCCGCGGATGCTCAGCTCGCCCGCTTGAACGCTGCGGCGGTCCAGGTCGAGCAGGCAGGCATGGCGAACGACGATGGCCATAGCGATTCGTTCCTCAGTGTGCGATCAGTGCGAACTCATCCTTGCCAAGGCGATCTCAACCGGCGACTCTCGACTGGGGAGTCTCGCCCGAGAGTCAACCGGGGACTTTCGTCCCCGGCGCTCGGCGATTTCCCATCTGCAATCTCTACTCTCCAGTCTGCGATCTCGAATCTCCAATCTCCAATCTGCGATCTCGAATCTCGAATCTCCACTCCTTCCCTTGCCACCCTCCACACGCGCCCCAGCTTCCAAACGTCACGTCCTTGCCACCGCCGACACGCGGCTCGGCTCCCAGGCGGTCTTGGACAAACCTGCAGTGGCGATGGCCCAGATGCCAACCCAAGTCCTTGTTGTGGGCTGAGAAGAGTGCGACGGACTGACGTAAGGCCGCTTACTGCTCGCAATAGCGCCGCACCTCTTCCAGCCGCGGCGGGATGTCCACGGGTGCTCCGGCCGCCCGGCTCGCGGCGTCGATGTCCTTGAGCCCGTTGCCGGTGATCATCGCCAGCACGGAGGCGTCCGGGGCGATGATTCCGTGGCGCACTGCGCATCGCACGCCAGCTACCGCGGTGGCCGCCGCCGGCTCGGCGAATAGACCCGCCAGTCGGCCCGTATCACGCATCGCCGCCAGGATCGCCTGGTCGGAAACCTCGATATACCTCCCGCCGCTCGCCCGCACCGCCCGCACCGCCTTGTCGAGATTTCGGGGCACGGCCACGTTGATGCTGTCAGCCAGCGTGCCGGGCAGCGCGTTCACTTCGCAAGCCTCACCGTGAAAAGCCTTCGCGACCGGAGCCATACCCGCCGCCTGCACCCCGAGCAGTCGCGTCCGCCATCCGATCAGCCCCAGCTCGCGCATCTGTTCCAGCCCTTTGCCGATGCCCGCGATGGTGCACCCGTCGCCGACGCTGACCGCCACCCAATCCGGCGGATCGTCGCGGCATTGCTCCGCGATCTCCAGGCCGGCGGTCTTCTTGCCCTCGACCAGATAAGGGTTGATCGCACAGTTGCGGTTGTACCACCCAAAGCTGTCGCAAGCTTGTGAGCATAGGTCGTACGCCGCCGCGTAGCTGTCCTGCACGCGGAAGACGGTGGCCCCGTAGATGAGCAACTGGGCGATCTTGGGGGCCGGGGCGGTGCGTGGGACGAAGATCACCGCCGGCAGCCCGGCCACCGCGGCGTAGCCGGCAAGGCTGGTCGCCGCGTTGCCGGTCGAGGCGCACGCGATGGTCGTCGCACCGGCCGCCAGTGCCCGGGCCACACCCACCGACGAGGCCCGGTCCTTGAAGGACGCGGTCCCGTTGCGCCCCTCATCCTTGAGCCGCAGCCGACGCACGCCCAACTCGCCCGCCAGCCGCGGCGCCTCCACAATCGGGCTCCACCCGACCGGCCAGTCCGGGCAGTCGTCCAACGGCAGCAGCTCACGATAACGCCAGTGGTTCAGCGGGCGATCAGCCAGTGCCTCCCAGGTCATCGTCTTCCGGGCGGCGGCCATGTCATAACGCACGTCGAGAATGCCACGGGCAGGTCCGCACGCCTCGCAGGTACAGCGCAATGGGGCATCCGCCGACACCCGCCCGCAGCACACACAAACCAGATCCGTCACCAGCGACATCGTACGTCCACGATATCACGCGGGCATGGTCGCGGGCAAGCCGACCTGCTTGCCGCAGGATGAGGCCGAAACTATATTGAATGGAACATGTTGTATCAGCCGCAAATCCTCGAGGAAGCCCTGACTCTCAAGGCCGACCTGGGCGGCGACGTGGACGCACTGGCCGGCGGCACCGACTTGCTCGTAGCCCTCAGCCGCGGGCAATGGCGGCCCAAGAACGTCCTTGATTTGTCCAGGGTGGTGGAAAGATCGGAAATCCGCAAAGCGGACAGCCGATTCAGCCTCGCCCACGGCGTCACGCACGCCCAGCTCACGCGCCTTCCGGTGCGGGCCCTGGCTGAGGCGGCCCTCAGCATCGGCGGCCCGCAGATTCGCAATCGGGGCACACTGGCGGGCAACCTGGGCACCGCCTCGCCGGCTGGTGACGGCTGCGTGGCTCTGCTGGCCCTGCACGCCGAGATGGAGCTGACCCGAGCCGGTCGCGGCTCGCGCAGACTGCCGGTCCGCGATTTCTTCCTCGACTACCGCCGAACGGAACTGCGACCGGAAGAACTCATCACCCGCGTCGTCGTTCCCGCCGACTGGACCAGCGCGTGGCACAAGATCGGCAAGCGAGGCTCGGTGAACATCAGCGTGGTCTGTGCCGCCGTCGCTCGCTCGCCGCAAGGACGGTTCGGCGTAGCTTTCGGCTCGGTCGGGCCATATCCGCTGACCGCGCCGAAGACCGAGGCCCTGCTTAACGCCGCCGCTTTGACCCCGGAACTGATCGACGAAGCCGCTGCCATGGCTCAAACGGAGGTCTCGCCGATCTCCGACCACCGAGCGTCGGCGGCGTACCGACGGGCGATGTGCGGCACGCTGCTGCGGCGGTTGCTCACCGAGCACTTCCTGAACGGGAGGGACTGACCATGCCCGAGAACGTCAGCGAACACGGCGGGGCGGCGTCACCGGCGGATGACTCGATCTGGCACTGGCGATGCAAGGTCAACGGACAGATCATCGAACGCGATCTGCACGCGTCGACCACCCTGCTGCACGCCCTGCGCGATCATTGCTCGCTGACCGGCACCAAGGGGGCTTGCGAGGAGGGCGAATGCGGCTCGTGCACCGTGCTGCTCGATGGCGCGCCGGTGAACAGTTGCCTCGTCCTGGCCGCCCAGACGCAGGACTGCCAAGTCACCACCATCGAGGCCATGGCCAGCGGCAGGAAGCTTCATATTCTCCAGGACAAGTTCCTGGCCGCCGGGGCCGCCCAGTGCGGCTACTGCACGCCCGGGCTCATCATGGCCGCCGCCGCTTTGCTCAAGCAGCATCCCGACCCCACGCCGGACGAGTTCCTCCAAGGCATGGAAGGCAACATCTGCCGGTGCACGGGTTATAAGGCCATTTCCGAGGCCATCCGCCAGGCGGCCCAGGAGTGGCCCACACCCCCGGAGGTGCCCTGATGGCTACCACGCCCGCACCGCCCCCGGTCACCGACAAGCCGCTCATCGAGCCGAGCCCGACGCCGTACGCCGACCCGCCGCCGTCACCGGTTGGGGCCTCCGCTCGCCGTCTGGATGGGCTCGAAAAGGTCACTGGTGAGGCCCTCTACGCCGCGGATTTCTTCCCGCGTGAGGCCGACTTGTTCGCGACGATCCTGCGCTCGCACGAGGCCCACGCCGAGGTATTGAGTATCGACACCGCACCGGCGATGAAGGTCGCCGGAGTCGTTGGCGTCTACACGCACGTGGATGTGCCGGGCACCAATCGCCAGGGTCTCATCAAACGCGATCATCCCGTGCTGGTCGAGGACCGCGTGCGGTACAAGGGTGACGCCCTGGCCGTCGTGGTGGCCACCAGCGAGTCCGCGGCTCACGCCGGTCGGGACGCCATCCGCGTGCGGTATCGCCCGCTGCCCGTCGTCGGCTCGATCGACGACGCCTTGGCCCCCAAGGCGCCAAAGCTATTCCCCAACGGCAACGTCATGGGCGGCAAGCGCATCCGCAAGGGCGACGCCGACCGAGCACTCGCCGAGGCCGATGTGGTGGTCAGCGAGACCTTCCAGACGCAGACGGTCGATCACGCGTTTCTGGACGTCGAGGCGGGCATCGCCCGTTGGGATGGGCGGACGCTGGTCATTCACGCCAGCGGTCAGTGGGTGCATGAGGAGCGGCGGCTCATTGCCTTGGCTCTCGGTTTGCCGATCGAGCAGGTGCGGGTGATTCAGCCGGCCACCGGCGGGGCGTTCGGCGGACGCGAGGATCTGGGCATGCAGGTACACGTCGGCTTGGCGGCCCTCAAGCATCCCGGAAAGACCATCGCCCTCCGCTACGACCGGGCGGAGTCCATGCGTGCCCGCCACAAACGCCACGCCCTGCGCATCCATTACACCCTGGGTGCACGAGGCGACGGTACACTCACCGCCGCCAAGGTTACCGTCTTCTCCGACGAAGGGGCCTACGCCTCGACCGGGCCGGCGGTCATTCGAAAGGCTTCCAGTCACGCGACCGGGCCGTATCGCGTGCCCAACGTCCACGTCGACGTCTACGGTGTCTACACCAACAACAACCCTACCGGGGCCATGCGCGGGTTCGGGGCCTGCCAGTTGGCCGTCGCCTACGAAGGCATGATCGACCGCCTCGCACGCAAGTTGGGCATGGACCGCGTCGAGCTGCGCCGCCGCAATCTCGTACGCTCGGGCGACGCGGTGACGACCGGCCAGGTGATTCCCCTCGCGACCGGGGTGGAGTGCCTCGACGCGGTCATGGACCGATTCCGCAACGGGGGTCGGCCGCTCGAGCCGCTGCCCCCGTATCGCCGCCGCGGCTGGGGCGTGAGCACCATCTGCTTTGGGCTCGGCTACGGCGACGGCTTCCCCGACGCCAGCCGGGCCGGGGTGCGCTTCACCCGCGACGGCTTTCTCGAAGTACTCACCGGGGCGGTCGAGTACGGCCAGGGCCTGCTCAACATGGTCGCCCAGATCGCCGCCGCCGAACTGGGCATGCCCATCGAGAAAGCCCGCGTGATCTGGGCCGACACCGGGCGGACGCTCGAAAGCGGCTCGTCGTCGGCCACGCGGCAAACCTACTTCACCGGTAACGCGGTCAAGCGGGCGGCCAGCGAGCTCAAGGAGGAGATCCTCGACATCGCCGGCACACACCTGCACGTGCACCCGCACGAGATCGTGCTGCGCGATGGTTTGGCGGTCACCCGCTTCGGCGAGCCGCGCAGCGTGCCCATCGCCGAGCTGGTCGCCGACGGCTTCAACCGTGGTTATGAGTTGAGCGTCAAGGCCCTGTACAAGCCCGCTACACTCTGCGAGAACTTCGAGACCGGCCAGTCGCCCCGGGCGTTCATCACTTACCTCTTCGTCTCGCATCTGGCCCAGGTGGTGGTGGACGTGGAGACCGGGCAGGTCACCGTCGAGCGGTACATCGCCTGCCACGATGTGGGCAAGGCGATCAACCCGCAGTCCGTCGATGGGCAGATCACCGGCGGCGTGGCCCAGGGTATCGGCATGGCCCTCATGGAGGAGGTGGTTATGCGCGAGGGGCGGATGGCCAACGCAAACTTCACCGACTACATCCTGCCGACTTTCCGCGATGTGCCGCCGGTGGAGACGATCATTCTGGAGAACCAGGACCCCGGCGGGCCGTTTGGTGCCCGTGGCGTGGGCGAACCGCCGCTGATTGCCGCGGTGCCGGCCGTGCTGAACGCGATTCATGACGCTCTCGGCGTCGCTCCGCACACCACGCCCTGCAACCCGCAGCGCGTCTGGGAGCTGCTCCACCCCGAGCAGGCGGAACCGCCCGCCGACATCCGCTTCCGCACCGCGCCGCCCCACGCTCGCCCGTAGTATCCGCTGAGACGGGGACGAAAGTCCCCGGTTGGGGTTTGGAAGTCACAGAACGCGCCGGAAAAGGGAAAAACGAGCCGGGGAGGCAAGTACGAGCCAGGGGACGCAAGTACGAGCCGGGGACGCAAGTACGAGCCGGGGACGCAAGTCCCCGGGTAGAATCGAGGGGCGGTGAAAGGCGAGGATTGCAGATCGCAGATTTCAAATAGGCATCACGGACCGCAAATGAGGACCGCAGATCTCAGATTTCGAATGAGGATTGCAGATCTCAGATCTCAGATCTCAAATCTCAAATGGGTATCTCAGATTTCAAATGGGGATCTCAGATCTCGAATGAGAATCTCAAATCTCAAATGAGTATTGCGGTTCTCAAAAGGGCATCGCGGATGAGCTCAGCTTGCCGTGTGCCACCGCTCTGTGAGCAGTAGCGTCAAACCCCGCAATTGGGAAACAACGATCATGGAACTCAAAGGCAAAGCGGCACTGGTGACCGGAGCGGCTCATCGCGTCGGCCGGGCCATCGCACTGGAACTCGCCCGCGCCGGTTGCGATGTGGCCGTCCATTGTCACACCTCCGTTGCCGCGGCCAAGGAGACTGCAAATGCTATCCGCGATCTGGGGCGTCGCGGAGCAGTGATCCCCGGCGACTTGGCCGACCCGGCAGCTTCCGAACGCATTGTCGCCCAAGCCGCGATGGAGCTGGGCGGCTTACACATCCTCGTCAACAACGCCTCCATCTTCGAGAAGACGCCGCTCGAACAGGCGGACGCCCAGACTTGGGAACGTCTGCTCAGGATCAACACCATCGCTCCCGCTCTACTGGCCCGGGCGGCGGCACCAATGATGCGGGCGGCGAACGGCGGACGCATCATCAACCTCGTCGATGTCCTCGCCGATCGGCCCATCAAGCGACATGGGCCGTATTGTGCCTCGAAGGCCGCCTTATCCGCCCTGACCCGATCGCTGGCCCTCGAACTTGCACCACAGATCACCGTCAACGGCATCGCCCCGGGCATTGCCGTCTTTCCTGAGGAGTACGACGCTGACTTGCGGCAACGGCTCATCGCCCGCGTGCCCCTGGGACGCGAGGGTACCCCCGAAGAAGTCGCCGCCCTGGTCCGCTTCCTCGTCGCCGAGGGCGATTACCTCACCGGGCAGATCATCAACCTCGACGGCGGATCGTCGATCCGTCCGTGACTCGCGCCGCGACTTTCCACCGTCCCCTGCGAAGCCGCAAACGGCGGAAGGGATACATCGCAAGCCGCAAACGGCAAGAACACCCGGATCGCGAGTCAACTCAGCGGACAGCTTGCCTCTTCGCGCCGACCCCGTACAATCCAACCTCGCCCTGCGCTCCGTCCCGATCGACCGAGTCCGCGGGGAAGGAGAGAAGTCCCGGCGCCGCGAGGAACAAGGTCTCATTGTGGCGGCGCCATGTCGTAGCGGCCACCCCCCGTGGCGGCCGTTGGGCTACCTCGTAGCGGCCGCCCCCCGTGGCGGCCGTTGGGCTACCTAGTAGCGGCCACCCCCCGTGGCGGCCGTCGGGCTACCTCGTAGCGGCCACCCCCCGTGGCGGCCGTTGGGCTACCTCGTAGCGGCCACCCCCCGTGGCGGCCGTTGGGCTACCTCGTAGCGGCCACCCCCCGTGGCGGCCGTTGGGCTACCTCGTAGCGGCCACCCCCCGTGGCGGCCGTTGGGCGGCGATAGAGCCTTGGACCGCGGCCGCCACGGCTCGGCTGTCTTCGACCCTGAGGCTCTCTTCGAGCCTGAGCACGAGGCTCAGCCGCAGAGCCGAAGGCAGACCCGAAGGGAGCTCGCCGAAGTCAGGGGGCGGCCGCTACTGATAGCGGTTCACCAGTGTCCAATACACCAACGAGCGTTCCATGAGCGTGGTCATCATCGGTTCCGGCAACTGGGGCACAACGCTGGCGGGGCTCATCAACCCCGAGCAGCAGGTCCGACTGTGGTGCAAATCCGCCGACCTGATCGAGCCCGCCCGCCAGGCCTTGCGAGACATCTCCGGGGCTGACCGCGTTCCCATCACCGTCGAGACCGCCTTCTCCTCGCCGCTCTCCGCCGAGGATGTCGTGGTCCTCGTGGTCCCCTCCTCGCAGGTCGAGCCGGTCACCCTGCTGTTGCGTGAGCATTGCCGCCCGCCGCTGCCGGTCATCGTCACCGGCTCGAAGGGCCTCGAACGGGCCACCTTCCGCACTATGAGCCAGGTGATCTCCGCCGTCTGGCCCGAGGCCACTGTGGCCGTGCTCTCCGGCCCAACCATCGCTCGTGAGATCGCCCAGGGCCGCCCGGCCAAGCTGGTCCTCGGCTGTGAAAACGTCCACGTCCTCCTGAGCGTGGCCAAGACCCTCCGCAGTGACCGCCTGCACCTGGACATGACCCGCGACAAAGTCGACGTCGAGCTGTGTGCCGCCATGAAAGGCGTATTCGCCATCGGTGCGGGCGTGATCGCCGGCCGCGGGCTCGGTTGCAACGATATGGGCTTGCTCTTGACCTACGGCCTCAAGGAGATGGGCAACCTCGCCCATTTCCTCGGCATCTCCACCGCCCATGTGTTTGGCATCGCCGGCTTGGGCGACCTCGTCGCTACCTGCTTCAGCCCCGACAGCCGCAACTACCGGCTAGGCCAGCTCCTGGCGGCGTCCGTACCCCTCAAGGAGGCCCTCGCCCGTGTCAATATGGTGGTCGAAGGGGCCATGACCGCCGCCGCCGTCTCCGAGATGGCCGCCCTGCGCATTCAGGTGCCCCTCTTCACCGCCATCGCCCGCATCGTGGAAAACCCCTGTCCGGCCACGCTCATGCATTTCGAGCAGATCCTCTTTGAATACCCCGGTGCACCATGAAGGCGGTGATCCTGGCGGCGGGAACCGGACGGCGGCTCGGCCTGGACTACCCCAAGTGCATGGCGGACGTGGGCGGTACCAGCATCATCGGCCGACAGTTGGCCGCCTTCAGCGCCGTCGGCGTCACCGAGCACGTCATCGTTGTCGGATATAAGCAGGAGCAACTCCGCCGCCACCTCGAGAACCTCCCCGGCCGGTTGTCCTTCATCGTCAACGAACGGTACGCCGAGACCAATACCATTTTCTCGCTCTACCTGGCCCGCGGCGAGATGACCGGCCCGTTCTACTACGCCAACGCCGACGTCGTCTTCGACCGCCGATTGCTCGACCGGCTGAATGCCGCTGCCGGGCCGGCCGCCCTCGCGGTGCAGCCGGGCACCTGCGGCGAAGAAGAGGTCAAGGTCGTCGTGCGCGATGGACGCATCCTCCGCATCGGCAAACGGCTGGACCCTGCCCTGTGCTTTGGAGAGTTCCTCGGCGTGGCCCGCTTCGGTGAGCAGGCCGCCGAGCCCCTGGCAGCCATGCTCAAACGTTACATCGAGTCCAAGGGCGTCGTGGCCGACTACTTCGAGCGGGCCGTCAACCGCCTGTGTGCCCATTGGGTGCTCACCCCTGTCGACGTCGGCGACTTGCCCTGTTGCGAGATCGACTTTCCCGAGGACCTGGCCGTCGCCCGCCAGCAGCTCGCCCCGCGCCTCCTGCCCTGACTTCGCATCGCCCCACACGCGGCGATCAGTCCACCCGCTGCACGAATGGGCGCATCCGAATTTCAGGGGCACTGGGTGGCACTGGTCTGTACCCAGACCAGTGGTTGTCCGTGTTTGGCCACGGGTCGGAGTACCGACCCATGCCACCCTCGATACTTCGCCTTTGGCAACTTGCCACTGAACGGCGGATGCGCCCTGCGCGAATCCGCGCCGCCGAGGACATTGGTTCGTGCCCCCCCATGCGGGTAACATGCTCGATCATGAAAACCATCCTCTTGTTCGCCGCAATCGGTATCGCTGCAGCCGGGGCCAACCCGCCGCCCTACAAGGGCCCGGCCGGGCCGCCGCTGGTGGATACTGCCCCGGGCTTCTTTCGTGTGCACGAGGCCGATGGCCGATGGTGGCTCATCGATCCCGTCGGCCGGGCGTTCTATGCGGTCGGTACCGATCACATCCTCTACCAAGGCCATGGGTGCGAGCGGCTCGGCTATGCGCCCTACGGGCGGGCCGCCACGGCCAAATACGGCTCGCAAGAGCCCTGGACGATCGCCACCATGCAGAGGCTCGTCGATTGGGGCTTCAACACCCTCGCCGCCTCGCACACCCCGAGCTTGCGCCACCGCGACTTGCCCCACATCGAGTTCCTCGGCCTGGGCATGGATTTCGCCAAACGCGACGCCCTCTGCCCGCAAACCACCTGGACAGGCTTCCCGAATGTCTTCAGCCCCGATTGGCCCACCCACTGCGACGAATTCGCCCGCCGTCGCTGTGCCCCGCATCGAGACGATCCCTGGCTCATCGGTTACTTCCTCGATAACGAGCTGGAGTGGTACGGCAAAGCCTGGATGCCTTACGGCCTGTTCCAGGAGGCGTGGAAACTGCCCGCCGACCACACCGGCAAGCAGGCCTGGATCACCTTCCTCAAACGGGAACTGCAAGATCCGGCGGCATTCCAGACGCACTGGGGCGTGCGGATCGAAGACTTCGCCGCCTTGGGCGATCACGTCACGCCCGGTCCGCCGCTCTCCGACCGGGCCCGCGAGATGGCCCTGCGATGGGTTACCGAGGTAGGCGAGCTGTACTTCAAGCACGCCGCCGAGGCCATTCGCAAGCACGACCCGAACCACCTCATTCTGGGTTGCCGTTTTGCCGGCCCGTCGCCCGGTGCGTGGGGCCCGGCCGGCCGATACTGCGAGGTCGTCTCCTTCAACTACTACCCCAACATCGACCTGCGACGCGGCGTACCCGACTGGTTCCTCCAGAAAGTCACGGAGTTCCACCGCGAGGCCGGCCGGCCGCTGATGATCACCGAGTGGAGCTTCCCGGCCCTCGACACAGAGTTGCCCTCGACCCACGGGGCCGGCATGCGCGTCGACAACCAGACCCAGCGGACCCAAGCCTTCGAGCATTTCCAGACGGCGATGTTCCGACTGCCGTTCATGGTCGGTTCGAACTTCTTCATGTACCTCGACGAGCCGGAGCTGGGTATCAGCGCCAGCTTCCCGGAAAACTCCAACTACGGCTTGGTCAATAACGCCGACGAGCCCTACACCTTGCTTACCGCCGCAGCCGCCCGACTCAACCCCAAGGTCTATGAGATTCACGGCCACTCCCGCCCGCACGTGCCGGTCCGCGACCGCTGGCTGGTGCCGTGGCTCAAGGAGTTGCCGGAGACGAGCCACGCGACGCCGATCGAATCCATCACCGCGAACTGCGGTGACCTGAAGCTGACCGCGCCCGCGGGAAGCAGCGCCTGGCAACTCGCGAGCGGCAGGATCCCGCTGGGCCGGTTCACGCCGCTCCTGCACCAGATCACCCCAGGCGATTGCTGGGAGCGGCCGCAGCAGGCGACCATCGTGGCCCTCCGCAGCAGTGCGCTGGTCACGGTGGTGGACATGGAGTTCACCCGTCCGGCCGAACCCGCCCGCGGTGACGCCCAGGCCTCGACCGCCTCATCGTGCCGACCGCGCGGCTATCGCACCCGCTGGCGATTCTGGATGCCCCAGTTCCCCGAGCCCGGCGTGCGAATTGCCGGACAGAAGGATGATGAAGAGACCGGCTGGCTGGCCACGCAGTGCCTATGGGTCGAGAACACGGACACGGAACCCTGGACGCTGGGGCGGATCTTCCACTATCTCACCCCGGCCATCGGCGGCTCCGACGAGGGCGATGAGCCCCTGGAGATGCATGTGCAGCGCTACCATCGTCTTGGGGCGGGCTGGGCGGACAAGGCCGCTGGACTGGGCGTTGGCTGCTGGCTTCCGCCGGATATGGAATTTTATTACAATTACTGGAAGGATGAGCACGGCGGATTCCATGCCGACCTGCACGAGGATCCGTTTGTGACCCTCCAGCCGGGCCAGCGCTACGAGTCGGCCGAGGGGCGACGGGCGTTTTTCTTGGCGATTCCGGGTACGACACGCGAGGCGTTCGCCCAAGCCACCTGCCGCGTTGAGGCCCTTGCGTATGAGAAGCCCTGACCGCGGAGGCACGGGCGGGGCCTGAGCATGAGCCGGAAAACCTGTTTGCGGCGACCCTTGACCGAGCGGAAGGCTTGCGGCATAATGTGTGGCTCGGAACCTGGTCCGGCATGACGGGGGCGTCAGCGAGGCCGGGGACGGCTACGCGGGAGTGAGCACTGTGTACGCGATCTTTGAAGACGGCGGCCGACAGTACAAGGTTTCAACTGGCGACAGGGTCTACGTGGACCTCCGCGATCTGCCCGAGGGCCAGGAGACCATCGAGTTCGATCATGTGCTCGCTCTGGGCAGTGGGGCGGATGCGCGCATCGGGCAGCCTTTCGTGCAAGGGGCCAAGGTCGTGGCGACCCTTCGCAGCGAGGTTAAGGGCCCCAAGATCGACGTGATCAAGTTCCGCCGCCGCAAGAACTACCGCCGCAAGACCGGTCACCGCCAGCGACACCTGGAAGTGACCATCAGCGATATCGTCGCCTCGTAGTCACTGCCGCCGCCGACTCCACCACTTTGGGATAACCACCTTGGACATGGGCTGGTAGTCCGTGTCCATCGCCGGTCCGTGTGATAGCGATGTGTTCCGGCGTTGCTTGGTTGTGGTCTGCGCGCGCTGTGCGTGTGGGTAACCGACGACCCCCGAGCGCGAGCAAAGCATCACGAGCCCCGAGCGCCAGCGAGTGGGAAAGCCAACGAGCCGCGAGCGCGAGCGAGTGGGACAACGAGCCCCGAGCGCGAGCGAGTGGGTGGTCTGGGGGCTGCAGGGTACGTCGCTGACGCTCCACATCCCGTCGCACGCGCTCCGGGCTCGTTGAGGACCCCCGTCGCTTGCGCTCCGGGCTCGTTGGGGACTCCCGTCGCTTGCGCTCCGGGCTCGTTGGGGGTAGCGAGTGGGAGCCCTAACGAGCCCCAAGCGCGAGCGAGTGGGATGGATGCGGGATGGGCGTGGGGAAGGCCATTACAGGGAATGATACCGGTGAGCGGTAAGTCAAGCTGGTCTCGGCGAGGTTTCTTCACCGCCCGGGGGCTGGGAGCCTGCACCGGGGGGCTGGTGGCGGAGTTGCTGCCCGATGGGCCTGCGCCCCGCTCTGTTGCGCCGTCCGCGACGGCCAATCTATGCGTCGCTCGCCGGGCGATGGCCTGCGAGTTCAACGTATTCCTGCCACCGAGCGTCCCGCTGGGTATTGCCGCCGCGGAAGCCGCCCTCGATACCATCGATGAGTATGAGAATCTGCTGACCGTCTACTCGGGCAGCAGCCCGATGTCCTACGTCAACCAGACCGCGGCGAATGGCCCGGTCCGCGTGGACAATCGGTTGTTTGAGCTTCTGACGCGGGCGGAGGATCTGCACGAGCAGACCGGCGGGGCGTTTGACATCGCGGCCGGTGCACTGGTCAAGGCATGGGGTTTTTTCGATGGAGCCAAGCGCGTGCCCGCGGAGCCAGAGCGGCAGGCGGCGCTCGCCCGCATCGGGATGCGGCATGTGATCCTGGACCGAGCCGCCCGGACCGTGCATTACCGGACCCGCGGCGTGGAAATCAACCTGGGCAGTATCGGCAAGGGCTATGCGATTGACCGGGCGGTTTCCCGCTTGCGGGGCGATTTTGGCGTACCGGCCGCGTTGGTGCAGGGCGGGCTCAGCAGCCTCTACGGGTTGGGTTCGCCGGATGGCGACGAGCGCGGCTGGCTGGTGGGGATCCAGAATCCCTGGGATGCCGGTCGCTTGGTTGCCAGCGTGCGGTTGCGAGACCGTGCGTTGGGCACCTCGTCGGCGAGCAATCAGTACTTCGAGCAAGACGGTCGGCGTTTCGGACATGTGCTCGACCCGCGGACGGGTTGGCCGGCCGAGGGACTGGCGAGCGCGTCGGCGATCTGCGACGACGCGGCCACCGCCGACGCCCTGGCCACCGCGTTCTTCGTCATGGGGCTCGACAAGACGCGCGATTTCTGTCACAATCACCCCGCCGTCGCCGCTCTCCTGGTACTCCAGCCCGGCGATTCGTGCGGAACGTCCGACCCGCCGCAGGTCGTGACGTTCAATCTGCCCAAGAAGGATGTCAATCTCGATCCTGGCGACAGCCTACCGCCGGCCGGGCTCTCCAATGTGGTAGCCCGCCCGGGTGACGGTCGAGGATGAGGAGCAACCGGTAAGAAAGGTGTGAGCGTTCCCCCACACGAGAACCCATAGAGACAAGAGACCATCATGGCTGACACGACACCTGAACTGACAGTGAGACCCTCCCGCGTGCGTACAGTGACCGGCTGGACCATTTTCTTCATGGTCCTGCTGCGGATTTCGATCGGGTGGCACTTCGCTTACGAGGGGCTCTACAAGATCGTGGGCGAGCGGGACTGGCGGGCGACGAGCTATCTGCTGCAATCGAGCGGGCCGTTGCGACCGGTCTTCCGCTCCATGGTGCACGACCCCGACGGGCTCATCCGGCTGACGCCCGAGTCGGTCAAGGAACGGATCGATGAGCGTTATGCGCTTCTGGTCGAACACTACGACCTGACGACAGAGCAGAGCGCGGAGACTGAGGCATACGCGAAGCGCAAGAAAGTCGGCGACCCGGCCAGCGATCACGACAAGATTTACGTGGACGCGATCTTCGCTGACGAGGACTTCCAGCGACAGAAGGCCGACTATGAGCTGCTGCTCGAAGAGATCAAGGAAATGGAGGCGGCGCTGACCGGTCCGGTGGGCCCCGACTACAACAAGGAACGGTTGATGTACAGCTATGGCAAGAAGGCCCAGTCGCTGGCGGCCCTGTTGTCCAGGGCTGAGGCCCCGCTGCGTGCGATGGAGGCGAACACCATCGCCAAATTGACCCCTGAACAGATGGCCAAGGGACCGATTTCCGGGGAGAAGAGCCAGACGGCGCTCATTGATTTCGCGAATATGTGGGGTCTGACGCTGGTCGGTGCGTGCCTGATGCTGGGGTTGCTGACGCGATTTGCCGCTCTGGGGGGCGTGGGCCTGCTGGCTCTGTACTACTTCGCGATGCCGCCTTTCCTGGGTTATCCGCAGAGCCCCATGCTGGAGGGGCACTACTTGATTGTGAACAAGAACTTCATCGAGGCCATTGCCCTGTTGGTCATTGCTACCTCGCGCGTGGGTCGATGGGGTGGTTTGGATGCCTACGTGGGAGCGTGGGTTGATGCCTGGCTCGGTCGGGGGCGCGGGCAGGAGGGTGCGGTTTAGAACAACAGCGGTGCTCGTAGCGGCCGCCGCCCCTGGCGGCCGCTGGGCGGCGATGGAGTTCAGACGCCGGCCGCCACGGGAGGCGGCCGCTACGGAAGGTGGCCATGACGGGGTACGGCAGGTGCCGGAAGAAGCCCGCCAGTGCGATCGGATGAAGCCTGGCGAATCGTGGGATCAGTTGGATCGCAGACAACGGGATAAGTTGGATCGCGACAGCCGAAACGAACAAGAAGGGAACGATTGATGGTACTCAACAGCAAGCAGCGTCAGATCGGCAGAGACAACTTCGCCGATGCCGTGAGCGTGACCCGGAGGCAGTTCTTGGCGGGAGCCGCCGCCATTCCCACGGCAGCCAGCCTCTACTGGGGCTACGGGCAACTCAAGGGTGATCCGGTGCGGGCGGGCATCATCGGTTGCGGAGACCAGGGAAACTACGCCCACCTGTCGCAGAGCAATCCGGACTACATCAGGTTCGTGGCCTTTTCGGACATTCGGCCGTCGAGTGTGAAACGCACCTGGGAGACGCTGCACAGCATGTACGGTGCGGAGGCCAAAGACGCCACACTGTACGAGAACTACCAGGAGATGCTGGCGCGGGACGACATCGAGTTGGTCGTGGTGGCCGCGCCGCTGCACCTGCATGCCAAGCTGACGATTGACGCCTTGGCCGCGGGCAAGCATGTGCTCTGCGAGAAGCTGATGGCCAAGACGATCACCGAGTGCAAGGAGATGATCCGGGCGGCGGATGCGCACAAGCGGCTGCTGGCCATCGGGCACCAGCGGCACTACAGCTATCTGTACGCCAACGCGCTGTCGATCATCGAGCAGCAGGAAATCCTAGGCGACGTGAAGCACATTCGGGCCTACTGGCATCGCAACCAGACGGGGAACGGTGCGGCGGACGCCCGGACCGGCAAGCACGACGGTTGGCATCGTGCGATCCCGGACACCGACCGGAATATCGATTTTGCCGCCCACGGGTACAAGTCGCTTGAGGAGCTGATCAGTTGGCGGTTGTTTGACCGTACCGGCGGCGGCTTGATGGTCGAGCTGGGCAGCCACCAGTTGGATGCCGCGAGCATCTTTCTGGGCAAGGTGCACCCGATTGCCGTGCTCGGGTCGGGGGTCAACTCGTTCTTCGAGGACAAGCGCGAGGTGCACGACCACATCTTCCTCACCTTCGAGTTCCCGCAAGATGTGGTGGTGACGTACTCGTCGATCTGCACGAACCGGTTTGATGGTTACGGTGAGCAGGTCATGGGGCCGCGGGGGACGATGGTTGTGCAGGAAGAGCGTGATGCCTACCTCTTCCGCGAGACGACGGATAAAGACACGCGGGTGACGTGGGCGGAGGACCGCATGGGCCGGCCGACGGTTGCCTCCGGGTCCACCACCGCGTGGTCTTCAGGCGTAGGCAAGGCCGACACGCTCGGCAGCCGTGGTTACCGTGAGCAGCAGGAGCACCTCTGCTGGATCATCCGCAACGGTGGGTTCGACAGCGAGCACAAGCCGCGTTGCCATGGCCGGGTCGCCCTGGCCGACGCGGTCGTCGCCCTGAGCGCCAACCTGGCCATGCGGACCAAGCAGCGCATCAACTTCAAGAGCGAGTGGTTTGACGCCGAGAGCGACGCCGCCCCCGAGAAGGAGTTCCCCGTCGCGTAACGCGGCAGACCCGAGACCGTCAGCAGAGCCGCGACCGTAGGGGAGCGGTAGCTTGAGCGACGTGGAACCGCTTCCTGACGGGCGCGGCTCTGTTGGGGCGGGCAAGGGGTGCGGTGTCGGGAAGGTGCGGGCATGAGTGACGTCTTCGATCTGACCGGCAGGACGATAGCCATCACCGGTGCGGGCGGGGTCTTGTGTGGTGGGATCGCGGAGCATCTGGCCGGTCGGGGCGCCACCGTCGCGGTGCTGGATCTGAGGATCGAGGCGGCCGAGGCGGTGGCCGGTACGATCACTCGCGGTGGTCGCCGGGCGTTGGCCGTGCCCGCCAACGTGCTCGATCGTCCCAGCATGGAAGCCGCTCTGCAGGTCTGCGAACAGGCCTTCGGTCCGGTCGATGCCCTGATCAACGGGGCTGGCGGAAACCACCCGGAGGCGACAACCAGCCCCGAGCGGACCTTCTTCGACCTGATGCCCGACGCCTTCCGCAAGGTCATGGACCTCAACATCGTGGGGACGGTGCTGCCGTCGATGGTTTTCGGGCGGGCCATGGCCGAGCACAAGGCGGGCGTGATCCTCAACGTGGCCAGTATGAACGCCTTTCGGCCGTTGACTCGCATCCCGGCCTACTCGGCGGCCAAGAGCGCGGTCAAGAACTTCACCGAGTGGCTCGCGGTGCACATGGCCCAGGAGTACTCCCCCGACATCCGGGTCAATGCCATCGCCCCGGGTTTCTTCCTCACCCATCAGAACCGCTTCCTGCTCACCGACGAGAAGACCGGCGAACTCACCCCGCGCGGGAGCAGCATCATCGCGCACACGCCGATGAACCGCTTCGGAACTCCCGAGGATCTCTACGGCACGGTGGTCTGGCTGCTGTCCGACGCCTCGCGGTTCGTCACCGGCATCACCGTTCCGATCGACGGCGGCTTCAGCGCCTTTTCCGGAGTCTAGCCCGATGTCCGATCTCCGCCAGCAACTGGAGCTCTGTAGCGGCCGCCGCCCCTGGTGGCCGCTGGGTGGCGAGAGAGCTATCACGCGCCGGCCGCCACAGGGGGCGGCCGCTACGGTCAAGCGCCATCCGGCGATGCCATATTGCCTGCTCTGACCCGACTGCAAGGAGAATCGCAGCATGTCCGATCCCCGCCAGCAACTGGAGAATTTCGAGCCGCGGCACGCGTTCTTCGTCGGCATTGACTCCGACGGCTGCGTGTTCGATACCATGGAGATCAAGCACAAAGAGTGCTTCATCCCCAACATCATCAAGCATTGGGGCTTGCAGGCGGTGTCAAAATACGCTCGTGAGGCCGCCGAGTTCGTCAATCTGTACTCCAAGGACCGCGGGGTGAACCGCTGGCCGGCTCTCATCAAGGCGTTCGATCTATTGCGCGAGCGGCCGGAGGTCATCGCCCGCGGGCTCCCCATTCCGCAGGCCACGCCGGTACGCGAGTTCATCGCCTCGGGTGTGCCCCTGGACAACAAGAACCTCAAGGCCCTGGTCGAGCGGACCGGCGATCCGGTACTCAAGCAGGCTCTCCGCTGGAGCGAGGCGGTCAACGCGACCATCGCCGATATGGTCGAGAACGTTCCGCCGTTCCCCTACGTCCGCGAGTCGTTCGCCAAGCTGGCCGACCACGCGGATATGCTCGTGGTCAGCCAGACGCCCACCGAGGCCCTCGAACGCGAATGGCGGGAGCACGGGATCGACCGGTTCGCCCGGCTGATCTGCGGTCAGGAGATGGGCACCAAGGCCGAGCACATCAAGCTGGCCTCTCAGGGCCGATATGCCCCCGAGCGGATGCTGATGATCGGCGACGCGCCCGGCGATCTGAAAGCCGCCCGGGCTAACAATGCCCGCTTCTATCCCATCAACCCCGGCCACGAAGACGCGAGCTGGAAGCGATTCCACGACGAGGCGATCGACCGCTTCCTGGCCGGCACCTACACCGCAGAATACGAGCAGACACTCATCGACGAGTTCCAGGTCTACCTTCCGGAACAGCCTTCCTGGAAGGCATGAACACGGACTTCGACGAGCCCCGAACGCCAGCGAGCCGAGATACGATCCCCGATCGAGAGTGAGCGAGACAACGAGTTCCGAGCCCCAGCGAGCGAGACAACGAGCCTTCATCGCCAGTGAGCGAGACAACGAGTCCCAATCGCGAGCGAGTGGGACAACGAGCCCCGAGCGCGAGCGAGTGGGTGGCGCTGGGTAAGGGCGTGTACGTCGCTGACGCTCCACATCCCGTCGCTCGCGCTCCGGGCTCGTAGGGGGCGTGCGTCGCTCGCGCTCCGGGCTCGTAGGGGGCGTGCGTCGCTTGCACTCCGGGCTCGTTACTGGGCGAGTGAGATAAGAGCCCCGAGCGCGAGCGAGTGAGGCAACGAGCCTTCATCGCCAGTGAGCGAGACAACGAGTCCCAAGCGCGAGCGAGTGGGACAACGAGCCCCGAGCGCGAGCGAGTGGGTGGCGCTGGGTAAGGGCGTGTACGTCGCTGACGCTCCACATCCCGTCGCTCGCGCTCCGGGCTCGTAGGGGGTTCGCGTCGCTCGCGTTCCGGTCTCGTAGGAGGTTCGCGTCGCTTGCGTTCCGGGCTCGTAGGGGGCGTGCGTCGCTCGCGCTCCGGGCTCGTAGGGGGCGCGCGTCGCTTGCGCTCCGGGCTCGTTACTGGGCGAGTGAGATAGGGGCCCCGAGCGCGAGCGAGGGAGGCAACGAGCCTTCATCGCCAGTGAGCGAGACAACGAGTTCCGAGCCCCAGCGAGTGGGACAACGAGCCCCGAGCGCGAGCGAGTGGGTGGCGCTGGGCAAGGGCGTGTACGTCGCTGACGCTCCACATCCCGTCGCTCGCGCTCCGGGCTCGTAGGGGGTCCGTGTCGCTCGCGTTCCGGGCTCGTAGGGGGCGTGCGTCGCTCGTGCTCCGGGCTCGTAGGCGTGGAGTGATCGGGATTGCAGGCGCCTTCACTTGGTCAGCCAAGCGGCGAGGAGGTCGACGCCGGCCTGGACGTCCTTGCGGTGCACGCTCTCGGTGGGGGTGTGCACGTAACGCGTCGGGATGGACAAGGTGAAGGCTTTGCAGCCGGCACCGGCTCGCTGCATGGAACCCGCGTCCGTGCCGCCCAGGGGCAGGATTTCGAGTTGGTGCGGGATCTTGCGTTGGCGGGCCGTGGCGATGAACTCATCGAGCAGACCGCGGTCGCTGATCGAGTACGAGTCCATGACTTTGAGGGCGCAACCTTTGCCCAGTTCGCTGATGGCGTCGGTCTTCTCGATGCCGGGCGTGTCGCAGCTTAGTGTGATGTCCACGGCAATGGCGATGTCGGCGTCGATACCATAGGCGCCAGGCCCGGCCCCGCGGCAGCCCACCTCCTCCTGCACGGTGCCGACGAAGTAGATATCGTGCGGGCTTCTCTCCGCGGCTTTACGAAGGGCGTTGATCGCGACCCAGATGGCGATGCGGTCGTCCATGGCCTTGCCCGTCCAGACGTCGCCGATGACCTCCAGATCCTGAATCCAGGTGACCGGGTCGCCGACGCGGACAAGCTTCTGCACCTCCTTGGCTGGCAGGAAGAGGTCGACGAAGAAATCCTTGACTTCCACAACCTTCTTGCGGTCCTCCTCCGAGGCGACGTGGATGGGCCGAATGCCGGGGTTCATCACCCCCACGAGGTCGCGCTGCCCCTGAACGAGTACGCGGCGGGCGAAGAGGTTGCGGGGCTCGAATCCACCGACCTTCTGCAGACGCAGTCGGCCCTCCTCGTCGATGGCCCGGACATAGAACCCGATCTCGTCCATATGGGCGGCAATCATGACCTTGTGGGCGGTCTTGCCCGACCGCTTGCCGGGCTTCTTGTGGCAGATCAAGTTGCCCATCGGGTCGACCGTGGTCTCATCGAACAGGCCAGCGGCCTCGGCGAGGATCAGCTCGCGGATGCGTTCTTCGCGGCCCGCGACACCAGGGGTGGCGATCAGCTTCTTCAGAAACTCCATGAGGCACCTGTCGAATAGAGGCCATGAGGGCGGACGCAACCAAGCCTCCGCGTGTGTCTGCACTGCCCAACCATACATCCTGTTTTGAGGCTCATTCGCCGCCGTTGACGAGAGCCTTGAAGTCGGCAATGAGCTGTCGGGTGATCGGCCCGGGCTGCCCATTACCGATTGGCCGGCCGTCGATCTGCGTGACGGGGATGACCTCGGCGGCGGTGCCGGTGAGGAAGCACTCGTTGGCGACGTAGAGATCGTGGCGGTTCAAGTCCGTCTCCCGGAAGGGGAGCTTGCGTCGCTGCACGAGCTCGATGACCGCGTCGCGAGTGATGCCTTCGAGGATACCGGCCGCGACCGGAGAGGTCAGCACGGTGCCCTCACGCACGAGGAAGATGTTGTCACCGGTGCATTCGGCGACATAGCCCAAGTGGTTGTACATGACCGCCTCGTGCACGCCTGCGTCGAGGGCCTCGATCTTGGCGAGGATGTTGTTGAGGTAGTTGAGGCTCTTGATGCGCGGAGCGATGGCGTTGGGGTGGTTGCGGACCACGCTGCAACTGATGATCGCCATGCCCTGCTCGTAGAGCTCGCGGGGGTAGAGTTCGATCTGGCTGGTGATGATGAACACGGAGGGGCATTCGGTGCGTCTGGGGCTCAAGCCCAGCGTGCCCACGCCACGAGTGACCACCAGCCGAACATAGCCGTCGATGATTTTGTTGGCTTCCAGCGTTTCGTAGGTGGCGGTGACGAGTTCCTGCCGGGTCATGGGCAGTTCGAGGCGGATGGCCCGGGCGGATTCTTCGAGCCGCTGGAGGTGGCGGTCGAGGCGGAAGACCCGGCCGCTGTAGCTGCGGAGGCCCTCGAAGACGCCGTCGCCGTAGAGCAGTCCGTGATCGAAAACGCTGACCATGGCCTCGGCCGCGGGCACGATGCGCCCGTTCACGAAGATCTTGAGGTCGGGGTTCGGTGCGTACTTCTGAGGTGGTTTGAAGTCCATGCGCGGTTCCATCTGCCTACAACCCTTCCGGGCACCGCGGATTCTCTTCGGGCAGTCGCCGATGGCCTGCGGTCCCGGTCAAGGTTCCCCATGCGTTTCCTGCGGGCCGGCCCGCGCCGGTGCTTCCGAGGTTACGCACCGCGTGCGTGGATCCTGCCGTCCTCCAAGGTGACGACGCGGTCGGCGGCTGACGCCACCTTCGGATCGTGGGTCACCATGACGATGGTCTGCCCCTGGCTGTTGAGCTTGTGGAGCAGTTCGAGGATTCCCGCACCGGTCTTGGCATCCAGGTTACCGGTAGGTTCGTCGGCAAGCAAGACTTGGGGGCCGTTGATCAGGGCCCGGGCGATGGCCACGCGTTGCCTTTCCCCGCCAGAGAGCTCGTTCGGGCGGTGGCGCAGCCGGTGTTCGAGCCCGACCCACTTGAGCAGGTCATGGGCCCGAGCGACGACCCGAGAGCGATTCGCCAGCCAGCCGGGCACGGAGTGGCAGACCATGGCGGGCAGGAGGACGTTCTCCAGCGTGTTGCACTCCGGGAGCAGGTGGTAGAACTGGAAGACGAACCCGAAATGCACGTTGCGGTGATAGTCACGCTGGTCCGACGACCGATCGATCAGCAGGCGCAGCAGCTTATAGACGATGATCGCGGGGTAGGCGGCGACGTAGAGGGAGGTGCTGCCGGTCGTCGTCGTCGGCGGCTTGCATCCGGCGAACAGGTCCGTGTTGTGGAAGGCGACCGTTCCGCGGTCGGGAATGTCCAGGGCACCCAGAAGGTGCAGAAGTGTGCTTTTGCCGCTGCCGGAGGCCCCCATGACCGTCACGAACTCGCCACGCTGCACCGTCAAAGAGACGCCTTTGAGTACCTGGACTTTCGCGTTGCCGAGGTGGTAGGTCTTGTGCAGACCGCTTGCCTGGAGGATGACGTCACTCATAGCGGATGGCCTCCACCGGCCAGACCTCGGCCGCCCGGATCGCCGCGATCACCGAGCCGATCATCGACGCCGCGATGGCGATGCCGTAGATCACCAGGACGTCGACGGGTCGCACTTGGTTGGGAATCACATCGAAAGAGTAGACCTCCGGGTTCCAGACCCTGGCCTGCGGAGAGATCCAGGCCAGCAGATCCTGTATGTCGTTGATATACCAGACGAAGAGCGTGCCGAGGAGCGTGCCCAGAGCCCCGCCGACCACGCCGACGGCCGCCCCGTAGGTCAGGAAGATACCGGCCACGCCGCGCGATGTGGCCCCCACGCTCTTGATGACTCCGATGTCGCGGGTCTTCTGCTGCACGATCATGTAGAAGATGCAGCCCACCAAGAAAACAGCCACCACGCTGATGACCCCGAAGAGGATGGTCACCAGGTGCTTCTCCTTTTTGACGGCGGCGATGAAGCGCTCCTGCTTCTGCTCCCAGGTGCGGATCTCGACCATGTCCAGAACCTCGGGCGAGAAGATGCGGAGGGCTTCGGCGCGGTTGTGGGAGGCGATCCTGTTCCAGATCTTCTGAGCTTGGTCCAGGGCTTTGATGGGATCGGTCCCATGCGTGACCTTGATTTGTATCTGCGTGGCCCGGCCGGGGATCCGCTGACCGGTGTCCTCGTCGACCACCGTGTTCATCTCGACGACCTCTTGCAGCATGTCGAAGTCGACATAGACGCTCATCGAGTCGATGTCGTAGATGCCGGTTCGGGCGTCGTCGACATAGCGGAACAGCTTGTTGGGCATGCCTGTGGCGGTTCGCGGTTGCCCGGTGGGCGAGAACGGCACGAAGGTCAGGGAGACGCGGGTGCCGCGCCAGTAGAACCGCCGGTAGTCGCCGGTGTCGAGCCGGCGGGCGCACAGGTCCGTGCCCAGGATGATGCCCGGCAACTCGGGCTCCAGCCACGTGGGCGAGACGTCCACGAGGTAATTCTCGTGGGGAATGGGCCGGTAATAGCCCGGGCGGTCATAATCCATGCGTCGTTCGGCGTCGGCTTTCTTGCGCTGGGCGGGCGTGGCTTGTGCCCACCATCTCTGCCAAGCTCCCTCGAGCTCGGGCGGCAGGGCGATCTTGCCACCCTCGACCGCTCCGTAGGCGGGCTCCTTCCATGGCCCCAGCGTGGTTGTCTCGGGGTAGTACTTCTCGTAATACAGCCCGTTCTTGAAATCGTTGACCCGGTAGGTTTCGTGCAGCCGGATACCGACAATCTGGGCCGGCTTGGTGATCTGGTCGATCGGGAAGCGCAACACCCCGTAGGTGATGATCACCGGGGTGGCCTCTTCAATCTGGTCGGGCATCGCCAGTTTGAGCTCGTCGATGAACTCTTGGTAGTAGGGAAAGCCCTGCAACGTCCCGTTCTCGACCACCAAGTCGCCTAACATGCCGCGCGAACGGTCTTTGACCATCTGCAGGAAGCCGCCCATGACGCTGACCACGATCAGGACCATGGCCACGCACAGGCAGACGGCGGCGACCGCGAAGAACGCGATGCGTCGCCGGCGAAGGTAGCGAAGGCAGAGGAACAGCTTGTACATGGGGCCCCGTGGGATCCTCCTCACCCGTGTAGCGGTGTCGCTGTATAGCGGTGTCGCTTGCGACACCGATCGGCAAGCGACACCGCTAGACTGCGACACCGCTAAACGGAGTCAACGTCTTCGTCGATCGCGGCTTTCGGCCGCTGCAGCGGAAACAGGATCACGTCGCGGATGCTGGCCGAGTTGGTCAGCATCATGACCAGTCGATCGATCCCCACACCCAGTCCGCCGGCCGGCGGCATGCCATACTCGAGGGCCAGCACAAAATCCTCGTCCAGCACGGCCATGGTCTCGTCGCGCCGCTCGCCGGCCAGAGTCCGCCGCAGGTTCTCCTCCTGCACCCGCGGGTCGTTCAACTCGGTATACGCGTTGGCGATCTCGCAGCCGGCCACGAAGGCCTCAAACCGCAGGGCGATGTTCGGGTCGTCCGGCTTGCGTCGCGTCAGCGGGCAAAGCGGGGCCGGGTAGTCGCGCACGAAGGTCGGCTGGATCAGCCGCGGCTGGACCATCGCATCGAAGACCTCGTTGACCAGAATCGCATGGTCCGGAACAACGAATTCGGTCGCCGCGGCCTTCATCTTGGCGAGCACGCCGAGTTCCTCCGCCTTGCGAGCCACGGCCGGCTCGTCGTTCATGTCCACGCCGGCGTATTCCTTGAGGAGTTCGGCATAGGTCGCCCGGCGCCAGGGCGGTGTGAAATCGAGCTCCAGCTCGCCGAATTGCCGCTTGAACCCGCCGCCGATCCGCTCAATGGCCGCGGCGACCATGGCCTCGGTGATGTCCATCATATCATGGTAGTCGCCGTAGGCCTGGTATATTTCTAGCAACGTGAACTCGGGGTTGTGCTGGGTGTCGATGCCCTCGTTGCGGAAGACGCGGGCAAACTCAAAGACCCGCTCGATCCCGCCGACCAGCAGCCGCTTGAGATACAGCTCCGGGCTGATGCGCAGGAACAGGTTCAGGTCCAGGGCGTTATGATGCGTGGTGAACGGCCGGGCCGCCGCTCCACCGTAGATCGGCTGCAGGACCGGTGTATCCACCTCGAAGAAGCTCCGTTCGACGAGGCACCGGCGGATGGCGTCGATGATCATGCTCCGCTGCTTGAAGACCTCGCGGACCTGCGGGTTGGTGAACAGGTCGACGTAGCGGCGGCGGTAGCGGAGATCGACATCCTTGAGGCCGTGCCACTTCTCCGGCGGCGGTTGGACGGCCTTGCACAGCACGGTCAGCGACGTGGCCCAGACGGTCAGCTCGCCGGTGCGGGTGCGGCCGAGGGTGCCCTCGACACCGATGATGTCGCCGAGGTTGAGCAACTTGTTGGCGATGGTGAAGGCTTCGGGGCTGACGGCGGCCTTGCTGAGACCGATCTGCAGGTCGTCCGTGCCGTCGCGGATGGTCATGAAGACGAGCTTGCCGCAGGGGCGGTGGAGCATCACCCGGCCGGCGACGCGCACGGTGGTGTTCTCGGCATGCTGGCCGGGCTCGAGGTTGAGGCTCTCGCTGCTTGCCCGGACGGTGGCAAGCGGCTGCACGTTGGGGAATCGGTGTCCATACGGGGCGACGTTCATCGCCCGCAGCTTATCCAGCTTGATCTTACGGTCTTGTACCTGTTGGGGGTCGGTCATGTTTGGTTCAAGTTAGCCTTCGGCAGTGGGGCATCACCGCCCGCAACTCCTCCCTGCCGGCGAGTCGGATCGTAAGGGCAGGGGCCACCGGATGCAACTGAGAGCGATCGGGCACTCCTCACGCGACGCCGCCCACTTCGTAAACAGTCTTTTCGCGCCGCGGCTATCCCGCGGGTTGTACCTTGTCGTTGTAGTTGTCCCAGGTGAGTGTCTGCTTCTGGCGGTAGGCGAGCACGCTCATGGTGATGGCGATCTGAGCGGCGGTGCCCAGCTCCACGCCGCAGTACAGCTCCTTCTGCTTGCCGCGGATGACGTCGATGAAGTTGGCCAGGTGATCATCGTGGTTGCCTTGCTGGCCTGGGCCGGGCTTGGGCAGAGGCACTTGGCCGGCCCCGCCGGACTTCGCCTGGAACTCCTTTAAGAAGGGTTTCTGGGCGGTTGCGCCGCTCTCCAGGTCGATGGTGCCGTACTGCCCGTAGATGCGGTCCGGCGGTTGATCGTTGTTGGCCATCGAGGAGGTGAGCACGATGGTGTGTTCGCCGGGGTAGTCGATGGTCGCAGCCAGGGTATCCGGCACGTCGCGGCCGTCTTTCTGTATGTAGACGCCGCCGCCGCTGCTGACCCGCAACGGGCAGGCACCCTGCGGCCCCTCGATCGTCCTCAGCAGTTTGGCCAGCCGGTGGTAGAACAGGTCGGTGGCGATCCCGCCCGAATACGCCCAGTACTTGCGGAAACGGAAGAAGTGCTCGGGGTTCCAGTCCACGCGGGGAGCCAGCCCGAACTCGTGCCCGAGCCACATGTCCCAGTCGATGTAGTCGTCGCCGCCGGCTTGCGGGCCGGCTGGCTTGTCGATGGTGTAATTCCATTCGCCGCGCGGGTTATTGCGGCAATAGCTGCTTTGCGACCACAGCACGTGGCCGATCTGCCCGGCACGGATCATCTCGTTGGCGTGGTGGCAGCGAACGTCGCCGGTACTCTGAACGCCGACCTGGAGGACGATGTCCTTTGTGCCGCGGATTTTCTGTCGGAGGCGGATGGCTTCCTCCACCGTGTGCGTCATTGGCTTCTGCAGGTAGACGTGCTTGCCGGCCTCGATGGCGTCCATCGCGTTCTTGAAGTGCCAGTGGTCGGGCGTGGCGACGACGACCGCGTCGATGGCCTGGTCCTCGAGCAGCTTGCGGTAATCAGCATAAGCCTGCCCGCCGCAGCGCTGGGCTTGGGCGTTAGCTCGTCGGCGATAGACGTCGCACACGGCGGCGAGGGCAAGGTTGTGCGATTCGCGCATTTTGAGGAGTTGGCTGACGTGGCCCCCTCCCATGCTGCCGACGCCGATGAAGCCAAAGACGATGCGATCATTGGCCCCCAACGTGCGGCGCGCGGCTTGTGCGGTCGTACCGGGCCGTCGCGGCCAAGCGGCCAGCATGCCCGCCGCGGCCAGGGCGGCGGACCCGGTTTTCAGGAAGCTGCGTCGGGTAACAGGGTTCTGCTTGGGCATGAAGGGTCTCCTCGGCGGGTGTGATCGGACCGGGGCGAGTGCCCGCCGCGAATCGCCCCGAGACGGAGATTGTCGCTGATTCCGCGGTCGTCCGCCAGTGTCCGGCGTTCGTCGCACGGGCGAGTTGAGCCTTTCGTGAACTATGTACTCGATGGCCGACTGCACGTAGGCGGTGCCGGCTCATTGCGTGTGGGCGGTGCTGACTCGTTGCACGTGGGCGGTGCCGACTCATTGCGCGTGGGCGGTGCTGACTCATTGCGCGTGGGCGGTGCCGACTTCAGGTCGCTGCTTCTTCACGTGGAACCCTTGAGGCTCATGGCTGATCGTCGATCCCGCGTGAACCCGGGGACGTGCGTCCCCGGCTCGCACTCGCGTCGCCGGCTCGTGGGATGCGCCCAATCTCCAATCTCCAATCTCCAATCTGCAATCTCAAATCTCGAATCTCGAATCTCGAATCTGCGACCTCCAATCCTTGATCGCCAATTCCGCCCCCCGATCCCCCCGCCCCGATTTTTCAGCCCTGTCCTCGCGTTGCCTTACGGGCCTCGGGTACACTGCGGGCCATGACGGCACGCCGGATCATCTGGACATGGACGGTCTTCCTGGCGGTTGTGGCCTGCGTTGGGGGCACGATCGGCTACGGCACGTATCACCGCAGCGACCTTTACCGGCTGCAGCTCGAGCAGGAACTGACCGCGTTCTTCGGGTTGCCGGTCGATGTAGGGGCCGTTCGGCCGCACAGTTTCACGACCCGCTCATTGTCCGGGTTGGCCGTCTGGCTCCCGGATCGCCGCGACCGCGTTTTCTACGCCCCATCCGTCCTCTGGGGGCGACACCCCGAAGGGGAAGGCAGCCGCATCGAGGTTCGCGGTGCCGAGTGGACCATCGGGTCGGAGGCGTGGTACCCCGACGATTACACGCGAGTGCTGCGGGCCAGCCTGCAACACGACTTTCGGCAATACAACGTGCGAGAAGTCCATCTGGCGGATTCGCGGATCATCTGGCCGCGGACGGACTTTCGGCTCACCATCGACGACGTGGCCGGGGCCGTGCGTTTCCATGACGACGGCACCGGTCAGGCGACCTTGACCTGTACCGTGCTCAACGGTCGCCCGGCAAACGAGCCGATCCGGATCGACGCTCGGCTGGACCCGGCCGCGGAGGAGTTTCTCCCCGAGGTCCGCCTGACGGTCCCGCCGCTGCCGTTGCCCACGCTGGGACTGGACGGACTCTTGACCTCACGAGTGACCCAGGGCTCGTTTGCCGGCCGGATCACCTTTCGCCAGTTGGCGGGCGAGGATGAACTACAACTGGCGGGTCGGCTGGCGGACATTCGGCTCGAGGAGTTGACCGCTCGGCTGCCGGGCGGGGCGGTCTCGGCCCGGGTGGACCTCGACGTGCATGAGGCGTTGGTCCGCGGGCGAAAGCTGGCGTTGTTCGATTTCCGCGGCGACGTGTACGACCTCGACGTGGACGCCTTGCTGGCCCAGCAGGGCATGCCGCAGGTCGGGGGGCGGGCCAAGCTGCACCTGCATGGGGGGCGAGTCAGTGCACAGGGCATCGAGGTGCTCACCGCCAGCGGTGAGTGGCTTGGGGCCTCGTTGCCGGTCGTGAGTCAGGCGCTGCTGGGCGAACCGTCTTTGCCGGGCCGGTTCGATCTGCGTATCCACTCGCTGGCTGTGCAGGACAACGAGTTGACCAGCGCGGACCTGGAGTTGACCGCCATGCCCCCGGGGTCCGGGCCGGGCGTGATCCCGCGCAGCCTGCTCATGGAGGCGCTCGACCGGCTGAACGTGGCTTTGCCCGCAAGTTTGCTGCCCGAGCAGGTCGAGTACGTGCATGCCGGGGCGAGGATCCTCGCCGATCGAGAGCAGATCCGCGTACTGGCGGGCAAAGGCCCGGCCGGTCCAGCCCTCGTGACCGTGCGGCTCTGGGGACGCGACATGCCGCTCATGGGTAATGCCCACCTGACCCTGGACGTCGCCCCGTTGCGTCAGCGTATCGATCCGCTCCTCGAACGCCTGCGAACATTGCTGGGCGATTAGGCCGCCTCGCCCCCCGTAGCGGTCGCGCCCCGTGGCGACCGGCGTACCAGCGCATTCCTCGGGTATCGCCCCTCCGAGAACTTCTATATTCTTACACGTCTACCGACATCCACGCGCCGGTCGCCACAGGGGGGGACCCCGCGAACGGCCATCGAGCAGGGCCCGCGGGGCCACGCGCCGGTCGCCACGGGGGGCGACCGCTACGGGAGGCACCGCCGTCAGCTATCCGTACGGCGGGTCACATCGCGGCTTGGTACATCGGCAGCAGGGCCGCGACGAGGATCGCGATGACCCCAATCACCGTCAACAGGGCGGCTGCCGACGCCAGGATCGCCAACGGCCCACGAACCGCCGGCATGATCAGCGCCGCGAGGCCCAACGCGATCGCCGGCATGGGCAGGACGATCAGCCATTGCGGGTTGGCCAGGAGCCACGCGACGGGCGCGGGCGGCCCGGAATCCGCGGCATACTCGCGAGTCAACCTGGGCCACGCCGTCGAACGCACCACCATCAGAGCCACCAAGGCCATTGCCCCGGTGAAGGTCGCGCGGATCGCCAGCCATAGCGACCATCCGCCTCGCCGGGGCAACGGGAGATCAATCGGCACCGTTCTGCTCCTTCCGCCTCGCGGCTTTCCCTTGCGGTGAGGCAAGCGAAAACGCCGAAGGACACAGCTTGCTCAGCGTGCAACCTTCGCAGTCCGGCTTGCGCGCGGGGCAGACTTTCCGCCCGTGCCAGATCAACGCATGGCTGGTATAGGTCCACGCATCCCGCGGCAGGATCCGCATCAGATCCTGCTCGATCTTGACCGCGTCCTTCTCGTCGCGGCTGGTCCAGGTGAGCCCGAGACGATGGGCAAGCCGACCGACGTGCGTATCCACGACCACTCCCTCGTTGAGCCCGAACCAGGTGCCCAGCACAACGTTGGCGGTCTTGCGGGCCACGCCCGGCAGTTGCGTCAACTCCTCCATGGTCGCCGGCACCTCGCCGCCAAACCGCTCAGCAATCGCCCGGCAGGCGCCGATGAGGCTCCGCGTCTTCTGCCGAAAGAAACCCGTGGAGTGCACGATGCGCTCGACGTCCGCCGGGTCCGCCGCCGCGAGGTCCGCCGCCGTGGGATACTTCGCGAACAGCACCGGCGTGACCTTGTTGACCATCTCGTCGGTCGACTGGGCCGACAGGATCGTAGCGATGAGCAGGTGCAGCGCACTGCTATGCTGCAGGGCACAGTCGGCGATAGGGTACAGCTTGCGGAGCTGTGTGAGGATGCTGCGAGCGCGGCGACGTCGCTGCTCGACGGACTCATCCGTCGCTTCCGTCGGTGGAGGCTTCGGCGAACACCGGCGAGACGCGGCTGCCACACTCTTCGCGGTCGAGGCGGTGCTTTTCACTGGCTGGTTTTGCCGAGAGCCGGATCGGCCCATGTCGCTTCCCCTTGCGTCCAGATTTCCTTCTTCCAGATAGGCACATCGCGCTTGACTGCGTCGATGATCCATTGGCAAGCGGCAAAGGCGGCACCGCGGTGTGGGGCTGACACGACAATCGCCACCGAAACCTCACCCACCGCCAGCCGGCCCAGCCGGTGGGCCAGCACCGCCTCCCAGATGTCGAACCGCTCGATGGCTTGCTCGCGGATGGCGATCATCTGCCGAAGGCCCATCGATTCGTGAGCGCTGTATTCCAGGGCCGACAGCGGATTGGCGGACGACCCGTCGGCACGCACTACGCCCTCAAACGTGACCACCGCTCCGCACGAGCGGTCCGCGACCAGCCGGGCCAAAGCCCGCGTATCGATCGGCTCGAGCGTCAGAACCACCGGATCCCAGTCGCCACCCGATACCGGAGGAATGACCGCCACCTCACCGCCGTCGGCGAGCGGGGTGCACGGGTCGGCATACGCCTCGTTGACCGCAAATCGCAACCCCGCCGCCCGCTCGCCCAGGGCCGGATGCCTCAGAAAAAGCAGCTCCACAAGATCCCCTAAGGTGGCCGGCGGGGCGAGGACGTACTCCATCTCGTTGCCGCCGACTGCGTCCGCGGCCGGGCCGAATAGCCTCACCTTGACGTGGATCATGTTCCGCACCGCATGGCTCCCAGCAAGCCTCCTGCCTGCGCCTGCCCTGACCATAGCAGAACGTCAAGGCAGGTCAACCGGCGGCTTTGTCCCGGGGACGCGAGTCCGTGACGACATCGGCGGGTTGCCAATTGGCTACCGACCCACACGCGAATCAAGCGGGTCGTTCATGTTGACTTCTCCGCTGTAGTCGCGGACAGTGATGTGTTCCCGCTGCCCTGGGGGGTGGAATGTCTGCGTTTCCGCCGTTCGGTGCGGCGGCACGGAGCGAGATGCTGAGCCATGGACCAGTTTGTTTATCGTGACGGCGAATTGTACTGCGAGAATGTGCCGGTCGCCCGCATTGCCGACGCGGTGGGCACCCCGACGTACGTCTACTCCGCGGCGACCTTCCGCGGCCACTACCGAGCCGTGACCGAGGGATTCCGCGACCTGCGGCCGATCATCTGCTACTCGATCAAGAGCTGCCAGAACTTGCACATCCTCAAGCTGCTGGCCGGCCTGGGGGCGGGCATGGACGTGGTCAGCGGCGGCGAGCTGTATCGGGCCCTCAAGGCCGGCGCCGACCCCGCACGCATCGTCTATGCCGGCGTGGGCAAGAGCGACGCCGAGATCAACCAGGCCATCGACGCGGGCATCGGCTGGTTCAACATCGAGTCCGAGGCCGAGCTGGCCAACCTCGTCGAGATCGCCCGACAACGCCGACAGGTCGTCCGTGCTGCGCTGCGGGTCAACCCGGATGTCGATCCCAAGACGCATCGCCATACCAGCACCGGCAAACGCGAATCCAAGTTCGGCGTCGACCTCGAACGCGCCCGCCGCGTGTTCGACGAGTTCGGCCGCAGCGAGCACGTCCGTCTCTGCGGCATCCATCTGCACATCGGCTCCCCGGTCTTCACCGTCGAGCCCTACGTCGAAGCGGTCACCAAGGCCCTCGATTTGATCGCCGAACTGCGGGCGGCCGGTTTCACCATCGACACACTCGACCTCGGCGGCGGCTTCGGGGCCAGCTACCACGACGGCCAGTCACCGATGCCCGGCGACTATGCCGCTCGCATCGTGCCTCTGCTGAGGGGGCGGAACTTGCAGGTGATCATCGAGCCCGGCCGGTCCATCTCCGCCAACGCCGGTATCCTGCTCGCCCGCACCGTCTTCGTGAAACGCGGCGGCGACAAGCAGTTCATTATCATCGACGCGGCCATGACCGACCTGATCCGGCCGGCCCTGTATGATGCGTTCCACTTCGCCTGGCCGGCCGCGCCCGGCACGCGGTTCGTCCCGCCCGGCCGCCGCACCGACCTTGACATGCCCGGCTGCACCGCGGCGGATATCGTCGGCCCGGTCTGCGAGACCGCCGACTTCCTCGCCCGCGACCGCAAGCTGCCGCCCGTGCAACGCGGCGACCTGATGGCCCTCTTCACCGCCGGTGCCTACGGCTTTGTCATGGCCAGCCACTACAACTCGCGGCCCAACGCCGCAGAGATCCTCGTCGACGGCGATTCCTTCCGCATCATCCGCCGCCGTGAAACCTACGACGACCTCCTCGCCGCCGAGAACCAACCCGAATAACGAGCCGCGGGCTTCAGCCCGCGCGGTTCGTCTACTGGGATCGGCACTCACTTACTGGCATCGGCGCTCACTCCACCTGCAAACACCGCGCGGGCTGAAGCCCGCGGCTCGCTTACCGCGACTTCACCGCGGTCCACACCTCGTCGTACAGTCGCGTATCGTTGCCCACGTCTTCGAGGTACTCCATCTTTCGCATCAGCTCCTGCGAGGGGTAGATGGCCTCATCCGCCCGGTCGTCGGGTTCGATCAGCGACAGGGCCGCCTCGTTGGGCGTCGCGTACCGGTTGAAGTCCGACAACTTGGCCCCCACCTCCGGCTCCAGGATGTAGTTGATGAACTGGTGGGCGGCCTCGACGTGCCTGCTGCCGGAGGTCACGGTCATCGCGTCCACCCAGATCAGCGTGCCTTCCCGCGGGACCACGAAAGCCGCGTTGGGCTCCTCCTCGATCCCACGCATCGCGTCCCCATTGTACACAATCGCCAGGACCGCATCGCCCGAGACCACCTTGTTCTTGCCGCCCACGCCGCCCTCGAACCCGAGAAAATGCCGACTCTTCTTGGCCTGCAGGATCATCTCGCCCGCCGCCTTGAGGGCCTCCGGGTCGCGGCTGTTGATCGACTCGCCCCGCAGCTTCAACGCCGCCGCCAGCATGTCGCGCATCGAGTCAATCAGCACCAACGGCCCCGGCTGCCGCTCAGCGTCAAACACCAACGCCCACGTCGGCTCGATCTCGCCCACCTTGTCCTTGCGGTACATCAGCCCCATCGTGCCCCATTGGTAGGGCAGGCTGTAACGGCTCTCCGGATCGTAGCCCGGGTTGCGGAACGGCTCGCTGATATGCTTGCGGTTGGGAATCTTCTCCGCGTCCAACGCCTGGATCAGCCCCAGCTTCGCCAGCACCGGCACCGCGTGGTCCGACACCACGACCACGTCATACTGCTCGGTCCCGCCCGCATGCTGCAGCTTGGCCATCATCTCCTCGGTCGCCTCGTACACGTCGATCCGGGCCTTGATCCCCGTCGCCTTCTCGAATTCCGCCGGGATCTCCGGGTCGATGTACTCCGACCACATGTACACGTTGATCTGCTTCGTATCCGCCGCCTGACCCCCCTCGGGCGACCGCGAGCACCCCAACCCCAAGGCCCACACCACCATAGCCGCCGACACGGTCGCCAAGAGTCGTCTCATCGCGTCTTCTCCTGTGGATCGAAGGAACTTGCTTGTCACGATTGGCCGTTACGATAGCCCCGCCCGCTAACGAGTCAAACCCCCGCTTGCCACAGAGCCGCGCCCAACAGAGCCGCGATCGTGAGGCGTCCCGCACCGCTATGCGGTGGGTGAGTCCTTGAAAAAACGCTTGACGAGGTCGCGGCGCCCTTGCGGCGTAGCCATCGGGTCAGAATTCTTCGCCGACGATGGGGGGGCCGAGGGCGTAGCCGACCCCTTGTGCCGACCGGTTGGGCCTGACGGTGACGGGAAGGTTGACGGCTTCACCGACGGCAGAGATTTGCTTGGGTCCCCAGACTTCATAAGGCTCGATTCGTTCGCCAGCGGCGACGTAGAAGCGGACGACCTCGACTTGCGAGTTGTCACGTCGGGTGATGGTTCGCTTGCTCCGGCGGACGATGTGTCCACGGAGGAACAGGCCGTCTTCCTGGGCAGGCTGGCCACCCACTTTTGCACTGCTTCGAGGCATCGCTCTCCGACTCCTGGCTCCTTCGCAAGCCCGTTCTTCCACTTGGCGTAGAGTTGCGACGTCGTCTGGACGCCGATCTTGGCCAGTGTGATGACGAATCGACCCGGAAGGAGTCCCTCAAGGGGTCGATCATCGAACGCGTGTAATTCGTCGAGCTTGTAGCCTGCGTACGAGAATGGTTGGCCGGTCCGCTGAACATGATACAGGCCGAGGGCCACCCGCCGCGCGACCGCCGAACAAGTTTTCTTCCAGGCTCCCTTCTTGGTGCGCCCCATGAGCGATGCTCCCCACTGACCGATGGGTTCCTTGCGCAGACGCAAGAGAGCGGCGGCTCCGAACTTGAGGGTCTGGTGCAGTCGCTTGTTACCTCCGCGACGGACGTGCTGGGTTACCTTGCCCGCGCTGATCTTCAACGTGGGGTCACAGCCCGCGAATGCCACCGCCGCCTTGGGGCACGGGAACCGCCGCCAGTCGTAGACCTCGGCGATCCAATGCAGGGCACACATTTCCCCCACACCGGGCACGGTACGGAGGAGCTTCTCGGCCTCATGACCCGGTAGCAGACGATCTCCGACGGGAACCTGGAGGGTCTTGAGGTATTCCCGGGCGGATGATTCGAGACCTCGGACGATCTGCTCGGCCGCATCCGCACGGTGCAATTCGAGATCCAGCAGCCAGCGAACATGTGGAGGAAGCGCGATCGGAGCAACACCGGCCGACTGGGGAAATCGCCCCGCGGCCAAGTCGTCCAGCAACGATCGGCATAACCCGCCCTTGAGACCCGTCAGAGCGACGAAGGTGTGCCCGAAGCGCAGAACGAGCCCATTGGCACGATTCATCGCCCGCACACGGGTTCGTTTCTGGTCTTCCCGTGCCCGAAGGATCAATCGGAGTACCTGGCAATCATCCGGGGCGATGAATGACTCCGGCCACAGACTACTCAGAGCATGCCTGGCCAGTGTCTTGGCGTCGAGCCGATCCGTTTTCCGCCGACCGGGGGCGGCCAGCAGCGGATTGACTACGTGCGGATGCCCCTCGAAGGCCCGAAGTACGGGATAGTGGTAACACCCCGTGCTTTCAATGGTGAATTCCAGACTGCGTTCCGTCGCCAGGCCCTGTAAGTGCCCGAGAATCCACCGCTTGGCCTCGATCAGGTCGGGCCAGTTGGTACTGAACTCGCGTTCATGGCGGTCGATCCGGGCTTCCGACCGGACCAGAACGCAGATCTGGATGAACCGGGAGTGCGTGTCGATGCCCACACCGTAGGGGTTGAGGTAAGCCTCAAGCGTTTCATCCCCGCCCGAATCGGGTGGAGAGAACGATTCTGCCTTGCGTGCTGAGCGCGACATGACTCAACCGTAACACCCGAAGCCGCTGCCTCACGGAGTGACCTCACAGGGTCAATCGAGAGCGTGGCGGTCTACCCAGCACAACAAGCTGGCCGCCCCGCGCTTCACGACTCCGCCGGAGCAACCCTAGAACAAGCACGTTCCTCGCGCCACTCCGGTCTATGCTGGTTCCCTGTAGTAGGTAATACGAGGGTAATGCGAAGGTAATACGATCTCTGTCTTGCATGAGTCTCCGGAGTAGCTACTATGATATGTTCTTTAAGGCAGGAAGAGGTTCTTCTCGGCATTGAAGAACCGCTCCCTGACGGTCGCGGCTCTGATACGCCATGCTCTTCGCACACATCCTCTCGGGCTCCCACAGGAATGCACAGAGGATCGCAAAGGTCGCCAAGAAGTCGAACACGCCATCTGTGTCCATCTGTGTGATCTGTGGGCCCGCAGTCCTCAGCCCTTCGCCTCTTGCCGCGTCGACAGCCACATCAGCCGCTCCAGCCCCAGCACCAGCAGCACCGTGGCCAGGAAGATCAACGTCGACAAAGCGTGCAGCTCCGGCGTCACCCCACGCCGTACCGATGCGTAGATGAAGATCGGCAGCGTCGTCGAGTCCGGACCGGCCGTGAAGAAACTGATCACAAAGTCATCCAGCGACAAGGTGAACGCCAGCATCGCCCCAGCCACAATCCCCGGCATCAGCAGCGGCAGCATCACCCGCCGCAGCAGGTAGGGCGTATCCGCGTACAGATCCCGGGCCGCCTCCTCCAGCGTCCGCCCGATCGTCACCAGCCGACTGTGCACCACCAACGCCACAAACGCGATCTGAAAGGTCACATGCGCGATCACCATCGTCAGCAGCCCCGGGTTGAACGCTGCCGACACCGCCCGCAACAACCCAAACGCCACCACCAACGCTGCCGCGAAGATGATGTCCGGCGTCACCACCGGCAAATACACCGCGAAATCCAGAAACCCCCGCCACCGCCGCGGCCAAGGAAACCGAGACATCCCGATCGCCAGCACTGTCCCCAGCACCGTCGCCACCACCGTCGAGACCACCGCCAGGATTAGCGTATTCCGCGTCGCCTCCAGAACCTGGGAGTTCTGCAGCAGCCGACCGTACCACTCCAGCGTGAACCCCTTCCACCCGAACCCGTGCCGACCCGCGTTCACCGAAAACACGCCCACCGCCAGCATCGGCAGGTACAGGAACACCAGGGCCGCGTAGGCCGGCACCGTCAACCACAGCGGCTTGCCACGCCTCATACCCATTCCGCCCCCTCCCCGCGACGCCGTAGCCAGAACAGACCCGCCAGCGTCAGCACCATCAACGCCAGGCTCACCGCCGCCCCGAACGGCCAGTCCCGGCTCGCACCGAACTGCTGCTGAATCAGGTTGCCCACCAGCATGGTCTTCGCCCCGCCCAGCATGTCCGGCACCACGAACACCCCCATCGCCGGTATGAACGTCAGAATCACCGCCACCGTCAGCCCCGGAAACGTCTGCGGCAGGATCGCCTGAAAGAAAATCCGCCGCTTCGAGGCGTACAGATCCTCCGCCGCTTCCACGATCGACCAGTCCAGCCGCTCCACGCTCGTGTACAACGGCAGCGTCGCGAACGGCAGAAAACTGCTCACCATGCCCACGTACACCGCCCACACGCTCGGATACAGCGACGTCTCCGCCCGGATCAGCCCCAGCAGATGCGCCAGCCGGGCGAAGGGCATGTGCTGCGAGAAAAGCAGCATCCACGCGTAGGTGCGGATGACCATGTTCGTGCAGAAGGGAATGACCACCAGCGCCAGCCACAGATAGCGACGCCGCGGCGGACGCGACGCGATGAAGAACGCCAGCGGATACGACACGACCACCGCGAAGACCGTGGTCACCAGCGCGACCCACACGCTCCGCCCCAGGATCCACAAGTAGTCCGCCGACCAGTCAAACAGCCCGAACCCCAGCAACCGCCGGAAGTTCTCCAGCGTGAACGACCACCGGATCTCGCCGTAAGCCCCACGCTCCGCAAACCCCACCGCCACCAGCGCCGCCGATGGCAGAATCAGGAACCCCACCAGCCACGCCATCGGGACCAGAATGAACGCCACCCCTCGCAGCGACAACCGCCGCTGCGTGGTTAACTCGCCATACCAGATCAACAGACGTGAAACCCCGCCCCCTCGCCGCCGCGCACCGCCGCCCGACCCGTGCTCGGGGATCGGGCTCTCGCCACGCTGCTCGGGGGATTCAATCACTGAGAGGTACCAGGTATTCCGGCTCCAGTGCCAGCCAGATCGTCGCTCCCGCCCGCAGGTCGGCTCGCGGGGCCGTCCGCACCCGCAACGCACCAGGCTCCACGAACAGATCCATGTGGTCGCCCCGGTAGATCACCTCGCGAACGCGGGCGCTCACCCCGTTCATCCCCGGCCGCCGCGAGCAGACGCGGATCCGCTCCGGCCGGATCGCCAGCGTGCCCCGAGACCAGCCCGGCGACCCGCTCACCGACAGCGGCCCGTGGATCGTCTCCACGTGACCGTTGACCCGCGAGCCCGAGATCAGATTCGCCGAGCCCAGGAACTCCGCTACGAACCGGCTCACCGGACGCTCGTAGACCTCGGCCGGCGTCCCGCTCTGCACAATCCTGCCGTCCGACATCACCAGTACACGGTCGGACACCGTCATCGCCTCGTCCTGATCGTGCGTCACCAGGATGAACGTCTTGCCCAGCCGCCGCTGCAGCCGCCGAAGCTCGATCTGCACCTCCGCCCGCAGCTTCGCGTCCAGGGCTGACATCGGCTCATCCAGCAGCAGCAACTCCGGCTCGTTGACCAACGCCCGGGCTAGCGCGACGCGTTGCTTCTGCCCGCCCGATAACTGGTGCGGGTACCGGCCGACCAGCGACTCCATCTGCAGAATCTGCAACGCGACGCCGACTCGCTCCGCCACCGCCGACTCCGAAAACCGCCGCGAACGCAGCCCGAAGGCAATGTTCTCACGCACGCTCAGATGGGGAAACAGGGCGTAGTTCTGAAAAACCGTGTTCACGGGTCGCCGGTTGGCCGGGATACCCGTCATCTCGCGGCCGTCCAGCATGACCCGCCCCCGGTCCGCCAGCTCCAGCCCCGCCAAAATCCGCAGCAGCGTCGTCTTGCCGCACCCCGACGGGCCCAGCAAGGTCACAAACTCGCCGCTCGACACCTCAAAACCGATGTCCGTCAGTACCTGCACCTCGCCGAAAGACTTGCACACCCCCTCGACACATAAGGCGGAACGCGTCTCGGCGAAGGTGGCCATGCCCGCGACGATGCTGTCCGCCGTGGCAGGCCTCAGATTGTGGTCGGCCGGAAAACTCTTGAGGAACCGCAGGCCGGACGCGAACCCCTTGCGGAGCCGGTCTGCGGCAGGTGAAGCGGACTCAGCGGAAGGTCTGTCCAACTCGCGTATAGATCCTTTCGGTTTGTGTGCACGCCGCCCGCCAGGGGCACATCCCGCGTGGCTTGACCATGGGTGAATCCTTCCACCCGCCTTCGCCCCATGCTCGGCAACGCTCCACGCTTAGCCGTGACGCCAGACGCTCCCGTACGGTGAACACCTCAGAAGCTCCCGTACGGCAAAAGCAACACCAAGATAGGAAACCACACGCCGACGATCAAGACTAATCTGTCTCCAAAGCTCGCCCGCCCGCACTTTTTTTTCCGCCAGCCCGCCTGTCCACATCTTCGCTTTGCCCACCCGCCTGTCCACGTCTTCGCTTCGACCGCCCGCCGGCCAGTAAGGAGACACCATCGCTCCGAACGCGATAAGGCAGGCTTGGCTAACGCCCAATTCAGGCTGAACCGGGACGGCTGAACCGGGACGGCTGAACCAGGACGGCTGAACCAGGACAATCGCAGCTCTCCAATCTCAGATTTCAGCTTCCTAATCTCAAATCCTGCATCTCAGATCTCCAATTTCAGATCTCCAATTTCAGATTCCTAATCTCAGATTTCCAGTTCCAGATCTCTAATCTCAAATTCCGCATTTCAGATCTCCAATTTTCCTTTGCCTTCGCCTTCACCCTCACCTGTCCCTGCTCCGAACTCGCCCGTCCGTTCCCTTCATCCGCGTATGTTCCGCACGCGCCTTGCTGATCGCCCAGTCATTCGCCGCTCGCGTTTCCCTTGAGCCATCCCACCCCAACGCGGTTCCCAGCCACACCCGCGATTCCTACGCTCGACAAAAGCCCATCCTCGCTAACGTCATGCCCAAGAAACAGTTAAGCACTACAGGCCGGATTTCGGCCGCTTCGGTGTTGCATGGAAGCAACATGCCCGCACAGATCCACCATGGCCGCCCCTCGCCAATTCCGGCGAGCAAGACCTTAACTCCTTGAAAATGAGAATGTTGTGATTGCATGCGAGAGTCTGCAGGCCGCGATCCACCTTGGCATTGCCGTTGCAGGTATGGGTTGCCAACCGCCAAGGCCGAACAGTGCTGTCGGGGATCGGTCGCCCGGCACACCGGGACCAGTTGAGATACTGGGTCATGGCAGGGGGAGGAAACATGGACGAAGGGACTTTCCAAAAGAGACTGGGCGAACTGGTCAGCGAGATCAAGGATCTGCCCCGGCCAGAGCGAGACAAGCTTGCCGTGCTGGCCGAGGAGACCAAGGCGCGGCACCAGGAACTCAAGAAAACCGTCAATAGCCTGCACGAGAGCATTGACTTCCTGCGATTGTCAATCAAGTATCTATTGTTCGACTTGGAGGCGACCCGTCGCGAGAACGGGTACCTCCGCAAGATGCTCGAGGAACAGACGGGTTCATGACCTGTCGCGACGACGAATGTGATGTCTGGCCCGGATTGCCGCGGTTGGATAGGTACTGGGACGTCGCCGCGAGAGCGCTGTGACTGGCGCGGGTCGGCTGGGGGATGAGGAGGAGGCCCGACCCAAGGGGAGTGGATTGAGAGCGCCAGTCACCGAGAGTGCCCCGGCGATCGGGGACGAATAGTCGGCTCCGGAGAGACGTGGAAGCCTGCCCTCCGGAATCGAGGTTGACGAACGCGAGTGGCACCGCCGCTCGCGTTCGTTACTTTAGGCGGGTCGCTGCTGTTGTCCTTGGCGGATCGGGCCGGTAATATCCCGCGCGGAGAACCAGAGAGGCTCCCGAAGCGTGGGTCGGGGGCCGGGCAGCCATGGGTGGCGTATGGACTGTGGGATGCAATGGCTTAAGGGTGCGGGCACCGGTCGGCGCGAGGTGCGCATCCTGTTCACCAGTGCTGGCCGCAGGATTGAACTCCTCCAAGCGTTCATTCGAGCCGCTCGCAAGTTGAACATCAGGCCGGTCTTGCATGCCGCCGATGTGGAGCCCCACATCGCCGCCGCCTGCCTGGCGAATGTCTCGCACCAGGTTCCCCGCGCGGATTCGCCAAGTTACATCAACGCGCTGCTCAAGATCGTGCGCCGAGAGGGCATCGATCTGCTCATCCCCCTGATCGACAGCGACCTGGTCAAACTCGCCGACGCCCGCGAGCGTTTCGCCAAACTGCGCTGCGGGGCTCTCATCTCCGCGCCTGATGTGGTACGTACCTGCCGAGACAAGCTGGCGATGTTCGATTTTCTCGTCCAGCATGGCATCGATACGCCCGAGACCTGGAGCCTGGCGGTCTTGATGCGTCTCCGTAATCATCATTTTCCGTATTTCGTCAAACCGCAATTCGGCAGCGCCAGTCGCGGCAACTTCGTTCTGGAAAATGAGAAGGCCCTCCGTGCCTATGCTCCCCATGTACCCGACGCCATTATTCAGGAGTTTGTCGCTGGTGTGGAGCACACTCTCGACGTGTACACGGGCTTCGACGGCCGGCCACGCTGTGTCGTTCCGCGGCAGCGCATCGAGGTCCGCGGCGGCGAGGTGACCAAGGCCCGCACGGTCCGACACGCGGGCATCATCGACACCGGTGTGCGCGTCGCCGAAGCCTTGGGTGGTTGCGTGGGGCTGGTCACCATCCAGTTGATTCTGACGCCCGACGGGCGGATTCGGGTGATCGAGGTGAATCCACGTTTCGGTGGCGGTGTGCCCTTGGCCATTCAGGCGGGTGCGGATTTCCCCAGATGGTTGTTGGCTGAGTGGCTTGGCCGCCCAAGCCGGATCCGCCTCGACCATTTCGAGGAGGGGCTCCTCATGCTGCGGTATCACCAGTCCTTCTTCATTTCGGGAGTCGGCGGCCGATCGACGGCAGGCCGATCCCCCAAGCGGCCCCGGCGGTGATTGCGTCATGGCTGTTGAACGACTTCGGGGCCTGCGGGCCGTGGTGTTCGACCTTGACGACACCCTATACTCGGAGCGGTCGTTTGCCTTCAGTGGTTTCGAAGCAGTGGCGGCATGGCTCAGCGCCCGATGGCCTTGCCGGTTTGACCCTGCGGTCCGCATGAAAGAACTTTTTGAGACGGATTCCCGTCCACGCGTTTTCAATGAGCTGCTCCGCGAGTTGGGTTGCCCTCACGGCGAGGAGTGGGTTCCGGCCATGGTGGAGTGCTACCGCACGCATCGACCCGGCATCGTATTGCACCCCGACGCAGAGGCGGCGCTGAGCCGTTGGGGGGGATGTGTGCCGTTGGGTTTGATCAGTGACGGTCCGGAAGCTGTCCAGCGGCGGAAAGTGGAAGCCCTGGGCTTGGCGACGAGGATCGAACATATCATCCTGACGGATCAGTGGGGGCCGGCGTTCTGGAAGCCACATCCCCGGGCTTTTGGGATAATGCAGGAAAGGCTGGGTTGTGCGGGCCTTGCCTGCGTTTACATTGGTGATAATCCCGGGAAAGACTTCCTGGCTCCGCGGCGGCTGGGCTGGCAGACGGTGCAGGTATGCCGCTCAGGGGGGCTGTACGGTCAGGTCCAGGCTCCTGAGGGGGGCGAACCCGCCTGCCGGGTGAGTTCGCTCGACGAGCTTGAGCTAAGCTTCGCCTGATTCAGGAGTTGTCCCAGATCGGGGCGGCCTTGGGGGCTGGTTCGGGCGTGGCCGGGGAGTTGACGGCAGGCGGCGGTTCGCATAAGAAGAAGTACAATGGTGCTGCTTGTTGTCGGTTCGGTGGGGCACGAAAGGCGAAATGCGGCAAGTTGTGTTGTCGGGACCAGTTAGAGCGATAGGCAGATTTGATTTTTCCCCGTTTCCGTGGTGGGACGCTCTCAACTGCGTTCTTGTTGAATGCCGATAACTAGGCGGTCACAGCGTATGTGCCCGCAGAGGTGGTGCCGAGAGTGCCGTGGATTCGAGGCGCGGCCGGCGTCTCGCCCTCACCTGCGGCGTGACCGAGGCAGCGGCCTGTGAATGGCGCGTCCGGTTGGCTGCTTGTACTTGGCGGCCAGCCCCTTTACCGTGGATCAAGAGTGAGTCACGTTTCAGCTTCACGCGAGCGAATACCCATGCCTACTGTGAACCGCATCTATTGTCGGCGGACCGTGGGGAGGTGCCTGTCGCTCCTGGTTTGCCTGTCGGCCACGGGTTGCGTTTCGCCTTGGTGGAACGCGTTTCTGTCGCCGCACGAATTGGGCAATTTCCGGGAGAACCGGGTGAACGAGATCCAGCGGAGCATCAGCTTCCGGGATCGGCCCCTGGGTATTCCGGGGGCGGCGGATCCGACCCCGGACGATCTGGTGGCTGTGGTGGAGGAGTACCGGTTTGGGCCGGGCGATATGCTTTCGATCCGGCTACTGGATTTCATCGCGATCGGGGCTGAGAGCGAGCTGACGCCGACCGTGGATGAACTCGGCTACATCGACATGCCACAGCTGGGTTGGCTGCATGTAGAAGGAATGACGCCCCGGCAGCTTCAGGCGGAGTTGATCCAGCGGGCCCGGGAAGCGGGCATTTATCCCCCGGATACTCTGCCGACGGTTCTGGTGACCGCGGTGGGGCGGCAGCAAAGGGTCTACAACATCTCGGGGAGTATCGCGGCCCCGGGGCCTTATCCGGTTTTTCGGCCGGATTTCCGTCTGCGTGAGGCGATCAACCAGGCGGGCGGCTTGGCCGACATGGTGAAGACGATTTACGTTTTCCGCAATGAGCCGCGAGAGACTCGGCTCAGCGACGTGTCCATTCCGTCCGCGGATCGCGGGACTCCTGCACCGCGGGACGATTCGGCCCCGCCGGTGACTCCGTGGATGAGCGATTTGAGTCAGTCGGCGGGATCGGGCCAGCCGGCTGAGGGGCCCAAGGAGGCTGCGGAGCCCGTTCAGCGCGAACCGGGCGCCCCCGCTTTGGCGGTGCCTGCGGATGAGGTTGAGCGGGATTTGCAGGAAGCCCTGTCTCCGACGGCGGCTCCCTCGGAGTCTCCGGATTCACCGCCAGCGCCGGC
>Ga0209722_1000362_pt1 | contig 52120 bp, 43 predicted proteins | sample BioC12SIPDNA_2_FD_185745 | JGI IMG/M metagenome (GOLD analysis project Ga0209722, IMG submission 185745) | Anaerobic biogas reactor microbial communites from Washington, USA - Biogas_R1_A C12 SIP DNA (SPAdes) (version 2) | ecosystem: Engineered > Bioreactor > Anaerobic > Unclassified | place... | reverse complement strand
GCCGCTTCCCCCCCTTTCGCAGGCAAATGCGCCACGCCGGGGATACCGCATTGAACAGCGACGAGCACACCGAAGTCATGCGGGTCTGGACCTCGCCGCCCGCCGGCGCCGAATTCGATTTCACCTCGCTCGCCGGGAATGGTTCCCAGGCCATCATCGCCGAGCTCTGCCCGTACCGTCCCCCGGACGACGTCCTCTCATGGATTCTGGAAAAGCGTTCGGACTACTTCGTGCTGTTCGGCCGCGGACCCCGGGCTACTCCCGAGCTGTACAGCGGTGGTCCGGGCTACCTGCTGTCCGCGGGCGGGGTGCATCGTGGCAAGCGTTCCTTGATCGTGGCGCGGCCGATCTCGCTCATGCTGAGCGATGGGGCCACGGATCTCAGCGGGTGTTTTCACATTCGCGGCGCCGGCGCGTGGCAGGACTGGAACAACACGGGCGTCCACCGCCATTTCGCGTGCGGGAACGGTCCCGTGCATATCCCGGAAGACTACGTTCCGGAAGCGCGCGCCGGCCGCTGGGCGGTCTTCAAACCGGAGGCCGTCCCGAACCTCTCCATCGCGGTCTACAGCGACGACGCCTTCGGCCTGCTCGCGCTCTTTCCTGGAGAAACCCTGTTCCCGCAGTCGCTTCTCGAGGAACTGCAGGCCGTCAACTCCGACCCGGAAGCGTTGCATCGCGAATTCCGCTGGCCGGACGGCCGGTTCGTCGGGTATGACACGAACGCCCCGAAAGGCGTCTGGGTGATCGAAAGCGTGGACGGCGCGCCCGTCGACCGCGCCTGCGACGCCTGGCCCCACGTCAGCGGCGCCCCGCCCCTCATTTCGTTCGACCGCCGCCGCTGACGGGCCATGGAGCAGCGCGTGAACCCCGCTCCGCCGGCTCGCCTCGCGGGCAGGTTGCGGCCATTCCCGGGCTTCAATACAATGAGCCTCTTGCTTTACAGCTGGATATCGGCATGACTGAAAAAAAACGAGAAATCCGGCCCGTTCGTGTGCTGCCGGAGGACGTGGCCAACAAAATCGCCGCCGGCGAGGTGGTAGAACGGCCGGGATCGGTCGTCAAGGAACTCATCGAGAATGCCCTTGACGCCGGGGCCAGCCGGATCATCGTGCGACTCGTGGCCGCGGGACGCCGCACCATCGAGGTCATCGACAACGGTCACGGCATGGGGGAACAGGACGCCCTCCTCGCCATTGAACGCCATGCCACCAGCAAAATCCGCAAGGCCGACGACATCGACAACGTCGTGACCATGGGTTTCCGGGGCGAGGCGCTGCCCAGCATCGCGTCGGTGTCCCGGTTCGAACTGGTGACCCGCCGGGCCGGCGACGAGCACGCCACCCGTATCCGGATCGAGGGCGGCGTCTTGCGCGACGTGTCGCAGGTGTCCGCCCCGCCCGGCACGCGGGTTGCCGTGAACCGGCTCTATTTCAACACGCCCGTGCGCGCCAAGTTTCTCAAGGGGATCACCACCGAACTGAGCCAGTCCATCGACATCGTGCAGCGCCATGCCCTGGCCTCGCCCGGAGTCGCGTTCCAACTGCTGCACAACGAAAAACTGCTCTTCGACATACCCCAGAACGCCAGCCTGAAAGAGCGCATCGCCCTGATCTGGGGCCTGGGATTTGTGGATGATCTCGTCGAACTGGACGGAGAAGACGCGGGGCTGGTGTTCTCGGGTTTCATCAGCACCCCCTCGCTCACGCGTTCCGGCCGAACCCACCAGTTCTTCTTCTTCAACGGCCGCCCGGTGGTTAACCGAAGTCTCCAGTACGGCTTTGAAGAGGGCTACCGCGGACTGCTCACCGTCGGACGGCGTCCTGTGGGCATTGTCCTGGTGACTGCGCCGCCGCGCCTCGTCGATGTCAACATTCACCCCGCGAAACGCGAAATCCGGTTTCGCGACGAGAACGCCGCCCGCCAGGCCCTCCGCGAGGCCGTGCGCAACCGCCTCGGACAACTGGTCCGCACGTCCCCGCCTGTGCCGGAACGTACGGACGACGGAGGCGACGCGGCCGGGCGTGCGTTCTCCGGAGCACCCGAACGCCTCCGCTGCGATTCCGCCCGCCGCCCGGAACCGCACCCCGCGCCCCGCGATGCCGGGGACGCGCGGGAACCGTCCGTGTCCGGGACTCAGCCGGCGCTCGATCCGCCGCCGCCCGCCCAGACCGAGTTTGCCGGGTTGCCCGAGCGCAGCCCGCGCGAAGAAGCCCCCGGCGTCGAGCCGCGGGCCTTTTACGCGCCGCTGGGACGGGTCGGCGAGGCGCCGATGCAGCTTTTCGCGACGTATCTCCTGGTCCCCGAGGACGACCGCCTGCTGATCATTGACCAGCATGCCCTGCACGAACGTCTGACCTACGACACCCTGCTCGCGGATCTTCAGGACGCCGACTACCAGGCCCAGCAGCTTGTCGTGCCGATTCTGGTCGATGTGCCGCCGTCGTACGTGAGAATCGTCCAGGAACACCGCGAGCTGTTCTCGAAACTCGGCATCGAAATGGAGCCGTTCGGCGGGAACACCTTTCAGGTGACCGCCCTCTGCCATCTCTACGAAGACGCGGCCATCCCCGGCGTTGTGCACCGCGTGCTGGACACCCTTGCCCAGGGCGACCTGTTCAACCGCGAGGAACTCGTCTCCGACCTGCTCCGGCTGACGGTCGAGGCGTGCCGCAGCTCGGTCAAGGCAGGCGACCGCCTGTCGGCCGAGGAGCGCCGGGAACTCCTCGAGGGGTTCCGGCGTCTGCGCCCGCCGTACACCTGTCCCCACGGCCGCCCCATCATCACGGAACTCACCCAGATGCAGATGGAAAAGAGTTTCCGGAGGCGCCAGTGAAGAACGTGGTTGCCGTCGTCGGACCGACGGCCTCGGGAAAAACCGCCCTCGCCCTCGAACTCGCCCGGCGCCTCGATTCGGAGATCATCTCGGCCGACTCCATGCAGGTCTACCGGGGGATGGAAATCGGCACGGCAGCGCCCACACCCGGAGAACTGGCGCGCGCAAAACATCATTTTGTGGGCATCCTCGAGCCCGGCGAGGAGTTCTCGGCCGGCAGGTTCGAGCGGATAGCGCGCCCGGCCGTCGATGCCCTGAACGCCCGCGGCCGGATTGCCGTGGTGGCCGGAGGCGCGGGCCTTTACGTGCGGGCGCTCATCGAGGGGCTGTTTCCCGGACCCGCGAAAGACGATTCAATCCGCACGCGCCTGCATCGCGAAGCCGAAGAGGCCGGCGTGCCCGCGCTTTACGCGCGGCTGCAATTGCACGACCCGGCCTATGCACAGGTCATCAACCCGAACGACCTGCGCCGTATCGTCCGCGCCCTGGAAGTCTATGAACTGACCGGGGAGCCCTTGTCGAAGCTGCATGCCAAACACAAGGAGGCCGCCATGCCGCTCGATGCCGTGCAGGCCGCATTTGACTGGCCCCGCGAACAGCTCTATGCGCGCATCGATGCCCGGGTCGACCGGATGATCGAACAGGGGTTTGTCGAGGAAGTGCAGCGGCTGTTGGACGCGGGGTACGCCAGACATCTCCACCGGCTCCGGTCGCTCGGGTACCGGGAGATCGCCGCCTTTCTCGCCGGGCAGAAAACGCTCGAGGAGGCGGTCGACGCCATGAAACAGAACACGCGCCGCTTCGCCAAACGCCAACTGACCTGGTTTCGCGCCGATCCCGGCATCCACTGGCTCAACGCCGGCCCGGAACGGACCGTCGAAAGCTACGCGGACGAGGTGTTGGGCCTGTTGTAGTGGCGCGGGCCGCTCAGCCTGCCGCCGGGCACCGGTACACGCGGGACTCGGTCACAATGATGTGCATCGGAACGTCATGGGCTTCGACGGGCATTTCAGGAACGATCTGAAGCGCGAACGCAACGGCGATCCGCGTGCCCGCGAACTCCGCCAGGAACCGGTCGAAGTATCCTCCGCCGTATCCGATGCGCCATCCCGCTTTCGTAAACGCGAGCCCCGGCACCAGCACCACGCTGCCCGCCGGCGGCGGCATGTCGCGGCGGTACTCGGGCCGGGGCTCCAGCACGCCGAACGTCGCGGGCGCCAGTTCGTCCAGCGATTCCAGGCGCGACCACACCATGCGCCCCTTGCCCAGGGTCGCCGGCACCAGCACCGGCCGGGAAGCCTCGAGCAGACGCGCTATCAGCGGCTGGGTGTCAACTTCGTTATCTTTTGAGGCCACGTAGGTCAACACGGCGGACGCCGCCGCGAATTCGGGCAACGCCGCCACGGACGCGCCAATCGCCGCGCTCTTTTCCGCGGCCTCCGCGGGCGTCAGCGCCCGGCGTGCCGCGAGGATCTCGTGGCGAATCGTCTTCTTCTCCAGCATGCCATGCCCTCATTCGCGCCCTGAGTTTTCCGCCCTTATACAAGGCCCCGGCATGCCAGTCAAGCGGTTTCAGCGGGCGCGCCGCCCTCGTGGTATAATGCCTCCGGCACGGCAGGAGGCCGGGCCAGGGGAATCGTTCCGAAACCGCAGTACCCCCCGATACATCCCTGTGTCGCGGGATCGCTTTGCGGACGGTTCGTCCGATGTGGGGACATCGCTTGCGCGCGGAATGGGAAACGGTGACGGACTGAAATGGGCCAATTCCAATGAGTCTACGCAGGTGTGTTGTGGGAGGGCTGTTGTTCGCCGTGCTGGCGGGCCTGTCTCTGGGGGCAGCCGCCGAACCGTCTCCGGCCCCGGACGCCGGTGCCGCCGCCAACCCGGCCGCCGGGGCGAAAGCCCGGCCCCCGGAATGCCTGCGCGGCGTCTACCTGAATTCCGCCGGTTTCTATGAACGCAAGATCACCGAGACCCTTCACTACGCCAAGGAGGCCGGTCTCAATGCGGTCGTGATGCATGTCAAAGACCCCTACGGACACCTCTATTGGGAGGCCCAAAACGCCGTTGCCCGCGAAATCAAAGCCTCGAAGGGCGACAAACAGCTCCGCGCCGCGGTTCACCGCTTCAATGACGCCGGCTTGTGGACCATCGCCAAGCTCGACCTGTTTCAGGACACGCTGCTGGCAACCCACCGGCCCGATTGGGCCATCCAGGACAGCGTCACTGGAAAACCCTGGCACAACCGCCAGAAACTCGCCTGGGGCAACCCCCACGATGAGCGCGTGTGGGACTACAACCTCGCCCTCGCAAGGGAGCTTCTCGCTCTCGGCTTCGATGAAATCCAGTTCGATTACATCCGATTTCCGTCCGACGGCGACTTGACCCGCGTGAAATACCCCAAGGTCTTAAAAGACAAGGACCGTCTTCAGGTCATCGGCGCCTTCCTCGAAAAGGCCAACCGGGAATTGAAACCCCTGGGCGCCACCATCTCTGTCGACCTCTTCGGGTTTGTCGCGTGGATGACCTACGATTTCGGCGTGGGCCAGCGCATTGAAGAGATCGCCCCGCATGTCGATGCCATCTGCCCGATGCTCTATCCCTCGCATTTCCCCAGAAATTTCATGGGCAAAGACGATCCCGCGAAATGTCCCCGGGAGATCATGGAAGAAAGCATGAAGCGCCTCAAGAAACGCACCCGCGTCGATGTCCGCGCCTGGATCCAGGGGTTCTGGTACCAGCCCGGCGACATCACCGAACAGATCAAGGGCATCGAGGCCGCGGGATACAAGAGCTATCTGGTCTGGAGTCCCTCTTCGCGGTACGACGAGACCTACCTCGCCCTCGCCGCCCATCAGAACAAGACCTTCGCGCTGCCCAAATACTACCCGACCCTGGCCGAGCTGACCGGGAAAGGCCGTTCGGCTCTCGAAGGCGTCACCCAGATGGTCAACATGACGGATTACGTGAAAGGGTCGACCGTCCTCTGCCTCGACCGGTCCACCCCCGAGCGCAAAAGCGCCTATACCACGCCCCGGCAACTCGTGGACACCTTCGACGAGGCCATCCTCGACGCGATCCTGCAGGCCCGCGGCATCGAGTCGTCGTGGAACGTGCCCCGGGGCGTCAAGCTGGACCGCGCGGTCCGGCTGTTGCTCGAAGACCTCGGCATCTCCGCGCGCACCATGCGCGCCGAACCGGTCCGCATTGCCTGGAAAGGCGATTGCCGTTTCTACCGGGGCGCGGGCGAGCTCGCGTCTACCGCGCCGGTTCCCGAACCCGCGCAACCGCCTGCCGCGGAGGATGCGGCAGCGGCGGAACCCTCCGCCCCGGAAAGCGGTGCGACGCCCACGTCCTGACCGGCCCGCCCTGCAGAATGTTCCGCCCCCCGGCAAGTTTTACTGCCATTGCGTTCGAAACCCGGTTCGGCGGGTCTCTGGTAAACCTTCTGATGTAAACGACTTAAAGCGTTCGATGTCCTCCGCGGCTCTTGGCACAGGCCTTGCGTTTCTTCCGTTGGCGGCAAACGATGCCGCTGTGTGCCCCGTATCGCGGGTGGCCTGGCAGTTGGGAGCGGTGCCCAAGAACGTTCCTGATACCCAGTTGTTGCCAAACGCCGGCGCCAGGCCATCCCGGCGGTACACACGACCCGGACGAATGGGGAGCCCACAAGAGCGTGGGGGAGACGCACGATGATTCAGGGCCTGTATGCGGCCGCTTCGGGCATGCTCGGCATCGAGCGCCGTCAGGATGTGGTCGCCAACAACATCGCGAATGCCGCCACACCGGGATTCCGCCGCCAGGTGGCCGTGAACGAAGGATTCAACGAGATCCTGCTCCGCAGCATGCGCCACCCGTTCCGGCTCGATGCGGAACGCGCCCCCGGCGGCGGTCAGAAGCTGGTCGAGACGTTCACGGACGTGCAATCGGGCAACGTCGTCGTTACCGAAGATCCCCTCAACATCGCCCTGCAAGGTCCCGGATTCATCGCGGTCGACACGCCTCACGGCGAACGCTTCACGCGCAACGGCAAGCTTGCCGTTGACGCCAATGGGCTCCTGAGCACCGCCGACGGATTCCAGGTCCAGGGCGTGAATGGCGGCGGCATTGACGTCAGCGGCGGCAACATCACCATTGATCAGGACGGCAACGTCTACAGCCAGGGCCTGTTCGTGTCCCAGATCCGGCTGGTTGAATTCGAAGATTCCCACATGCTCACGCGAACCGGCGCCAACCTCTACGCGGCCTCTGATGAGGCCATGCGCCGGTCCGCCCAGGCGATGGACACGCGCGTGCTCCACAAATCGCTCGAACTGTCCAATGTCCAGGTGCCGGCGGAGATGGTCCAGATGATGCTCGGCGCGCGCGTCTACGCCGCCAATCAGAAAGTCATCAACGCCATCGACGAATCCGTCGCCAGCCTGATTAACGAAGTGGCCATGCCCGTCTAGGGCCAGGAGGACTCCTGATGATTCGCGCTATGTTCACCTCGGCGACGGGCATGATGGCGCAGCAATTGAATGTCGACACCATCGCCCACAACCTGGCCAACGTGAACACCACGGGGTTCAAGAAGAGCCGGGTCAATTTTCAGGATCTCCTCTACGAAACGCTGCAGCCGGCCGGGTCCGAGACGACCACCGGCGCGACCATCCCCGAGGGCGTCCAGGTGGGCCACGGCGTGCGCCCGGCCTCCATCGCCAAACTCTTCACGCAGGGCAACATGATCCAAACCGGCAACGAGCTCGATCTGGTCATCGAGGGCGACGGATTCTTCCAGATCGAACTGCCGGACGGCACCATCGCGTATACCCGCGATGGCAACTTCAAACTCAACAACGATGGCGCCATCCAGACCGTCGACGGGTTCGCGCTCGAGCCCGGCATCACCATCCCCGAAGACCACGAGCAGATCACCGTCAATTCCGACGGCACGGTCTCGGTGAAGGTGCCGGGGCAGTCCGCCGAAACCAATGTCGGGCAGATCCAGCTCGCCCGGTTCATCAATCCGGCCGGACTGGATGCCCGCCTGGGACGCAACCTGCTGCTCGAGACCGAAGCTTCCGGTCCGGCCGTGCTGGGACAGCCCGGCGAAGAGGGCATCGGATTCCTGGAACAGGGGTTCCTGGAAAACTCCAACGTGCAGGTCGTCGAGGAGATCATCCAGCTCATCATCGCCCAGCGCGCGTATGAAGCCAGTTCCAAAGTCGTCCAAACCTCCGACGAAATGCTGCAAACGGCCAACAATGTCCGACGCTGAGCAGGGAGATTGACGCGCCATGAACCGCGAAAGAACACCGCACAGTCTCTGGCACGGAGTCATCGCGGCTGCCGTTATGGTCCTCGCGGCCGCCGATGCGGCCGCGGTCAACGTGGTCACGCTGCGCGAAGAGGCCTTCGTGAAGGGGCCGCAGGTCGCACTCGGCGACGTGGCCGAGGTTCAGGGCGCGGAAGCGGACGCCATGGCCGCGATCGAGATCCTGCCCGCCGCGGCGCCGGGCAGCGTCAAACGCATCCACGCGTCGATGTTGCGCTCCCGCCTCGTAACCGCCGGTTTTCGCCCCGAGGACTTCGAAATCGCCGGCGCCGAAAGCGTCACGGCCACCACGCTCGCCATCGAGCTCTCCCGCGAAATGCTGGTCGACGATCTGCGCCGGTTTGTTGAGAACGAGATGCCCTGGGACGTTGCGGACGCCACGGTCGACATCGACCCGCCCCTCAACGGGCTCACCTTGCCCGAAGGCGACCTGACGCTCGAATGGAAGCCCGCCGCCATGTACCAATACCTGGGCAAGGGAACCATCCGAGGCGAGGCGGTAGTGGACGGACAGGTCCGCGAGGTCGTGTATTGCCAGGTCAACGTGCAGGCCTACGGCGATGTGGTCGTGGCATCGAGCGACATCCCCCGCGGCGCGATCATCTCCCGCGGCGACCTGAGCGTGGCCAAACGCCCCCTGTCGACGATGCGCAACGGGTATTACGGGGATCCCGAGGAACTGATCGGCATGGTGGCCCGGAGCACCATCTTCCCGGACACGGTCCTCACGTCGCGTCACGTCATGCCCCGTCGCATTGTGAAGCGCAATCAGATCGTTACGGTCGAGGTGCGGGCGGGTGCGCTGGTGGTGCGCGATCGCGCCCTGTCCATGAGCAACGCCGCTGCCGGCGATATGATCATCTGCCGGCGCATGAACTCCAAGGAAGAATTCCAGGGCGTCGTCCGCGAGGACGGCATTGTCGAGGTGCACTAGCGCCCGGGAGGAGCAGTGTGAGAATCTCGTATGCACTGGCGATTGTGCTTGCGGTGGCGTTGTCCGGCCCCGCCGGGGCCGATTCCCTCTTCTCGAAAGAGGTCGCCAAACGCGGGCCGGCGGTATCCAACAAGCACACGCGCTTCGCGGAAGGCGACATCATCATCGTGCTCGTGCGCGAAAACATCGATGCCACCACCCAGTCCGACACCAACACCAAGAAGGAATCCGAGATCATCGCCGAGGCCCCCATCGGCGGCAACACGTTCCTGGTGGCCCCGAAACCCGACGGGCTCGGCCTTGTGAAACCCGAACGCCTGCCCGTGTGGGACATCAACGTCGAAAACGAGCACAAGGGCCAGGGCGATACCTCCCGCAGCAACAAGCTCACCACCACCATCTCGTGCACCGTGACCAAAGTCTACGATAACGGCAATCTCGAGATTCAGGGCAACAAACGCGTTACGGTGAACCGCGAAGATTCCACCATACTCGTCACGGGCACCGTCCGCGCCCGCGACGTGTCGCCCGAGAACACCGTGCCGTCGGATCGGGTGGCCAACGCGATTGTGGAACTCAAGGGGAAAGGCCCGCTCTGGAACAACCAGCGGCGCGGCCTCCTGACCAAGATCCTCGACTGGTTCTCTCCATTCTGACCGAAGGGTATGGCAATGCGTCAACGAACGTTCTGGTTGCTGTGTGCATGCGCCCTGTGCTGCGGACTGCTTGTTCCGGCCTCGGCCGGCGCAAGCCGCATTAAAGACCTGTGCACCGTGCAGGGGGCCCAGGAAAACGCCCTGACCGGCGTCGGGCTCGTCGTCGGGCTGGCCGGCACCGGCGACGGTAACGATGATGCGCTGCGCCGCCAGCAGCGTCTGCTCGAACGCCTCGAAATCGACGTCGACCAGGTCGGCGGCCTCAATTCCGACAACATTGCCGTGGTGGTGGTCGATGCGATGTATCCCCCGTTCGCGAAACAGGGCACGCGGCTCGATGTCCGGGTGAACGCGCTCTACGACTGCGAAAGCCTGGAAGGCGGCACCCTGCTCCAGACCATGCTCTACGGGATCGACGGCGAGGTGTATGCCGTGGCCCAGGGGCCGCTGTCCGTCGGAGGCTTCAGCGCGCGCGGCGGCGGCGCGGGCGTCGCGCAAAACCACGTCACCGTAGCGCGCATCCCCATGGGGGCCACCATCGAGCGCGAGATTCCCTCCACCATCACCGACGGCGAGCGTGTGACCCTCCAGTTGAAACGCCCCGATTTCATCACCGCCAACACGATCCAGATGGCGATCAACGCGCAGTTCAAGGAAGAGGTCGCCTCGGCCCTGGGACCGGGCACCATCAACGTGCGCATTCCGCAGGACCGCCAGCACGATTTGGTGGCGTTCATGGCGAGCGTGCAGAATATCAGCGTCGAACCCGATTTCCCGGCGCGCGTGGTGATTAACGAACGGACCGGCACGCTGGTCATCGGCGGCGACGTCGTCATCCGCCCGTGCCAGGTGGCCCACGGAAACCTGACCCTCGAAGTCGCCACCACCCCGGTCGTCAGCCAGCCCGCGCCCTTTTCCGAGGGGGAGACGGTCGTCACGGGCGTGACCGATCTGCGCGTCACCCAGGATGCCGGCTACCTGATGCCGGTCCAGGGCACGTCGGCCAGCGACGTCGCCATGGCGCTGAACGCCCTCAAGGTGACCCCGCGCGACATGATCTCGATCTTCCAGGCCTTGCGGGAAGCCGGCGCGCTCGATGCGGACGTGGAGATCATGTGATGCTCTACGTCAACCCGCTGGACGCCCCCCACGCGTTCGAGCATGGCCCGCTCGCGCAGGACGCCGCCCGGCGCCGCGTCGCCCTGCAGGAAATGGAGCAGTATTTTGCCCGCCTGCTCCTGCGCGAAATGCGCGCCACCATTCCCGAGGGTGGGCTCTTCCCACGCAGCGCGCAACAGACCCACTTCGAAGAAATGCTCGACGACGCCCTCAGCGCCGAAATGGCTCAGAGCGGCCAATTGGGCCTTGCCAGAATGCTCGAAGAACAGCTCCGCATCGGCGAAATGCAGAAACAGCTCCAGCGAACCCCGTCTTCGGCCCCCGGGTCCATCCGCTCCGCCGCCGAGCCCGGATTGCCGGTCAAGTAAACCCCGGTTCCTGCCGATAAACAGGGCATAATGAGGTGTTTGAAGTGAACACGCTGCTTGACAGACTCTGCGATGCCCTCGATGCCGAGCTCCTGCGCCAGGAGACCGTTCTGGCCATCTGCCGCAGGAAACGCGATGCGATTCGCGCATTGGATGTCGCGCCGCTGGAGGCGCACACCGCCGCCCTCGAGGCCGTTCTGCGGGAGACCTTCGAGGCCGAAGCCGAACGGCATGGCCTGTTCCGCGAGGCGCTTGCGCAGTTGGCCCTGCCGCAGGACAGGCAGACCCTGTCCCAGCTCATCGACGCCGTGTCCGAGCCCTGGAAAAGCCGCTTGAGTCACTTCCAGCGCCAGTTGAAGAAGACCCTCGAAGCTACGCAATCCGTCACCCGCGCCTATGCCCGCGACCTCCGTCACTACCTGCGCCTCACCCGGGGCCAGTGCGCGCGGCTCGGGCTGGAATCCGGTGAACAGAAGGCGGGCCTCTATGGGCCGCGCGGGTTCAGGCCCGCCACGGCCGCCGTGTCTTCCTCGCTGGTGGACCAAAGGGGTTGAACGACCATGACCGCCCTGCGCGTCACCACCCAATTGCTCGTCGACCGGTCGGTACGCAACATCAACAATCAGACGAACCGGCTCCTCACGCTGCAGGAGCAACTGGCGACCGGTCTGCGCGTCAACCGCCCGTCGGATGACCCCATCGACGCGCGCCGCGCCGTCAGCATCCGGTCCCTGATCGGCAAGAACGAGCAATACCTCGCCAACATCTCCATGGTCAATTCCCCCGTCGCGGAGACCAACACATCCATCGAGACCATCCTGAGCTCGTTCAACCGGGCCTGGGAACTGACCCTGCGCGGCGCCAACGGAACCAATGCGCAGAGCCAGCTGGATGCCCTGGCCCTCGAAATCGACCAGATCCTGGAAGGCATCTTCAGCACCGCCAACCACGAGACCAACGGCCGCTACCTCTTCGGCGGCACCCGTACGACCGCGCCTCCCTACGAAGCGGTACGCAACGCCGAAGGCGAAATCACCGCCGTGAACTTCGTCGGCAACACCGAGGCGGTGCGCGTCGCCATTTCCGACGTCCTTGATCTCCAATACAACGAGACCGGCCCGGACGTCTTCTCCGAAACTCAGGACATCTTCCAGACACTCATCGATGTCCGCGACAACCTGCGCGCGGGCGATACGGGCGCGCTCGGCTCGGTCCGTCTGGAAGAAATGGAGACGGTGCGCGTCCAGTTGACCTCCGCGCTCGCCCGCGTCGGCAGCATTCAGAACCGGTTGGATCGCAGTGTCGAGGAGTTCGAGGAGTTCACGTTCCAGTTGCAGACCCAGTTGTCCGACGCCATCGATGCCGACTATGCGGAGGTGATTACGGAACTCAACGCCCAGACCAACGCGTTCCAGGCGGCCCTGTCCGCCGCGGCCCGGGCGATCCTGCCGAGTCTCCTCGACTACGTGGACTAGCCGTCTATCCGCCGCCCGTCTGTTCCGCCCCGTGCCGGTACGCGATCACGCGCACCTTTTCCAGCGTCACCAGGCCCTCCTGGATCATCGCATCCAGATCGGGCAGGAATGCCTCGATGCGTTCCGGATGATCCACAAGCTCTACCACAATGGGCAGATCTTCCGAGAGGCGCAGCACTTTTGCCGTGTGCATGCGGCTGTGCGCGCCAAAGCCCATGATGCCCCGCACGACCGTGGCGCCCGCCAGACCCTTCTCTCGGGCGCATTTCACGATAACCTCGTACAGGGGTTTTCCGTGATACTTGTCGCTTTCCCCGATGAAAATGCGAAGCAACTCGGCGTCTTCTTTCAGCTTCATGCGGCGGCCCCCTCTATATCAGCGCACCCAGCGCCAGTCCGATAAAGAGCGCAACAAGCCCCAGAACGTTATGGGCGGCCAGGTTCCCTGCCGCGAGAAGGTACTCCCCGTCGCGCGCCATGGCGCCCGTTTCAAACGCAAAGGTCGAGAACGTCGTGAATGCCCCCACAAACCCCGTGAGAAGATACACCCGGCTTTCGGCCGCAAACGCGAGCCGCTTCTCCGTAATGGCCCAAATCAGGCCGAACACAAAACACCCCGCGATGTTCACAACAAACGTGCCCCACGGAAACACGCCCCCCGACACGTTCTGTACCAGCCCCGCCAGGGCGTAGCGGGCAAGCGCGCCGCCTGCGCCGGCCACACCAATGATCACTATCTTAAGACCCATGGTTCCTCCATTCCTGCAATACGGCACTGCACTCTCCGGCACGCGACCGGCGGCGCTATGGTACTCCCCGGCGGCCGGTATCTGAAACCTCCGCCTCGTCACCTCCGCCAAGTTCTCTGTTGAACGCGTCCGGGCAACCCGATAGAATCAATGTCGAATATTAATGTCAATCTGCTCCGGATTCGCCTCAAAGGCAGTACAAGGAGATTCCACCGTGAGAAAGTCTCTGGCGGTTGCACTTATTTGTGTTCTTGCCGGTTGCGCCTCCGACGGCGGCAGCGTTATCGAAAAAGTCAAATACGATTTCGGCATCGGGGAAAAGCCCGAAGGTTATGTCTCCACGTCGGAGATCATCATGAGCCGCCTCAATGCCGTCGGGCAGGCGGAAATGAAACGCATGAACCGCGAAGGCCGCCACGGCGCCATCGAATTCCAGGACGAGGGCGGACTCCAGGGAAAGTATTTTAAGCGCGTCAAGGTCTACGAGAACGCCGTGCCGCTTGAGGCCAGCGCCGTCTCGCGCGGTTCCACCGACGACCGCGGGTACCTGGGCTACATCGAGTACGCCTACGCTATGCACGAGAGCGCACGCAAGAATACCCGGGCCGAGGCCGAAGCCGAGCCCGCGACCATCCGTACCGGCGAAACCGGCCGCGAAGTCTACCGCTACCGGTTTGGCGCCACCGGCGCGTGGGACGGCGCGAAAGGCGAGCCCTCCCGGCGATAGCCTGCCCCGGACGCGAGGCCTAAGACTGCCGCAGCTCCTCGAGAACCAGCACTTTGGCCGCGATCAGATCGGGATGGGTCAGGTTGAGCAGGCGGCCCAGTTTGTGGGCAATGTAGTCTTCGTGGGCGCTGAGGGTCCCGTCCGCATAAATCACGCGCCACACCTCCGCGATGATCTCTTTCTTCTCCTCGATGCCACAACTTTCGTTGATCTCGTTCGTGAACTTCCAGAGGTCATAGCTCTGGGCCCGGCGCGTGTTCGCGGCTTCGATCAATTCCTCGGCCTGCTCCTGCGACAACGAAAACCGGGCGCATAGCGTCTCGATCACCCGGTCGCACTCTTCCGGCGAGAACTCCTCGTCCGCGCCAGCCACCTCGAGCAACAGGACGCATGTGGCGGATTCGAGCCGTTCCTGTTTCGAGATCTCCGGGATGTCTTTCTTCCCCCCGAACACGTCCAGAATGCGCCCTAACATGATGATTCCTCCATGGCGGGAAGCATACCACGCGGCGCGCGTCCGGGCCAACGCGCGGCCGTAAACTTTCCTTGACAATTCGGCTCGCCTGTGCCAGAACCAAGGCAACGACCGTTTTGAAGAGAAATGGGGAGCCGTCCGATGAAAACCACCATCCTGACCCGGTCCCTGGCGCTCACGTTGCTCGTGTTCTGCACGGCCTGCCCGCCGTTCGATCCCACCCCGCCCCCGGACGAAACCGTCCCTCAGTACATCCTCGATATGGAAATGGACACCCATGCTGCCGTGAACGACGAACGCGTGGCCGAATCGCTTCCCGGACTGGTCATGAACGAGACCCTCCGGGAGGTCGCGCGCGCCCACAGCCAGGACATGATCGACCGCAACTTCTTCGACCACACCAATCCCGATGGCGACCATGTGGGCGACCGGCTGGGCGATGCCGGCGTCACCTATGTCATGGCCGGCGAAAACATCGCCTGGAACCAGGGCTACGCCGATCCCGTCACCGCCGCGGTCGATGGCTGGATGGCAAGCTCCGGCCACCGCGCCAACATCCTTCGCCCCCAATTCACCCTCACCGGCATCGGCATCGCCGTCACGCCGGACGACGCCTACTACTTCACTCAGGTCTTCACCGATCCCAGTAAAGGCCTCGGCACGACCCGCACCGAGATCTACACCTACGGGCCGATAGCCATCAAAAAACCCTGATCTGGGCGGCTCTTATAGGACCCATGGGACCTATAGGACCTATGCCTTCACGAAGAGCCTACCTGCCCCGCGGGCAAGCTACCCAGCGCCGGCGCGGCGCTTTCTCTCGGCATCTCCACGAGCCGCGAAAGACCGATCTGGGCCATCTTGTAGAGCACAAAGGCGCTGAGGAAGGGGAAGAACAGGAGTTCGAAGAAGAGCAGAGCGGCCTGTTGCACGAACAGGAGCAGGCTCTCGTTGAGAAGGTTCGTCAGCGAGGTGGTGGTCTTGGTAATGCCCTGTTTGAGCTGTTCGAGACTCTCGCTGGGATTGACCAGCGACAGTTTCTCGCGCAGCAGGGTGAATTCGGTCCGGGTGCGCTCAAACTGTTTTACCACGGCGAATACCTGTTCGCGGTTCTTGTCCTTGAGCGGCTCGATGTACACCGTGCCGAACAGGTTCGTTGCCAGCAGCGACAACGGGACAATATAAGCCACCAGTGCGCCGAGCGCGGTGAACCGCAGTCCGGTCCGGTGGAGGACCTGTTTTCGCGCGGGCCAGAGGGCCGCAATCGCCCACAGGACCAGCCCCACGCCGATGATCTTGATGCCCACCGCGAGAAACCCCGTGTCGAGCAGCATCTTGTAAAACGCCAGAATGGTCAGTCCATACAGCAGGACATTCCAGACGTAATCGACGTAGTCGTACACCGACTGCACGAGGTCGCCGATCTCGATGTCGAATCCCACACCAATCGAACTGCCTTCCAGGACCGCGAGCCCCGCTTTGACGGAGGACACCCCGAGGAAAACGTAGGCGTTCTTTTGCAGGGCGTCATCGATGGAGACGGCCGCTGAGCTGTTCAGCGCGTCGTAGCCCGTGAGGTGCTGGACCTGCTGCGTCATCACCAGGCAGGCCAGCCCGAGCAGGAGCAACACCCCTGCGCGAAGCCAGCGACCATGCGGGGACCCAAGCCATGCTCTCGTCTTTTCCAGCCACTGCTGCATCTTCTGCCTCCAGAGGGGATTCCCCTCGTGCGCTCCGGATTGGAGCGGTACAGAGTATTATTCGTATTTCGGCGATTTGGTTCACTTTTTCCGCGCCCAAAAAGGTGCAGAGCCCGGCTAAAATCTGTATCCTGTACCTCTTGCAACCTGAAGAATCCAGGGAGAGTTCCATGACCGACATACGCGTCCGCATCGCCCCGTCCCCGACGGGTTTCCTCCATATCGGCACCGCCAAGATGGCCCTGTTCAACTGGCTGTTCGCGCGCAAGTATAACGGCACGTTCATCTTGCGTCTCGAGGACACCGACGTCGAACGCAGCGCCGAGGAGTATGCGCAGGCCATGTGCGAAGGGTTTCACTGGCTGGGCATCGACTGGGATGAGGGGCCCGAGTTCGGCGGGGTCTCCGAAAAGGGCGCCTTCGGTCCCTACCGCCAGTCGCAGCGCCGGGAACTGCACCGCCGGGAAGCGTTCCGCCTGTTGGAAGAAGGCAAGGCCTACAAGTGCTTCTGCACGAAAGAGGAGCTCGAGGAGATGCGCGAACAGGCCCGCCAGCAGAAGCTGCCGCCGCGCTACAACGGCACATGGCGAAACGCTACCCCCGAACAGGTGGCCGCCATGGGCGACGCGCCGTACGCCATCCGGTTCAAGGTCCCCGAAGGGGAGACGGTCATCCACGATCTCGTGCAGGGCGAGGTGCGCACCAACAACCGGGAATACGACGATTTCGTCATCCTGAAGCCCAACGGCGACCCCATCTTTCATCTGGCCGTCGTCGTCGATGACGGAACCATGAAGATCAGCCACGTGATTCGCGGCGACGACCACCTGACCAACGCCGCGCGCCACGTCATGCTGTTCAATGCGCTGGGCTACGAACTCCCGAAGTTCGCGCATCTGCCCATGGTGCTCGACGAAGCCGGCAAAAAGTTCAGCAAACGCCTGCATGGCGCGAACGTGCTCGACTGGCGCGACGACGGTTATCTGCCGGAAGCGCTCATCAACTATGTGGTCCTCCTCGGCTGGACCCCCGAGGAGGAAGGCCGCGAACTCTTTACCCGCGACGAGCTGGTCGAGCATTTCAGCGTCGAGCGGCTGGGCGCGTCGCCCGCGAAATTCGACCTGAAGAAACTGCAGTGGCTCAACGGGCAGCACATCCGCCGGCTCACTACCGAACAGTTGCGCGACCGCGTCGTGCCCATTCTCGCGAAGGCCGGTTTCGACACCGGCGCGAAATCGGAGGCCTGGCTCACCAAGATGACCGAGATCTGCCAGACCAAAATCCCCACGCTCAACGACATCGTTCCGTATACCGATTTCTTCTTCGCCGAACCCTCGGTATACGAAGAAAAAGCCGTCGGAAAACAGTGGAAGAAACCGGGCGCGCTCGACCGCATGCGCACCATTCGCGCCCTCCTCGAAGGGGTCGCCCCGTGGGACCACGACACGCTCAAGGCCGCCTATGAGAAGCTCAGCGAGACCTCCGGCGAAGGCCTGGGCCAGTTCGTGCACCCCACGCGCCTTGCCTGCACCGGAAAGAGCGTTGGCCCCGGCCTGTTCGAACTGCTCGAATTGCTCGGCAAAGACGTGTGTCTCGAACGCGTCGATAAGGCCATCCAGTTTATCGAGACCGTGGAGGAGAAGACGCCGTGACGAAAGCCATGATCGGAATCGACCTGGGCGGAACCAATGTCAAGACCGCTGTTGTGAGCCGCGAAGGCGAGGTGATGGGAAAGGACTCCCGTCCCACGGACGCCGACCAGGGGCTCGAGGCCGTGCTCGACAAGATGGTCGAGGGCGTCGACGCCGCCCTGCAGGCCGCGAAGGTCCGGCGGGCGGACGTGCTCGCCGCCGGCATCGGCGCGCCCGGCCCGATGAATTGGCAGACCGGCGTCGTGTTTGCGCCGCCCAACCTCCCCGGCTGGAAAGACGTTCCCCTGGCCCGGCTCATGCGCGAACGCCTCCAGATCCCCGTCTATGTCGATAACGACGCCAACGTCGCCTGCTACGGCGAGTTCTGGCTGGGCGTCGGCCGCAATGTCGATTCCATGGTGCTGCTGACCCTGGGCACCGGCGTCGGCGGCGGCATTGTCCTTATGGGCCAGCTGTTGCGCGGTCCGGACGGCACGGCGGGCGAAATCGGCCATCTCTGCGTCAAACGCGACGGACGCCAGTGCAACTGCGGCGCAAAAGGATGCCTCGAACAGTACGCATCCGTCTCGGGCATGCTGAAGACCGCCCGGAAACGCATCGAACAGGGCGGGCTCAATACACTGCTGCTCGAGATGTGCGGCGGCGACCTCGATTCTCTGACCGGCAAGATGATCTCCGACGCGGTCGAACAGGGCGATACCTTCGCGAAGTGGGTCATGGAAGAGACCGGACGCTGGCTCGGCACCGGCATCGGCAGCATCATCAACCTGCTCAATCCGGAGATGGTGGTGCTCGGCGGCGGGATGATCGGCGCCGGCGACGTGCTGTTCAATCCGGTGCGCGAGACCGCCCGGGCCCAATCGTTCGACGTGCCCGGCAAACGCGCCGAGATCATTCCCGCGGCGCTCGGCGGCGATGCCGGCGTCATCGGCGCCGCCGGATGCGCCCTGAACCGCGTGGAACAGGATGCGCGCAGGGGGAAGTGACACGGCGATGATTCTGACGGTGACCCCCAATCCGTGTGTTGACAAGACCGTCTTCATCGACACGTTAACGGTCGGCACGTTCATGCGTTCCGGCAAATGCACCTGCATCCCCGGCGGCAAAGGCACGAATGTCTCCCGCGCCGTCAAGGCCCTCGGGCGCCGCACCAGAGCTCTGGTCATCGTCGGGGGCCATCCCGGTCGCCACGTCGTCGACATGATCGAGCATCAGGACGGCGTCGAATGCCTTCCCGCGTGGGTGGCATCGCAAACGCGCACCATCACCACCGTGCTCGAAACGTCCGTGCACCGTCAGACCGCGTTTTTCGAACCTGGCTCGCGCGTTACGGAGGCCGAATACGCCGGGATCGTCGACCGGTTTCGCGACGCCGTGCACGGCGCTTCCGTGGTCACCTTCAACGGCACCGTATGTGACAAAAGCATCAAGACCCTGTACCGCGACCTGATCCGTATCGCGAAAGCCGCCGGCGCCATCACCATTCTCGATTCCCACGGCTCCGAATTCGCCCTCGGGCTCGAATCCGTCCCCTGCATGGTCAAGCCCAATGTGGCGGAGACCGAAGAACTGCTCGGATGCCCACTTAACACCGACGACGCCAAGTGGGAGGCGGTCGCGGAGTTCCATGCCCGGGGTGTGGAACTCGTCGCGCTCTCCCTGGGCGAACGCGGCGCGTTCGTGTCACGCGGCGCCGAGCGGTTCCACGTGGTGCCGCCCCGAATCACCGAAGTCAATCCCGTCGGCAGCGGCGACGTCTTCGTCGCCGGTTTCGCCATCGGTCTCCTCGAACACATGCCTCTGCGCGACATGGCCGTCCTCGCCTGCGCGGCCGGCGCCGCTAACGCCATGACCTGGGACATCGGCCACTTCAGGAAAGACGAGGTCGATTCCCTGATGCACAAGGTGGAAGTGCGGCCGGTCTAGGCCCATTCTGGCCGCGTCACCGAAGGAATCATCCTTCACGCCCCCGCGCAAAGTCCCGCGAAAGGCATGGCCTCCCTTTGCCGGGACCCCGTTCTTGTCCGGTGTGGGACAAGGCGCCTTCGCCGGTCGTCCGAACGGGTACACGTTGTCGCGCCGGGGACGGCGCTTGGAACATGTCCCCGTTCTTCTGCGGCGTTTTAAACCTCTGCGATCTCGGAGCTCTCTGTGGCCAATCTCTTCCCCAACCGAACGGGTACACGTTGTCGCGCCGGGGGCGGCGCTTGGAACATGTCCCCGTTCTTCTCCGGCGTCTTAAACCTCTGCGATCTCGGAGCCCTCTGTGGCCGATCTCTTCCCGGTTCGAACGGGGACACGTTGTCGCGCCGGGGACGGCGCTTGGAACATGTCCCCGTTCTTGTCCGGTGTGGGACAAGGCGGACCCGCGTGGCCTTTCCGCAGCCCCTGCCTGCAACTCGCGAATACATGTCACGCACACATCGGATCCCGTCAGGGACGAAAGAAAACGGGATTAGCGCAGTGTACGAAGAACTGAGTCCCGTAGGGACAGCAGACAATAGCCCACCACTTCAGTGGTGGGAACCCCCGTTTCCCTGAAACCACGAGTCCCGTAGGGACGGCAGACAATAGCGCCACCGAAATTCAGAATCCGTGTGCGGGTCGTGTCCCCTGGCGGGGGTGGCCACGCGGGTCCGCGTGGCCGGGGGTGGACGGCAACCCCGCAATTCTGGGCGCCCGTCTGGCGCGCTCTCTTCATCCCAGGCCCGGCGGCGCGAGATCTCTTGCGTCACCGGATCGAAAGCTCGACGGAGATTTCCTCGCCTTCGCGCACCTCGATGACGTCGGTGACGATGCGGGCGTTGATCAGCGCGTCTTCGGGCGAGGACGCGTTCGGATCCGCGGCGACGCCCACGACGGTGTAGGTGCCCGGTTCGACATTCTCCATCCGGAAGGTGCCGTCGGGATTCATCTCGGCCCGGCCCGCGAGCATGCCGAGGTATTCCGAGATTTTTTCCTTCGTCAATGGCCCAATCGTGACCTCTCCGGGCAACAGCCCGATGTACCCGGCTTCGCCTTCCTTCAGGCCCGACAGGAACCCCGACACGAACGTGGGGAGGGGGAGCTTGAAGTCCAGCCGGGTCACGCGGCCCGCGGCAATCTGAACCGTCTCCACCTGTTGACGGCCTCCGGCTCCGCTGAAATCGTGCAGATACACCGAGGCGCGCACCTCGCCCACCGGCACGCTCTCGATACGGTAGGAACCGTCGCTGCCCAGTTGTGCGTAGCTCGATGTCCCGGCCTCCCCCGAGGGCAGGTACGCGGAGACTTGCCCGTTGCTCACGGGCTGCCCGCCGACGGTCACAAATCCTTCGAGCGTACCGGTCTGCACCGGAAGCTCGAAGTTCGCCGTCGTGGTGCGGCCGGTTTCAACAATGATCTGTCGACTTTGACTCAAGTTGCCGCTGCCGGACTGCACCCAGGTGGCCACCTGCCCGCGGCCGTTCATGACATTCGTGAACACATAATGGCCGGCGGCATCGGTGACCGTGTTGAACTGCTGGTTGCCCCCCTCAAACATGTACAAGTGAACCCCGACCCCTGCCTTGGGCTGCTTGCCGGCGGTGACGATCCCTTCCACGGAGCCGCCCGCGGGAAGTTCTATCGTGACGCTCGAGGTGGTTCCCGCGCGCGGCGTGACGGTCGCCTCGCCGCTGCTGTACGCGGGATGGGCCGCGACGAGTTTGATGTTGGCCATCGGGAGGTTGGTCAGGGTGAACCGGCCCTCGGAGTCCGTGCGCGTTTCGGGCGACCGGTGCTGGTCGTACCGGTCCAGGTATATGGACGCTCCGGCAATCAGCTGGCCCGAAGAGGAGCGCACCGTGCCCTCCACGCGTGCGCCGGGTTTCATCCGGATCAACAACCCCTCGACGTTCTGTCCCTGCGACAGCGCGCCAAGCATCTGTTCGACCGGCGCGTACCCATCCGCGCGCACCGCCACCGCCAGATTTCCGCTCTGTTGATGGCGCTCTTCGCGGATGGGCACCGTAAACTCGCCCTCCGGGCTGGTGCACGGCTGCCAGGCCACGTATTGCTTCGACGGCTCGTTCAGGTAGCCCGGCGCCACGAACGCGACCCCGAAACGCGTCACGGGCTTGCCCGTGGCCGAATCCACCACGTTGCCGGACACCTTGCCCTGGGTGGACACCGTGAGACGCAGACCCGAGGCGCCGGCCTGGGCGTCCACGGACTGTAACGTGCGATTCCCGCGCGATATCGCGCTCAGCTTGTACGAACCCGGCGCCAGCCCGCTCACCGAAAACGCGCCGTCCAACAGGCTTTTCGTGGTGTAGTTCGTGTTCGCCCCGTCCAGATGAGCATACACCACTGCGTCCGACAACGGTTTGTTCGCGTCATCCACCACCTGGCCGGAAATGGTCAGGTTTCCTTCAGGACCGGACGCCGGAGGTTTCTTGCTCCAGGTCAGAACCACACCGTCCACGCGCTGCCCCGCCGCCAATTCCACTTTGGCGGTGGAATCGGGACCACCCTGTTCTCCCTGGGTCATCGCGGTCAGCGTATACAATCCTGGCGCCAAACCGGCCGAAAGGAACCGGCCCGCTTCGTCTGTGAGGGTATAGCCGGGCTGAAAGGACATGAATCCTTCTCGTCCCAGCAGCACCCCCATCCCGGCAAGGGGGGCGCCGGAGGGCGTGACCACGGTTCCCCCGATGACGCCGCCTTCCTGTAAGGTCAGCACAATGCCGTCCAGGCCGCCGGTTGCCGGGACCTGCAACGTATCGGTTGCGGCCGAGGCCTGCGTGCCTTTGGATGCCTGCAGACGGAACTGCTCGCCATTCGCAACGCCCGACACCGCAAACGCGCCGTCCTGGTCCGCCATGACCTGTGTGCGGTTATAGCCGATGATCGGGACAACCCACACCGTTGCACTGGGGGCGGGCGTTCCATCGGCATGCTGAACCTGCCCGGAGATCGTGGTGCCCATGAACACCGGCAAGTCGATCCCTTCGAGCACCCAGCCGGCCTTCATGCTGATGAGCGCCTGCTCCTGCTCGATATAGGGATTGGTGATGCATCGGTCCTTGATCCGGAGCGCCAGCGAGTGCTCTCCCGGAGGAACTCCGCGCAGTTCATACGCGCCGTTGGTGTCCGTGTCCACGGAGGCGCCCCAACCCATGAGGTTCGGGCGGAGGATCACCGCGGCGCCGGGGATGCCCGCGCCGGTCTCTTCGTGATAGACGCGCCCGCGGATGATGCCGCCCTGCGTTACCCAAAGCTCGATGCCCTGCCTCTGCTCCTCCGTGCCCAGCTTAACGCGGGGCCTCTCCCCGGAATTCGTCCACAGCTCGTCGGCCGGCTCGATTACGTACTCCCCGGGGCGAAGGCCCGCACACACATACTCGCCCGAATCGTTGGTTGTGGCCTCGAGCGCATCGACCATCGTCGCCCCCTTGACCCGCAGCGCGAAACCGCTCAGGGGCTCGCCGGTATCGTCTTGAAGAACCCGCCCCGCCACGCTGCCGCCCATATCCAGAGTGACCGTGACGCCGGCCGCGGGAAGTTGGAGGAGACCGGTGACGTGCGACGCGTAGCCTTCGGCTTTCACCGCCACGAGGGCCTGGTTCACCGGCACCCGTTCGAATTCAAATCCGCCCTGGTCCCCACTCAGCGCCGCCAAAGGCAAGGCCTGCGCGATCTCCTCTGGATTTCGCAAGCCGCTCTGCTGGCGCATCATTCCCATGGGCGGAAGGCACAGCACAGTAACCTCCGCTCCGGCGACGAATTCCCCCTGCGCGTTCGTCACCCGGCCCGCAAGGCTGTGCGCCGGTCGGAGTTGAAGCGTCAGGTCGTTGACCCCGGGCCGGAAAGGCCCGGTTTGCGCATAGAACGCCGCGCCCAAATCTCCGCGGGTGGCGAGCAGGCTATACGAGCCAAACGGGAGCCCGTCGGCGGCAAATGTGCCGTCCGGCCCCGTGGTCACGGTCCGGGGCGCGTCCGAAACCGGCGTGTTCTGCTCCGAGGCGGTTCGTTGGATGATGACCTCCACGCCCGGCGCCGGTTCCAGGGCTTCATCCAGAACCAGCCCCGAAAGCGAGCCGCCGCCCGTGGCTCCGCGCGTGGCCGCCGGTCTGTCCACGGCGACACGGGCGCCCACCGCCCCCGCGTCCAGCCGGCGGGCCGTCTCGTCAGGCCCGGCGGAGGGCGCCGGCGGTGGCAGTTCCGGAGATTCCCGGACCGTCTCGTCCCGCACCGTTTCCGGTCCCGAGGGCGTTTCGCTCTCCGGGCGGAACAGCAGCCACCAGACCGCGGCCACCGCCGCCACCATCAGGATGATCGTTACGACAAAGCGGACGTTCTGTTTCATGACAAGCCCCCCCGGCCGGAACACTTCCCGCCACCTGACAAATGACGGTTTCCGCGGGGCACGATCAACGCAGATGCGCCCAACCCGAGCGCCCGGCCCCATCAGACGCCTCTGCACCGCCCTGCCGGGCCGCCTTACAGGCTCAGGCTGACGTGGAACGGCTGGCCTGCTTCCACGTGGATGACCTGGGTTGCGTACCGCGCGTTGGCGAAGGCTTCAAGTTCGGATTGCGGTTCGCCCGCAATGGCCACGCCGACGATCGTGTAGGTGCCCGGCTCGAGATTCTCGACCACAAACGTGCCGTCCGAAGACACTTCGGCATAGCCCGACAAAAGGCTGGAGAGCGCCTGGACCTCCTCGAGCGTGGGCTTCTCCATCTGGACCTCGCCCGGCACCACCGCGATGTATGCCTGTTCGCCGCTACGGACGCCGCCCAGCGTCCCCGTGACGGACGATGCGGGCCCGAAATCGACGTCCTGGCGCAAGCGCTGTCCTGCGCGGAGCTCAAAGTGGAGCGTCTTGTTACGGCCCTCGCGTCCGGTACGGAGCGACACGTCGAGACTCGCCGAACCGGGGGAGAGGTTTTCGAGCCGGTAGAAACCGTTCGCCTCGATCCGGGTTCCGGTACGCTGCTCGCCGCCGCTCGAGGCCACGGTCAGCGATACATACGCCTGCGAGGCCGGCACGCCTTCCACGGTCACCACCCCTTCGACAGAGGCGTCCTGGCTGGAAAACTCAAAATCGGCGCGCGTGACGCTGTTGTCGGCCACGATCACCGAGCGCTGCGAGTTCAGGTACTGGCGGCGGTCGCCGCTGGCCGCCCCCCGCAGGTTCACGGTCACCGTGCCCTCGCCCTCGGGAAGCCGCTTGAACGCATAGTAGCCCGTCGCGTCGGTCACGGCGTTCTGGTGCGCGTTCGCGAGGTTCAACGATACGGTCTGACCTTCCAGGGGCTGTCCGCCTTTCGTGACATAGCCTTCGACGGTCCCCCCGGTCCCGAGCACGAAATCGGCGCGCGTTACCGCCCCGAGGCGGGCGGAGACCGTCAGGGTCACGGGCGCGTACGACGGGTGCGACGCCGTCAGGTCGAGGGTGGCCGGTTCGAGGCCGGCCGCGCGGAAGGCGCCGCTCGCGTCCGTGCGCGCCAGGGCCGCGCTCCGCCGCTCATCCGTTCCTTGAAAAATAACCGCGCCCGGGACCGCGTTGCCGGCCGCGTCGCGCACCGTGCCTTCCACCACCGCTCCGGGGCGCAGGCGGAATACCAGGTTGTCAAGGTGCTGGCCCGAGGCCACCTGGCCGATGGACTGCTGTTCCGGGGCGTACCCCTTCGCCCGCGCCACCAGCACGCGCTCGACGCGGCCCAGGCCCACGGCAAGGCTGAACCGCCCGTCCGGGTCGAAGAACGGCTCCCAATTCATGTAGGCCAGCGGCTGTTCGCGCTCCAGTTGGCGCGCGGACACCTCCGCGACCTCGAATTCCTGGACCGGCTGCCCGGTGGCGGCATCGATGACCTGTCCCGACACTTTCGCCGACGGTTGCAGCACCACCACGACGTTGGTCTCTCCGGCCCGGACCTCCCGGGTATCAGGGGGCGAGTAATCCCGGTGAAACGCGCTCACGGAGTAGTTCCCTGATGCAATCCCCGCAATCTCAAAGCTGCCGTCATAGAGCGTTTGGGCCGCGTGCCCGAACCCCGTTCCGGACCGCGCGTGCACGTCCGCGCCGGCGATGGGATTGCCCTGTGGGTCGGTCACCCGGCCGCGAATGAACAGATTCCCCGTTTCGCCGGTCTCCAGAGCGCTTTCCCATTCAATCGGGCCGTCGTAGACCAGACTTACCGGGGCGCCCGGTTCGCCCGGCGCCAGCGTTACCGTGACCCGGGGCGATTCCGCGCCGTCTGCGCGGTCTCTGGCCGCCACCCCCACCTGGTACTCTCCTCCGGGAAGACCGTCCCACCCGAACGTGCCGTTGCTGCCGGCCACTTGCATGCGGTCCACTTGAACGTATGCGGACCGGGGCGGGGTGATGTACACGGGCGCCCCTTCCACCGGTGCTCCCGACGAACGGACCACCTGCCCCTGAATGCTTGCTCCGGGCGACACCACGAGGGTCACGCTGGCCGCCGATTCATCCAGGGGCACGTCGACCGGATACGCGTTCGGCGAAACCAGATGCATTCTCCGGGCCCGCAGCATCAGCCGTGTTCCCGGCGTCACGTCCGAAATCGCGAAGAATCCCTGCGCATCGGCCTTTTCCGACCGCATTCGGCCGCCTTCCGCGCTGTTGATCGAAACATCGGCAAAGGGCGCCGGGGTTCCTGCCTCGTCGACCACGTTGCCCTGAATCGTCCCCCCGGCCGCGACGCGAAAATCGAGTCCTTCCAGCGCCTGGCCCTCGTGCAGGGCCACCGATGCCTGGGTGGCTGCCCCACGTGTGGGAGGCTGGCGGCGCAGCCCGGGTTCCGCCACGAATACCCGGTGTTTCCCGGGTGCCATCCCCCGGATGGCGTACGCGCCGTCGGCCCCCGTCGTGACGTGCATGGTGGTCCGGAGCCCTTCGCTTCGCGCCGCCACGTACACCCCTGCCACAGGGGCGTCCGTGTCCCGTTCCAGCACCCGGCCCGCGACGCTTGCGGCGGGCACCACCCGCACCACTACCGGGTCGCTTTCCTCACCCTCGCGGACCTGCACCTGCGGAATGGTCCCCTGGGCGAGGGCGAAGCGCTCGTCAACCACCGCCAGCTCGTAGACGGCGGGCCGGAGCGCCGCGAATTCAAATTGGCCCTCCTCGGACGTCACCGTCGTCACATGCTCCGTCGCAATCGCCCCGTTCGCGATGACGGTTACCCCGGCAACCGGCTCGTCGCTGCCCCCCAGCACCACACGTCCGCTGATGACGCCGCCGGGGGAGACGACCATCTCCAGGCCGTCATACGTGGGCTGCACACGGCCGCTCAACGCGGCCGCTGCGCCCGAAGGCATCGCCAGCAGATGCGTAGGCGCCGCGGGCAGGTCCGTGAAACGGAACGCGCCTTCGGCGCCGGTCTTCTCCGGTCCCGGCAGCAGTTGCAGCGTCGATTCCGGTCTGCCCGACGGGGCAAAGCTTCGCGAGAAACCATACCGGCCCGGGCCCGCCGGTTGCAGCGCCCAGACCACCGCGCCCTCGACCGGCTGGCCGGCCGCATCGCGTACCACCCCCGTAACACGGCCCGAAAGTGCCAGTTTGAGGTCCATATCCGCGATGGGGTATTCAAAACTCAAGAGCGCCGTCTGAGACTGGGCGTAGCCGTTGGAACGCGCCAGCACCGAATAAGTCCCCATCGGCAGCCCCGAGACCTCGAAACCTCCGTCTTCCCGGGTCTGCGCTTCCCGCTTCGCCGGGGTATCGGGGGGCATGAGACGGTCTTCGCCCGCGGTTTGCAGGAGCGACACCGTGGCATTAGCCGCGGGCTTGCCGTCGTATCCCCGGATGCGCCCCACGATCGCCCCCCGGAAGACCGCGTCCCCGCCCGGCGAGGGCTCGGTCACGGCAACACGGCCGCCGATGGCGCCCGAGTCGAGCCGGCCGGTTCGGGGCGTGCGGGGGGATGGCGCGGCCGGGCCCGGCCGGTGCTCCCCGGAGGCCGCCGGCGCGGGAGCGGATTCATCGCCGCGGCCGGGCGACGGCGCCCCGCCATGCAGCAGCACCCACACCACGGCGACAAGCCCCGCGCACGCCGCGACAATCAACGCAAATCGTAGATTTGTTCGCATCGATTCTGCTATCGCCCTACCTCAACCGGGGCGCCGCGCCCGACGGCGTCCTCAGCGTCACGGCGCCCCATCCATATCTTCCAGATCAACGCCCAGGGCGGCAATGTTCGTTCCAGGTTCTTCGAGGCGCATCGCGTCCTTCTCGGTGGTCACCACGAGCATATCACGCGGGAGGGTTTCCACGGGGAACGGGCTGTGATCGGGATATGCCATGCGCGTTGTCAACTCCGCGCCCAGGCGCTCCAGGGTCTCGAAAAAGGCGTCCGGGTTGCCAATCCCGCACACCGCGCAGATGCGCCCCTCCGTGAGCCGCGAGAGAGGCAGGCGCTCGCCGTTCGCCACCCGCCACAGCATGGACGGCACGTGCCGTGTTCGCCGCACCGGCACGCCCGGGCAATACCGGTCAATCGCCTCCAACACCGGCTCCAGCGACTCCGCCTGGTCGCAGCGCGTCAGGAGGATGTGCGTCGCGCGTCCCATGGCGGACAGCGGCTCGCGCAATACGCCCCGGGGCAGCAGCCGGCCGTTTCCGAACGGGTTGGTCGCGTCAATGACAAGCACGTTCTCGTCCCGTTCAAGCCGCACATACTGGTACCCGTCATCCAGGATCAGCGTATCGCAGTCATACTCGTCGATGGCCTTCCGGGCCCCCGCCACGCGGTCCGCGCACCGCACGATCAAGGCCTCGGGCGCCTTCGTCGCGATCAGGGCCGGTTCGTCGCCCAGCCTCGCGCACAGTTCCGGGGTGCCTTTGCCCGCATGGACGGCCATGGCGCCGCCTGTCTGCGCTCCATACCCCCGGGTGAGGACCGCGACACGATGCCCGTCGCGGGTTTCCCGGCGCGCCCGTTCGATCACCGCCGGCGTCTTGCCCGTGCCGCCCGCCGTGATGTTGCCGATGCTGATGACGCGGGCTTCCACGCGCACCCGCGGCTGGCGCAGGCGCAACCGCATCCCCAGGCGCATCACCGGGGTCGCCAGAGTCAACAGCCCGGCCAGGGGGAGGGGAAGGGGTTCGCCCCGCCGGACCCGGTCTGCAACGCTCTGAATCCACGCGCTCATCGGGGGGCAAAACGTTTGCCGCTGAACTGGCGGACCAGGCCCTTCAACTCCAGCATGGTCAGCGAACTCAGCGCTTCGGACACGCTCAGCCGGCACGACGTCGCGATCTCATCCACATACGAACCGTCGGGCGACAAGGCCGCCAGGATAGCCCGTTCCAGGTCATTCGGGGGGGGAGACGCGGGTTCCCGTCTCGCGGCAGGCTGAGGCGCCGGTGCGGGCTTTGGCGGCGCCGGTTGTCGCGAAGGACGGCGCGCGGAAACCGGTTCGGCGGCGTCCTCCGGAGGCCGGATGTCCCCTGCGTCGGCACGGGCGCCCCGCAGGCACGCGGCCGGGAGTTCCAGTTCGACCAGGATGTCCTCGACCCGTTCGACCAGTTTCGCGCCTTCGCGGATCAGGGCATGCGGCCCCTCGGCATTCTGGGTGCCCGCCTGTCCCGGCACCGCAAAGACTTCCCGGCCCTGTTCCGCGGCCTGTCTGGCGGTGATGAGCGCGCCGCTCGTGAGCGGAGCTTCAACCACCACCGTGCCCAGGCTCATCCCGCTGATGATCCGGTTCCGGTAGGGAAAATGGCCCTTGCTGGGCTGCATCCCCATGGGAAACTGGGAGAGGACCGCCCCGCGCGCCGCGATGTCTTCCATGAGTTGGGCGTTCTGCGGCGGATACACCACATCCACGCCGCATCCCAGCACCGCGACCGTCCGGCCGCCTGCTTCCAGCGCTCCGCGGTGCGCCGCCGCGTCGATGCCCATCGCCATCCCGCTGACCACCGTGATCCCTCGCGCGGCAAGTTCGCGCGCCAGCCTGTCCGCCAGGCGGATGCCGTACGGTGAGGCGCGCCGCGTGCCGACCAGCGCTACATAGGGTTCCTGGTCCGCCGGAAGACTGCCGCGCACAAACAGCAGAAGCGGGGGATCGTAAATCTCGGCGAGGCGCAACGGATACCGCGGGTTCTCCAGCGTGATCAGCGAGGCGCCCCATTCTTCCATGGCGGCTTCCTGGCCGGCGGCCTCGTTCGTGTCCGCATACTGGCGGATGCGGTCCGCCAGCTTCGCCCCAACCAGGTCCGCGACCATGCCCCGCGGAGCCTCGAACACGTGGCTGGGCGTGCGGAACCGGGCCAGCAGACGGATAAAATGCGCCGTGCCTACGCCCGGAACCAGCGCCAGGCGCAACCAGTCTCTGTCTTCCCGCATCAACTTCATGGGGGTACTATAACATTGCAGTGAGGAAATTTTCACGCCTTCCGCCCGCCTCCGTCCAAGCGGTCAGGCAAAGCGCTCCTTGACCATCCCGGCAATATGCTGCACGCGGTGGGCGTAGGTGTGTTCGCCCAGCACGCGGGTGCGGGCGCGCACGGCGATCTCGCGCCGCGCCGCCGGATGCGCCCGGAAAAAGCGCAACAGTTCCATGCACTCATCCAGAGACCGGTACACAACGCACTCTCTTTCCACGTCAAACAGTTCGTCGAGCGCCGGCTGGCTGTCCGTGAGCAGGAAGCCCCCCGCGGCGGGACAATCAAAGACCCGCTGGTTCACCGTGGTCGCCATTTGAATGCTTGTCGAGTTGAGATTGACCTCGCAGCTGCCGTAAAACGCCGGAAGTTCCTCCATATACGGCAGGGCGCCGCCCGACGACGGGAACGCGGTGCGCCAGTCGTCGTCGCCCCGCATCACCGCACCCTCGGGTACGGTCGCCGAGGCCAGCGCATGCCGGAGACGGCGGGTGCCCTCCACAAAAAACGTCATTTCCGCATGCCGGCGCTGTTCCGCGCTCAGCGTGTTGACGCAGGCTGCATCCAGTAGCGCGCACAGTCCGCGGCCAAAATTCCCGCGGGTCACGCGCCCCTCGTCGAAACTCCGTTTCACGGCCGCCGCGAGGTCCGGCATTGCCCGAAGGCGCTCCCACTGGCGTTGCGCAAACGACACCATCGAATTCCCCACGAACGACGGAGGGAAGTCCCAGGTGTCCGCCGGGGCGCGATTGAACACGTGCGGGTCCGCCGCCAGCGGCACGGTCGCCACCACCGGAAACCCGGCCGCCTCAAGACTGGCCGTATACGCCCCTTCCCACGTCAGCGCCACGGCGTACGGCGACGCAAAATCGGTGCGGTCCATGAGGATCGTGCGCGGGTCATCGACAAACCACGTCACATACGGTATCCGCACGTCCTCGAAGAAGCGGGCGAACAGTCCCGAAACATCCATGCCGCTGAGATTCACCGTCAGGACAAAATCGGGACGGAATTCCGCAAGGGTCTCGAGCAGCCGCGCCACGCTCTCCCGGGGCAGCGTTCCTTCCAGGACCGTCGGGACGGTCTTGACCTCCCAGCCCAGATCCCGGCAGGCATGTACGCATGCCCCGTCTATCCAGTACTCGCTGCGCAGAATCAAAACGCGCGGCGCCGTTCCCGCGAACTTGGCGTACGAAAGCAGTTCGCGCAGGCGTTTCGACACCGTGAGCCTCGGCTGTTCCATGGCGCGGATGGTACCATCGGGCGCGGCGTGGGGCAACGGCTGGCTGCGGGAAAACAGCACCCGACGCCGCCAGGCCCCGCGCGTCAGGGCAATCGCACTTAATGCGCCCCGCATAAAGGGTCTTCGTGAGACGGGTCGTTTGTGACCCCCGTCCCCCGTCTCCCCTGCGAAAGCAGGGGTCCAGAGTCCTACTGGATTCCTGCTTACGCAGGAAAGACGTTAAAAAATGCCGTTGCCTCGTGCGCCCGCAGGCCTACTGCATTCCTGTGTGACCCCTGCCCTCCGTCTCCCCTCCATGAGAAAGCAGGAGCCCAGATCCCGTCCGGCTGCACCACAACGTACGCGGCATCCACGCGCACGCCTACTGGATTCGTGCTTGCGCAGTTAGGATGACGTTAAAAAATGCCGTTTCCTCGTGCGCCGACAGGCCTGCAGGATTCCTGTGTGACCCCTGCCTCCGTCACCCCTGCGCAAGCAGGGGTCCAGAAGCTACTGGATTCCTGCTTGCGTAGGAAAGACGTTGGAAAACGCTGTTTCCTGCGGGCTTCTGCATTTTCTTCTGGCGAATCCGCTGACTTGCGGCAAATAGAGAACAGTGGTTCTTCCGGCGAACTGACGGTTTCCATCTGGTTTTTAGTGCGATTGCCCTGCCCCGCGCGTTGATTGCCCGCTGTGCGCGTGCTATTGTCGAGTTCTGGCGCCGGTGTACGGGTTCAAGGAGAAACAGTGCATGTCCCGCTATCTTTCTGTCATGGTCTGTGCCTCGTGTCTGGCTGCCGCATTCGCCTGGGCCGCGGAGTCCAATACGACGGATTACACGTGTTTCCAGACGGCCGCGCCCTATGCGCCCGAACTCGATATCGGGTCCGATGTCGCCGTGGTCTATGGCGTGGACGAGACCTTTGCCGGGCGCGTGGCGGGGTGGCGCGAACACGGCTATACGGCCGCCATGATGACCGGCATCTCCTGGGGCGGGTACGGCGACTATTACTTCGTCGACGGCCAGCTCAAACGCGACGAGATCCAGACGGTGAAAAACGGCGATCTGCTCATGCACGGCGACAGCACGACCGTCGGCTACAACGTGCCGTCGCCCGCGTATGTCGAGTACATCAAGAAGCGGATGGACCCCGCGGTCGACGCCGGGGTGTCGGCCATCTATCTCGAAGAACCGGAGTTCTGGGCGCGGGCCGGGTGGAGCGAAGCCTTCAAGAAGGAGTGGCAACGGTTCTATGGCGAGCCCTGGCAGGCGCCGGATTCGTCCCCCGACGCCCAGTACCGCGCAAGCAAGCTCAAATACGAGCTCTATTTCAATGCCCTCAGAGACGTGTGCGCCCACATCAAGGCTAGGGCCCGCGAGAAAGGCATTTCCATCGAATGCCACGTCCCCACGCACAGTCTCATCAGTTACGCGCACTGGGCCATCGTGAGTCCCGAATCCCACCTCAGCGACCTGCCCGATTTTGACGGCTACATCGCCCAGGTATGGACCGGCACCGCCCGTACCCCGAACATATACCAGGGCGTTGCCAAGGAACGCACCTTCGAGACCGCCTTCTTCGAGTATGGACAGATGTGGGCCATGGTGCGCCCAACCGGCCGGAAAGTCTGGTTTCTGGCCGACCCCGTCGAAGACAATCCCAACCGGAGCTGGAACGACTACCGGGCCAACTACGAACGCACCATCGTGGCCTCGCTCATGTGGCCCGGGGTCTTCCGTTACGAGGTCATGCCCTGGCCCGACCGCATCTTCCGGGGAAAGTACCCGAAAGTCGACCTGGACACCCAGTCCGGCGACCGGCAGGGGATTCCAATCGACTACGCGACCGAAATCCTCACCGTCATCAATGCACTCAACGACATGCGCCAGGAGGATGTCGCGTTCACATGCGGTTCCCGGGGCATTGGCATCCTCGTCTCCGACACCATGATGTTCCAGCGGGCCGCGCCCCAGCCCAGCGACTCCGCCATGGGGTTCTTCTACGGTCTCGCGCTGCCCCTGCTCAAAGCCGGCGTGCCCCTCGAAGTCGTCCAGCTCGAGAACGTCGTTCAGGACGGCGCCCTCGACGACTGCCGGGTTCTCCTGCTCACCTACGAAGGACAGAAACCGTTGAAGGCCGAGTACCATGAGGCCATCAACCGGTGGGTCAGGGCCGGCGGCGTGCTGATCTGCGTGGGCGACGGCGCCGACCCCTACCACGGGGTGCGCGAATGGTGGAACCGGCAGGGGGAGACCGATCACACGCCGTACAGCCACCTGGTTGAGCTCCTCGGCGTCCGGGCCGGCGTGCCCGATCCGCAACCCGCCGGCAAGGGGTTTGTCTTTCTGGCCGGCGAGCACCCCGCGCAATTGCAGCACGACCCCGCCGGGCCGGAGCGCGTCCGCCAATGGGTCCGCACCGCGCTCGAACTCACCGGTTCGACGCTCGACCTCCAACACTACCTCATGCTGCGCCGGGGACCGTACGTCCTGGGGGCCGTGTTCGACGAGTCCATCTCGCGCGACCCCGTGCAGCTCGACGGGGCGTTCGTCAGCCTCTTCGATCCGTCCCTGGCCGTCCAGCGGCACGTGACCCTGCATCCCGGCGATGTGGCGTTGCTCTACGACCTCAACTGGGCCCGGGAACACGCGCCGTTGCCCGCGGTCGCGGCCGCTTCCACGCGCATCCGGGGCGAGGTCCGCGAAGACGGGGCCCTCTCGTTTCTAACCCGGGGCCCCGTGGGAACCGTGGCCAACGTACAGCTTCTGGTCGCGAACGCGCCGGACACGATCGAACTGACGCCGCCCGTGCCGTTTGAACAGCGCTACCATGCGGGCGACGGCGCCCTCTTCCTGACGTTTGAAAACGCCGCGGCGGACATTGCGGTGCGGATGGAGTTCCCGTGACCGGCACGAAACGAAATGGGCCCGGCGGCTGTACAATAAGCGTTTGGTTTGCTAGACTTGCCCCGCTTATGCCCGTTTCAGAATTGGGGAGCGTTTGGGAATGCTGGAATCAAAATTCATAGGCCGCATTGCGCAGGAAGTCGCGCTGAAGCACGAACAGGTGCAGCGCACCATCGAGTTGTTCGACTCGGGAGCCACCATCCCCTTCGTGGCCCGTTACCGCAAGGACGTCACCGGCAATCTCGACGAAACCCAGCTCGAAGCGGTGCACGAACGCGCCCAGTACTTCGCCGCCCTGGCCCAGCGCCGCGACAGCATTCTCGACACCATCGAGAAGCAGGGCAAGCTCACTGGCGAACTGCGCGCCGAAATCGACGCCTGCTTTGACCGGACGCGTCTCGAAGACCTCTACCTGCCCTTCAAACCAGCGCGCCGGACCAAGGCCACCGTCGCCCGCGAAAAGGGGCTCGAGCCTCTCGCCGATTTCCTGATGACCCAGCTCCTTATCGAGGGGCCCATCGAATTCTTCGCCGAAAAATACGTCAACCCCGAAAAGGCCGTGAGCTCGCCCGAAGAGGCCCTGGAGGGCGCCGGGTACATCGTCGCGGAACGCATCAGCACCGATGCCGACGTGCGCGCCCTCGTGCGCGCGAGAATGCTCGACGAGGGCATCATCAAAGCCCATCCCACCAAGAACGCGGAAGGCAAGAAGACCAAGTTTGAAACCTACTACAACTTCTCCGAGCCAATCGGCAAAATCCCCTCGCACCGCCTGCTGGCGGTCCTCCGCGGCCTGAAGGAAGGCGTGCTCCGCATGGAACTCGTCATCGACGACGAGATCATGATGCGCGATATCCTCGCCCATTACCTCAAGGAACCCGGTTCGCCCTTCGAAAAGTACCTCAAGGAAATCGTCCGCGACGCCTACAACCGGCTGCTCCGGCCCTCGCTCGAGAATGAGGTGCTCGGAATCGCGCGCGAACGCGCCGAAACCGACGCCATCCGAGTGTTCCGCGAAAACGCCGAGAACCTCCTGCTCCTGGCCCCGGCCGGCCAAATCTCCGTGATCGGGGTCGACCCGGGTCTCCGTACGGGATGCAAGCTCGCCGTGGTCGATCAGACCGGCAACCTCGTCGAACACGCAACCGTTTTCCCGACGCCGCCGCAAAACGACATCGAGGGCGCCGAGAAAGTTCTCGTCGAGCTCATCAACAAGCACAACGTTCGCGCGGTCGCGATCGGCAACGGTACGGGCTCCCGGGAGGTCTCGGCGTTCATTCGCGACGCCCTCCGGCGGCTCAACCGCGACGACCTGTTCTCGGTGCTGGTCAACGAGGCGGGCGCCTCGGTGTACTCCGCATCCAAACTGGCCCGCGCCGAATTCCCCGACCTGGACGTGACCGTCCGCGGCGCCATCTCGATTGCCCGCCGCCTGCAGGACCCCCTCGCCGAGCTCGTCAAGATCGACCCCCGGCATGTCGGCGTCGGACAATACCAGCATGACGTCAACCAGAAGAGCCTCCGCGAAGGCCTGCGCACCACCGTTGTCTCCTGTGTGAACAAGGTCGGCGTTGACCTCAACTCCGCCTCCGTGGCGCTCCTGCGCTACGTCAGCGGCGTTCCGTCCAATGTCGCCGAGAACATCGTCGAATTCCGCTCCCGGACCGGCGCCTTCAGAAACCGGCGGCAGCTGATGGACGTCGACGGCATCGGCGATAAAGTGTTCGAGCAATGCGCCGGGTTCCTGCGGGTGAGTAATGGCGACAACGTCCTCGACAACACCGGAATCCACCCCGAGGCCTATCCCGTGGTCGAACGGATTGCCGAGGCCGTCCAGATGCAGGTCGACCAGATGATCAAAGATCCCAAAGTCCTCGCCGGACTCGATCTCTCGCAGTTCTCCGACGATGTCATCGGCACCCATACCCTGACCGATATTCGCCACGAACTCCTGAAACCGGGACGCGATCCCCGTACTGAATTCAAGGTGCCCAAGTTCCTCGATAACGTCACCTCCGTCGAACAGCTCGAGGGGGGCATGGTCATGGAAGGCGTCGTCACCAACGTCACCGATTTCGGCGCCTTTGTGGACATCGGCGTCCACCAGGACGGGCTCGTGCACCTCTCCGAACTGACCAACCGGTTCGTGGAAGACCCCCGACAGGTCGTCAAGGTCGGTGAGATCGTGCGTGTCAAGGTCATCAAGGTCGACAAGGAATTGCCGCGCATCTCGCTGTCCATGAAAGCCCTGATCCCCGCACGCAAGAAGCATCCACGGCGCGCAAAACACGGGGAACCGCAGGCTGTGGACGGCGCACCCCGGCCCGAGGCCGTGCCCGAGCGGCGTGAACGGGAACCGCGGCCTCCGGCGGACCGGCGCGAAGAACGTCCGCAGGGAATGCGGGTTCGCCGCGACCGCCGCGCCCAGCGTGACCGGGGCAAAAGCAAACCCGCCGTCACCCCGCAGCCCCGTCCCGGAAGGGATTCCGGCAACAATCAGCCCCTCAATACTCAGTTGGCCGAACAGCTCGCCGCACTGAAGGCCAAATTGCGTTGAGACCGTAGCCCGAACGGTTACGTTCGCTCCTCGCTGGCATCGTCCGCACGAAACTCGTGCGCCGACAGCAGCCGCCGGGCCTGTTCCGCGTCCGCCTCCTCGACCAGGATGCTGATCTTGCCCATCCCGTCGACTGTGAACGGATGCACTGACCGAGACGACAGCGACGCCGTCACCGCGCGAATCCCGTTCGCTGCCAGAAACGACAGCACCACTTCGACTTCCCCATCCCCGTGGCATTCATAGACTGTTTCGGACATGTGCTTGACCTTCCCGTGGGCTTTCCAGACTCCTCCCAGTATACCCCGTCTCCGTTGTTGAGACACATCTCGGATCCCTCGTGCCCAAAGCCTGGACTCTGCTCCCGTTCCCGGCGTGTTGGCCCCGATGTCGACGTGATCTGACGGTGATCTGGCGTTAAGGCGTTGAGAGCTTGACAGCCGTTCGATGCCTGTGATATGGTCTCGGCCGCTCTGAAGATATTTGAGCTGGCCCTGTCCCCGCGGGCGGGGCTTAACTCATTATTTGGCAGTTAGTTAGAAGAGTACGCGCCGCTGGGGTCTGGTCCTGCGCGTGCTGCGAAGGTGTGGTACAATCCTCCACACTCTTCGACCAACACAAGGAGGTCAGAGGCCAAGATGAACAAGCGTGATGCCAAGAAATTCCAGAAACTCCTGCTGGAAGAGCGCGAACGGTTGGCGCGTGGCGTACGCCAACTCGAGGAGGATACCCTGTACCAGCCCGCCACGGACAATGTCTCCGACATTTCGAGTTACGCGGAAGTGGGGACCGACAGCTTCGAGCGCGAAACGGCCCTGAGCATCGCGGGCGCCACGTCCCGGCAACTGGGCGAGGTCGCGGATGCCCTCCGGCGCATCGAGGAAGGCAATTACGGCAAGTGCCAGGGCTGTGAAGACGAAATCCCCAGAAAGCGGCTCGAGGTCTTTCCCGCGGCTCGCTTCTGTGTCGAGTGTCAGTCGAAGTTCGAGCGCGACGGCGCAATATGAGGGCTGGACTGAGTCCGGAAAAAAAACGCCAAATCCTCTGGGTGGCCGCCATCATCGGCGTTGTGGTGGTTCTGGATCAGGTGACCAAGGCCCTGGTGATGGCGTATATCCCCGAGGGCAGCGAGACGGTGGCCTCCCATCCGCGCGAGTTCTTCTGGCTGACCCACCAGCGCAACACGGGGCTCGTCGGGGGGATGTTCCGGGGTAACGGCGTGGTGCCCTACATCGCCCCCCTGTTTGCCACCGCCGTGCTCGTATACCTGTTCAAACACCTGAATCCCTTGTCAAAACTGCAATCCGTGGCGTACGGATGCGTTGCGGGCGGGGCCATCGGGAATCTGATCGACCGGTTCCGCCTGGGGTCCGTTACGGATTTTATCCAGGTCCATTTCGTTTTCGTGAAATTCGATTTTCCCTGGAAGCTGTATCCCGCCTTTAACATTGCGGATTCCGCCATTTGTATCGGTGTGGCCGCCCTGATTATACTCACGTGGAGAACCCCTCAGATCAATTCTCCGGAAAACGCCCATGCTGCCGACGCTGATTGAACTGGGTCCCCTCAAAATCCACGCCTATGGCCTGATGATGGCCACTGCTTTTCTACTGGGCGTGTATCTGGTGCGGCGGGAGAGCAAGCGCGTCGGCATCGACGCCGATATGATCGCCGACCTGGCCTTCTGGACCCTGCTGGTGGGGCTGCTGGGGTCACGCGTCGCGCACATCCTCCTCTATCCGGAAGAGTACTCCTGGCGTGAGCCGCTGGGGTGGATCGCATTCTGGCGCGGCGGCCTGGTGTTTCAGGGCGCTCTCGTCGCTATCCTGTTTGTCTATTGGTATTTGCGACGCAAAGGCCTCGATTTCTGGACGTTTGCCGACATCGCGGTCTGTTACATCCCGCTGGGCCACGCCATTGGCCGTCTGGGCTGTTTCCTGAACGGATGCTGTTATGGCGAACGCTCGACCGTGCCGTGGGCGATCCCGTTTCGCCGGGTGCCCTTCGACCTCAGCCAGGAGCCCGTCGGCAGTCCGCCCTACCTGGATCATTGTGCGCGCTATGGCCTGTCGTATTGGGAGAGCCAGTGGTCGTTCCCGGTCCACCCGACCCAGCTCTACAGCGCCTTCGGCTTGCTGTGTATCTTCGCCATCCTCATGCTGTTGCGAAAGAAATGGATGCCCTTCCGCGGGTTCGTTCTGCCCACCTACCTTTTCCTGTACGGCCTGATGCGCTTTATCGTGGAGTTTTTCAGAGGCGACCACAACCCCACGCATTTCGGCGGGCATTTTTCCGACCAGCAGGTCTTCTGCATCCTGCTCATGCTCGTGGGCATTGGCCTCTTGTGGTATCTCAAAACGAAGCACTCCGCCTGCGGAACATCCGCGCCCCACCCCCCCGAGACTCCCTGACGAACCGTGCGCTGCCCCCCCGATGCCGCGGAGGCCTTGAGCTGCGGCACCAAATCGGAGATGGCCCCCTGGGAATTCAATAATGCACCGAGAATGCCCTAAATCATTGTATATAAATAGTTTGCGATCGTGTTTCGCATGAAACACTTGACTTTCCAATGTGTTGCATCTATGCTGGGGCGGGAGGAATCGTGGCATGCGCCCTACCAGGATGAGCCAACAGGTCTTTCTTGAACTGCCTCCGGTGCTTTCCCATTACCTGGAGGGCGCTCGCAATGTCTGGCTGGAATCGAAACCCAAAGAGGGGCGTCTCACGTTTCTCAACCGGGTGGGTCGCTTCGAGGACCTGGAAGCGTCGGCGGTTGAGCGCCGCCATCTGATTGAGTCGCTGGGGTGGCGCCGGGCGCGGGCGCTCTGCTTCCGGACAGGCTTCGAGCAGGGGCGCCGCGACGCTGTCCGGCATATGGGCGTGTTTCAGCAGAACGTGCGGCTGGCCTTGCAGGCGGCGCCGGTATTCGGACAACTGCAGGGCCGCTATGTTGCGGATCCGGTGTGCTTCGAATTCGACCTGGAGAAGCGCACGCTGCATCGCGAGATTGTCTTCGATGGAAGTTTGGAAGCCAAAGCCCACCAGGTAGTTGCGGGTTCCCTGGGCCAGTGCGCCTGCTGGAATAGCACCGGCTTTTTCTCGGGGCACGTGAGCGAGATCCTCGGACGCCGGGTGTATTTCCTCGAAACGGAGTGCCTGGGGAAGGGCGATGAGCGGTGCCGCGTGCTTGCCCATTTCGAGCCGGAGTGGGGTGAAGAGGCCGACTGGGTCCGCATGGCCATGAAAGCGGGGACCCTTGACGAGGAACTGGCCGATGCAGAGCGGAGGGTGGCCCTGGCGCAGAAGAAAGCCCGGCAAGCCCAGCTCAAACTCAACGCGCTCACGAGCCGTGTCCGGGGCGAATTGCTGTTCAACGACGTGGTGGCGCAATCAGAAGCAATGAAAGTGGTTATGGCCCGCGCGGAACAGGTGTCGGCGTCCGAGATTCCGGTCTTGCTGGTCGGTGAAAACGGGGTGGGGCGCAAGACCCTGGCCCGCGCGATCCATTTCGGGGGCGGCAGGAAAGGAGCTCCGTTTGAAGTGCTGGACCTGTCCGGGATGGATAACCGGTTGATATTGCAAGAGTTGGTTGGTTTCGCGGCCGGTGCGTTCCAGGGGGCGGTGCGAGGCCATACCGGCGCCATCCAGCGGGCGCATCGCGGCACGCTCTACATCCAGGATCTCGCGGATCTGGAGCAGGAGGCCCAGCGGGCCGTGTTTCACATGCTCGAAAGCAATGCCGTCACGGGTCTGGGCAATTCCCCGCGCGAGGATGTATCCGTCCGTCTTATCGCCGCAACCAGCAGGGAACCGCGCGAACTCCTCCAGGAGGGTCGTCTTCGCGAGGACCTCTACTACGCCCTTTCTGTGGCGCGAATTGACATTCCACCCTTGCGGGAGCGCGGGAGCGACGTGGCGCGTATGGCGGACGCCTTTGTGCGCGAGTTTGCGGAAGTCCATGAACGAACTAATCTTACATTATCCAGAGAGTGTGTCCAGGTGCTGCAGGAATGCACCTGGCCCGGGAACGTCCGGCAATTGCGCAACGTGCTGGAACAGGCGGTCATCTTCGCGCAGGGCGACACGCTCACGCTGGCCGATTTTCCCGAAGATGTCGTTTTGTCGCGATTCAAAAAATCCCCTGACGAGCTCAGTGAAGACGTCATCCGGCTGGCGCTGCGGAAGACGCGCGGCAACCGCAGTGCTGCCGCGGATTTACTGGGCGTCGGGCGCACCACCCTCTGGCGCGCCATGCGACGCCTGAACATTGAATGATCTCATCATTTCATCCCGCCCAACATATTATTTTTGAATGACTTAGGTGATTCGGGAGGTCTCGGCCCGTGGCCGTGCGCGGACGAGATTCTTTCTCGCCATTTTCGTACTTTCGTGGTATCTTACTAGCAAGTGGGACAGCGGGATGTGGCGATTCATTCAATTATCGGACCCTCATCTGGGGAATCAGGTGCATAGTGCCCGGAACGGAAGGCTGGAGAGCAGTCTGATTCCCGAGGTGGTGAGCTGTCTTCGTGGGGATCTCGCAGAGCTTCAGCCCGATTTCCTCCTGGTCACGGGCGATATCGCGCGTGCGGATTCGCGGGATGCGGTCTTTGCCGCCCGCGACCTGATGGATTCGCTGGGCACGGCGTATTACCCCATGGGGGGCAGCTCCGATTTCCGCAATGAGCAGGCCCGGCAATGGTTTACCGAGGCGTTTGGGGCGCACCTCCCGGATTCCCAGACCTGCTACTCCTTCACGCACAAGGACATCCATGTGTGCGTTCTGGATCCGTGGTGGCTGTGGAACGACGGCCGTCTGATGCCGTTCAGCGATGGCAGCGCTGCGGCTCCCCTGTGGAGCATTCCCCCTGAGCAGTTCGATTGGCTCGAGACCGATCTGCGGGAGCACGCTAAGGAGGCCACGGTCATCGCCGTGCATCCGCCGGCCATTCTGCCGCAACACGAGGCCATTCGGGAGAGCCTCGCACGGTATGGTATCCTTAGAAACGCCGAGCTGCTGGTTCAGCGCCTCGCTTCACACGCTCAGGTGAAGTTGTTGCTGTCCGGAAACGTTCATGCACACTATATCGCTCGTAAACATGGACTTACGCAGGTTGTGACCGGTTCGCTGACCGAGTATCCCGTCGAATTCCGCGACATCCATGTGCACGAGGACCGGCTCGAAATCCAGACCCGGGGGCTGAGCAACGCGGGCTATGCCTCACAATCGCAATTGCGGGCCATGGAGTGGACGCGCGGACTCGAAGACGACCGCTGCGCGGTCATTCCGTTCTGAGCGCCGGCGCTACGGGGTTTCGGCGGGGCGTTTGTCTGTAACCGTCAGAACCAGAACCAGTTGTCCCTCGTCCAGCTTCAGTCCGCCCACCTTGAACGGTTTTCCGGACACGGCGAGCAGGGTGCAGCGGAGAACCTCTTTGTACCTGGGCTCGGACTCCGGTGGGTCGGTCTGGGCGTTCGGCTTGTCTTCCTTGTCCGGCAGGCGCATCTGCACGCGCACATCGCAGCGGATGCGGTCATGAGAGGCCCGCTCGATGGGGTTGAGGAGCAGCGTGTACTGGTTGTCCAAGGGAACCTTGGTCTCGCGTCCGTAGGGGGCTACGGTATTGACGGTTTTGAGCTTGCGGAAATCGTCGAACTGTTTGAGGTCTTCGACGGTCTCCCGGATGGACGCGATGCTCGCATCAAACTGGGGCTTCTCGTGGCCCTGGCTGGTGGCGCGCACGGCAATCAGCTGCACGGTGACGGACGGGGCAGTCGCCTCCCGCGCCTCTTGCGCGGCTACGGGGACGATGAACAACGCGGCGGTAACCGCCCAGGCAGCGCAGGTCAAGGCAGATCTCCTTCCGGGACGTCGACCCATACCGTCATCGTGCCGTTGTCGGTGTTGTAGTAGCCGACTTCGGCGCCTTCGATGGTGGTTCCGACCTGTTCCACCTCGGCGGAGATGTTCTCCGGAGCGGGGGAGGCCATCACAAAGATGGCAATGGCCGCGATAAGCGAGGCCGCAACGGCGGAGGCGATGGCCAACACGCCCCGGTAATGCCGGGGAGCGGGTTCCAGGCGTTCGCGAATGCCCGCCATGAAGGCAGGAAACTGCGCCGGTTCGATACTTTCCCGCCGCGCGAGTTCGCGCGCGCCGGTGCGCAGGAGCTTGAGGGTTTCAACGTGGGCCGCGCACGCGGATTCGCCGGCAATCAGGGCTTTCGCCTCGGCTTCACTGGCGGTGTCGCCGTCAAACCAGCGTTCGATGGTGTAGAGTTTCCGGTTCATGAATCCGCTCCCATAAAGCCCATTTGCGTCAGGCCTTTTTGCAGTTTCCTGCGTGCGTGGTGCAGCCTGCTCATCACAGTGCCGATGCTGCAATTCATCACTCCGGCCATCTCCTCATACGAGAGGCCTTCAAATTCACGTAAAATAAACGCTGTCCGATGCTTATGCGACAGCTTGCCGAGTGCCTTCTGCACGGCAGCGCCGATTTCCTCGGCTTCGAGGCTGCGGTCAGGCGGAAGCACGTGACTGGGGGCGTCTTCCGCGAGCCGACTGTCATCAAACGAGACGGTTTCAAGGCGCCGCTTCTTCAAATAATCTTTGCACTGGTTCGCGGTGATGCGCATCAGCCACGTTTTGAAACTGGCGTCGCCGCGGAAACGTGCGAGGGCGTTATGGGCCTTGATGAACACCTCCTGGGAGACATCCCACGCCTGTTCGCGGCTTCTCACGAAGTGGTAGGCGAGTGCGAAAACCTCGTTACGGTAACGCTTTACGAGCAATTCGAAGGCGTCGACGTCGCCGGTTTTTGCACGGGCGACCAGGTCCGCGTCGTCAGACTCGGCCCGTACCATCACCCGCGGCTCCTGCTCCTCGTCCTGCGAGATGTCGCAAAGAACCGTCGTATCCAGCGCGATACTCAATTGTCCACTCTCCTCACCCGAACGATACGGACGATTATCGGGCAGAAATATTTAATAGATTTCGCGTTATGCTTTCCGCGAGAGGTTCCACGGCGTGCATGATACCCCCGCAGGAGGGACGGCGTAAAGTGGCCCCAGAGGCCGCTACCAGGTTCGGGCGATTACGAAATCGACAATGCCCGCAAGGGAAGTGCGGTACGGGCCCGGGGGAAGCTGGGCGGCAGCGGCGTGGGCCTGCAGCGCGTATGCGCGCGCAATGGCCTCGGTGCGCTCGGCCGCCTTTGTCGCGGTGAGCATGTCGAGGACCCATTCCCGGTCTTCCGGCGTCAATTCCGCGCCGCGCATCCTTTGGAGCCGAACGAGGCTGGCGGTATCGAGACTCTCCCGGATGAACAGGATGGGGAGGGTCTGTTTGCCTTCCACGACATCCGAACACGAGGGTTTGCCGAGCACTTTGGCGTCCTGGCGGAGATCGAGCAGGTCGTCGACGATCTGGAAGGCGATCCCGAGGGCCATGCCGTAGTCGTGCAGCGTTTGCACCTGGGCTTCGCCCAGGAGGAGGGCGGGGGCGCTGCAGGCGGAGGCGAACAGGCTCGCCGTCTTCTTTCGGGCGACCTCCAGCACGTCCTGTTCGGTCATGGGCTCGTTGCCGTTGGCGAAACACTTCAGTTCGGCCTCGGCCATCTCCCGGATCGACCGGATCGCGGTGGAAATCACGCTGGCGGAGTTGTAGGAGGTCATGATCTCGATGGAACGGGCGACCAGGTAGTCGCCGGCGAGGATGGCCGCATGGTCGTCCCAGCGGGCATTGAGCGTGTGCATGCCGCGCCGGAAGCTGGCGCGGTCGATCACGTCGTCGTGGGCCAGCGCGGCCAGATGGAGGAGCTCCATACCCGTGGCGAGGTTGACGAAACGCCGCGTGTCCGGGGCGCCGGAAACGCCAGCGGCCAGGAGGCAGAGGGCGGGGCGGAGCATCTTGCCCCCGGCCTGTACGGATGGCATGGAAGGGCCGTGCACCAGTTGCAGGGCCTTGGTCCAGAAATCGCCGACGCGCGCGGACACCGCGTCAATGTTGTCGCGCACGGGCGCATAGAGTTCTTTGAGTGTAAGCGTTTCGAGCATATTCCCGGATCTTACCACAGCCGGTTCATTCCGCGCGACTGAGGCGTGGTCGATGCAAAACGCGCCCATGATGGTCTCCTGCTGCCTGATGTCTCAATCGCGGCGTTCCGGCGAGTTCCGACCAGTTCCATGCGCACGCGACTGCCTTGTGCGTTGCCGGCCATGCACCGGGCTCGCTTCTTTCAAACGCAGACCAATCGTGATTTACTCCCACGACTTGCCTGGCGGGAAACGGACCCGGCGACGGCGCGGAACGCGCGGGGACGGGAACCCGGGACGGCGCGCTCAGTTCACGCGGAGTGAGCTCAGCGGAATGATGGTCATCACGCTGTGTTTTTTCTCCGAGGTGTAGATCACGTAGAGCGCATCCTCGTGCTCGACAGCGCAGGGATACGACCACTCCGGCCCCACCTGCAACGAATCCGCGTAGCCATCGCGGATCTTCCACATGGCGCCGAGAACGGGTTCTCCGGGACGGCTGACCGCGATGGTGAGCAGGTGGCGGCTGACGTCCGGCGACTTCGGGTAGTTCCACAACAGACAGCGCTGACCGGTGCTGAGTTGGAGCGCATACGGTTTGCTGTCCTCGGCGGGCAGGTTGTGCCGGAACGGTCCCCGCCAGGTCCGGCCGAAATCGCCGCTGGTGAAGACGAGCCCGCCCCGGACAAGAGCGGTCCCGCGCGGCCCATCGAGCCACACCGTGCTCTCCGGGAAGTGGGTATACGGGCGGGCATTGACACGCATCAGGGGAACCACGTCCCACGGCCCAGTCAGGTTGCTACCCTGCGAGATGGCCACGGCAGGCATCTCCGGCGTGGTCGCCGGCCGCGGCGCCGTTCGCCCCGCCATGATGAAATTGCCGTCCGCCATCAACAGCGGCGGGCAGTTCGGCAGGAAGGGGCCCGCGATCGGGCCGTGGGATGTCCACCGGCCCTCAAGATGGTCGAGACTGAGAACTTCGCAGCGCGTGACGAGGTCGTGTCCCACCATGTTCGAGACGAAGGCCAGCAGCCGCGGGCCATGCGAAAGAAACGTGACGGGCACGTAGAAGATGCCTTTAGCCTCCCGGTCCGCCGCAATGACCTCGACTTGAGACCAGGTTCGGCCCGCGTCCAGCGAGCGTCTGGAGCGGATGCACGACGCGTCTTCGATCTCAGCGCGCGGACAGTTGTACCAGGCCGCGAAGAGCGTGTTCTGGTGCCACACGACGGCGTTGTCATGCAGGAACTGGAATTCTTCATCCATGCGGTGCACCACGACGTCGAATGCGCGCTCCGGCCAGGCGAGGTTCTCCGGCGCGGGAAGCGGCACACGCTCATCCCATAGACGATAGTCGCCCAGGATCTGCGCCTGTCCGGGAATTATCTCCTGCGCACCGTCTTGCGCGGGGGCTTCAGCGCTTTCCATGGCGTGCACGCTGGCGTTCAGCGCGAACGCGCAGGCCATCCACAGGGCCGCTGCGTTGCTTGCATGCATGGCGACCATGCTCCTTTGCACCGGGTGTTCCGGGACTCCCGTTCCAGCAGTTCCTCGTGACAGGATAACAGGATATGCCAGGTGTTCTCGACGGAGCACGCGCGATTTCGGGTGGATTCGGGGAGAGGCGGGGGATAGAATATCGCCCAAAGTGTTGTGCAGGGGGAACACGGCGATTTCCGGGTCCCCGCATGTGGAAGGGAACTGCCCGTGCAACGCGTTGCTATCATCGGAATGGGTCCTATCGGAAACCGTCATGCCGACTGTTACCGCGCCATTGCCGGCTGCGAACTCGTGGGCGTGTGCGACCGGCTCGCCGAGCGTGCGGATGCCGCGTCGGCGCGATCGGGCGTTCCCGCGTTCTACGATGCGGCGGAGATGCTCGCGCAGGTGCAGCCTGATCTGTGCTCGGTGACAACGGGCGGCTATGAATACGGCAGCGATCACTACGAGCCGACCATGCAGGCGCTCGAGGCCGGATGCCACGTGCTGGGCGAAAAACCCATCTCGAACGACATCGCTCAGGCGGAGGAGATGGTCGCTCTGGCGGGCCGGAAAGGGCTGTGCTACGGCATCAACCTGAACCACCGGTTTACGATGCTCACCCGCATCGCGAAGGAATGGGTGGACGCGGGCAGGCTCGGGCATCTGCTGTTCGTCAACATGGCCATGTGGATCAAGAACCCCGCCGAAAGCTCGCCCTGGTTTCAGCTCAAGGCCCTGCACCCGCACACGGTCGACGTCATGCGGCACTTCTGCGGCGACATCGAGGCCGTGCAGTGCTTTGTCACCAAAGCGCCCGGCCGCGGCATCTGGACCACGGCGCATTTCAACATGAAATTCGTGAACGGGGCGGTCGGCGGACTCACGGGCAGCTACGACATCGAGCGCGGCCACCCGATGGAACGCTGCGAAGTGGCCGGAACCGGCGGGCGGTTCGTTCTGGAAGACATGTTCTCGCAGTTGACCTACTATCCGGCAGGCAGCCTCGAAAAGACGGTCATCACGAACACGCCCTTCGGCGGGGTGCCGGAAAAGCGCTTCGAAGACACCTTCATGAACCGCATCCGGCGTTTCGTGGAACAGGTGGAGGCGGGCTGCCGCCCCGGCGAAATCGAAGGCTCCGGCGCCGAAGGCCTGGCCGCGCAGAAAGTGCTCGCCGCCGCCATCGAGTCGGTCGAGCGGGGGACAGTCGTTCCAGTCCGCTGACCGGGACCCGGGGCACAACAGATTCGCCAGCTACTTGTTCAGTTCGACCCAGTCGAACAGGCGGTTGTCGAGGTCGTAGGCTTCGATGCGCAAGCTCTTTCCGTTCACCTGGACATAGCAGTAGTGGTGGCCGCGGTAGACTTTGGCCAGGATCGGCGTGCGCACAGGCGCGGCGTTTTCCAGGCCGCCGCCGCCGCCGCCGGTGACCATGTAGAGGACCCCCTTCTTCGAGGGTACGGGCTTGCCGTCTCTGAGCGGCCAGGTCCGTTCATAGGTATGAATGTGCCCGGTCCAGACGACGTCGACGCCATGCTTTTCGTAGAGAGGCACCAGTCTGCGGGCATTGATATCGCCCATTCCGGAGCGGGTCTTCGCGGTATCGCCGTAGTCATTCTCGTCGGACGAATACGGTGGTTTGTGCATCATGACGATTTTCCAGACGGCCTTGCTGCGCGCGAGCTCTTTGTCGAGCCACCGGTAGTCTTCCGACGTTTCCCGGAACGGCCGCTGCGAGTCGAGGAGAAAGACCGACAGATTGCCGTAGTCGAAACGATAGCGGTATTCGGGATCCGGCAAGGTGAAGTAGTCATAGAAATGCTGGGCGTTGTTCTCGTGATTGCCGAGAATCGGCACGACCGGCACCCGCGTGTTCAGGGGTTCCATGTTGGGAAAGTAATGCCCGGTCCAATGGGTCTTTTCTCTCCCGTCGCTCACGAGGTCGCCGCCGATCAACGTGAAGGCCGGGCGCTGTGCGTACGCGAACTCGGCCAGGCGGCGCAGGCCCTCCGGGTTGGACTGCGTGTCGCAGAACACCACGAAACCAAACGCCGCGCCGCCTTCCACTGCCGTGCCGAAGGTGTAGATGTCGCTCTCTACCTCGTTTCCGGCATCGTCCCGGGAGCACACCTGATAGAAGTACGGCGCGCCTGACTCCAGACCGTCCAGCGTGACCTCGTGCAGGGTGTGCGCGCCTTCCGCGGCGGCCGTCTTCTCCAGGGGCACCGCGCTGCCCCACCGCACAAGCGATGAGGCCGGAACGTCCGTCTCCCATCGCACCACGATGCTGTCCGTCGTGGGGTAATTGAGATATGGTTTGACGAGCAGCTCCAGGCCGGCCGCGGGCAGGCCGCTTCCCAGCACAACGCCCATTGTCAGGAAAACCACGGCGCCAAAATACCCTCTCTTTTCCATGCTGCCATCTCCTTTCGCAGTCCGTTGCGATTGCACCACACGCCGGGCCCCGGTCCGCCTGTTCCCGCGCGCGTCTTTGGAGGCCGGCGCGGGCCCGATGCGAGAAAGCGCTCCCGGGAGCATGCGGACCGGGTGCGCGCTGGTCCGGATGATCAGGCGCGCGCTTACGCCATCTCTCCGGCCAGCTTGTTCAGGGCTTCGACGCCGCGCTCGATGGTGGCGTCGTCCGCGGCGAAACTCAGTCGGAAATTGGATTTCCGTTCGCTGAACACGCTGCCGGGGATGACGAGGATATTGTTTTGTATGGCTTTGGCCACAAAGGCGTCCCCGTCGCCGCCGGGGGCTTCGGGAAAGATGTAGAAGGCGCCGCCCGGTTTGACCACGTTGAACTTCGAGGCCAGGCCTTCGTAGATGAGATCGCGTTTCCGTTTGTATGCGGCGATCTTCTCGGTGGTATCGATGCGGAGGGCCGTGACGGCGGCTTTCTGGGCCATCGACGGCGCGCAGACGAACGTGTATTGCTGCAGGGTGTTCATCTGCTGGATGATGTCGGCGGGCCCGGCCGCGAATCCCACCCGCCATCCGGTCATGCCGGCCATCTTGGAGAATCCGTTGAGGACGATGAGATGTTCGCACAGGCCCGCCATGGAGGCGGGGGCGCCGTCAAAGAAGAACTGCTCGTAGATCTCGTCCGAGATGACGAGGAGGCCGTGTTGTGCGGCGACGCCGGCGATCGCCTTCAATTCGGCCTGGTTGAGGGTGACGCCCGTGGGGTTGCACGGCGAGTTGACGATGATCATTTTGGTTTTTGGGGTGATGGCGGCTTCGATGTCGGCGGCCTTGAACTTGAAATCGGGGTAGGTGCTGACGGGCCTGCACACGCCGCCCAGGAGATTGATGAGGTGTTTGTACATGACGAAATAGGGGTCGGCGAAAATGACCTCGTCGCCGGGATTGATGGTGGCGAGAAGGGCCAGGAACAGGCCGCCCGAAACGCCCGAGGTGACCATGACGTTTTCGAGGGGCGTGCCGAACCGGCGCTGGTAATAGGCGGAGGCTTCGTCGCGCAGTTCGTCGAGACCCCAGGTCTGCGTGTATTTGTTGAGCCCGGCCTCGATCGCGGCGATGGCGTCCTGTTTGACGGCCTCGTCCACATCGAAATCGGGTTGTCCGATGCTCAGATTGATGGGATCCTGCAGATTGGCCGCCAGGGCAAAGACTTTGCGAATGCCGCTGGCATCGATGCGGCTCATGCGTTCAGCAAGAAAACTCATGATTCCTCCTTCGTGGCCGTGGGGGAGGGGGCGGGATGCACGGGTGCGCGTCCCCCGGACGGCGTTGTATTGGCCTATTGTATCGCATCGCGTGGAGCGCCTCAATGGCCCTGCCGGGCGAGGGCGGTTTTCCTCAGGGCAATCGCACTTAATGCGCCCCGCACAAAGGGTCTTCGTGAGACGGGTTGTTTGTGACCCCAGTCCTCGTCTCCCCTGCAAGAGCAGGGGTCCAGAGTCCTACTGGATTCCTGCTTGCGCAGGAAAGACGTTAAAAAATGCCGTTCCCTCGTGCGCCGACAGGCCTGCAGGATTCCTGTGTGACCCCTGCCTCCGTCACCCCTGCGCAAGCAGGGGTCCAGAAGCTACTGGATTCCTGCTTGCGTGGAAAGACGTTGGAAAACGCTGTTTCCTTAGGGCTTCTGCATTTTCTTCTGGCGAATCCGCTGACTTGCGGCAAATAGAGAACAGTGGTTCTTCCGGCGAACTGACGGTTTCCATCTGGTTTTTAGTGCGATTGACCTGCGGTTTTCCTTGATGCATCCCGACCGCTGCGGTATCATGAATCATTACGGGTCATTCGCAGGTTTTATACGATAGAAATTGAGGCGCCATGGGGTCTTCAGGGAACGGCAGCGTCAGGCGCAATGCCTGGGGCTTTTTCAAGCAATTTGTCGCGCATCCCAAGGAAGTGGGCGCGTTTGCGGCGAGTTCCAGATATCTGGCGGGCGCCGTGACGGAAGCGGCGGGCGTGCCGGACGCGGACGTGGTCGTGGAGTTTGGCGCGGGCACGGGCACGATTACCCAGGTGCTCTGCACGCGACTCCAGGACGGTGCAACGTTCTTCTCCCTCGAAATTAACCCGGATTTTGTTGACGTGTGCCGTAAATGCCTGCCCGGGGTCGAGATCATCCAGGGGTCGGCGGAAGATACGCCGAGGTTTTTGAAGGAGCACGGGAAGGACTTCTGCGACAGCATCGTATCGGGGCTGCCGTGGGCGGCGTTTGATGAAGAGTTGCAGGACCGGTTGCTCGACGCGACGCTGAGCGCGTTGCGTCCCGGGGGGAAGTTTGCCACCTACATGTATCTGAGCAGCATGGTGCTGTCGGCCGGGCGCCGCTTCAGACACAAGCTGGCCGGCCGTTTCTCGAAGGTGGGGAAATCACGGATCTGCTGGAAGAACCTGCCGCCCGCGATCGTGCTCTGGGGCGAGAAATAGCGCAGAGCGGGGGGACGGTCCAGGGCAGCGCGAGCAAGGGGTGCGGACCGGGGTTTTTCCGTATCGGCCCGAGGGCCAGGAGGACGCCGTGAGCAGAACCGCGTTGATGGTTTGGGGCGGCTGGGAGGGCCACGAGCCGCGGCAATGCGTCGAGAAGGTCGCCCCGGTGCTCGAGACGGCCGGATTCGACGTCCGGATATCCGATACCCTGGACGTGTACGCGGACGCGGAGGCAATGGCTGCCTTGAGCCTGCTCGTGCCCTGCTGGACGATGGGGGACATGCTGCCGGAGCAGGAAAAGGGCCTGCTGGAAGCGATCCAGGGCGGCGTGGGCATCGCCGGGTGGCACGGGGGCCTGTGCGACTCGTTTCGCAACCATCCGGCATATCAGTTCATGACGGGCGGGCAATGGGTCGAGCATCCCGGCGGCATTGTGGACTACACCGTCAACATCATCCGGCCCGAGGATCCTGTCACCGCGGGCATCGGCGATTTTGCCATGCGCTCGGAATGCTATTACCTGCACGTCGATCCGTCCAATGAGGTACTGGCCACGACGACGTTTACCGGCGACGTGTATCCATGGATCGCGGGCTGCGTGATGCCGGTGGTGTGGAAACGGCGGTATG
>Ga0209722_1000359_pt1 | contig 52270 bp, 36 predicted proteins | sample BioC12SIPDNA_2_FD_185745 | JGI IMG/M metagenome (GOLD analysis project Ga0209722, IMG submission 185745) | Anaerobic biogas reactor microbial communites from Washington, USA - Biogas_R1_A C12 SIP DNA (SPAdes) (version 2) | ecosystem: Engineered > Bioreactor > Anaerobic > Unclassified | place... | reverse complement strand
GAGTGAGTGCGTGAACGCCCGATAACTCGCGGCCCCCTATAGGGGGCAGGGGCAGGCAGACTGACCTCTATCCCTCGACCAGAGTGACGACTACCAGAAAATGTGCGAAACATCCTTTACACTACCCTCTCTAGCTGAGCAACTACTAGCTTCGTATCTGCCCAGCAACACGAGCTGACTAGAGCTTCGGTAAGTGCGTCACGCATCCTACCCCGAGTGTCCGGGTCCTTTACTAAGATCGAGACAATCCCCGTCGCCATCGAAGGAATGTTGTCAATATCCGCTACCAACGCCTGCTGTCGAGCAAGCAACCCGTACGGCAGTTGGCCCGCCTTCACAGCTATGATCTTGATGCCCCGCCCCAATGCGTACCCTACTTCTTGGTCCGTCCATTCACTCTTCTTGAACTCCGGCGTTAGGATTGCCGCCATGCCATGCATGGTGTTCAAAGCCGTCTCGATCTCGGACTGCCAATCTTGAGTGGGCTGGATGTCCTCATGGGCAACGAAGGCACACACGCCGTATATCGCCAAGGCCTCTTTGAGTTCGGCCACGCGCTTCTTATGCTTCGACACGTGACTGAGAAAAAGTCGAAGCCCGTCCCCGGCCCAAATGCGTTCAATCGCGTCTGGTGCCTCTATCCTTCGGTGCGACGTTCCCATAGTCTTGATGAGCGGCGTAATCACTACAGAGGTCAGAAAATGTGGGTCCGTACCCTTGAACACAGTGGCAAGCTTGACCTGTAATGCTTTTTGCAGCGATTCAATACGAGATTCAAGTTGTGCGAACTGCTTGCGCGCGACTCGCAGTTGAAGTGAGTAGTAATGCTGGCCTCCATTCCAATTGTCATATTCCTCGTAGTCAATGGTAGCCTCCGCCGACTCAAGTAGCGCAACCATAACCGTGTCGCCCTGATGTCGATACAGGTCAGAAAGTGTCTCTACTACATCCTCTGGCGAATGCGGATAGCTCTCTTCCATCACGTCTTCTCTGCAATAGGGAAGTAGGGCGGAAGCCCACGCACGCGTTGCCGAATTCGGGCGTACATTAAGTAGCGTATCACGGCACCTCCACTCAGAAATTCCTGCAAGCATCCAAGTTCAGTTCAATAGGCCGATTCCCTCCTTCGACCTTATTTCCATGGTCCGCGACGGTTTTGATCCTCTCAATCTGCTCACGCACACCGTTCCGTGTATTCTGTTGAGCTTCGTTCTTCACATCCAGCGACGGATAGATGATCATTGCAAACCAACCATCCAAAGGTATAAGGTACTTCAGTTTATCCTGTTCTTCGGGCGCAAGCTTCGTGAAATATGCGTGTTCCTTGGTGTTCGCAGGGTTTCGAGGGTCAACAATCAGGTTCTTCGACAATAGCTCGTCACGGTGCAGAATTCGCCATTCGGACTCAGCGTAGAAATCATAGTCCAACGTTGCGCTGCTATTCATTGGTTTGAAGAAATTCAAGAGATTCTTGTCTGACAGATCAGAAGCGCATCGGGCGCGGAAAATGTCGTGAGATGTGTCCCTGTGAAAACCATAGTAGACTACAGGGCGTCCGTATCTTTTGAAGACGAATGGTCTCTTGACACCTATACCAAGGCGCCCGTACTGGCGTGCATGTCTGCGCGATTCAGACACTTTTAATTCCGTGAAGCACGTTTTTGCAGTCGTGGGGACCCCAATGCTGCTGCCGTTAAGAAGCCAAGGATCCTCCGTTTCCGAGGTCATCCATAGGCCATAGCACAGTATATCGAAGAGACGTCTGATGTATCTCGCCGTAACGTCATGCGCCTTGTTCGTTTTCGATTTATCTGAATTATACCACTCTGTGTCATACAAGCCGTCGATATCTTTGCCAGTCCAATGAATGAGAAAATCGGAGTGTATCGCATAGTCAAAGCTCTTAGAACCCATCTGCCATCCCCTTTACATCACAGATTGCTGGCGTGACCGTAGACCCAGCCCATGAAATGGAAGACATTCTTTGGGCTCAGCCCTTGCGTCAGTGTTCAACGGACATCGCGATCACGCTTGAGTTCATCCGGCGGTCGATGACCGGATTCCTTGCAGCACCCGGGCGGACCGTCACCGATTCTCTCCATGTCTCATCGCATTGTCGCGGCATTGCGGTTTCGCACGGTCTCTTGGTCCTCTCGAATAAGTCAGGCGCGAATGCGTGGGGGCCGGGGGCGTTGAGGATGGGCGGTTTCGATTCTCGCAGTCCTCGACGCACGCCGGGCCGCACGTCCGGCTGGTTCGCATTTGCCGGATTATGGCGGAATGGGGGTGCGGGGGCAAGAAGAAAACGGCCGGATTTCGTCGCTCGTCGCTGGTCGCTCGGGGCAGGGTTCGCTCGTATCTCGCTTTTCGTATCTCGTATCTCGGAGTACGGCAGGCTGGAGGCTGGAGACTGGAGTCGCGAGGCCTAGTCGCTGGTCGCTCGGGGCGACGTAGAAGCGTGGGAGCGTAGATGGGTAGATGCGTTGCACGGCCGGTATCCGGCCGCAGGGCGAAGGCATCAGGGCTTGACGTCTGGCGGGTGCCGCACTATGGTGATGCTCGAAAGGCTATGCGGGGCAGCAGGTATCGCCAACGGAGAAACGTCGAAGCAAGGGATGTTCATGATCGAGCACGAGCCTCTCCTACCCTCCGGCCAGAGAATCCACTCCGTCGACGCCCTGCGAGGATTCGCCATGCTCTGGATCATCGGCGGGGATGAGGTGCTCAAGAGCCTCGCCAAGGTCTGGAGCACTCCGGCGACCGAAATGCTGTCGCGGCAGATGGAACATGCCGGCTGGGAAGGATTCCGCTTTCTGGACTTGATCTTTCCGCTATTCTTGTTCCTGGTCGGTGTGCTGCTTCCCTTTTCCATCGGCCGGCGGCGGGCACAGGGCGCCGGCCGCAAGGCCCTCTACGTGCACATCGCCAAGCGAGCGCTGATCTTGATTGTCCTCGGTCTGGTCAACTACGGCCTGCTGCGCTTCGACTGGGACCAGATGCGCTGGTCCACGGTCCTGGGGCGCATCGGAGTCTGCTATTTCTTTGCGGCTTTGATGGTCATCCACACCGGCTGGCGGACGCAGGCCCTCGTCGCAGCGGCGATCCTGCTGCTGTTCTGGGCGGCGTTGGTTTTCATTCCTGTTCCGGGTTACGGACCGGGCGTCCTGACGCCGGAAGGATGCCTGACCACCTATCTGGACCAGCTCCTGATCCCAGGCAGGTTGGGACTGGGACTCTACGACCGGCAGGGAATCCTGTCCACCTTCACCGCGCTTTCGACGACCCTCCTGGGTGTACTGGCGGGACATTGGCTGCACAGCGGGCGTCACCCGAGACGCAAGGCTGCAGGGCTTCTCGTCCCGGGTCTGGCAGGTCTCATACTCGGGCGCATCTGGGGCAGGTTCTTCTTCATCAGTCGGAACATCTGGACCAGTTCGTTTGTGGTGTACGCCGCGGGCTGGAGTCTGCTGCTGCTGGCCGCGTTCTACTGGATCGTCGATGTAAAGGGCTACCGCAGGTGGGCGTTCTTTCTGACGGTGATCGGGATGAACTCGATCACGATCTGGGTCGGCCAGCGCTGTATCGATTTCAACTACACGGCCAGATACCTATTCAATGGCATCCTCCAACACACGGGCACACTCGCACCAGTCCTGGCCGCCTTCTCCGTCTTGATGCTGAAATGGCTCTTCCTTTATTTCCTCCACCGACACAAGATCTATCTCAAGGCGTGAGCTGCCCCGTCGTTGCAGACCGGTCACGAAACACCGCCGCGCCGGTGCACCGATGCCGGCGGCTGTCTCCCTCACCCGATCCCCTATCCCGGCCGCAGGCTGGGAGGAAAGGGACAGATGCCCGATGGGCGGATGGGTCTACACTGACGGTGGGATGGTCAGAAGGCGAAGATCGCTCCGGCCTGGAGTTCGGCCTGCCACAGGCCGCTGCTGTCGACTGTCACGGTGGTGCTGCCGGACTCGCTGTGGGCGATCACCTCGCCCTCGAGGAACGTGAACAGGCAGCGCCCGGCCAGGTACAGGCCGAGGTGCGGGGTCGGGAAGAACCGCACCCCGCCGCCCAGGCCGAGCGAGAACCGCGTCAGCGAATCGGAGCCTGTCGCGTCGGGATTGATATGGGTGGCCCCGACCGTTCCAACGATGAACGGCTGCCATGGGCCCTCGGTGAAGACGTAGGTGCCGCCGACGTGATAGTACTCGATATCCAGATCGCACAGCGTCCGGGCGTAAAAGAGCCCCTCTTCGGATTGGAGTTCGGTCACCTGCCGGCTGTAGTAGAGTTCCAGTTGCGTGGCCTCACCCAAGCGGAGGTCGAGGAGTCCGCCCGAGTAGGCGGAGTCGTCGAGCTCGAAATCCTCGCCGGTCTCGGCATCCTCCAGCCCTCCGCCGAAGCGGTACCCAAAGAAAGGCGTGATCTCGACACGCGGCAGACCCTCCGCGAGTGCCGCCAGAGGCAGCCCCACCATCACCAACGCAACAGCCAGGACCCAGCGACCGCTCATTCGGCCCTCTTGCCCACACTGTGTGTACGGCCACGCGTCCGCCGCGACCGCACACCGCCTTTCGTCAATGTAGACCTCCCCGACAATGGCGCCAGACGCGCTCCCTGTACCGGTCTTGAATCGCCACCACATCGGCCTGCGGCGAGTAGCTCCCGTGGCGTCGATTATGGCATGATGGGGGGCGGGAGAACAAGAAGAAAGAGGCCGTATCTCGCATTCTGTCGCTCGTCCCTCGTCGCTGGTCGCTCGGGGCGACGTGGAAGCGTCGGAGCGTAGATGGGTAGATGGGTTTGGGGAGGGCGAGAGAGTCCGGCCGCGTGTCCGTTGTCGTCCGCACTTGCGCTTTTACGCATGTACGCTTCCACGCATCTACCCATCTACGCATCTACTCCCCGGCATCGCTCGGAGGGCGGGCGCCGGATTTCTGCGGAAAATTGCGGCGAAATGGAAATGTTGGGCAGCAAGACTCGACGTACCTTTTGAGGTCGCCGGCAAACAATCGCAGGTTTCAGCGCTTCATGCGGCCATTCAAAACACGGTCCCGCACAGGGACAGACCCTTTTGACAAAGGAGCACAGCAATGAGCAAGACAAGCATTCACCCGTCGGCCTGGGCGCTTGCGCTTCTGGGAGCAACGATGTTGTGTGCCGTTGCTTGCGACGCCAGAGGCGACGACGCCATCGAGGACAGAATCGACCGTCTGGTGGCCGCGAAGATCAAGCCCGACGGCCCCGGCTGTGCCGTGCTGGTGGTCGACGACGGCCGGATCGTGTTCAAGCGCGGCTATGGCCTGGCCGACCTCGACAGCGGCCGGCCCATCACCCCCGCCAGCGTCTTCAACATCGAGTCGGTCAGCAAGCAGTTCACCGCCGCATGCATCGCCCTGCTGGCCGAGCGCGGGCAGATCTCGCTGGACGACGACATCCGCCGGTATCTGCCGGAGATGCCCCAGTACGACTGGCCGATCCGCATACGCCACCTGATCCACCACACCAGTGGAATCCGCGACTTCGAGATCCTCTCGTTTCTCAAAGGGCTCCCTGTCGATGTACCCCGCCCGGAACCGGTCGTTCTGGATCTGGTTGCCCGCCAGAAGCAATTGAACTTCCGTCCGGGCGACATGAGGCGGTACAGCAATTCGGGGTATTTCCTGCTGGGTCTTATCGTCGAACGCGTCACGGGCTTGTCGATCGGCGAGTATGCGGAAAAGGAGATCTTCGCGCCGCTGGGCATGACCCACACCGGCTACCACTACGACCCCGCTCGAACCGCCGGGGATCTGGCGGTCGGCTACGTCTCCGATGGCCAGGGGAAATACCGCATCAGGCGCGTGGATCCCGACGCCGACGAATTCGGGTATGGGGGAATCCACACGACCGTCGAGGATCTCTATCTATGGGATCAGAATTTCTACACGAGCCGGATCGGCACAGAGGGTTTCAACGCCCTGATGCTGACACAGGGCACAAACAACAACGGGACCAAGCTCGGCTACGCCTTCGGCCTCGACATCGGCGACCACATGGGCCTGACGACAGTGAGCCACGGGGGCGGGTCTCTGGCATACAACGCGTTCCTGCTGCGCTTTCCCGAACGGAAGTTCAGCGTGATCTGCCTGGCCAATCATCAGTTCAACACGGGCCGGCTCTGTTACGAAATCGCGGATCTGTATCTGGATGCTCCCAAGCAGGAAGCGGCGCCGCACCCAGCGCCGGCCACGTGGGCGGCGGCCGAGGTCGATCCCGCCGTGTACGCGGGCTATGAAGGCAAATACAGCGGTGACGACGGCACCATCCTCACTGTCTCCATCGACGACAACCGATTGTTCATCCAGCCGCCCGGCGCCGGCCCGCTGGAGCTGCTTGCGAAGTCGAGCACGGAGTATTCCCTGAAAGTGGCCAACATACAGGTGTCCTTTTGTACCGATGAGAATGGAAACGCCTCGAAGCTCGTCTGGCATCAGGGTGGTTTTCACATCACGGCCGCAAGAGTCGACGACCGGCCGTTGACCGCCGAGCAACTGGCGGAATACGAGGGGGAATACTACAGCGACGAACTGGACGTGACCTACGGCGTGTATGTGAATCAGGATCGGCTGTGTCTGCGGGCTCCGCGCGTGCCGGATGTCCTCCAGCGCAATTTCCGCGATCCGGATGGGGAGAATCTCCTAAAGCCTGGGGCGCGGGACCAGTTCACGAGGTCTTACGGCGCGATCACGTTCAGCCGTGACGACAGCGGCAGGATCGCCGGCTTCAGCGTTAATGGAGGGCCGGACCTGAGCGACGTGAGGTTCAGCAGACGATAGGAATCGCCGGCCGCAATGGAGTCGGTTTGAAGGCGGAGCGATCCGACCGGACGATCCGGCGACTCTCGATCTCACCGAGTCACACCCGGCCCTACGGCGCGGTCGTCAAGGAAGTCTCGGAGGATTCTGGCTTTGGTCTTCGCGTCGTCGGGCGGGACGCGGTCGGCTTTGACCTTGCGGGTGGCGGCGTCGAGGGCGCTTTCGAGAGCGGCCGGATCGAGCAGAGCCGCGGACCGGCAGTAGCCGCTCTTCGATCGGCCGTCGTCGAAATCCGCGAGCATCCGTTCGAGCAGCTTGATGCGCTTGGCCTGCTGTTTGACGAACGCTTCGATGCCGTGCTCCTTGATGGCCCTCAGGTTCGCCATGACCTTTCTGTACGGCGGGTACGAAGACGATTCCTTCACCTGTCCATATTCCTTCTCGCTCTTGAACTTGGCGCAGGGAAAATCGGAGCACTCGCCGCACGCCTCCAGGCCCTTGTTCCTGACGGCGCAGGTGATGAAGGAGCAGGAAGGGTGCTTGTGGAAGAAGTCGGGGCCGGCGCAGCCGGGGCAGCGCGAAGGGCCTGCGGTGTAATACCTCGGGCACAGGCCGCAATCGAGGCTGCACACGCCAATCGTCGGGTACTCCTTCACGACCGGGCTTGTCGGTTTCTTTGCCATCTCAGTCAGCCTTTATCTCAACTTCCTGTGGCGCCTCGGTCCTCTCACCACACTCCCGGCAGCAGGCGGTAACGCACCCGCTCGGCATACTCGCGGTAGCCCGCCAGTTCATCGTGCAGGACGCGATCCTCCAGCGCGGTGCGGACGACCAGGATCACCGTCAGGAGAACGGCCGGAAGAAACGCCCATCGCGAATCGAGAAAGACGGGCGTAGCCACGGCCGCCAGCAGCGCTCCGGCGTAACCGGGATGGCGCATCCAGTGGTACGGGCCACTCGAGACCACGTGATGGCCGCGTTCGGACTGGATGCGCACGACGCCGGAGAAGAAGCGGTTTTCGAGCAAGGCGTACGACGCCCAAGCGTAACCGGCCAGGAGCGCGACCAGCGAGAGGATCTTCGCCGGGCGGCTGAACGGCGCCGACCCGCCCCACCGCGCATCGAGGCCGGCCACCAGCGGGACGAGGCCATAGCCGAAGCCGACGAGAGGAGCCAGAAGCCGGTCCCACCGTTTGGTGTGCTCGTGTTGCGCGAAGCGGGCGCGTTCGGCTATCAGATCGGGATGCCGCCGGGCGGCCAGGACCCGGCTGACGACAAAGCCCAGGATGAAGATGACGGCGTACGCCCACGCTTCCCACCAGTCCCATCGCCACGAGAGCAGCAGCGGCAGGAACGGGATGAGCACCACGACGGCCAGTAACCCGACCACGGTGCCAAGAGAAAGGGTCTTCCGCCGATCGCCCATCGTTCGCTCCACATCGCAGGTTCGTCAGGGATAGTGTATCTCGATGCCGCGAGCTGTATCTCGAATCTCATATCTTGCCACCCGTGCCACCTATCGACTCGAAGAGGAAGTGACCCGGTAGCGAAGGAGCAGGCTTGTGGCTTTCTTCGGGAGGCGCAGCTCGAAATCCCGGCGCAACTCCCGGCCGGTAAGCGTTCGCTGCTGCCGGGTGCGGGCCTCGTCGATGAACTCCACGCTATACTGCGCATCGGCGTTCAGCGCGTGCAAACCGGCCTGCAACACCGGGAAGGGACATTCGCTGCGACGAAACGCGAGAACGATGCCGGCATCGAGATCGGCCCGATGGAGTTGCCACGCGACAAACGCATCCGGCCCGATACCGGCGCGCGTCAGCGGGTAGAAGTCGCCGTACCAGAACTTCTGGTTCTCTTTCACTTCCATCATCGCGGCGCGGGCCTCGGCCATTGAGAACTGGTCGTTCAGGTAATCGAACTGGGTGATCGAGCCGCCGGTGGCCACGCTGCGGAGGATGTATGCCTTCGGTTCCCAAGCACAACAGGTGAGCAAGGGCAGGTATTGACCGAGGCCGATCGTTTGCGTCTGGTCCCAATCCGCATGGCCCGGCGAGCAGCCGGTGTCGCTTCGCCACAGAGTGACCGAGCGCATGAGAGTCTCCAGGTCGATGCGGCGACCGCCGCTGGCGCAGTTGTCGATCCACAGGCCGGGATGCCTGGCGCGCAGCTCATCCCACATGGCGTAGTGACCTTCCACGTACCGGATTTCGGTGATGCCCTGCCGATCCGGCTCGTCGGTGCCGCGCCAGAAGTCGAGCGGGTCGATGTTGAAATCGTTGCGGTAGACGTCCAGACCGAATTCGGCGATCCGCTGCGAGAGCAGATCCGTCAGCCAGCGACGCGCATCGGGATCGTTCAGTTTGAACAGGCCGCCTTGGGCGCCGCCGAAGACGAATTCGGGATGTTCGCGGGCAATTTGTGTACCGGCGGCTACGCGCTCCGGCTCAAACCACAGCAGGAACTTCAGCCCCAGGCGATGGCAGGCATCACTGACAGGCTTCAAACCGTTCGGGAAGCTATTCGGCTTGCAGAACCAGTTGCCGACACCGTTCGGGAATCCGCCCTCGAACCACGCGGCGTCGAACCAATGCGTGTCGCAGCCCAGGTCGTGCGTTGCTTGAACGGCACCGAGTTGGCCAGCCTCCGTGCTCCACTGCGGCTTCGTCCAACTGTAGCGGTCGAAGCACTGCGCCGCGACAGGCAAGCGCAGCGGGCGGCCGTTAAGCTTGGGCGCGTATTCGAAAAGCAGCAAACGCCGGAAACGATTGTGACCTGCCAGGCGGTCGCCCTTCCAAGGCATCACCAGAATGCGAGGACTTCGGACGCGCTCGCCCGGACGCAGCCGAAAGTGGGTCTTCTCCATCCCTGCCTGCCATCGCGTCGGTCCGGTGTTTGCACGCTCCAGACGCGCGGACCACTGACCCGACCAGCCGATAGCAGCAATCAGACCTTCATCGCCGTACTGGAGGTCGAAGAACGGGAACGCCCCATTCGACGGCCGGCCGCCTGTCGGCGCAATCACGATCGGCGCGCCGGCCTCCAGGGTCGTCTCCAGAGGCAGGAACGACCTCTCGCCGCACACGTCACCGGTGAGGTGGTGCAAAACAACAGGCTTGCGGTAATACCCGGTGCGCAACTGGACATCCAGCGCCTGGATGTTCTCAATGATGGGCGTGTCTTGTGTCCCGGTGTTCTCGAAGTGCAGCAGCCACTCGACCGCACCGTAGCGTTTGAATGCCGTGACGACAGCACTGACGCGCAACCCGGTCTTGGGGTCCGTCCAGCAGACGGTATGGACAACGCGACCAGGCTCTTCCCTGGTCTCCGTAGACCCCTTCCAGCTCGTCAGCAGGTCGACAGAAGGCCGACCGTCATAGACGAATGACAACGGCATCGCAGGCGTAAGGAACGATTGGCGGTCCTCATCCGCCCAAATCTCCCTGCCGTCGTCCATGATGATCTTGGCATCGGCCCAGTCAGCCTGATCGCAGCTTGGGCCATCCGGCGTCGTATCGACCTTCAGCGTGATCTCCCGCGTCCCTGCCGGCAGATCGACGTGGACGGCGACGGGAGCCTGACCTCCTCGGAGCGTCGGGGTCTGGAACACCTCCCGACCGCCGACCTCGACGCGAAACTGCGCCGTGCCTCGTATGCCCTCGGTGTCGAAGTTGTTGTCGATGCCGACGAACGCCTCGAACGCCTTGGCGCCCGCAGGCAGGCGCAGAACAATCTCGCTGTTGGCGTGGGTGCCGAGACCACGAGCAAACCCTTGCTCTGCGATCTTGATCGGGGTCTCGATGCAGGACCGGCCAAAGCGCAGCACGCTGTGGTCCTGCCGCCTCAGCTCCACACGTACCGCCGGCTCGGCTCCCGACGACCGACGACCGGTGAAGGCGGCGGCCGCCCAATTGAGCATCTCCTGCACCTGCTCTTCGGCGGCCATGACATCATCCTGCGGCGCATCCGTCGGAATCTCGGCGTCCTCCAAGGCCCAGCCCGTCACAGGCAAAAGCAGACAGAGCGTGAGGACTCGTCTCGCGAATCTCAACATCGGTCCATCCTTTCAGCGATCCTGCCCCCGATCACAACGCCGGGCATCCGGGTGAGCCCTTACGCCAAGACGCCTTGGCCTATCGAGGTCACCAGCCGCACACCTTTGTCGCATGGGCTCGTTAAGGATGGTGGACTTCCATGTCGCAATCCTCAACACACGCCGGCCCGAGGACATCTGATTCTCGTTGCGTCTATCATGCCCGGAAGACAACGGACGGACAACAAGAATCACAAAACCGTGTCTCGGATCTCGGATTCCGTCGCTCCTCCTTCGCGGCTTGGGTTCCTGGGCATGCGGCGCTCGTTTCGGACCCCAATTGAGTGGCGGTGTGGTGTCGGCACATCGGCCTTGACAGGATGGGTCCGGCGATATAGATAGAATAATGGTCTATGGTTATTGTGCTGTAAGAGAAGTCAGGCTCCGCCGAGCAGGATCGCAGGCATGTGGTGCCCGTCGTCGCCACGTGCGGCGGGGATTGTATGGCTTCTCGCCTTCCCAACCATTTCCCAGAACGGACAGACTGTGTGAATCTGCGTCTTCCGATGCGGAGTTCACGGGCAAGAGAACACTGGAGATACGAATCATGGGTACAGAAAGACTCCCAGAGTTTTTCTACGAGATTTTTGACGCGTCCCTGCCCCGGCTCGGGCCGGGAGACGAGGGTTCGACGACAAGAGCATGGCAAACGCTGCGTGCCGCGATGGCGCGGGACGAAAGCCGGGCGGCCGGCCCGATGCGGATTCTGGACATCGGTTGCGGCAACGGCGCTCAGACGATCTGTCTGGCGAAGCAGGTGAACGGATCGATTCTGGCGATGGACAACCATCCGCCCTTTCTGGCCGAATTGCAGCGTCGCGCGGCAGCCACGGGCGTGTCCGCGAAGATTCAGGTGGCGTTGCGGGACATGCACAGCCTGACGAAGGACGACGGTCCGTTCGACGTCGTCTGGTCGGAGGGCGCGCTGTTCGTCATGGGCTTTCGCGAGGGCCTGGAGACCTGTGGCGCCCTGCTGGCGCCCGGCGGCGGGCTGGTGGTCAGCGAGTTGGCCTGGCTTCGGTCCGATCCGCCGGAGGATTGCCGGCGGTTCTGGGCCGAGGCGTATCCTGCTATGAGCAGCATCGCAGACAACGTGGCCTTGATCGAGGCCTGCGGATACGAGGTCATCGAGCACTTCGTCCAGCCGGAATCGGCCTGGTGGGAACCCTACTACCATCCGCTCGAACAGCGTCTGGGCGTGTTGCGAAAGCGGTACGCCGCAGACGCAGAGAAACTGGCCCTGATGGAGTCAATTCAGAATGAAATCGACGTCTATCGCCGGTACTCGGCATTCTACAGCAACGTGTCGTACGTGATGCGGCGACGCTGAGCGGCCGGCCACATGTTGGGCGGACAATCCCGCTCTGTGGTGAGAAAATCGACAGGCAGGGCAACGCAATGTTGCCCTGCCTGATCGCATCTGATGCAGACTATTCACTTATGGGGTCACGCGTTCGCCTCAGAAGGGCTTGTGCAGCGGCTCCGTGCGGCCGGCCAGTCCGGCGACTTCTTCGGCCGACATGGCGCGATTGTAGATGCGCACGTCGTCGAGCATCCCCTGGAAGAAGTAGTCGCCGGGTCCTTCGGTGGCGCCGGCGCCGATCCGCAACGGGCTCTCCGTGTTCAGCACGAACGCGGCCGTGCTTTCGCCGACGAGCCGCCCGTTGACGTAGAGCGCTTTGTCGCCATTGACACAGGTCCCGACGACATGGGTCCACTCGCCGAGTTGGGCCGCCGGACCTGCTGTGCCGTTCCATCCCGTCCCGGTGCCGGTCCAGAACTCCCACGTGTTCGTCGGCGTCAGGTAGAGGATGTAACCCCTTTGCGGACCGTCGTCGCGAGAGGTGAGCGGTGAACGGTAGTTGCTTCCCGCCGGGTCCGGGTTGGCCCAAACGCTGACGGTGAACGTCTCCGTATTCAGCTCGGCGCTGTAGGGAACGTCCACGGCATCGCCTGTGCCGTCCACCGCCAAGACCTGTCCTCGGGCCGGATCGCTTGCGATCGTGGCATTGCCCATTGCGACACCATGATGGGACCCCACGGAATCGTTCAGGTCGCCGTCGAACGTGTAGCGGGCCACCAGACCGGCGTCATCCGGCTCGGTCGGCACGATGAATTCCGGCGTCTTGGGGTACAGCCGAATGTCGTCGATGTACAGCGTCCCGGTGGCGCCGGCTCCTTCGATGCCGATCACCAGGGAACCGACGTTGCTCACATTGCCGGCGGTGGACAGATCGATGTTCCAGGGCATCCACATGCTTTCCGCCAAGTCGCCGGCCGGACCGTCATAGGACACCTTGACATTGTCGATCTTGACGTACAGCTGGCCGCCGTTGCCGGCGGCGCCGTGGAAGTACAGCGACAGACTGCGAATCCCGTACACGGTCCAGTCCTGGTCCAGGGCGAACTCGGTCTCGGAGACGGCCGCTGCCGTGTTGTCGTAGAACAGCGGCATGGCTTGTCTGCCCCCATGGACAATCGTCTGTTCGGCGAACGGCGCGTTGAGATAGCCGACCGTCGAGCCGGTGTCGTTAACCCAGCCGTCCACCCAGGTATCGAAGATCGTCGTGCCGGCATCGACATCGTCGTCGTAGCTCTCGAAGTCATCCACGACGATGTAGTCCTGGATCGCAAAGCTCCAGACGGGCCCTTCCCATGTCGCAATAGCTTCCGCTTCGTTGACTTCATGGATTTGCCAGTAGTACGTCGTGCCCAGACTCAATGCGCCGGGATCGAAACTCGGCACATCGACGGTGCCCGCCAGCGTCAGGGCGTTCGGGTCCGTGCTCAGATACACCTCGTGTGAGACGGCCTCGCGACCACCGCGCCAGCTCAACGAGGAGCCCACGTCAACGTTGGTGGCGCCATCGGCCGGTTGCGGCTCGCTGGCCTGGGCCGGAATGTACATGAAGCGGACTTCGCTCAGGCCGTACTGGCTCATCAGCCCGTGGCCGCTGTTGACGATCAGGCGGACGTACCTGGCCGGGACGCCCCCAAGGTCGACGACGGTGTTGGCCGTGTACGTGGGGCTCGCGGTGGCCTTGGCGAACTCGACATCGCCCAGCGCGGTCCAGTCGGTCCCGTTCTCGGAGTACTCGACGGTCACGCCCTTGAGCCCAAAACCGAGAATGATCTCAAACTGCACGTTGTAGTTCCACACCAGAAGCTCATGGAGCTTGTAGACGCGGTCGAATTCGTACTGGATGTACAGGGCCTCGCCCTCCGGGGCACTGGCCAGCCACATGTCGTCGCTCTCGATGGAGTGCTCGTCGGCGGCATTGAGCCCGGAAGCGTTGACCGTGTTCTCCGGTCCGGCGTCTGGCTCCGAGATCCCGTTGCTGGTGGCGGTGACGTTCTGGATGGGATAGGCGAACAACTCAGTGGTGAAGCTCCAGACATCGCCGGTGAAGATCGTGTTGTCGGGGGCGGCGTTGACCTCGTCGACGCGCCAGTAGTACGTCTGGCCGAAGTCGAGCAGACCCGCCGGATCGAACGTGGTCGCCGCCTGCCCCTGGCTGACCAGCACGCCGATCGGATTGGCGCGGCTGGCGGCGGTGACGTCATCGAAGGACGTGCCGAAGTAGACGTCGTGCGTCGCGGCGAACTCGCCGGCCGCCCAGCTCAGGACGACGTCGCGAAGCACTTCCGACGCCTCATCGGCCGGTTGGGGATCCGAAGCCGATCCTGGCGGAGCGATGCCTTCCATGGCCCTCTGAATGTCCCCCTCCGTCAGGGCGTGGCTGAAGATGGCGACATCGTCAGCACTGCCCGCATAGAACTCACCGGCCGATCCGGGGTCACCGCCAACGTAATACGTCACGTTGGTCCCATCGGTGATCTGGAAGGCCGACTCCTGTGTGAGAGCCCCGTTGACGTAGATGCGGAAGTTCGTCTGGTCTCCTACCACGGCGACGTGCGTCCACTGACCAGCCGGAACCACACCTGTCGCCGTCTCGCACATGCCTCCCGCCCAGGCGGCGTTCACGCGAGCGCGCCAGGACAAGCGCCCATCGTTGTTGATGAACAGCGTGTCGTTGGAGGTGTTGTCCGCTTTCCACGACCGGAAGACCTGCTGCCAGGTGTTGCCGGCTCGCGTGGGGTTGATCCAGACCGTCAGCGTGAAGGACTCCCGGAACAGCTCGGACGTCAACGTATCCGAGGCGGGAATGGTCACACGACTGTTGTTGAATGCCAACCCGTTTCCCAGTTGGCCTGCGACCACGGTCGGACCGCCCTCCAGGGTCCCGTCGTTTCCATTTCCGCTGGAGTCCGGCGCCGTGTCTCCGATCATCTCGTCTAACGTCCAGTGCGCGACCAGGTCGGCCGAAACGCTGCCGCCCACCATGAGCACTAGCACAAGCAGGGTCAGACACAACGATGCAACGCGCATAATCAGTCCTCCTTCAAAGCACGATGAACGGTATCACGCAGCGCTCACGCATGTGAGCACACACCTTCTCCGAGACATGACGCTACGGCATTCGCACACGCGACCCTCTCAGCCTTCGGTCCCAACAAACCTCTCCAATCGGCGAATCTGAGCGCCGATCTGTTCACGCATCACCGCACCTCCGACTCAGAAGGGCTTGTGCAGCGGCTCCGTGCGGCCGGCCAGTCCGGCAACTTCTTCGGCCGACAGGACGCGATCGTAGACGCGAACCTCGTCGATCATGCCGAGGCACCATTGATCCCAGTGATTGTGTCCAATCTCAAACGGCCCGGCACCGGTGACCAGAGCGCTGCTGGCGACAGTGTCCGTCGCGACCCCGTTGACGTAGAACGTGCAGCCGGCAGCCTGGCCGGCCACGAAGGTGATGGCCACGTGTTGCCAGGTGTCCAACTGCAGGATCGAGTTGTTGCCGTCATGATCCATGACGCCGGGCGTTGTGAAACGCAGGTGGTCGTTCATGCTCTTGAAGGCATAACCGACATTGGCCGCCGAACGGCCGGCGAAGGCATGGTCTCCCACAAGGTCGGACGGATTCACCCACAGCGTGATGCTGAACGCCTCGGTAAACGCGAGCTGAGGTGCATCCCCGCAGTTCACACCGCTGCTGCCGTCAAACTGCAAGGCGCCGTTCATCACGCCGGTTACCCACTGCGCCGCGCCTTCGAGCGCGCCATCATTTCCGTTTCCGCTCGAATCCGCTGCCAAGGTTCCGCTGCCCTCATCGAGGTTCCAGTGTCCGACCAGATCGGTGTCATCCGGCTGCATCGGCACGATGAACTCCGGCGCCTTGGGGTACAGCCGAATGTCGTCGATGTACAACGTGCCGGTGGCTCCCGCTCCTTCGATGCCGATCACCAGGGAACCGACGTTGCTCACATTGCCGGCGGTGGACAGATCGATGTTCCACGGCTGCCACGCGGCTTGGGCGATGTCGGTCGCCGGACCGTCATAGGACACCTTGGCATTGTCGATCTTGACGTACAGTTGGCCACTGTTGCCGGCGGCGCCGTGGAAGTACAGCGACAGACTGCGAATCCCATAGACGGTCCAGTCCTGGTCCAGGGCGAACTCGGTCTCAGAGACAGCGGCTGCCGTGTTGTCGTAGAACAGCGGCATGGCTTGTCTGCCGCCGTGGACAATCGTCTGCTCGGCGAAGGGAGCGTTCAGATAGCCGACCGTCGAGCCGGTCTCGTTGACCCAGCCGTCGATCCAGGTGTCGAAGATCGTCGTGCCGGCATCGACGTCGTCGTTGTAGCCCTCGAAATCATCCACGACGATGTAGTCCTGGGTCGCAAAACTCCAGAGGGGCCCCGCCCACGTCGTGACGGCCTGTGTCTCATTGACTTCGTCGATTCGCCAATAGTACGTCGTGCCCAGATCCAGCGAGCCGGGATCGAAACTCGGCGCATCGGACGTGCCGCCCAGCGTCAGGGTATTCGGGTCTGTGCCCAGATACACCTGGTGCTCGACGGCCTCGCGACCAGCCCGCCAGTTCAGAACCGTGTCCGGCTCGACCTCGGTGACGCCGTCGGCCGGCTGCGGCTCGCGGGCCTGCGCGGGGATGTACATGAAGCGGACTTCGCTGAGGCCATACTGGCCCATCATGCCCCAACCGCTGTTGACGGTCAGACGCACGTACCGAGCCGGGACGCCGCCGAGATCAACGGCTGTATTGGCCGTGTAAGTCGGGGTCGCCGTGGCCTTGGCGAACTCGACATCGCCCAAAACCGCCCAGTCGGCCCCATTCTCAGAGTACTCCACGGTCACACCCTTGAGCCCGAAGCCAAGAATGATCTCGAACTGCACGTTGTAGTTCCAGACCAGAAGCTCATGGAGCTTGTAGACGCGATCAAATTCGTACTGGATGTACAGGGCCTGGCCCTCCGGGGCGATGGCCAGCCACATGTCGTCGCTGACGATGGAGTGCTCGCCGGCGTCGTTGAGTCCGGAACCGTTGACGGTATTCTCCGGTCCGATGTCTTCCTCCGAGATCCCGTTGCTCGTGGCGACGACCGCGGGGATGGGATAGGCGAGCGACTCGGTGGTGAAGCTCCAGACCTCGCCTCTGAAGATCGTGTTGTCCGGTGCGGCGTTCACTTCGTCGATCCGCCAGTAGTAGGTCGTTTCAAAATCGAGCCGATCCGTTGGGGCATATGTCGCGGCCGTCTGGCTCTGACTGACGAGCAGACCTGCCGCCGTGGCCCGGACCGCTTGATTGACATCGTCAAAGGACGTGCCGAAGTAGACGTCGTGCGTCGCGGCGAATTCACCCGCCGTCCAGCTCAGAACGACGTCGCGAGGGACGTCGGTCGCCTCGTGGGCTGGATACGGATCGGAGGCCAGTTCCGCCGAGGCGATGCCGTCCATAGCCGCACGGACTTCAGCCTGAGATAGCGCATGGTTGAAAACGGCGACCTCGTCTACGGAACCTACAAAGAAGTAGTTCCCAGTGCCCTCTGTGGCGCCGGCACCGATACGCAGGACCTGCGCCGTGTTGGGACTGATCGTTGCAGCGGTCTCGCCGACCAGTTCCCCGTTGATGTAGAATCTCTTCTGCCCGTTGTCGTAGACAGCCGCAGCGTGCGTCCATTCGCCCAGGGCGACGGCGGGTCCGTTGGTGGTGATCCAGCCACCGGCGCCGGTGCCCATCCAGAACTGCCAGGTGTTGCCCGGCTCGACGTAAATGATGTAGCCCCGCTGAGGATAGTCGTCGCGTGACGTGATGGGGGACCGATGACCGCTTCCGGTCGGGTCGGCATTGGCCCATACGCAGGCCGTGAACGCTTCTTCCGGGTTCAGCAGCGAACTGTGCGGCACATCCACTTTGTCCGGCGAACCGGCGAAATGCAGGGCCCCGCCGAAGACCCCGGTGGTCCATGCCGGGCTCCCGACCAACTGGCCGTCGTTTCCATTCCCGCTGGAATCGCTGGCAGTGGTCCCGGAGCCTTCATCCAGCTTCCAGTACCCCACCAGATCGGCCGACGCACGGCCGGCCAAGGCCAACACCACGACCGTGAGAACCAGACAGAACAGTTGGCGGCGCATAGTCAGTCCTCCTTCAAAGCACGATGAATGGTATCACGCAGCGCCCACACACACGTAAGCACGCACCTTCTCCGAGACATGACGCAACCCCGACCGCACACGCTACCCTCTCTGCCTTCGATCCCAGCGGACCGCTACGACCGGCGTACCGGAACGCCGATCCGTTCCCTCGACTCAGTGGCTGGGGGTGTAGCCAAGTTTGCCCCAGCAGCCCCTTTGCATCTGATACAGATCCTCGAAGCCTTCCGTGGTATTCGGCGCCCAGCCGACCTGCGGCCCGGTGTTCTCCTCCTCGCGGGCATGCTTGATCGTATCAGTGCCTCTCCATTTCCAGTGCTCGACATGCCCGTCGGCGAAAGAAAGGGTCGTCCCGTCTCCATGCCGGACCGGCGGGCTGTCGAACCACGTCTCCAGGTGATAGTAGACGGCGTAGGCGTCCGAGGTCATGTAGCCCTCGTCGATGAAGACCAGTCGATAGGCCGGAGCCGGATCGCGAATCTCGCTTCTCTTCTTGACGTGGGCCCCGCGAACGCCCTGGACCCACGGATGGTTGACGGCGTTCATGGAGAACATGATCGCGTAGGTAAACGTCTCGCCGCGTCGGCCGGTGGGACAACGATAGATCTTCTCATTCTTGATGTAAGGCCACAGGGCCCCGCGACGCATGTCCTCTTTGGCCGCCTCCAGGTCCAGGGGGTGATACCCGTCGATCCAGGCCAGCTCGTTGCCATGGTCGCCCCAGTCCAGATTCTGGTTGCTGAAACCCGTGGCGCCGTTGACGATCCGGTCGTCGTTCTCGTCGGCATACATGTTCCAAGCCAGGGTCAACTGCTTGAGATTGCTCAGGCAGGCGGCCCGGCGGCCCTGCTCGCGGGCCCGGTGCAGGGCCGGCATCAGCACCGCCATCAGAATGGCGATAATCGCGATGACAACGAGCAATTCGATGAGGGTAAACGCTCTCCGCGTCATAGGTCCTCCACTACTTTCAGGCGTGCTGTTCATACCACCTCCCTATAAAAAACCATTCCTATGATATCACGCTCTCGACGGGTCTACAACAAAAAAAACCGGGCTTCCGGCGTGCCGGTGGGGGTTGCGCTTGCATTTTGGGGGCACCCCGGGGTAGGATGGAAAGGGGCGCCGCCCCGTGGCTGGGAGCCGCCTTCCGAACGTACTGAGACGGGGGTTTTGCCATGCGAAGAGACCGAGGTTTCACACTGATCGAGTTGCTCGTGGTGATCGCCATCATCGCCCTGCTCATGTCGATCCTGATGCCGGCGCTGGCCCGGGTGCGGGAGCAGGCCCGCATGATCGGGTGCGCCGCGAATGTGCGGCAATGGGGGCTGGTCAGCACGATGTACGCCGAGGCCAACGACGGCAAGCTCTGGAGCGGCATCAGCACCACCTCCTGGTGGTGGCTCTTCCAGCTTCCCGAATCGCAGAAGGACTGGAAACAGAACAAGACCTGGTTCTGCCCGACGGCCACCAAGCCGATCATCGACGAGTTCGGCGTCGCGGCGCCGACGCTGAACATCTTCAACGCCTGGGGGATCTTCCGCGATCCCTACGAGGGGTACAACGCCGGCCCGAACGGGGTGGCCGGCAGCTACGGTCTGAACGGTTTTCTGATGGGCCGGACCCTCGATGCCAGCAACAGCCAGAGCTTCTGGGGCACGCTCACGAACGTCCGGAACGCCAACAACGTTCCGCTGTTCATCGACGCCCTGCGGTTCGACCTGTGGCCCCAGTCCACGACGGCCCCCGCCCAGTACGAGTTCGAGGCCTGGACAAACGAGGACATGGCCCGTTGCTGCATCAATCGCCACGGGGGCTTCGTCGGCTGCGTCTTCGCCGACGCCTCGGTGCGGAAGGTGGGCCTCAAGGAGCTTTGGACGCTCCAGTGGAGCAAGAACTTCGACACCCGGGGCCCCTGGACGCAGGCCGGAGGGGTCACCGCGGACGACTGGCCCGACTGGATTCGGAGGTTCCAGGACTACTGACCCGCCGGACCGGTCGCAGCCGCTCAGTCCTCGTCGTGTACGATGAACGTCACCTTCATGTCCACCCGGAACTCCACGATCTTGCCGTCCTCGACACGAACCTGCTGCTCCTTGATCCAGGCGCCGCGTATGTCTTTGACCGTCTCCGTGGCGCGGGCGATGCCTCTGCGGATTGCATCCTCGAAGCTCTTTGGGGAGGAGGCACTGATTTCGATCACTTTGCCGATAGACATGGTCTGATCTCCTTGACTATGGCCAGAACCGGCGTACAAGTTCCCTGGAGTTCCGCCCCCGCGGGCGAACCGGAACGAGCGCATCCTGGGCGCATCCTGCTCCTGGAACGTAGTGGTCGGCGGAGGCAATTGTTCAGCCAGATTGACGTTTTCGTCTGTGGGCAGGTCGATTCTGGCGTCTGAGGGCCGCGATAGCGCCCCGAGCCGGCAAGTCTCGCCGGGCTTGACAGGCATTGCACAGGGGCAGACAATGCGGCCGTCAAGCCGGCGATCTATTCAGCCAGCGGGCGCAGCGTCCACAGGGCAAACCGGCGAATCGCGCTGTCTCGTGGTCGTGCTTTGAAAGGACCAGGCATGAAGGCGTCACTTTTCGCGGCGGTCTTGGGGATAGCCCTGGCGGCGGCCGGTTGCGGCGAGAAACTCTGTCACGTCGAGGTCGACGCCATCAGCAGAAATCCCGTGGCCTTGTCTCAAACCTATCACCTTGTTCCCGCCATGCGGGACGTCAGCGAGCAGAGTCTCCAGTTTCAGGAATACGCAGGCTACATTCATCGCGTGTTGCAGGACAAAGGCTTCTCCGTGGCCGACCCGAACGAGGCGGAGCTGCTCGTGCTCGTCAGCTACGGCCTGGGAGCCCCACAGACGAGCTACTCCACATTCACCACGCCGATCTACGGCTGGACCGGCGGGGGTACGAGAACCTACAGCGAAACCACGCGCGGCCCGGATGGAACCTCGCGCGTCACGGGAACCGTCACCGATGCCGGCCGCTACGGAGTCGTGGGCGCCGAAAGCCATTTGACCACGCACACGACGTATCCGCGATACCTGTTCCTGGGCGCCTACGATGCCCGGAGACTGCGACAGTCGAACGGACAGGACCCTGTCGAGGTGTGGAATACCGCGGTGGTGAGCACGGGAAGCAGCGACGATCTTCGCGCGGTCATGCCGATCATGATTGCCGCCGCCGCGGACTACTTCGGCGGCAATACCGGCAGCAAGATCAAGAAGACGATGTTCCCGGGAAACCGGAAGGTCAAATGGGTCAAAGGCGAGTCCCCCGCCCCATAGCGCAAACGCCTGCCCTGACGCCGATCCGATCGAGGGTGTGTGAAAATATCGTGGCATGTGGGTGGCAGCCTCAAGGCGTAGTGCAACGGAGCTTTGGGGATGGCGAATGGGAGTGGCGCATCCGTACGGAAAGGCCTCTGCGAGGCGATCCATCCCCAAGTCCTGCGGATCCGTTCGGCTTCGCTCAGGACAAGCTTTAAGGCTGCCACCCCTGGCGGTCTGCGCCCGCAAGGGCATGCTGCCCTGAAATCCTGACAGACACGCCGAGCGAGTGTCTGTGAAAATATCCTGGCAGCCGTGTGGCAGCGGCAAGCGCAGGCTTGCCGATGGTGATACGCATGCCGTCGAAGCCATCGGCAAACTCCGCCTTGCTCCGTTTGCCGCTGCCACACAGGGCGCTCCGTGGTGGAAAACGGGCCTTGCCGCGAAATTCGCACAGACACCCGAGCGACGCGGGGGGGAAAACGGAGTTGACGAGCCCGCTGTCGATCGGTAAGGTGATACAGAGGGCTCGGAAGGGTTTTCGGTTGGCGTTCGCCAGGGGCCTGAGACACGCGGAGTCCGAGCCTGCCGAGGTTCACTCGATGGGAAGGAGGACATGTCATGTTCAAGCGATCGTTATTTGTGTTTCTCTGCCTTCTGATTCCGGGCGTGGTCGGGTCCGCAACAGCCCAGACGGACGAAAGCCTCATCGGCTGGTGGAAGTTCGACGAGGGCGTCGGCACGACGGCGGCCGACTCCTCGGGCAACGGCCGCGATATCGAGCTGGTGAGCGCCACGTGGGAGGAAGGATTCGCCGGCAGCGCCGTGCACTTCCACGGCGCCGGCTACGGCAGAGACCGGGAGTTCTCCAGCACCGCGAACGCCATCACGGTATGCGCCTGGGTGTGGCACGAGGCCTTCGTCGCCAATCGTGTCGAGCGATACGTCACTGTCGGTCCGGAGATCGCCGTGATTCGCAAGGAGACCGATGGACGCCTGCACTTCTACATCACTCCCGGCGGGGCGTTTTCGCACGCGTATGCCGGCGACGTTCTCGTGGAAGGCCAGTGGCTTCACGTTGCGGGCACCTGGGACGGGGCCGCTCAGCGTCTGTATCTTAACGGCGAGGAGGTTGCCACCTTGACGCCGAGCGGGGTTCTGGGCACCGGGACCATGTTCCGGCTGAGCAGTCCGGATGGAGAACCCCTGAACGGGATGCTGGACGAGGTTCGCGTTTACGACCGGGCCCTGTCGGGACAGGAGATCACGGCGGTGATGAACCCCGGCGGTCTGGTCAAGGCCGGCAAGCCGGTCCCGGCCGACAAGGCGGCCGATGTGCCGCGGGACGTGACCTTAGGCTGGACGCCAGGAGAATCGGCGGTGACGCACGATGTGTATTTCGGAACGTCGTTCGATGATGTCAATGCCGCCGGCCGGAGCAATCCGCTGGAGGTGCTGCTGGGCCAGGATCAACCGGACGCCACGTTCGATCCGCCGGGGATTCTCGATTTCGAGACGACCTACTACTGGCGCGTCGACGAGGTCAACGGCGCCCCTGACTTCACGATCTTCAAGGGCGACGTCTGGAGCTTCACGACCGAGCCGTTCGCCTACGCAATTGCCAACATCGTCGCCACCACCAACGGCAACTCCGACGCGGGCGCCGGGCCTGAGAACACCGTCAACGGCTCCGGCCTGAACGCCGTCGATCAGCACTCCACCAGCAGCGGCGACATGTGGCTGGCGCTGCCCGGCGACGAGCCGCTGTGGATTCAGTGGGAGTTCGACGGCCTCTACAAACTCCACGAGATGCTCGTCTGGAACTACAATGTCCAGTTCGAGCTGATCCTCGGCTTCGGGCTCAAGGACGTGACAATCGAGTATTCCGAGAACGGAGCGGATTGGACTGCGCTGGGCGACGCGACGTTGAATCGGGCGACGGCCAGCCCGACTTACGCCGCCAATACGACGGTGGACCTCCAGGGTGTGGCGGCCCGGAGCGTGCGGATGACCGTCCACAGCGGTTACGGCATGATGGGCCAGTACGGCCTGAGCGAAGTCCGCTTCATGTACATTCCCACCCAGGCCCGCCAGCCGCAGCCGGCGGACGGCGCGACGGACGTCAGCGTCGAAAGCACGCTGGTCTGGAGAGCCGGTCGCGACGCCGTCTCGCACGAGGTCTACTTCGGCACCGACGCCGCAGCGCTCGCCCTCGTCGATACCGTTAGCACGAGCAACTGCACGCCTGACGAGCTGAATCTCGGCGCCACGTACTACTGGCAGATCAACGAGATCCAGGAGACCGAGTCCTGGCAAGGACCCGTCTGGAGCTTCGCGACACAGGAGTACATTGTGGTCGATGACTTCGAAAGCTACAACGACGACCTCGACGCCGGCACAACGATCTTCGACACCTGGCTCGACGGCTGGGTCAACGACACCGGCTCGACCGTCGGCCATCTCGACGCCCCCTTCGCCGAGCGGACCATCGTCCACGGCGGCGAGCAGTCCATGCCCCTGTCCTATGACAACACCTCCGTCGCCGTCTCCGAGGCCGATCTGGAGCTGTCGGCGAACTGGTCGCGGCACGGCATCCGGAGCCTGTCGCTGTACTTCTACGGCGCCGACGGCAACACGGGGCAGCTCTACGTCAAGATCAACGGCACGAAGATTGCTTACGACGGACCCGCGATCAACCTGACGCGTCCATCCTGGCAACTGTGGAGCATCGATCTGTCGCAGGCCGGGGACGTCAGTAACGTCCGCTCGCTGACGATCGGCGTCGAGGGCGCCGGCGCCAAGGGCGTTGTGTACATCGACGACGTCCGGCTGTATCCCGAGGTCCTCGCCTACACTTCGCCCGACGTCACCGGCGCGGGCGATGCCGTGCAGGGTGTCCCCAACGATGCCGACTGGCCTGCCGCCGAGACGCCGAACCTGGCGATAGACGACAACGTGGACACGAAGTTTCTGCACTTCAAAGGCGTAACGGAACCGACCGGCATTCGGGTCACCCCGTTGGTGGGACCGACGGTGGTGACAGGCCTGACGCTGACGAGCGCCAACGATGCGCCCGAGCGCGACCCGGTCGCGTTCGAGCTGTACGGCTCGAACGAGACGATCGACGGGCCGTACACGCTGATCGCCGACGGCGACGTGGTGGACTTTGCCGGCGCGACCGCCTGGCCGCGGCTCACGAAGACGACTACGCCCATCGAGTTCGCCAACACCGTGGCGTACGCGCACTATCAACTGCTGTTCCCGGCCGTGCGCACCCCCGCCTCGGCCAACAGCATGCAAATCGCCGAGATCGAGCTGCTCGGCGCCGTCGCCCCGTAGGAGTCGGTCCGGGCATCGAAAGGTATGTCCAGGGGCCTGTACCATCCCGGTGCAGGCCCCTTCTCCATCGAGGCAACGCACCGGGTTCTTGCGGAATCTGGCGGCATTCCGGGCGTGTTCTATCCAGAGCGAAGCGTGTGTCACGCTGTTGCGCCTGTCACGGCCAGACCGAATCCGATCGTCTTGCCGAAAAGTTGAGGGCGCGGCAGGACGTTTGTTAAAGCGAGAGCCTCCCTGTGTCCGATACAAACCGATAACACGCGTCGGGCCAACCGAGGCCTATGGGGTGGATCGATCTGGCTGAAGGTCGTCTCCGTGTCACTTGCACGGGCGTTATCGGGCATTCCGATGGAAAGGACATCCTATGAGAAGCTGCACAATTCTCACCACGGTCACCTGCATGTTGTGCGTATGGGTTTGCGGCTGTACGACGACGCCGACGCCGTCGATCTGGCCGGGCGCATCGTCGGAAGTCTGGCTCCACTACAAGGCGGAACCGATGGCTTCGCCGGAGGAGGCGATTGGCGCCATCAAGAACCTCCAGCAGAACTTCGTCGAATGGAGCGCCGGCGTGCCCCTGACCACGCTCGACGTGGATGCCTTCGGCCTGCGGGCGAAGTGGGAATGGACGGAGGTCACGCAGCAGACGAACTACGTTCCCAGCTACGGCGGATTCTTTGCGGGCTACAACTACGTCCCCGTCTACAGCGGGTCCTATCAGACGCAGACCTACAGTACTGAAAAGAACGACATGCTGGTGATCCCCTTCGACGATGTCAAAGGTTTGGCCCTGTTCCACATGCCGTACCTCGCCAGAGAGTTCAAGTACGGTCTAGCGGTCGCCACCAGCCAGAAGGAGATTCACTTGCGCATGGCAGACGCGGACTCCCAACTCAAGCTGGCCAATGCGATCTATGCTCTGGCAGCGGCGCGCGGCGCCGATCTTCGCAATCCGTCCGTAGGATTGCAGATAAGCGAGTTGACCCCTGAGCAGCGCGCGGCCCTCGGCCTACCGGAGGATGCCGGCCTTTTGGTCACCTCAGTGGCAGAAGGTGGTCCTGCCGGGCAAGCGGGCATCAAGTTCCTCGATGTCCTGCTGGAGATCAACGGTCAATCGCTGAAGACCGCCGACGGCATCACGCCGATCGTGCAGGCCGCCCAGCAGGCGAACGGGCAGCCTATCTCGGTCAAGCTGCTTCGCCGGCAGATGGCGACCCAGCCGGTCACCAACAAGGCCGGGAAGGTCACCGGAGAGCAGGAAGTGGAGGAAAAGATCGAGCACACCGTCGAGATCACTCTGTAAAACCCGGTTGCGCGGTCCATCCCTCGTCACTCGCAGCACGTTGGCCGGCCGGGTGCAAGGCGTCCGGCATGGCCTGCGTCGGAATACGCACACACCTGGGTTGATTCGGCCGGCGGATTGCCCTGCACTGTTCCCCGTCTGGGGTTCAGGGGCAATACGATTTGGCTGGATCATACGTCACATTTCGCGCACTGCGCAACGCGGCGAAGATCGCCCGGCTGGGGCTGTACGACGCCGTCGCCCCTTAGCATTCCGTCCGAGCGGCGAAAGGGTTTGTCCAGGGGCCTGTGCCATCCCGGCGCGGGCCCCTTTTCCATCGAGGCAATGCTCCTAATTCCCTTTGTTTACGACGCGCGGCGGCGAATAGCTGTGGTCGATCACGGGAACGTCCGGTGGGATGTGCAGACTGTCCAATTCGAAGATTTCGTCCGGCGCCTCGAACTGCGTCTGAATGTCGGTCACCTCCAGGCGTTTTTCGCCGACAGTACCATCATCAACAGAGTACTTGTACCGTCCCTTCGCGAGCACCCACGCTCCGTTCGCAAGTTGCGAATACTCGTACGTGCCTTCGAAGTCCCGCCACCATTGCCCGGAAGACCTCAGATACTTGTACTTGCGTGCAACCAGATTGAATCCTCTGCGGCTGTCTATGACGAACTGCGTGAAAGACGTCTTCGCCCCTTCCGTGATCGTCAGCAAACCATCCTGGGAGGCGTCAACGGACAGGGTCCGGCCCTCCACCTCAAATCGTCCCTCTTGCAGTTCTCCGACAAGAGAGTGCATGGCCCTGCCCACGTTTTCTTTGCCGACAGCGCCCTCGAGGATGACGAAGCTGTGATACAGATCAGCCAGGAGCGACCATCGGTATTCTTCGTCTGCCAGAGGGAAGATGCGCAAGGTGCTCGGGGTTGCATAGAGGGCGAGCTTCTCGTTATTGTCCAGGGCGTAGACGCGCTCGCCAGGGCTAAAGAGCCTGTCCTGTTCGTATCGCCGCTTGTTGTCCTTCTGGATGTAGTCAAAGCTCACCCACTGAGGGCCAAACACCTTGTTAGGCGGTATCTGCCGCCCTTCTTGCACCTGCTGGACGTTGAAGATCCTCCCGCGGACCCTCACCGGTCCGGTCTTGCGGACATTCGCCTCGTAACCGCGCGCGATGGATTCAAGGGTCGCGATGAGCTCATCGCGGCAGGTCAGATCCACATGCCCGCCGGAGGCAGCCACTGCAAAGGAAAGCTGGATGGCGTGAATGATGCACACAAGTCGAGCAGTTCCCATTCGGTCACCTCGCCTTTCATCGACATCATCAAAAGAGCGACAGGAATGAAGCACGCGGGTGCCACGGACTCGTCCGGGATGCTGAATCTCAACGTCGCCGCCTTCCGCGCCCGCCTGGGGGCGGCTGGTTCTCGTGGAACAGATTATCCCGGAACGACTTCGATTAGACAAGGACGATCACGAAGAACCCGCTCGTTGGCTCCAGTATGGGGCGATTTGGCCGTGTCTCGTCGCTGGCGAGCGCGGAGGCCGGGCTCAATCGATCCGGCATGGCCTGCGTCGGAATAAGCACACACCCGGGTTGATTCGGCCGGCGGATTGCCCTACACTGTTCCCGGTCTGGGGTTCAGAGGCAATACGATTTGGCCGGATCATACGTCACATTTCGCGCGCTGCGCAACGCGGCGAAGATCGCTCGGCTGGGGCTGTTTGCCGCATTGCTGTCGGTCTGGCTGGCGGCGACGACGGTTGCGGCTGACGGCTCGGTGGGCACAGCGATCCTGAGTCCGCCACAGCAGGCGTGGTTCCCCAAGGCGCCGGCGCTGCCAGCCCCGCCCGACGACCGCGTCGAGGTCTCCACTGTCGAGGAACTCATCCGGGCCATCGAGAATGCCCGGCCGGGCCAAACGATCCTCGTTGCCGACGGTCACTATCGGATGCCGCGCTACGTCGAGATCCGCGTCGACCGCGTGACGCTGCGCGGGGCCTCGGGGCATCGCGAGCGCGTCGTCATCGACGGGGTCCAGAGCATGCACGGCGAGCTGCTCGGTTTCCGGGGCTGTTCGGATGTGACCGTTGGCGACCTGACGATTCAAAACATCCGCTACAACGGGTTCAAGATCAACTCCGACTCCGGCGTCCAACGGCTGACGATTCACAACTGCATCATCCACAACATCTGGCAGCGCGGCGTCAAAGGCGTCAAGGTGCCGCCGGAGAATCGGGAGGCCCTGCGGCCGAAGGGCTGCCGCGTGCAGTACTGCCTGTTCTACAACGACCGGCCCAAGCGGCTGGCCGACGACCCGCAAGACATCGCGCAGGGCAACTACATCGCCGGCATCGACGTGATGTACGCCACGGGCTGGACGATCTGCGACAACGTATTCGTCGGGATTCAGGGCCGGACCTTCGAAGGCCGCGGCGCGGTGTTCCTGTGGTTCGACACGCAGGACTGCGTCGTCGAGCGGAACATCATCATCGACTGCGACGTCGGCCTGCAACTCGGCAACGCCCACCGCGCCGACAATGTGCAATATCACTGCCTCCGATGCGTTGCGAGGAACAATTTCATCACACGGGCGCCCGAGGCGGGCATCGTGACGGTCTACACGAAGGACTGCGCGGTCGTACACAATACGATCCACGACCCGGACAGCCGGATGGGCCGCCTGCTCCGCACGGTCTTCACGAACGACGGTCTTCTCGTCGCGAACAACCTGCTCAGCGGGCCGGGAACGAGCAACGAATCCGACAGCGAGATTCGGTTCGTCGGCAATCTGCTGCGCGACGCGTCGGGCGCGTTCGCCGATCCGGCCCATGGCGATCTCCATCTGACGCAGGCGGCCGACGAGATCATCGACCAGGGCGCCGCCCTGCCTGCGCCGGTCGGCGAAGACATCGACCGCCAACACCGCGACAGCCAGCCCGACATCGGCGCCGATGAACGAATCTGAGAACGATACAGAAGAACCAAGTCCATCGAAGAAAGGCACACATGCGTACCACTACAACAGTTCTGATTGTCGCTCTGACGCTTCTGGCCGCCACGCCATTGCACAGCGAGGAAGCCCCCTACCAGGCCACCACCACCGCCGATCCGCAGATCGCGCCCGCCGACCTGGAGCTGCTCCTGAAACCCTTGCGCAAAGACGAGCTGATCGTCGAGACGGAGGCGTGGCTGGCCCTGCTCCAGGCCAAGGTCCGGGAGATCAGTCTGGCCGAGATCGAGGCGAAACAGAAGGGACGCGAGATTTCCGAGACCAAACAGGACCTCAAAGAGCAGATCAAAGAGATCCAGCAGGAGGCCGAGCCCAACGCGGCGCCGTCGGCGACCGCAGAGGCCAATCCGCCAGCGGCACGCGTCGAGCAGAAGATTCAGCAGAAGCTCGACACTCTCGATCAAAAGGCGGAAGAGATCGTCGAGGCGGCGGCAGACGTGAATCAGGTGGCCACGGAGGCCAAGGAGGCGAGCGCCTCAGAGAAGGACATCGCCGAAAAGGCCGAGGCCGTGGAGGATGCCAAGGCGAAGCTGCAACAGGCCGCCGCACAGGTCGAACAAGCCGGGATGGAACTGGAGGAAAAGGTCAAGAAGATCGGCGAGGCCGAGCTGGAGCTGCACGCCAAAGTCAGAGAGCAACTGCTGGCCAACATCAATCGCTTGCACGAGGAACAGACGGCCCTGACGGACCGCGTGCGCGTGGTGATCGCGGCACTGGAGGCCAAAGGGGGTGACGTCGCCGAGTACCGCAAGTACGTCGATGCCGTTTCCGGCCTGAAGGTGGACGTCAAGGATATCAGCGCGACGCGCGCGATCGTCTTCGGGTGGCTCAAGTCGCCCCAGGGCGGGCTCCGCTGGGGCAAGAGCATCCTGTCCTTCATCCTGATCGTGGTGGCCGCCAAGATCCTGGCGGTCATCCTCAGCCGTCTGACGCGCCGCGCGGTGGCCATGAACAAGAAATGCTCCGACCTGCTGCGGGATTTCCTGGTCAACCTCGTCGGCAAAGCGGTGTTCGTCATCGGCGTGGTGGTCGCTCTGTCAATGCTGGGCATCAACATCGGGCCGCTGGTGGCCGGGATCGGGGCCATCGGTTTCATCGTCGGCTTCGCCCTCCAGGGCACACTGGGCAACTTCGCCGCCGGCCTGATGATCCTGATGCACCGCCCGTACGACGTGGGAGACGTCGTGCAGACCGCCGGCGTCACTGGCAGCGTACAATCGATGAACCTGAACACCACGACGATCAAGACGGCCGACAACCAGGTGGTGGTCGTGCCCAACGGGTCCATCTGGGGCAACAACATCGTCAACGTCACCGGCAGCGACACCCGCCGCGTGGACATGACCTTCGGCATCAGCTACAGCGACGACATCGCCAAGGCTCAGCGCATCCTGGAGGACATCCTCCGATCGCATCCGCTCGTGCTGAAAGAGCCGGCGTTCAACGTGAAGATGCACGAGCTGGCCGACTCGTCCGTGAATTTCATCTGCCGGCCCTGGACCAAGACGGGCGACTACTGGACGGTGTACTGGGATGTCACGCGCAGCGTTAAGGAGCGGTTCGACGCCGAGGGCGTCTGCATCCCGTTCCCGCAGCGCGACGTCCACGTCATCCAGGCCAAGGCTTGAGCCTCCGCCGACTCGGGACGCCGCGCCAGACGACAGGCCGCAACAGTGTAGCCGGCACGGCGGGGAAGAAGTCCCGGTCGATATCCGTGGAAGACGCGGCAAAACACCGGAATTCTTGTGGGATTTAGCGGTTTTGACACGTGGGGCACCCGGATAAGCCGCCGGAACTATTGAAACCCGACGGAATCCCGTGGTATGATGGAAACTGTGGCGCACGCAAAGCCCACCCCGTCATGGCGTGCGCACAGACAGGCCCTGCATGTCTGGTTGGAGGCTACAGGCGGCGATCCGGCGCGTGGCCGGGAGCGGATCAGCAGGTTCACTCGGTCTGAAGGAGGATGTGTCATGAATAGGTGCTCATTTCTTGTGCTTGTCGCATTCCTGATCGTGATTCCCGCCTGGTCGGCACTGGCCATCCCCGAGAATCTGGTCCTGTACTGGTCGTTCAATGAGGGCCGGGGAACCGTCGCCAAAGACCGCAGCGGCAACGGAAACGACGGGGCCCTCGAAGGCGGCGCTGCCTGGGTCCCGGGCGCCATCGGCATGGCGCTCGAGTTCAACGGCTCCGATTCGCTGGTGAGAGGTCCGCACATTCCCTTCAACAGTCAGAGTTTCACGCACGCGCTGTGGGTCAATCCGTCGGCGTTGCCGGGGGATCAGTCCGTGTTCTCCCAGTACCAGGCGAGCAGCGCGAACCAGGGTCTGCACTACCGGATCACATCTGCCGGAGTTGTTCGCATGGGGTTCTACTCCAACGACCTGGACCTGCCGGCTGGAACGGTGCAGGTGGGCACCTGGTACCACCTCACGTTCTGGTATGACTTCGACGGTCAGAACCGCAAGGTCTACATCAATGGCGAACTCGCGGGAGAGGGTGCGGCGGCTCCCTACCTCGGGACCGCAGGTGACACGCTCGTTGGCACGTTCTGGAGGCCGGATCGCGCGGACCGTGTGCCGGAGTGGTTCAACGGAATGATCGACGACGTCCAGGTTTACGGTCGGGCGCTGGCCGAGGAGGAGATTCAGGATATCATGCTCGGCCTGACGGATCCCGATCTCGCGTATGACCCCAGTCCCGCCGATGAGGCCATCGACGTGCCGCGCGATACCGCCCTGAGCTGGACAGCGGGCCGGTCCGCGGCGACGCACGATGTGTACTTCGGGACGTCTTTCGATGACGTCAACGATGCCGGCCGGGCCGATCCGAGAGGCGTCCTCGTCAGCCAGGGCCAGACGGAGACGAGCTACGATCCAGCCGGCCTGCTGGATTTCGGCACGACCTGGTACTGGCGAATCGACGAGGTCGGCGCTGCCCCGGACAACACGGTCCACAAGGGCGATGTCTGGAGCTTCACGACCGAGCCGCTCGCCTATCCGGTCCAGAACATCGTCGCCACCAGCAACGGGAGCTCCGAGGCCTCATTCGGGCCGGAGAGGACCGTCGACGGCTCCGGATTCGACGCCGACGATCGGCACTCGGTCAACAACGCCGACATGTGGCTGGCCGACCCGCCGGCCGAGGGGACCCTATACATCCAGTACGAGTTCGACCGTCTCTACAAGCTCCACGAGATGCTCGTCTGGAACTACAACGTCGAGTTCGAGCTGATCCTCGGTTTCGGCCTCAAGAACGTAACCGTCGAGTATTCCGAGAACGGGACGGACTGGACCGTGCTGGGCGACGTGGAGTTAAACCAGGCGACCGCCAAAGCGACGTACGCCGCCAACACGACCGTCGAATTCGGCGGGGTTCCGGCCAGGTTCGTCCGCCTGAGCGTCCACAGCGGCTGGGGCGCGATGGGCCAGTTCGGGCTTAGCGAGGTCCGCTTCCTGTACATTCCCGCGCAGGCTCGCCAGCCGGAGCCAGCCGATGGAGCCACCGAGGTGGAGCTGGGCGCCGCGCTGACCTGGCGCAGCGGCCGCAACGCCGCCTCGCACGAGGTGTATCTGGGCACGGACCCGGCGGCCCTGACGTTGGCCGGCACAGTCGACAGCCCGACGTTCGCGCCCGAGGGCATCGAGTTCGGGAGCACCTGCTACTGGCAGATCGTGGAGGTCAACGAGGCCGACGCCGTGACAGCGTGGCCCGGCGAGGTCTGGACCTTCTCGACCCAGGAGTACGCACTGATCGACGGATTCGAGACGTATAACGACGACGTCGACGCCAAGACGACCATCTTCGACACGTGGATCGACGGCTGGACCAACGACACCGGCTCCACCGTCGGCTACCTCAACGCCCCGTTTGCCGAGCGGAAGATCGTGCACAGCGGCAAGCAGTCCATGCCGATGGCCTACGACAACTCAGCGGCGCCGTTTTACTCCGAGGCCGAGCGGACCTTCGACACCGCTCAGGACTGGACCGTCGGCGACGCCGACAGCTTGAGGCTGTATTTCTGCGGCGCTGCGGCCAACTCCGCGCAGACGCTCTACGTCACGCTGGCCGACAGCGCCGGACGCACGGCAACCGTCAGCGGTACAGGTCCGCAGGCCGTCCAGGCAACCGAGTGGCAGGAGTGGCGGATCGCCCTCAGTGAGTTCGGCGGCGTGACGCTGAGCCGTGTCCAAACCCTGGTGATCGGTGTCGGCAATCGTGCCGCCCCGGCCGCCGGCGGCACGGGCATCGTCTACATCGACGACATCGGCTTCGGCCGCCCCGCCACCGCCGAGTAGTATCCGGAAGTCCATGGGATGGGCGTCCCGATGGCCATCGGGACGCCTATCCTACGCGCTGATCTACACGGGTCGGTCGCAGCGGAGAGGAAACACCTTCTGACAGAGAAGACCATCGCGTTTTTCCAGTTGACGAGGCCCCGAAGACACCGTATGATGTCTCTCACGTTGGAGTGAGGAGAGATGAAAGGTTCCAGTCCTGCCTGAACTCTCCCGCCGTGGTGTGTCATCGACAGAGTGCCGGCCCGCAAGGGGGGCGTTCTCACATTATGAAAGGGGAGATTGATGAGACGAATCGCTGTTGTTTGTGCCGTGGCGGTGGTTGCGATGATGATTGTTCTTCCGGCCGGTTGCAGTTCCACCTCCTCGGCATCGAGGGAGGACCAGTGCCTCATCAAGAATGAAGTCATGTTGGCCGGATACCAGACGGGCAAGGTTGCCGGCTCGCTCGAATCGCTGGGGATGGAGCTGTCGATGCCGTTCTGGTTCCTCTCTGGCAACTGATCGTCGGTCAGCAACAAGAGTCTGTCAGCGCGTTGGGACTAAGACCGCTGCCTTCGGCGCCTTCGCTTCAGGGCTTCCAAGGGCTACGGCCTGCGGCAGGTCGGCCTGCGCTCAGAGTTCGTCCTTGAGGGCGATCATCCACTGGGGCCAGTCGTTGGGCTGGACGCCGCCGGCCTTGGTCCAGGGGCCCTGGACGTCGAACGATTTGTGCCACTTCAAAGTCCAGAGCTGCTTGAGGGCGACCTTGCGGACCGACCAGTCGGCGAACAGGACAAACTGCGCGCCGCCGTGCCGGTTGACGCAAAGCCGTTGCATCTCGTGCCCGCTCATGACCGGCGTCGCGTCGCCCCAGGACGGCGGCTCGTCGGTATCCAGAGGCCAACCGTCGACCCACCAGCCTTCGGTGAAGACCGGGACGTTGTAGGCGCCCTTGACCTGGTAGGTCCGCCAGTAATCCTTGGCCGGACCGCGCCCCCACAGGCTGTCCATGCCCGCCGGCGGATTGCACATCCAGCCGTTGGGTGCGTAGCTGCCTTCGTCGCCGCCGTGTGAGGCGGGAACCCGCCAAGCGTCGAAGGGAGTGGTCGCGATCGCCATCGCATCCACCGAGGTCCCGGACCGATGCTTGACCGCCGTCGGGCACAGCCACATCTTCTTGTCCTTCGAAAGCGGCCGCATGCACTCGCGCCACCAGTCGCCGTGCGCAACGTCGGCGCCGAAGTTTTGCATCAGTCCGCTGTAGAAATAGCCGTTGTTGTCGTCGCAGTACATCGCGAAGATCAGGCCCCACTGGTGCAGGTTGGACTTGCAGCCCACGCCTCGCGCCTGGCGGCGCACCCGCTCCAAAGCCGGCATGAGAATCGCCATCAGCAGCGCAATAATCGCGATCACCACCAGCAATTCGATCAGCGTAAAGGCCCTGGGATTGACTGTTGACGATTGATGACTGATGATTCGTCTTGCGCTGTCGGTCATCATGTCCACTCCTGTCGGGCGACCCTCCACAGCCGCGATCTGGCCCGTCCCTATTATGCCCCCGTAGCTCCGCCCGAACAAGAGAAACAACGAACGCAATCGCCCAAGGAAAGACCCGCCATGGTAAAACGACCGGAAGCCGGGCCGGGAAACGACCGGAAGCCGGGCCGACGCCATCCGGGCGTCCGATAAGCACTCGGCTGTCCGGAGAGGCAACCTCCCAAGCACACCCGTCGCAGCGGAAAGCGAGCAAAAGAGCCACACCTGGACCGAACTGCCGAACCCTCGTCCCAAAAGCGTCGATAAGGACCAAGGACGGAATGCAGGCCTGCGTACGGGTCCGGAAATGCCGCCCATCGGGGTGTCCGACCTTTCGCGCTTGCCATTCTCGCAGAAGTAATGCATTATATAGACTGAAGCAGTGTGATTTGCGTCTCCATGAGCAGCGCCCGTCGCGTGAAACAACGCAACAGGGGCTTTGGGCTCTTTGGGGACAGGCACGAGGCCTGCCGGCAGGAAGACACAATGGAGGTTCCTCGCACAAGCGTGCAGGGAGACCCAGGCCGGCAGCCCATGTTCGGCTCCACCTTGGAGTCCACGGAGAAGGGTGACATGCATGGCGTGACGTTTCTTGGGTTGCTGCTGTTTGCCGGCGGCTTCCTCTATCTCGGCGTGCCGTACGTCTACATCAGATGGCTGCGCCACCGGCAGGACCGCCGGATGAAGACACAGTCGTATATCGCGTTGACGTTCGACGACGGGCCCGGCTTCCGTCTGACGCCGGCAATCCTGGACCTGCTGTCGGAGCACGGGGTTCGCGCCACCTTCTTCATGCTGGGAAGGAACGTCCAAGGACGCGAGCACCTGGTCCGGGCCGTGGCCGACCGGGGGCATGAGATCGGCACCCACTCGTACGACCATCTGCACTCCTGGAAGGTCTGGCCGACCCGCGCGATCGCCGACATCCGGCGCGGCCAGGACGTGCTCCGGCGATTGCTGAAGACCGAGGACGTCCTTCCGTTCCGCCCGCCGTACGGCAAGGTCAACCTGTTCACGCTCCTGTTCCTGCTGTGCAAACGGATTCCCATCTGCATGTGGACGCTGGACACCCGAGACCGAAACACCTGGCGGGCCAAAAGCCGAGACGGCGAGACGATTGCGGAGGCCCTTCGCCGCTCGGGCGGCGCCATCAGCCTGGCCCACGATTTCGATCGCACCGGGACCGCCTTCGACGACTACGTCCTGACCACTCTGCGCACCACCCTCGAAGTCGCCAAGGAAGCCGGCATCCGGTTTGTGACCGTGACGGAACTGCTCGACGAGCACGCCCGCGTTTCCGGCGTGCCCGTCAGGGCATGACGCCTCACGGCCTCACTACCAGCCGCATCGGACCACCTGCGAACTTAGAACGTGAAACTCGAAGCACGAAGCACGAAATCCGAAACAAACTCGAATGAGGCAAATCCGAAGCTCCCAAACTCCCGGCCGCAGGCCGCTTTCGAATTTCGGGTTCTGGGCTTTCGTGCTTGTCTCGGATTTCGAGATTCGAATTTCGGATTTGGCATGCTTCGTACGGCCCTCGACAGAAGTCATTATACGGCGTGAACTCCTGATTTCCATACTGTTGCAGCTAACGAGGAGCCTTAACGAGCAAGCCGTTGACAAGCGGGATCATCGCATACATGATGGGCCCGCCGCCGGCCCGCGCGATGGGACGCCACAGGGGTGGACGCGGCCTTGGAATCCGCACGGCGGGAGCATCGCAGGAGCAGAGCAGATGGGGAATGCATCGATTGTCTGGTTGTTCGTGGGGACGCTGATCGGTTCGGCGGCGGCAGGGTCGGCGGCACAAGGCAATTCGCACTACATCACCAACCGGGCGCCGCTGGCGGCCAAGCCGTACACGGAACTGCCTATCGGCTCGATCGAACCGACGGGCTGGCTGCGGCGGCAACTGGAGATCATGGCCTCCGGCATGACCGGCCGGCTCGATGAGCTGTATCCGCAGGTGGTGGGCCCGCGAAACGGCTGGCTGGGCGGCGACGGCGACGGCTGGGAGCGTGGCCCCTACTGGATCGACGGACTGCTGCCGCTGGCCTACATCCTCAAGGACCGCGCGCTGATCGAGAAGGTCCGCCCGTGGGTGGAGTGGACACTGACGCACCAGACCAAGGACGGGTACATCGGGCCGGTGCCGTTCGAGACGCCGCCGACGCCGGAGCCAGGCATCCAGAAAAGCCCTCGCCGCGACTGGTGGCCCAAAATGGTCATGCTCAAGGTCCTCCAGCAGTATTACATGGCGACCGGCGACGAGCGCGTGATCGACGTGATGACGAAGTACTTCCGGTACCAGCTTCGCGAGCTACCCAAAACGCCGCTGGGCCACTGGTCGTTCTGGGGCAACCGCCGGGGCGGCGACAATCTGCTCGTGGTGCTCTGGCTCTATAACATCACCGGCGACGGCTTCCTGCTGGACCTGGCCGAGCTGATCGGCGAGCAGACGCACCCCTACACGGAGATCTTTCTGGAACGCGGCGACATCGCGCTGCACCGTTACGAACAAGGCGCCAACGGTGCCAGCGCCTTCCACTGCGTCAACCTGGCTCAGGGGATCAAAGAGCCGATCGTCTACTACCAGCTTCATCCCGACGAAAGACACCTGCGCGCGGTGAAGAAGGCGTTCGCCGACATTCGCAAGTATCACGGCCAGCCCCACGGGCTCTACGGCGCCGACGAGGGGATGCACGGACGCGTTCCGACGCAGGGCAGCGAGTTCTGCACGTGCGTCGAGATGATGTTCTCGCTGGAGAAGATGCTCGAGATCACCGGCGACGTCGCCTTCGCCGACCACCTGGAGTTGCTGGCATACAACGCTCTGCCGACGCAGGCGACGGACGACTACATGGCCCGCCAGTACTTTCAGCAGGCCAACCAGGTGACGTGCGCGATGCACATGCACAACTTCTTCGACCACACGATCGACGGCGTCGTCTTCGGCCTGCTCACCGGCTACCCCTGCTGCACGTGCAACCTCCACCAGGGCTGGCCCAAGTTCGTCGGGCACCTGTGGATGGCGTCGGCGGACAACGGCCTGGCGGCGCTGGTCTACGGACCCTCGAAGGTCACCGCCAAGGTGGCCCAAGGCCAGACGGTGACCATCACCGAACAGACGAATTACCCGTTTGGCGAATCGGTGCGCTTCACGGTTGCCGCGAGCGATCCAGTGACATTCGCGCTGCACCTGCGGATTCCGGCGTGGTGCCGCGATGCGAAGATCGCGGTGAATGGCCGGCCGTTCGAACACAAGCTCGAAGCAGGACAGATCGCCAGGGTGGACCGGCGATGGAGCGATGGCGACGTTGTCGAACTGACGCTGCCGATGACGATGCGGACGCAGCGCTGGCACGAGAACAGCGTCAGCATCGAACGCGGACCGCTGGTGTACGCTCTGCAGATTGAAGAGACATGGACCACGCACGAACAGCATCGGGAGGTTCAGCCGGCCAGTCCGTGGAACTACGCGCTACTGGAGGCAAGCCTGAAGGACCTGGATGCGGCGTACGCAGTAGGGGCGAATAATCATTCGCCCGTACCGACGCTGGAGCCGTGGAACCTCCGCAACGCGCCAATCGCGATCACGACCAAAGGCGTCCGTCTGCCGCACTGGCAGCTCTACAGCGGCATGGCAGGCCCCATCCCGTGGAGCCCGCAGGGCAAGCAGGACGACTGGCCTATCGAGGACATCAGGCTGGTCCCCTACGGCTGCTCGACGCTGCGCATCGCTGCCTTTCCCACCGTGCGGTAGGGCCGAATGATTATTCGCCCGTACCAACGCCCCGACGCACGGAATTGTTCTCAAGCAGCGTCCTGCGGCGGCCGGATCACGAAATCGCCCCCCGCCGAGATGAACGACATCGTGTGAGCCATCATCTCTACGCCGAAGCCGACCCCCAGGGAGATGCCCAGTCCCAACGCCAGGTAGGGCGTTTCCGGAACCTCGAAACGCACCAGACTGTTCTCTTCCGCCAAGTAGACTCCGTCATGCACGGCGATCCGCTTTTCGCCGTCGTAGATGTGCACATCCCGCACGAAGGAATCGATGGAACCGGTGGTGAATCGCAGCAGGACCGAGGCGATCTGAAGACGCACATCGTTGATGATCACCGGTGTCGGGATGGCAAAGTGAAACCAGTTCGTCGTGCCGGGTTTGCCTTCCACCTGGAAGGCATAGCCCTTCCGGACCGTGCTGACCATGCGGTCCGGGTATTCGATTTCCATGCTGTGGCCGTGAATCCACGACGCAAAGGAGATGTCAAACTCGTCTCCCTGGGCCAGGGCCTTCCGCGGCGTCAGAGCGCTCAGCGCAAGTCCGCCCAACGCTCCCATCCCTGACAGTTTCAGCAAGTCGCGACGATTCGTGTTCTGTTGCTCTGCCATGGCACACCTCCCGGTTTCGAATGCTAAAGACAGAAATGCTCGACTTCATCCACCCTGCGGGTCCGTCCGCCTCTGCGTCATCCCGCATCCACTGTCGTTTCCCGTTTGGGATTCGTCAATCCGTAGAAATACGTATTCTGGGGGCGGCGGCATCGGCGGGAATCCGTCTGTTCTACAGAGCTTCAAGCAGGTCGATGTAGGCTTCGCGGACGAACTGGTCGCAAGAGATGCCCAGTCGAGCCATGAGGTCGCGGGCGATGGCGGCTCCATCGGAGGCGCTCTGGTCCGGGCGGAGGACCACCTCCAGCTCCACGAATTCGCCGAGCCTTTCGACCGAGTCCAGATGAATGCGCGTCGGGCCGACGAGATACAGCGTGCGGCTCTTGCGCACCACGCCCCGCACGCCCAGAGCAAGCGACAGCGTTGCGGCCAACCCTTCGGGGTCCGGCGTGCGACAGACGGCGTACCGGCTCTCCTTCGGCTCGGCCGAGTCGGGCCGCTCGTAGTAGATCAGCTCCCCTTCCGTCGCGCCGAGCCGGCGCAGCTTGAGCCGGCCTCGTGGACAGACGAAGAACGTGTCCTCCTGCACCAGCGTCACGGGCCCTTCATCGGCCAGATCCCGCACCCGCCGCTCGATCGCCTCCCGCGACGCCACCCGCGCCTTGATCTCCACATTCCGGTTCATCTGCGCGGGCCTTTCATCCCCCTGCGTTGTCCTGGTAGCGGCGCCAGAGGGCGTCGCGCTGCGGTTTGGGGATATCGTGCCAGCGGACCCCGCGAATGGCGCCTTCGAGCGCGGACAGCATGCTCCGGCAGGGCGCCTCTTCAGCGCCCGAAGCGCGGATGCGGCGCAGCGCCTCAACGCTGCCAAGCGTCTTCAGCGTCTCCGGCGTAGCAATCCCCGCGGTCTCCAGCTTCGCCGCGAGGGCCGCCCCGATGTTCGGCAGATCCGTCAACCGGCTCTCACCTTGTCCTTTCATGGCAAAGACTCCTCAAACAGAATCGAGATCATCATCAGCAGCCATGCTCAGCCAGGCAACAGAGGGGGCCCGCCGTCGCCCGCTCGGACACGCCCGGGCCGAACCTGGTCCGTCACCCGGCCCTCTGACCCGACTGCCATGGCGTACGCCGTGCTATTATCGGTCTTCGTGCAATGTCCATATGCAGCGCGACCTGGCTGCCGCGAAACCACCCTGATCCATACGAAGGACACGTCCGTTTCTGTGGCCGGAGGGCAAGATCGGGCGAGACATTGCTTCGGCGACACTACCAATACACTCTACCGGAAACGAACGCCGAATCCAAGGTCGGAAGGCCTTTCCCGGTTGCCCTTCAGCCAGCGGTCGGTCACAACCCGCCATCGGCTTGTCAAGTACCTTCGGCCGCAAACCGATAGCGGCGATGGGAGCGCTCCGTGCGGTATTCGGGCGCTCTCTCGGGAATCTGGCAGGCTGGTGAGTCCGCGGTACACGGTGGGAAGGACATGTTTCACGACAACGGTGGTTACGCCGCATCGCCGAATCGCTTCGACAACCACATCGGACCTTGTTCACCTGTTCATCTGCTGTTCTTGGTGTTTTACGATAGGCAATGGAGGTTTGAGATTTGGGCATGAAGACGGTGCTAGGCCAGACAGTGATTCGTGTGCTGATTCTGGGGTTCCTTCCGGTGACATCGATCGGCGCCCACAGCGAGAGCCTCATCGGCACACAGACGGCCCCGGATCCGGCACTGACACACCCGGATACAGGTCACGCCATGTCTCGGACCGCCGGTCTGTCGGGCCTGACTGAGCCGCTGGCCAAGCGCGGGATCGACGTGGCGCTCGGCTCGACCAACATCTATCAGACCAACATCAGGAACGGTCTGGACACCCACGGAAGGTCCGGCCGGTTTTCAGGCAGCTACGACGTCGAAATCGCCGCAGACCTCCAGGCTTTGGCCGGCCTGAAGGGACTGAGCCTGTTCGTCCATGCCGAAGGAGGCTGGCCCGACACCGAAGGCATCAACGAATCGATGGTGGGCAGTGCGTTCGGCGTCAATGCCGACGCCCTCGGCAATCGCAGCATCGACGTGGTGGAGGCTCTCGTCGAATGGAGCCTCTTCCGCGACCGCCTGACCTTGACAGCCGGCAAGGTGGACACGACCTGCTTCTTCGACACCAGCGAATTCGCCAACGACGAAACCATCCAGTTCCTCAATGGGGCCCTGGTGAACAATCCAACGATTCCCCTGCCGGACTATGGTCTCGGCGTGATCCTGTCCGCGCGTCTGACGGACCGGTGGACGGTGACAGCCGGAGCCGTCGACGCCGAAGCCGACGGCAGAGAGACCGGCTTCCGGACCACCTTCGGCGGAGAGGACTACTTCTTCTACGCGCTCGAGACGGGCCTCACGACCGAATGGGATTCCGCCGGTAGCCCTCTGACCGGCAACTACCGTCTCGGCCTGTGGTACGATCCGCAGCCCAAGGCGCACGCAGACCGCGATCAAGAACACCGCGACGACGTTGGCCTGTACGTCAGCGTTGACCAGATGCTCCTCTGGGAAAACGACGATCCCGAAGACAGCCAGGGGCTGGGCCTCTTCGCACGCTACGGCTACGCGGACGAGAAGCGAAACGATGTCGGTGGTTTCTGGAGCGTTGGCCTGCAATACCAGGGGCTCCTGGAAGGTCGGGACAGCGACGTCTTCGCTCTCGGCTTTGCCCAGGGCGTCTTCAGCGATGCGGCGAGTGCCGTCTTCACCGCCGACCACGAAAACGTGCTCGAACTCTATTACAGCGCTCCGATCATCCCGGGTCTCATACTGAGCCCGAGCATCCAGTATCTCTCGCGTCCCGGCGGCAATTGCGCCGTCGACGACGCCCTCGTCGTCGGCCTGCGCGTCCAGGCGATCTTCTGACCAAGGGCGATTCCGGCGGCGACCCCGCCCAGGCCGGTTCACCTGACGGCTGAGCCTCCCCTCCACTACGGTCCACGACGGGAGTCACCGCGTCGGCGTACACCCTGTGACAGATGCCTGTCCAGACCTGTTCGATCACAAAGCTTCTGAATCGTCCGGCGGCGATGATGTCACCGAACAAGGGCGGTCTCCAAGAGGCCCGCACGCATGCGTGCCCCCCGGCAGATTGAGCCACGGCAAAAGCGATAGAGCGCACCATGCGCATCCTCATCGACCGCGCCCAGGTAGTCCGGGACATCGGCGCCGGCCTGGTCTGGCGTGTCCCTCGCTGACCCTCCGCACGGCTCGCGGCGGACACACTTCAATCATTTTTGTACCCAGTTTGTATTTAAGTCCGGCAGACCGAACGCCGATACCGGAGGCGGTGTCACCCGGGACCGGACAGATACACCCCGATGCAGAGGGACCGTGACATAGCTCGCGTTGGCGGGCACGCACGGGTCTTCACGGGAGAGCAGAAGATACCGACACAAGGTTGTGGAGGCGAACACAGGAAGCGAAGGGAATCCCGAGACGGACAACAGCAACAGCGACATAGTGCGCACACGCGCCTGTCGCAGCCGGCCAGGAGTCAAGCCGGAGGGGCTCTCTCGGCGCCTCAGGTCTGACCATCAGGGGCCGCTGACGACAGCGTCGCTTCGGCTGAGGTCCTCTCAAACGCCGATCAGCATCGTTGTTGGAGAGTGAACCATGACAGAAGCCAGAGCACATGCCATGGCGACGGATGCGACCCTGCCGAACCGGGAGGGAAAGTATCTGACCTTCGCCCTGGCGAATGAAGAGTTCGGGCTGGAGATTCTCAAGGTCCGCGAGATCATCGGCTACATCGACGTAACCGCCGTCCCTCAGACGCCCCACCACGTCCGGGGCGTGGTCAATCTGCGAGGCCAAGTGATCCCGGTCATCGACCTCCGTGCCAAGTTCGGCATGGAAACGGCGGAGGTGACCGAGCAGAGCTGCATCATCGTCGTCGAGATCGGTCAGAAAGGCCCCGTGTGCAGCGTGGGAATCATCGTCGATCACGTTCAGGAAGTTCTGGACATTGCCGCACGCAGCATTGAGGAGACCCCCCGTTTCGGGGCGTCCGTCAACACGGACTTCATCCTCGGCATGGGCAAGGTCGGCGACCGCGTCAAGATCCTGCTCGACATCGACCGGGTGCTGGCCGGAGATCAGATCGAAGGCATGGGATAAGATCCGGCAGGAGGCCAGGCGGAGCGCGGGCGTCGGCCCATGTCCGGTCGCAGCGAGGCCGTTTCCCGCCGCCGAGCACATGGCCTTCGCAGCAGACGAGGAAGCGAGCATCGGAACCGATGGGGGACCAACCTGTATTTTGCGGAGAACCGAACATGTTCAAGAGGATGCGATTGGGAACGAAACTGATTCTGGCGTTCATCAGCGTGGCGGCGACGACCTTGATCCTGGGTGGCGTGGCCTATTACGGCGCCGTCAAGAGCAAGGTCTCCATTCATGAGGTCGGCTCCGTCCGTCTGCCCGGCATTGAGACGGTCCTGAAGATGCAGGTGCAACTGGAGACGCTCGTCGGGAGCATCCGTACCCTGCTGAACCCGGAAAACACCCTGGAGGTTCGTCAGGAGCAGTACCACCGGGTGGCCGAGGCACGAAACCGATACGGGGAGGCGCGCACCTTCTATGAGACTCTGCCGCACGCCCCCGAAGAGATGCAGGCGTGGAACGAGTTCCTCAAACTCCTGCCGGAGTGGGTGGCCGCCAACGACGAGATTCTCAAGCTCTCTTGTGCGTTGGATGAGGTCGACATCATCAATCCCGGCGCGCTGCTGACGGAGCTTCAGAGATTCCGCGCCGATCACCATGCGATGGAAGCCAAGGTGGCCAGCCTGGTTCTCTCCGGCGAAACGCTCGACGGAGACGACGATCCGACCGCATGCCACTTCGGCCAGTGGCTGACGCAGTTCTCCACGCGGAACCCGCGTCTTCAGAGCATTGTCAGCGCGGTGCAGCGACACCACAACTGCTTCCACGAGACGGCGAAGAAGATCCGCGATCAGATGCAGACGGGAAAGAAGGACGAATGCGAGCAGTTGTTCCGCACGGTGATGCAGCCGGCCTCTCATGAGGTGACCGAGAGCCTGGAACGCTTGACCCAAGAGGTCGCTCGGGCTAAAGAACAACAGAACCGCCTCGCCGAACTGACGATGGGACGCACACGTCAACTGCAGGCGCAGGCCTTCACTCAACTCGACAACGTGGTCCAGATCAACCACAGGCTCGCGGCCGAACAGGTCCGCGCGGCCCACGCCCAGTCCGTCTTCCTGGCCACGCTGTCGCTTGTTGCGGCGGTGGTCGGCGTAGCGCTGGCGGTAGCCCTGGGGCTGGTGGTCACCCGCGCCATCACCGGTCCGATCTGTCGGATCATCGCTGGCCTGACCGCAGGTTCCGAGCAGGTCGCGGCCGCGTCAAGACAGGTCTCCGCCGCCTCACAGTCCCTGGCCGAAGGCGCCACCGAGCAGGCCGCCGGTCTGGAAGAGACCTCCTCGAGCCTGGAGCAGATGTCGTCCATGACCAGACAGAGCGCCGACAACGCGCAGGAAGCTAACACCCTGGCCTCCGAGGCCCGCAAGTCCGCCAACACCGGCGCCGAGGCCATGACCCGGATGAGTCAGGCGATCAACGACATCCAGAAGAGTTCCGATGAGACCGCCAAGATCATCAAGGTCATCGACGAGATCGCGTTCCAGACCAATCTCTTGGCGCTGAACGCCGCCGTCGAAGCCGCTCGCGCCGGCGAAGCGGGCAAGGGCTTCGCCGTCGTCGCCGAAGAGGTCCGCAACCTGGCGATGCGTTCGGCCGAGGCCGCCAAGAACACCGCCAGTATGATCGAGGAATCCGTCAAGAACGCCAACCACGGCGTGGACATCGCCTCCGAGGTCGGCAAGGTCCTCGACGAGATCGTACACGGTATCGGCAAGACCACCGACCTGGTCAGTGAGATCGCCGCCGCCTCGCAGGAGCAGGCCCAGGGCATTGCCCAGGTCAACACGGCGGTCTCGCAGATGGACAAGGTGACCCAGCAGAACGCCGCCAACGCGGAGGAATCGGCCGGCGCATCGGAAGAGCTCAGCTCCCAGGCCGAAGCCATGCACGACATCGTCGGCGAGCTGATCGCTCTGGTCGGTGGATCCGCCTCGGAGGCATCGGGCCGGCACGTCAACGGGCTCGCCCGCCAGACAAAGAAGAAGCAATCCAATGGACGTCTGTTGCGTCCCTCGGACAAGACCTGGCACAAGATCGCGGCCGGAAAAGTCGTCCACCCGGCGATCGCGCCGGGCGACGACGCCCTGGATACATTCAATAGCTGACGACGCGAATGCAGGAGGCATCGACAAGGGGTCGGCCTTCCCCATGGACACCGGGCCGGGCCGGCCCCTTTTCTGCCATCACAGTCTGTCGCAACCTCGCCTGGCACCGCACCCAACCAGAAGGACAGGACGACCGCCACTCGTCCGGAAGGCCGGGACGGTCGTCCGGGCGCCCCGCAGGAACGGATCGACCTGCTCACGATGGCCTTCTCCTCGGCTTATTGGACCATCGTTCAACAGTCGGTCCGCCGATTCTCAAAACCTTCCCTTGTCAAGAGAAACCAGACCTCCGACCCGCTCACCGTCCCCCATAGCCGCATCGCAGTCACCAGGTATCAAGGGCATTTGATGGCCTTCCCGCCGAGCAGGACGAAATCCTCGCGTTTGCCACACAACTGCCCCACCCCATCTGCACGATAGAAAGGTCACGCCACTCGAATGGGGGTTCGGCAGAAACCAGATCGGGTATCACGAGGCGCAAGATGCCATCTCTTTGGCGTATCGCCTCCACGGAGAAATGCGGACAGCCTGCCTACTCACCCCCGTTCGACGATGGACCCGTGCCGGATCGGTGGACCGGCACGCGGGAATCACATTCGTTCAAGAATGAAAGGCAGAGGATATGGACACCATCGTCGAGACGCGGGCCAAGCCGGGCAAGTACCTGACCTTCGCTCTGGGGCCCGAAGAGTTTGGACTGGAAATCCTCAAGGTCCGTGAGATTATCGGTTACATGGACATCACGGCCGTCCCGCAAACCCCCGAGCATGTCCGAGGGGTCGTCAACCTGCGCGGCCAGGTCATCCCGGTGGTCGACCTGCGCACCAAGTTCGCCATGCGGACCGAAGAGATCACCTCGCAGACCTGCATCATCGTGGTGGAGACCCGCCAGGGCAACCAGAAGTTCAACACGGGCATCGTCGTCGATCGCGTGCGAGACGTGCTGGACATTGTTGCCAGCCAGATTGAGGATGCGCCAAGTTTCGGTGCCTGTGTGGAGACGGACTTCATCCTGAGCATGGCCAAGATCGCGGACTCCGTGAAAATCCTTCTCGACATTGACCGGGTCCTCGGCTCGGCCGAGTTGGAGACTTTGCATGCCACGGCAGCATGATACGAGCGTCGGGTCGGCGCTACACAGGGACGTCTGAGCGGATCCACAGAAAGAGAAATCGACGCCCGGGCCAGCCGGCGCGATCGAGCAAGATGATAGGTTTTACTTCAGGAGAGCAGCGATGTTCAAGAACATGAAACTGGCAACGAAGATGGGGGTGGGCTTCGGCTTCCTGGTCGTGATCTCGGGGATTCTGGGGTACGTCGGATGGCGCGGCCTGAGCAACGTGACCACCAATGCCGAACTGAACCGTCAGGGAAACGAATGCCTGCAAGGGCTGGACGAGTGCGCCTCGCTGCGTAAAGAGTTTTCCATCCGCGGCTTTGATGCCTACGGCGGCAACAACAAGACGGCCGCCGACAACTGGCACGAGGCATACAACGTGCTGTTGTCCAAGCTCCAGCAACTGGAGGGTTCGAAAGGCCTGAGCGGCGCCGACCGCGCCACCGTCCAGGAAGCCGCCGGCAAGATGCCCGCGTACCTCACGTCGTTCGAGCACCAGAAGAGCGCCCGGAAGACGCGGGATGATGCGTTCAACAGTTGGAGCAAGATCGGCTGGGACGTCACACAGGAAGTCGGCACCGTTAACACCAGTGTCATCGCTCCGGCCCGCCAAGCGGCCGAGCAGGCCAAGAACGCCGAGGAAATCGCCAAATGGGCTGCCCTTGGAACCAGCCTCGACGAAAGCGTCTTTCAGGAGTTCCTGGTGCTGCGTGTGAACGCGGTCTACCTCATGGCTACCAACGCGGAGACTCAGTGGGAGGACTATCAGAAGCAGCTCGCCAAGGTCAAGGCCAACGTCCAGACCTGGGCAGAACACGTCAAGGGCAACGCCGCCCTGGAAACAGCGGCCAGTCGTATCGCGGGCTATCTGGAAGCCTACCAAGAGGTCGGCCAGCAGTACCGCAGCGGCATGCTGGCGCAGCAATCGGCCGACACCGAAATGGGGGCCGCCGCCGCCGCGATCATCGAGACGATCCACAAGCTTCAGACGTCCTTGAAGGACCGGATGGAGAGCGCGACCGCCCGAACGAACGTCATCATGATGGTCGTGGCGGTCTCAGGCATCGTCCTGGGCATCGCGATGGCCGTGGTGATCACGCTGAGCATCGTCAAGCCGATCAAGCGCATCATTGACGCCCTGACGGCCGGCTCCGAGCAGGTGGCGGCCGCCTCCGGACAGGTCTCCGCCGCCTCCCAGTCGCTGGCGGAAGGGGCGACCGAGCAGGCCGCCGGTCTGGAAGAGACCTCGTCCAGCCTCGAAGAGATGTCGTCGATGACCAAGCAGAATGCCGACAACGCCCAGCAGGCCAACACCCTGGCCGCCGAGGCCCGCAAGGCCGCCAACACCGGCGCCGAGGCCATGTCGCGGATGAGTCAGGCGATCAACGACATCCAGAAAAGTTCCGACGAGACCGCCAAGATCATCAAGGTCATCGACGAGATCGCGTTCCAGACCAATCTCTTGGCGCTGAACGCCGCCGTCGAAGCCGCTCGCGCCGGCGAAGCGGGCAAGGGCTTCGCCGTCGTCGCCGAAGAGGTCCGCAACCTGGCGATGCGTTCGGCCGAGGCCGCCAAGAACACCGCCAGCATGATCGAGGAATCCGTCAAGAACGCCAACCACGGCGTGGACATCGCCTCCGAGGTCGGCAAGGTCCTCGACGAGATCGTACACGGTATCGGCAAGACCACCGATCTGGTCAGTGAGATCGCCGCCGCCTCGCAGGAGCAGGCCCAGGGCATCGACCAGGTCAACACGGCGGTCTCGCAGATGGACAAGGTGACCCAGCAGAACGCCGCCAACGCGGAGGAATCGGCCAGCGCGTCGGAAGAGCTCAGCTCGCAGGCCGAATCGATGAACGACATCGTCGGTGAGCTGATCGCTCTGGTCGGCGGAGCAACTTCGAAGGCCGCCGGCCAGCCCACCGGCAAACCTGCCCCTCGGACGGCGCCGAAGCAATCCAAGGCGCACCCGTTGAGTCCCTCGGACAAGACCTGGCACAAGATCGCGGCCGGCAAGACCGCTCGTCAGGCCATCCCGCTGGGCGACGGCGACGACCTGAAAGAATTCAACTCCTGAAAGCACACGCAGTGCCGAAGAGGGGCCGGCCTTCCCGGGGACACCGGGATGAGCCGGCCCCTTTTCTGCCGTTGCGGCCCTCTCGTCGGCTTATGGGACCGTCATGCGACAATCCGCTCACGGATTGTCAGAATACTCCCTTATCAAGAGAATCCAGACCTCCGACCTTGGCATCCTCCCCTATGGCCGCACCCCAGGCGGCTCTTATCAAGGCGATTTGACAGGGCCGTCGGCACGGCGAAGAGAATCCGCCCGCTTGCCACGCAACTGCCGTGCCCGCCTATACGATAGGAAGATTACGTTGCTCGTATGGGGGTTCGGCAGAAACCAAATCGGGTATTACGAAGCAGCCGATGCCGTCATCTGGGGCACACCGTCTCGACAGGGAAACACGGAGACTCCGTCTTTCCGTCCCCGTTCGACGACGGAGGTGTGCCGAATCGATGTACCGGCACGCAGAATCGCGTTCGTTCACAAGGGAAAGGCACAAGACATGGACACCGTCATCGAGACGCGGGCCAAGCCGGGCAAGTACCTGACGTTTGCCCTGGGGCCCGAGGAGTACGGCCTGGAGATCCTCAAGGTCCGCGAAATCATCGGCTACATCGAGGTCACCGCCGTCCCGCAGACACCCCACTATGTCAAGGGCGTGATCAATCTGCGCGGCCAGGTCATTCCCGTCGTCGATCTGCGCGCCAAGTTCGGCATGGAGACCACCAACGTGACCGAGGAGACGTGCATCATTGTCGTCGAGATCGCCCAAGACCAACGGAAGTTCAGTATGGGCATCGTCGTCGATCGCGTCCAGGAGGTCCTCGACATCGCCGGCTGCAATATCGAGGAAGCGCCCCAGTTCGGCGCGTCGGCAGACACTGGTTTCATCCTCGGCATGGCCAAGATCGGTGAGTCCGTCAAGATCCTCCTGGACATCGACAAGGTGGTCGGTGAACCGGTTCTCAATGAGTTGGCCGAGGGCAAAACGTCGCCCCGGCAGAGGGTTTGAAGCTGAATCATATGAGAAGAATGAAAGGGGTACCCACCATGCAACGACATCGTATTGCCCTTGTGGCGTCTGTTCTCACGTGTATGATTCCTTTCGCCGCCATGGCCAACAATCAGAATCCCAACCTGAACTGGGGATACACCGATTTCATGGACGCGGCCATCGCGGGATCGGGACTCGTCTTCAATCCCAAGATCGCTTTTTACCACGCGGGCTCGCTGAGGGACGGCGACGGAGATTCCCTCCCGGGAACGAACAAGCTCTCCCTTACGGCTTTTTCGCCTCAACTGATCTACGTCGGGAAGACGGAGCTTCCGGGCCACTTAAAGTGGGGCGCCCAGATGATGGGCACGATCGTCAGCCTCAATGCCGACTCCAGCCTCGGGCTGGAGGCCGGCAACGGCATGCTGGGTGATTTGTGCTTCGGTCCGTTTGTTGGACGCGCGCATTCTTTGGCGAAGGACTGGACCTTTCACTGGTTCGGCGAGTTTGACATCTACGCGCCCATCGGTTCTTACGATGAAGACGCGGCCTTCAATGCCGGCGCGAATTTCTGGACGTTTGAGCCGTTTGTCGCGATGACACTTCAAATGCCGCACGGGTTTGAATTCAGCACCCGGCAGCATCTGACCTTCAATACGCGGAACAACGACTATGTGAATCCAGGTGTCACCGGCGATTTCGCTAAGCACGACCTTAAGGCCGGGGAGCTCTGGCATTTCAACTGGACGTTGTCGAAGTCGCTCGACTTCATCAGCCCCATGCTGCGCCTTGGCGCCGTGGGCTATTACGGGCAACAGCTCAGCAACGACGAGGTGGACGGCGACACCCTGTCGGATTCCAAAGAGAGAGTCCTCGGAATCGGCCCAGGCTTGCAGTACGTGCATATCCCCAAGGGGGCGAAGGCTCCGTCGGTGATCTTCAACCTGAAGTCCTATTGGGAAACGGGTGTTGAGAACCGGGGAAAAGGCAACCGGACGGTCTTTCGTATGATCATCCCCTTTTAGATCGTAGATGCATCCGAGGCATACGGAGGCGGAGAGGTGTGATACTCGATCCTTGTGCCTAAGGGACTTCGGAGCCTGGCGCAGGGTGCCACCTCCGTATGGCCACCATTCTATACGAGTAGTGTGACACTCGTGCGACAACACGAATAAGGAGACCGTTATGGCTTTCAGACATTTGCGGCTGGGTGCGAAAATCGGGTTGGGGTTCGGCATCATGATCCTGCTGATCCTGCTGCTGGTTGCCAACCAGTACTTTGCCCTTTGGGGCGTCACGACGAAAGTGTCCACCGCTTTCGCGGTCGAACCGAGAATTACCGAACTCTCGGCCAAGCTGAGGGCGGGCGCTTTCACCATGAGGCTCTTTGAAAAGGATATCTTCTTGGCTATCGGACAGGCCGACTCCCAGGCGGACTTGTATGAGCTATGGGGATCAGAGAGGACCGTCATTTCGACGCTCCTGACGGATCTCGACCAGCTTGTTCAACTGCCGGATGAGAAGGACATGGTCAGGTCGATGCAGTCGGGCCTTGAGACGTATACGGCCGGATTCACTGGAATCTACAAATCCATTCAGGACGGACAGATCAAGACGGCCTCGGAAGCCAACGAGGCCATTGCCGTGTATCAGGATGGCATTCGAAACACGGCGGATATGGCCCAGAAGCTGGCCGAGAATTCTGGCAAGCGGATGGCGGGAGCCGACCAGGACATACGAAAGACAGCAGCAAATATTAACACGATCAGCAGCGTCCTCTTTCTTGTTTGCCTTTCGTTGGGCATCGCGATGGCCGTGATGATCACGCTGAGCATCGTCAAGCCGATCAAGCGCATCATCCAATCGATGACCGCCAGTTCCGAGCAGGTGGCGGCCGCCTCCGGACAGGTCTCGGCGGCCTCGCAGTCGCTGGCCGAAGGGGCGACCGAGCAGGCCGCCGGTCTGGAAGAGACCTCGTCCAGCCTCGAAGAGATGTCGTCGATGACCAAGCAGAACGCCGACAACGCGCAGCAGGCCAACACCCTGGCCGCCGAGGCCCGCAAGGCCGCCAACACCGGTGCCGAGGCCATGACCCGGATGAGTCAGGCGATCAACGACATCCAGAAGAGTTCCGATGAGACCGCCAAGATCATCAAGGTCATCGACGAGATCGCGTTCCAGACCAATCTCTTGGCGCTGAACGCCGCCGTCGAAGCCGCTCGCGCCGGCGAAGCGGGCAAGGGCTTCGCCGTCGTCGCCGAAG
>Ga0209722_1000331_pt1 | contig 54818 bp, 67 predicted proteins | sample BioC12SIPDNA_2_FD_185745 | JGI IMG/M metagenome (GOLD analysis project Ga0209722, IMG submission 185745) | Anaerobic biogas reactor microbial communites from Washington, USA - Biogas_R1_A C12 SIP DNA (SPAdes) (version 2) | ecosystem: Engineered > Bioreactor > Anaerobic > Unclassified | place... | reverse complement strand
TGCTGTTCTGCAGCCTGTTCGGTCTGGAGGAGATGGGATGTCCGATCCTTTGGAGACAAGGGAGAAAATAATGCAAGTAGCCCGTAGCCATTTCGCGAGAAAGGGTTTCCACGGGACCAGCATGGATTCCATAGTCAAGGACGCATCCTTGAGCAAGGGGGCCCTTTATTGGCATTTCAGGAGCAAGGGGGAGCTTTTTGCAGCAGTCCTCAAGAAAGAGGTTGAAAGTATCATTCAGAACTACGTTGATGGCCCCTCGGAAGCCGAGAAAGACGTAAATGCCTTCGTCACCCTTCGAGGAGAGCGAATTATCGACATGCTCTGGGGTGATCCGGAGATGCGCCTGCTCTTTTTCACGCTTTTAATAGAGAGGCTCAGAGGTGGAGAAGAGGGCAGGGAACTTTCTGATATCGCGGGGGACCTCCTGAATTCAATTCAGGAGAAACTGTGGCCTGTTGCCCGGGAGGCCATACCGGCCTTCCGCAACAGCGAAACCAGAAACCTCTACGATAAATTCCTTATGACCCTGCGGTTCCTTATGCACGGAATAATCATGGAGATGGGTTTCCGTCTGGATCTTGATTCGGCGAAGGAGTGCTGGCGGTTCGCCATAAGCCGTTTCGATTTCAAAAGCGAGGTTTAAAGATGACGCGGCAAAGAAGATACCTTGCAATTATTTTTGTGATGTTATCCCTTCTGGTGATCGCCCTGGGAAGAAGGGCATGGGCCGATACGGGGCTCCTGCTGGACGAGGCCCTGGTGGTATCACTTGCGATGGAGAACAACCCCCAGATAACTATCGCCGACAAGAGAGTTGAACAGGCAAGAGCCAGGGCAAGGGGGGCATCCTCAGGGAAGGCTCCCGTACTTTCGGTCTCCGCTCTTTACCAGGAGACCTACAGCGATCCTCAATACCCTTTGGTGACCAATGATCCATTCCTTGAAGGTTATGCTCTTGGTGGATTCCGCAAGACCTGGAGGACGGCCCTTTCCCTCTCCTGGCTCATCTACAGTAGCGGTGCTGTGGAGAACAGCATCCGTGCCGCCGAACTCTCCGTCGATGCGGTAAGGGCCGAATCGCAGAGGACGGCCCAGCTCGTTGCCCACGCGTCAAGGAACGCTTTCTTCGAACTCCAGAGGACTCGGGCCAGGGCCTCCGTGGCCGAAGAGGCCTATGAGCTGGCACAGGAGCACAGGAGGAGGGTCGAGGCCCTCTACAGGAACGGAATAGTGGCAAAGAACGAGCTCCTGAGGGTTGAAGTGGCCGTCTCCGAAGCGGAGCTTAACCTTATCCGGGCGGAGAGCGGCATAGAGGTCGCTTTCAGCGCTCTTGAAAGGTCTGTCGGCACGACCATCAGAGGCAGGTACCGGCTCCCCGAACCGCGGAGTGAGCCGGGCTCCATCGAAATGCCTCTGGACCCTGTTACAGCAGCCCTGGCAAACCGCCCCGAGTTCAGGGCTCTCGAGTCTTCGGTGCGATCGGCAAGGTCCATGGCCGCAGCGGCCGTGGGAGAGAAGGGGCCCTCGGTTTATTTCCAGGGAGACGCCTTATCGGTGGGGCAGACCTTCTACCCCGACGCAATGGACGACTGGAAGATCTCCATTGTGGCGGAATGGAAACTCTACGATGGAGGCAAGTCAAAGGCCCGAAAGGATGAAGCCCTTGCTCTGGCTGACGAACTTTTGCAGCGGGTGGAGGACATGAAGCACCAGGTGGACCTGGAAGTATCGGTAGCTTCCCTCGATCTCCGATCGGCCCTGCAGCGCCTGGAGGTTGCCAGGTCACAGGTGACCCTCGCGGAGGAGGATCACCGAATGGCTGTGGCAAGGTACTCGGCCCAGGTGGGGACTAGCATCGACGTACTCGACGCCAGGGTGGCCCTCTCCGGATCGAGAACCCAGCTCGTCGACGCCGTCTACGACGCGTTGAAGGCCTGGTCCGACATGAAACTGGCACTTGGTGAGGAACAAAAGACCCTCGGGGATAAAAGGTGATAGACATGAGAAAGACGCTGGTTCTGATATTAATTGTTGCGATCTTCGCAGGACTTATCGTTTTCAGGGGGTATCAGCAGAAACAGGTCAAGAGCGCTCTCCCCGAAGAGGAGATCGCAAGGGTGGAAACCGTCTCACTCCGGGAGATGGACCTTGCCGAGGTTGTGGAGTTTACCGCCAGCATCATGCCCGAGGAGCAGTCGGCCGTCGTTCCCAAGGTTCCCGGGAGGACCGTTCTGGAGGTATTCGTCTCCGAAGGGGACAGGGTCAGGAAGGGGCAGCCACTGGCATCCCTCGACACCAGCCTGATCAGACAGCAGCTCGATGAGGCCAGGACCTTTTTCGAGACCGCAGCAGCCGACCACGAACGCTACCAGTCCCTATACGAGGATGAAGTGGTAAGCAGACAGGCTGCAGACCAGGCCAGAGCTCGTTACATGCAGGCAAGATCCGCCTACGAGCAGGCCAGGATAATGAGCAGCTATCATACCATAACAGCTCCGACGGATGGCATTGTGGCAAGGCGTTCCATCGACCCCGGCGATACGGCCGCGCAGGGGCCGGCCTTCCTTATCTTCAGGCAGGACAGAGTAAAGGCCGTGGGTGCCGTCCCCGAAAGGCAGTTCCCGGACATAGGTATCGGAGACAGGGTCATTCTCTCGGTGGATGCCATCCCGGAAAGGGAGTTCGAGGCCGTTGTCTCCAATATCTCCCCCGTCATAGATCCCGCAACCCGTACGGGTAAGGTAGAGGTGACCTTACCCTCCGAAGGGACCATCCTGCCCGGAATGTTCGCCAGGGCCAGGATAACCTCCGGCGGGAGAAAGGCCATGGTGCTCCCCCGTGAGGCTGTCAGCCGCCTGGCTGGTACCGGCGAGACTGCGTGCTACGTTGCAGAAGAAGGCAAGGCCGTTCTTCGCATCATTGTCACCGGACTGGAACAGGAGGGTTTCGTAGAGGTCACCGAAGGTCTTGAGCCCGGCGAAGAAGTGATCACCACCAGGTCCAGGAATATCAGGGACGGGACCAGGATAGAGGTGTACAGAAGGTGAAGCTCCCCGAGATCTCCGTCAAACGCCCCATTATGACCTTGATGGTCTTTCTCGCCGTCCTGGTCATAGGTTCCATATCTTTCCTCAACCTGCAGCTCGATCTTCTGCCGAAGATCGAGCCGCCCGTCATGACAGTGATAACCCCCTGGCCCGGAGCCTCGGCGAGCGATGTGGAGCAGAGGATAACGAAGGTTATGGAGAACAGCCTCTCCATGCTGGAGGGGGTGGACGATATAATCTCCAAGTCCATCGACAACATCTCTGTGGTCTCGGTTAAGTTCAAATGGGGTGTGGATCTGAACGTCCGGGCCGGGGACGTGAGGGATGCCGTCAACTTTGCCAAGAGGGAACTTCCCTCCGATGCGGAGGAGTCGGTTGTCCTCAGGATAACGTCGGGGACTATCCCCGTCGTGGAGGTCACCATGACCGCCGAAAGGTCCTACCAGGGGCTCTCCCACTTCGTTGACAAGAACGTCGTCGAGGAGCTGTCCAGGGTTCCGGGAGTAGGCCAGGTCCTCGTCTTCGGAGGCGTCGGAAGGGAGATCCAGGTCCTCCTCGATGTCGACAGGCTCGAGGCCTTCCGTTTGTCACCCGATACCATAGCAGGCGTTCTCGAGAGGGAGAACCTAAATATCCCTGCCGGTTCCCTGAAAGAAGGACAGACGGAATATTTCATCAGGGTGCCGGGCAGGTTCTCATCGGTGGAGGAGATAAGGAACACCATCGTGGGGATCCATAAGGGCAACCCCGTCAAGATCGGCGACATCGCCGAAGTAAGGGACGGATACAGGGAGTTGACCATGAACGGCTGGCAGGGCGACAAGGCCGCCGTCGTAATGATAATAATGAAGAACAGTGACGCCAACACCATCGAGGTCTCCCGGATGGTACTGGACAGGCTGGCCTCTCTCAGGGAGGAGAGCTTCCCCTCTGACGTTGAGTACGAGGTGGTCATGAACACCGCCGACTTTATCATGAACGCCATATCCAACCTCGGAAGGTCCCTGATGGCGGGGATCGCGCTGGTCTTTCTCGTCACCTGGGCGTTCCTGAAGAGATTCAGGGCATCACTGATCGTGGCCGGGGCCATACCCTTCTCGCTGATCATCACCTTCATCGCCATGGGGCGTCTTGACTACACGATAAACATATTTACCCTCTCGGCTCTCGCCATGGCGAGCGGTATGGTCGTGGACAACGCTATCGTCGCCACCGACCAGATCATCTTCCACATAGAGCAGGGCAGCCGACGCCGGGTCGCGGCGGTCCTGGGAGCCAGCGAGATCGGCTCTGCATTGTTCGCTTCGACGCTGACGACCATAGTGGTTCTCCTGCCCCTGGCCTTTTTATCCGGACTGGTAGGTGTTTTCTTCTCGGCCCTCACGGTTGTCATGGTGCTGGCCGTATCGGCATCGCTCTTCGTGAGCCTTACCTTCATTCCCATGATGGCGAGCAAGTTCTTCGGGCGGGAGCCGGGAAAACTGGGGATACACCAGGTCACTGAGAGATTCTTCTCCGCCATGGAGGATATCTATTCATCCATGCTGGTCTGGGGTCTTGAGAACCGAAAGAAGGTCATCGCATCGGCTCTTCTGTTGCTCCTTCTCACCTTCCTGGGGTTCCGCACCATCGGCACTGAACTTACCCCGGATCCGGACACGGGAGACATCTCCATAACCTTCTCCCTTCCCGAGGGTACCAGGCTGGAGGTAACCGATGAACTGGTCAGGGAGGTGGTCTCCTACTGCCAGGAGACCATTCCCGAGGCTCAACTGGTCTTCGGAATGGACGGAATGGAGGAGGGGGGCTTCTCCGTCGCAGTAGGTCAGCAGGCCGGACCCAACATCGGCACCATAGGGATCAAGCTTGTGGACAAGAACGAAAGGGACAGGTCCGCCTTCGAAATAGCCAACGATATCCGGAACTGGATCCGTACCAAGCCGGGCATCGAGGATATGACCGTGCTGGTCAGTTCTCCGATCAAGGCGATGTTCATGGGCTCAAAGCCGCTGGATATAGAAATCTATGGCGACGACCTGAAACAGGTGACTGGGGTTGCGGAGATGATCGCGTCGGGGCTTGCCGAGATACCCGGCACGGCGGACATCTCTGTCAGCCGCAGGCAGGACCGGCCGGAACTATGGGTGGAACCCGACAGGGAAAAAGCTGCCCACCTGGGCGTGAACACCGCCGCGATCTCACGTACGGCGAGGATCTATTTCGCCGGTTACGAGACCAGCGAATCCTTCTGGGAGGGGGAGAACGACTTCCCCATCAGGGTGAGGCTCAGAGGAGAACAGAGGAACAACAGGGAGATATTCGGCAGGTTGACCGTGCCATCAGGATCGGGGGCTCCTGTCCGGCTTTCTTCTGTGGCGATGATGAAGGATGAGGTTGGCCCGCCGCAGATCGAGCGCAAGAACAGGCAGAGGTACGTCACCGTCGGCGCCAACGTTCACGGGCGTTCTCTGGGAGAGGTGACCGTCGATGCCAGGAGGATGGTAGAGGCCATGGAGATCCCCGAGGGTGTCAGGGTATCCTTTGGAGGCCAGATCCGGGAACAGCAGGATGCCTTCCAGCAGATGGGACTTCTGGTCTTGCTCGGCATAATGCTTGTCTACATGGTCATGGCGGGTCAGTACGAGGCCTACCTGGATCCCTTCGTCATCCTCTTCAGCATTCCCTTTGCTCTAACGGGAGTGGTCTTCGCCTTCCTCGTGACGGGGCTCTACATATCCATGCAGGCCCTGCTGGGGATCATCATGCTCGTGGGTATCGTGGTCAATATAGCTATAGTGCTGGTGGATTACATCAACCTGGTCAGGGCCAGGGGTGCCCGTCTCAGGGACGCCATAGCCGAGGCGGGACGAAGGCGTCTCAGGCCGGCCTTCATGACCACCCTGACAACCTTCTTCGGAATGCTGCCCATGGCTTTAAGCCGTGGGCAGGGAGCGGAGATTTGGCGCCCCCTGGCGGTCTCGGTCATGGGTGGTCTCCTTGTCTCCATGCTTGTGACCATGCTCCTGGTCCCTGTTGTCTACAGCATTGTCGAAGAGAAGATCAGAAAACAGCCCAGGTTCGTGGAGGCCAGGGAGGCTGCTCGATCATGAAGATGCTATGGATCATTTGCAATGAAAGCATAGGAGAAGACCTCATGGAAAGGGTGCTCGACAGGGACGGTGTGGAGGGGTACACCGTCTGGCGGGATGTGCTGGGAAAGGATAACGTTGGGAACAAGACCCACTGGGGTGATGCCGTTTTCCCCGGACGGAACTGGGTCTTAATGATCTTCGGCTCCGAAGGGACTATCGACGGGGTTATCGAGCGCTACAAAACCTTCAGGGAGGAGCCCTACGTCAGAAAGGCCGGTATCAAGGCCTTCATCCATAGCGCCGATGAGGTCGGCTAGGTCCGGTCTGGCTAAAGCGGCCAGACCAGCGTGAGCATCGGTACAGCGGCCAGTATCACCAGCAGGTCTGTCGGGAGTCCCATTTTCCAGTAGTCGCTGAAGGAGAACCCCCCCGGTCCCAGGATCAGGGTGTTGTTCTGGTGCCCGATGGGTGTAAGGAAGGCGCATGAGGCGCCTATGGCCACGGCCATCAGGAAAGTGTCGGGGTTCACACCCAGCTGGAGGGCGACGCTCATCGATATGGGCGCCATAACAGCTGCGGTGGCGGCGTTGTTCATGAAGTCCGTCAGGACCATTGTCGAGGCCAGGACAACGGCAAGGGCGGCTACGGCCTTACCCCTTGCTACGGTAACCAGCAGGGACCGGGCGATCAGGTCCGCCACACCGGTGGATGCCATGGCTCCTGCCACGGGGAGCATGGCCGCCAGGAGGATCACCACCGGCCAGTCCACGGCGGTGTAGACGGAGCGGAGAGGTACGATCCTGAAAAGGACCATTGCCAGGGCGCCAGCCGCAAAGGCCACGGCGGCGGGGACAACGCCGAAAGCCGCCAGCGCCACCGATACCGCCATCACTGTGGATGCCGCGAAGACCTCCCCCTTCCTTGGGACCCTGATGTCTCTCGCCGCCAGAGGGAGGCAGTCGTACTGGGAGGCGAAGTCTGACAGGGCCTCCGGCGTACCCTGAAGCAGGAGAACATCCCCGGCGTGGATCGGGGTTGTCCTGAGGCGTTTGATCGACCTGTACCCCTTGCGGGATATTGCCAGGAGATTTATGCCGAACCGGGTCCTCAGCCTGAGATCGGTCGCGGAAAGCCCTTCGATGCTGGAGTGAGGAGCAGGGACCATCTCTCGAATTACGAAGTCCTCGGGCCTCTTTTTCTTCTTTTCTCCGTTATCTCCGTTCTCCTCTTCCTCGGGGGGAGGGCAAGAGCGCTTGTACCTCTCGCATATCTCCCGCTTTTTCCTGGCCGTCTCCTCGGCCTCTTCGGGGGTCAGGGCCTCCTCAAGCTTTAGCTTGAGCTTTGATAGCGAGGCGGAGAGCCCCTCCGGTTCGGCCTCAATGACAAGGATGTCGTCCACCCTCAGAAGCAGGGTCTGGCTTGGAGCCGAAAAGTGCATGTCGCCCCTGACCATTCCGAGGATCTGCGCGTCGGCCTCGTCGAGCAAATCCTCCACTTCCCTGACCCTTTTGCCCACCGCAGGGCTTCCCTCCGAGACCCTCACCTCGCTGAGATATGCCCCGGTCTCGAAGCTCTCGGAGCCGCTCTCTCGCCGTTCAGGGACAAGGCGCCACCCTATGATCCCCACGAAGAGAACACCGATGAAGGCTACCGTCGCGCCGACGGGGGTGAAGTCGAACATTCCGAAGGAGCCGAAACCCGCCTGACTCCTGAAGCCGGAGATTATCAGGTTCGGGGGTGTGCCTATGAGAGTGGTCGTGCCTCCCAGGATGGAACCGAAAGAGAGGGGCATAAGAACCTTCCCCGGCGGGATATCGTTCCTCTCCGCTATCTGGATAGCCACCGGCATCAGGAGGGCAAGGGCGCCCACGTTGTTCATGAATCCCGACAGAATGGCGCCCAGGGCAGTAAGAGCGAGGATGCTGATGCCAGGACCAGCCTTCTCGGGCAGGACCCTGTCCGCCAGGAAGTTCACTGCTCCCGTAATCTGCAGACCGTAGCTGAGCACCAGGACACTGGCCACGGTGACGACGGCGGGGTGTCCGAACCCTGCGAAAGCTTCCGTTCCAGGCACCAGGCCCGTAAAGACGCAGCCCAGCAGGGCACCCATGGCCACCACGTCATGGCGCCACCTTCCCCACACGAAAAGGACCATGGCCGAGATGAGAATGACGATCACCGTTACCTGGGAGAAACTCATGACCCGGGCGACCTCCCTCTTCCGGCGTTGTCCATGCACCTGCCGGGGCATCTTCCCCCCTTATTATAATCCAGTACTGCCTGCCTTTCTTTGTTGTGGAGCAAGTTGACAACAGCGTTTCGCACGATATAATACATGAGCGTTCCGCCGGCGTAGCTCAGTTGGTAGAGCAGCTGACTTGTAATCAGCAGGTCGTCCGTTCAAGTCGGATCGCCGGCTCCAGTGAATAGCGATATCGTGGGGGGATGGCCGAGCGGTCAAAGGCAGCAGACTGTAAATCTGCCGACTCCGTCTACGGAGGTTCGAATCCTCCTCCCCCCACCATTCGTTCTCATTTCGCCGACTTAGCTCAGCAGGTAGAGCACATCCATGGTAAGGATGGGGTCTCCGGTTCGAGTCCGGAAGTCGGCTCCAGAATTCAAGAGATCCGGACTCGGGAATAAGCCGGTTTCGGGTCTCTTTTGGTGTGTCTCATGTTGCCTTTTGGGCAGGAAATCAAAGGGACGGGAGGGTTTTACAAGATGGCGAAGGAGCATTTTGACAGGACGAAGCCGCACCTGAACATAGGAACGATCGGTCACATAGACCATGGCAAGACGACGTTGACGGCGGCGATAACGAAGACGCTGGCGTCAGTGGGTTGGGCGGATTTCACGCCTTTTGACCAGATTGACAAGGCGCCGGAAGAGCGCGAGCGTGGTATCACGATCAATATAGCCCACGTGGAGTACCAGACGGAGAAGCGGCACTACGCTCACATAGACTGCCCGGGTCACGCTGACTACATCAAGAACATGATCACCGGAGCGGCCCAGATGGACGGAGCGATCCTGGTGGTATCGGCGGCAGACGGTCCTATGCCGCAGACGCGGGAGCACGTACTGCTTGCCCGCCAGGTGAACGTGCCTGCGCTGGTGGTATTCATGAACAAGGTGGACATGGTGGACGACGCGGAACTTCTGGATCTGGTGGAGATGGAGATCAGGGACCTTCTGAACAAGTACGAATTTCCCGGGGACGAAGTGCCGATCATCAGGGGATCAGCCCTGAAGGCTCTCGAGAGCGACGAGATGACCCGGGAGAACGAGTGGTGCAAGTCGATCTGGGAGCTGATGGACTCGTGCGACAGCTACATTCCTGAGCCGGTACGTGAAGTGGACAGGCCGTTTTTGATGCCCATCGAGGACGTATTCACCATTACGGGCAGGGGCACTGTTGTGACGGGCAGGGTAGAGCGCGGAATCATCAAGGGCGGCGACGAAGTGGCTATTATCGGTATGCAGGAAGACATCAAGAAGACGGTTGCCACGTCGCTTGAGATGTTCAGGAAGATTCTTGACGACGCGAGGGCAGGGGACAACGTTGGAGTTCTTCTGCGGGGCGTAGGCAAGGACGACGTGGAGCGTGGACAGGTACTGGCGAAGCCTGGCAGCATCACGCCCCACAAGCACTTCAAGTCCGAGGTGTACGTACTGAAGAAGGAGGAGGGCGGCCGTCACACGCCGTTCTTCAGCGGTTACAAGCCGCAGTTCTACTTCAGGACCACCGACGTGACGGGAGACATCAAGCTGCCCGAAGGTGTCGAGATGGTAATGCCGGGAGACAACGCGACCTTTGAGGTCAAGCTGATCCAGCCCATCGCCATGGACCAGGGGCTGCGTTTCGCGGTCCGCGAGGGCGGCAGGACCGTCGGCGCCGGCGTCGTCACAGAGATACTCGATAACTGATCCAGGGGGAGGAAGTCACAGTGGCAAAGAAGATCCGGATCAAGCTCAAGGCGTTCGACCACAGGGCACTGGACTCCTCCGCGTTCCAGATAGCGGAGACGGCACAGCGTACGGGGGCCAAGGTTTCCGGGCCTATCCCCCTTCCTACGGAAGTGAACAAGTACACGGTCCTCAAGTCGCCGCACAAGGACAAGGACGCAAGGGAGCAGTTTGAAATGAGGACTCATAAGCGGCTCATCGACATTATCGACCCGACGCAGAAGACCATGGAGTCGCTTATGCAGCTGAATCTCCCCTCCGGAGTTGATATCCAGATCAAGCTTTAATGGGGAGCAATGAGCTGAAAGGAGAGAGATGGTACTGATGGGTATGGGAATTCTAGGTCGCAAGCTGGGAATGACCCAGATCTTCGACGAAAAGGGGCAGTCAGTCCCGGTAACAGTTGTCGAGGCAGGTCCGTGCAGTGTCGTAGCGGTCAAGAGTGATGCTGCCGACGGTTACACCGCCCTGAGCCTGTCCTTTGGGGACATCAAGCCGTCAAAGCTCAACAGGCCTGACAGGGGTGTCTTCGAGAAGAAGGGTCTCGAGCCCAAGAGGTGGATCCGCGAGTTCAGGGTGGAAGACACCGACGGCTACGAAGTGGGCAGTGTTGTCTCCGTCGAACTCTTCGAGACCGGCGACGTGGTGGATGTTACCGGACGGAGCAAGGGAAAGGGATTTGCCGGCGTTATCAAGCGGCATCACTTCGGAGGCGGGCCGGCAAGTCACGGCGCTTCAAAGTTTCACCGGGAGCCAGGTTCTGCCGGGGCAAGCAGCTTCCCGGGTCATATCTTCAAGGGAAAGACAATGCCGGGAAGGATGGGCGGCGAACGGGTAACGGTCAAGAACCTGTCCATAGCCGGCGTTGATCCTGAAAACAACCTTCTGCTGATCAGGGGCGCCGTTCCAGGACCAAGGAACGGGCTCGTGATGATCCGCAGGCAGGTTGGGGCACCACGGTAAGGAGGCAGCGGAGCTATGCCGACTGTGAAAGTAATCAATTTCAAGGGAGAGATCATCGGCGAGGAGAGCCTTTCCGATTCCGTCTTCGCGGCTCCCGTCCATGTTCCGGCCATGCACCAGGTGGTGGTGGCCCAGCAGGCCAACGCCAGGCAGGGCACCCACTCCACCAAGACCCGCGGAGAGGTCCGCGGAGGCGGCAGGAAGCCATGGAGACAGAAACATACCGGAAGGGCCAGGCACGGTAGCAGAAGGTCCCCCATATGGGTGGGCGGAGGGATAACCCATGGGCCACACCCCAGGGACTATCACCAGAAGGTCAACAAAAAGGTCAGAAGACTTGCCCTGAAGAGCGCACTTTCACTGAAAGTCAGCGAGGGCAGCCTTGTACTGCTGGACAGCATCGACATCGAGAAGCCCAGCACCAAGGTAATGGCATCCTTCCTGTCGGAGATCGATGCGGGCAAGAAGGTCCTGATCATGGTGGGCGAGAGCAGTCCGGCTATCTACAAGTCGGCCTCGAACATCCCCGGGACGATGGTCCTCCACGTGGACAGCATCAATGTCTACGACATCCTGAACCACAACAGGATGGTCCTGACAATGGACGCTGCCAGGAAGATCGAGGAGGTGTACGGGGCATGAAGGCGCTGCCGCAGGATATCATTCTGAGGCCGGTCATCACTGAAAAGAGCAGCCGGCTGATGGAGCAGAACAAGTATACTTTCGAAGTCCACCCCCGGGCCAACAAGATCGAGGTCAGGGACGCCGTGTCCTCTCTCTTCAAGGTCAAGGTGGTCAAGGTCAGCACTATCTACGTAAGGCCAAAACCGAAGAGGATGGGCGCCTTCCTGGGCAAGTCCAGGTCCTGGAAGAAAGCCATCGTGACCGTCGCGGCCGGTGAGCGCATCGAGTTCTTCGAAGGCGCCAACGCGTAGGCGGGGAGGTATCAAGAAGATGGGTATCAAAAAATACAAGGCCTATACGCCGGGACGCAGGACCATGACGACCTCCTCTTTCGAGGAGATCACCAGGACCGAACCAGAGAGATCCCTCGTGGAGTCTCTGAAGAAGACCGGCGGTCGCAACAACCTCGGAAGGATCACCATGAGACACCGGGGAGGCGGCTCAAAGCGGCTCTACAGGATCATCGACTTCAGGCGCAACAAGATAGGGATCCCCGGTAAGGTCGCATCGATCGAGTACGATCCCAACCGCTCTGCCAGGATCGCCCTGATCAATTATGCCGACGGCGAGAAGAGATACATTCTCGCACCCGTTGGCCTCGGGGTCGGGGACACCATCACGGCAGGACCGGATTCGGACATTCGCCCCGGGAATGCCCTCAAGCTCAGGGATATCCCTGTGGGAACCTTCATCCACAACATCGAACTCGAGCCGGGCCGCGGCGGTGTACTGGTCAGATCGGCAGGAACTTCGGCACAGCTCATGGCCAAGGAGGGCAAGAAGGCCTTCATCAGGCTTCCCAGTGGGGAGCTCCGTCTGGCCCTGCTTGAGTGCATGGCAACTATCGGACAGATAGGTAACGAGGACCATGAGAACCTCACTAGCGGCAAGGCTGGAAAGACCCGCTGGCTGGGCAGGCGGCCTCACGTCAGAGGCATGGTCATGAACCCCGTAGACCACCCCATGGGCGGTGGAGAGGGGCGGAGCAAGTCGCACAAGCATCCGGTATCTCCTTGGGGGACGCCCGCCAAGGGGTACAGAACCCGTAAACGCAAGCCGTCGGACAAGTTCATCGTACGGCGCCGTTACGAGAAGTAGTGGTAGGGAGGGACGGAAATGGCTCGTTCCACGAAGAAGGGACCCTTTGTCGAGCAGAAGCTTCTCCGCAAGGTAGAGGCCATGAACGAAGAAGGCAAGAAAAGAGTCATCAAGACGTGGTCCAGGCGTTCCACCATCGTTCCGGATATGATCGGGCACACCATCGCCGTGCACAACGGCAGGACCCATATCCCGATCTTTATAAGCGAGAACATGGTTGGTCACAAGCTTGGGGAGTTCGCTCCCACGCGCAAGTTCGGCGGTCACGCCGGGCAGGAACGCTCCACCCGCGTCCGTTAGGAGGGGCTTTTTATGGAAGCTAAAGCCATTGCAAGGCAGGTGCGACTTTCGCCCACAAAATCGAGGCAGGTCCTTACGCTGATCAGGGGGAAGAAGGCCGGTCAGGCCCTTGATACGCTCCGGTTCACCCCGAAGAAGGCGGCCAGGGTCGTCGAGAAGGTTCTGAAGAGCGCGATCGCCAATGCCGAGCATAACTATGGAATGGATATGGATCGACTGGTTGTTGTAAAGGCCTACGCCGACCAGGGTCCATCTATGAAGCGCTGGCAGCCGGTCTCGATGGGCAGGGTGCATGCCTACAAGCATCGTACCAGCCATATCACCGTAGTGGTTGCAGAGCGCTAAGGAGGGTTGACCGTTGGGCCAGAAAGTACACCCTGTTGGGTATCGCCTTGGAATAGTGCGCGACTGGGAATCGAGATGGTACGCGGGCCGCAAGGATTACGCGGAGAAACTGCATGAGGACCTGAAGCTCAGGGAGTGGATCGTCAAAAGGTGGTCTCACGCAGGCATCTCGAAGATAGAGATCGAACGTATAGGCAAGGTCATCCGGTTCACGATCTGGACCGCGCGACCCGGTGTAGTCATAGGGAAGGGCGGCACGGAGATCCAGAAGGTCAGGGAGGAGATCCAGGAGTTGACGGGCAACAAGATCATGATCAACGTCCAGGAGATCAAGAGCCCCGACAAGGAAGCCCAGGTCGTGGCTGAAGGGGTCGCTTCGGCCCTGGAGAGGCGGGTTAGCTTCCGCCGGGCCATGAAGCAGTCCATCTTCCGTGCCATGAAATCCGGTGCCGACGGGATCAAGGTCCAGTGCAGCGGAAGGCTTGGCGGCGCCGAGATCGCCAGGACCGAGTGGTACCTTGAGGGTCGTCTGCCTCTATCCACTCTGAGGGCCGATATCGATTACGGTTTCGCCGAAGCCCGGACAATATACGGTGTGATAGGTATCAAGGTCTGGATCAACAAAGGTCAGGCCGTGAGGCCTGCTCCTGCCGGAAGCCAGGAACCTGTCGAGAGGGGGTAGAAGGACATGCTTATGCCGAAAAGGGTCAAATACCGCAAGCCTTTCCGACGCCCCTTGAGCGGTATGGCCAAGGGGGGCAAGACAGTTGCCTTCGGAGAGTACGGCCTTCAGGCCCTAGAGTGTGCCTGGATAACCGCCCGGCAGATCGAGGCCGCCCGTGTGGCGATCTCCCGTAAGATGAAGAAGGGTGGCAAGACCTGGATCAGGATATTCCCGGACCACCCCTTCACCAAGAAGCCCCTTGAGACACGTATGGGCAAGGGAAAGGGCAATCCGGAGTTCTGGGTAGCCCCCGTACGGAGAGGGAGGATCATGTTCGAAATAGCGGGAGTCCCAAGGGAAGTGGCAGAAAAGGCTTTTCTCACGGCATCTCACAAGCTGCCGATCAAGGTCCGCCTGGTAACCCGGGAAGGAATGGGTGGTGAATAAGGATGAATGCCAGGGAACTGCGCGAATTGTCCTTAGATGAACTGAACGACAAGCACAGACAGTTCAAGGAAGAACTTTTCAATCTCCGGTTCCAGCATGCCATAGGCCAGCTTGGGAACACCGGGCGCATCGGAGAGGTCAAGAGATCCATCGCCAGGGTTCTTACCGTTATGCGGGAGAAGGAGATCGGGCTCAAACGCCCGGTGTAGGGGGGAACTCGGGATGAATGAAAGAACCATCTCCAGAAAGACAAGAGTCGGTACCGTCGTCAGCGACCGTATGGAAAAGACGGTGGTCATCAAGGTTGACCGCATGGCCAAGCACTCCCTTTACGGCAAGCCCGTCCTGAGGAGCAAGAAGTTCATGGCCCATGACGAGGAAGAGACCTGCCGCATCGGGGACAAGATAAGGATCGAGGAGACTCGCCCCCTTAGCCGACACAAGCGGTGGAAGGTTGTCGAGATAATCGAGAGGGCACCGGTCCTCGGCGGCAGCCAGGATAAGGAGGCGCAGTAGATGATCCAGCTGCGGACGGTTATGAAGGTCGCCGACAACTCAGGCGCCAAGAAGATAATGTGCATCCAGGTCCTGGGGGGGAGCAGGAAACGTTACGCCTCTGTCGGTGACATAGTGGTGGCCTCCGTCAAGGAAGCCATCCCCAACAGCAACGCCGGCAAGGGCGATGTGGTCAAGGCCGTTGTCGTCAGGACCAAAAAAGAGGTCCGAAGGAAAGACGGTTCCTACGTCAGGTTCGATGACAACGCGGCGGTGCTCATCGACAACAACGGCGACCCCAGGGGTACCAGGATCTTCGGCCCTGTGGCCCGCGAGCTCAGGGAGAAGCGGTTCATGAGGATCGTCTCCCTTGCTCCGGAAGTTGTTTAGGAGGAATTGGCGATGAGCAAGATCAGGATCAGAAAGGGAGACCGGGTACAGGTCATATCCGGCAAGGACAAGGGAAAAGAGGGGAAGGTCCTTCGCTGTTTCCCGGCCAGGGATCTTGTTCTGGTCGAGGGAGTCAACGTGGTCACCAAGCACGTGAAACCTTCGGCCAAGAACCCTCAGAGCGGGATAGTCAAGCAGGAGGCTCCCATTTACTCCAGCAAGGTCAAGCTCGTCTGTACGGCCTGCGGCGCCGCGACCAGGGTCGGAAGGGCCTTTCTTGAGGACGGACGGAAGGTCCGTGTTTGCAAGAAGTGCGGCGAGATAATCGATAAGGTGTAGTGGGGAGGCGACTTGACGATGCCGCGTCTGGCAGATCTTTACAAGAAAGAGATCACGGGGAAGCTCCAGAAGGAGTTCGGGTATACGAACCTGATGGAGGTACCCCGGATCCAGAAGGTTGTAGTGAACATAGGGGTGGGAGAGGCGAAGGTGGACTACAAGTTCATGGAGGCCTCCATTGCCGAACTTCGAACAATTACGGGGCAGCAGCCCATGATGAAGAGGGCCAGGAAGTCCGTTGCGGGCTTCAAGCTCCGTGAAGGGATGCCTGTGGGGTGTTCCGTAACGCTCCGGGGGGCAAGGATGTGGGAGTTCCTTGACAGGCTCATCTCCCTTGCACTGCCCAGGATCAAGGACTTCCAGGGGCTGTCGCCCAGGGGTTTCGACGGCCACGGTAACTACAACCTTGGTCTGAAGGAGCAGCTGATATTCCCCGAGATCGATTACGACAAGGTAAACAGGATCAGGGGGATGAACATATCCATCGTTTCCACGGCGAGATCGGACGAAGAGGCAATGAGCCTGCTTCAGGCTCTTGGAATGCCTTTTGTCCGGTAAGGGAGGAGATGTAGCGAATGGCCCGAAAAGCTATGAGAATCAAGGCCACGAGAGAACCCAAGTTCAAGGTCAGGTCCTACACCAGGTGCCCTCTCTGTGGTCGTGTCCACGCCTACATGAGGCAATTCAATATGTGCCGTTGTTGCTTCCGGAAGCTGGCCCGGGAAGGCAAGATCCCCGGTGTGGTCAAATCCAGCTGGTAGCAAGGGATGCGGTCAAGGAGGCTATTGCAATGTATGTGAATGACCCTATAGGGGACATGCTCACGCGCATCCGGAACGCCAACATGGTCTTCCATGAGACGGTCGACATGCCCCTCAGCAAGGTCAAGCTTGCTATTGCCAGGATCCTCAAGGAAGAGGGCTATGTGAAGAACTTCAAGGTCGTCAACGATCCCAAGAAGCCTTACGCGACCCTCAGGCTTTTCCTTTCCTACGGCCCGCAGAAGGAGCGCGTTATCCAGGGTCTCAGGAGGATCAGCAAGCCCGGACGCAGGATCTATGTGCAGAAGGACGAGCTCCCAAGTGTCATGAAGGGGCTCGGAACCGCCATCATATCGACCTCGAAGGGCATGATGCCCGACGCCGAAGCCCGTAAGCTGGGCCTTGGCGGAGAAGTAGTCTGCTTCATCTGGTAGGAGGTGTCATTAGTGTCGAGAATTGGAAGGAAACTGATAGACATACCCTCCGGTGTGAGCCTTTCGGTCGATAGCGGAAAGGTCAATGTCAAGGGGCCCAAGGGGGAGCTGTCGGTGGACCTCGTCCCCGGAATAGATGTATCCGTCGAGGACAGTTCCATCAAGGTAACCCGGCAGAGCGACGACAAGAAGACCAGGGCTTACCACGGGATGATGAGGGCACTGGTCAACAACCTTGTCCAGGGTGTCAGTAGCGGATTCGAGAGACAGCTCGAGATCGTTGGTGTCGGCTGGCGTGCCCAGATGCAGGGCAAGACACTGATAATGAACCTGGGATTCTCCCACCCCGTGGAGTACAACCCCCCCGAGGGAGTGGAGATAACCACTGACGGGCCCACGAAGATCACCGTGAAAGGGATAGACAAGCAGGCCGTCGGTCACACGGCGGCGGTCATCAGGGGTTTCAGACCGCCCGAGCCCTACAAGGGCAAGGGCATCAGGTATGTCGGCGAGCACATAATCCGTAAAGCCGGCAAGGCCGGAGCCTAGCTAGCGAGGTGAAGGGCAGGATGAAAAAGAGAACCAGGAACGATATGCGCTTGATCAGGCATCGCAGACTTCGCAAGACCCTTTCCGGTACTGCGGAGCGCCCGCGCCTTGCTGTATTCCGCAGCCTTGAACATATGTATGCCCAGGTCATAGATGACACGAAGGGTCATACGCTGGTCGCCGCCTCGACTCTGGACAAGAGCGTAAGGTCCGGCCTGGAGGGAGCGGATGCCTTTGAGGCCGCACGGACCGTGGGCAGGGTTATCGCTGAAAGGGCCAAAGAAAAGGGCATTACCCAGGTCCTTTTCGACCGTGGGGGGCATATGTACCACGGCAAGGTAAAGGCCCTGGCAGACGCGGCCCGTGAAGCCGGCCTGAAGTTCTAAGGAGGGTGCAGGATATGAGGGAACACAACGGCGGCCCAAAAGGGCAGGAAATGATCGAAAGAGTCGTCTCCATAAACCGCGTCAGCAAGGTCGTGAAGGGCGGCAAGAGATTCAAGTTCAGCGTCCTTGTGGTTGTCGGTGACGGGATCCAGAACGTGGGTATAGGGATCGGCAAGGCCAGGGAGATATCCGAGGCAGTGAGAAAGGGCATTGAGAAGGCCAAGAAGAACCAGGTCGAACTGAAGAGGGTCGGCAGCAGCATCCCCCATGACATAGTGGGTCATTTCGGAGCTGCCGAAGTCCTCCTCAAGCCGGCTGCCCCCGGAACGGGAGTTATCGCCGGTGGTGCTGTCCGGGCCATCATGGAGCTTGGTGGCGTCAGTGACGTACTGACCAAGGTTATCGGCAGGACCTCAAACCCTATCAACGTGGCATACGCCACCATGAAGGCGCTGAAGGGACTCCGCACTCCGGCCGAGGTAATGAGACTCCGGGGCAAGGAAGCGCCTCAGGCCCAGGAAGCGTAGGGGGCTGAACGACAATGGCCAAGCTTAGGATAACCCTGAAGAAGAGCACAATAGGCCGGCCTCCCCGCCAGGGGCAGACGGTCCGTGCATTGGGACTGAGAAAGATCAGGCAGTCTGTCGTACATGAAGACAACCCCCAGATCCGAGGGATGGTCGCCGCAATAGAGCACCTGGTGGACTGGGAGATAGTAGAAGAACAGGGGGGAGAGGCTCGTGGGAATTCATGAACTCCGGCCTGCTCCTGGGTCGAAGAAAAAACCTAAAAGATTGGGGCAGGGTGTCGGGACCGGCAAGGGCAAGACTGCCGGAAAGGGGAACAAGGGCCAGAAGGCCAGAAGCGGCGGAGGGGTCCGTCCCGGTTTCGAAGGCGGGCAGATGCCCCTTTCGAGGAGGACCCCCAAGAGAGGTTTCAGCAACGCAAGGTTCAAGAAGACCTTTCAGCTGGTGAACGTAGAGAGGCTGGAGGAACTTTTTGAGAACGGCAGCAAGGTAGGTATTCCCGAGATGATAATGGCGGGCCTTGTCCGGAGTGGCAAGAAGCCTGTGAAGGTCCTCGGGGACGGTGAAGTTTCCAAGGCACTGACCGTGAAGGCCAACGCCTTCAGCGCCCAGGCAGTGGCCAAGATAGAGGCTGCAGGCGGGAAGACCGAGGTGATCTAGGTGCTGGATGCATTCAGGGATGCTTTCAGATTGCCCGATCTCAAGAGGAAGATCCTCTTCACCATGGGGGTCCTCTTCCTCTTCCGTCTTGGTACTCATATCCCGACGCCGGGTATTGACGCCAAGGCCATGGCCAGCCTGTTCGAACAGGGCGGAGTTCTCGGTTTCCTCGACCTCTTCGCCGGGGGGGCCCTCAGAAGGTTCAGCGTCTTCGCTCTGGGAGTAGCTCCCTACATCAACGCCAGCATCGTCATGCAGCTGCTGGTAGTGGTGTTCCCTGCCCTTGAGAAGCTCCAGAAGGAAGGGGAACAGGGCAGGAAGAAGATAGTCCAGTACACCCGGCTCGGCACGGTGTTCTTCGCCGCCGTCCAGGCCATTGGGATGACCTTCTGGCTGAGGAACCTGGGTGTATTCTCGGGAGGATGGATGGGCTTCACCGCCGCGGTCTTCACCGTCACGGCGGGTTCCCTGATCGTGATGTGGCTTGGTGAGGAGATCTCAGACCATGGTATCGGCAACGGCATCTCTCTTCTTATATTCGCGGGGATCGTCGCCAGGTTGCCCGAGGCCATTATCAGGACCTGGACGCTTCTGAGAATGGGTGAAATGAACATCCTGGTGGTGACTTTGGCCATTGTGCTGATGCTCGTTGTCATCGCCGGGTGTGTCCTCCTCCAGGAGGGGCAGAGAAGGCTCCCCGTCCAGTACGCCAAGAGGGTCGTCGGGAACAAGGTCTACGGAGGCCAGAGCACCTTCATACCCCTCAAGGTCAACCAGGCAGGGGTCATACCGATCATATTCGCGTCGTCGGTGCTGCTGTTCCCCTATACGATCGTCCGTTTCTTCACGGGGAACGTATCGATGATGATACAGCGCTTTCTTTCGCCTGACAGCCTTGTCTACATGACGCTCTACGTGCTGCTCATTATCTTCTTCTCCTACTTCTATACGGCCGTTGTTTTCGATCCCAACGACACGGCAAACAACATGAAGAAGTATGGAGGGTTCGTTCTCGGTATCAGGCCGGGCAAACCGACTGCGGAGTACATCGAGAAGATCATGTCGAGGATCACCCTCGGTGGCGCGGTCTTCCTTGCCGGCGTGGCACTTTTGCCGACGCTGATGACCCGGCTCATGGGGATAACCACCTTCTACTTTGGAGGGACAGCAGTCCTGATCGTAGTCGGCGTCGCCCTCGACACGGTTCACCAGATAGAGGCACAGCTCCTGATGAGACACTATGAGGGCATCCTGAAGCGGTCCAAGGGAAAGACCGCCGGGCTCCTCAAGTTCTAGGGGGATGACAGGGCCATGAAAGTTATATTCCTCGGATCACCCGGCGCAGGCAAGGGGACACAGGCGGCGATCCTCAGGGAGCGTTACGGTCTCGCCCATATATCCACGGGAGACATTCTCAGGGATAACGTCAGGAACGGGACCACTCTGGGCAGGACCGCCAGGGAGTACATGGACTCGGGCAGGCTGGTCCCCGACGAAGTGATAGTCGCCATGATGGAGGAGCGTCTCCAGCAACCGGACTGCCAGAAGGGGTTCATCCTCGACGGATTCCCGAGGACGGTCCCCCAGGCTGAAGCCCTGGAAGCCCTTCTTGACAGGATGGGGATCTCCCTTGACGGGGTCGTGCTCTTCGAGGTACCGGACAACCTGGTGGTAGACCGCCTGACCGGCAGAAGGGTCTGCGGGAAATGCGGCGAGATCTACAATGTCCATTTCAAGAAGACCAGGGTTCCCGGGGTCTGTGATCTGTGCGGCGGAGAACTGGTCCAGAGGGATGACGACAGGGAAGAGGTTGTCATCAAGAGGCTGGAGGTCTACGAAGAGCAGACGGCTCCCCTGATACGCTACTACGAGGAGAAGGGGCAGCTTTTCCGGGTTGACGCAGGCCAGGAAGGGGAACTTGTCGTCACGGCCATTGAAAGGGCCGTAGGGCAGTAGATCATGGTATCCCTCAAGAACGAAAAGGACATCGAATGTCTCAGGAAGGCCGGAAAGATAGTCGTCGATGCCCTGAACCTTGTCAGAGACAATATACGTCCGGGAGTGGACACCCTGACGCTGGACGAGAAAGCCGAGAAGCTGATCACTGATTCGGGCGCCCGTCCGGCCTTCAAGGGGTACACTGTCCCAGGCGTTCCCAAGCCCTTCCCCGGGACGCTTTGCATATCAATCAACAATGAGGTTGTCCACGGGATACCCAGCGGGGATAGGGTCCTTGAGGAGGGTGACATTGTCAGCATTGACGTTGGGGTCCGTATTGACGGGTTCTACGGGGATGCAGCCTATACCTTCCCGGTGGGCAGGATATCGCCGGAGAGGGAGGCCCTTCTCAAGGTTACCAGGGAGTGCCTGGAGAGGGCCATTTCGGCGGCCAACGAGGGGGCGACCCTTGGTGATATCGGCCATGCCGTCGAATCCTGGGCGACCCCAAGAGGTTACGGGATCGTGAGGAACTATGCAGGTCACGGGATCGGACGGAACCTTCACGAGGCACCGCAGATCCCGAACTTCGGGGTCCCCGGCAGGGGCATAACCCTTAAGAAGGGGATGTCCCTGGCCATAGAGCCTATGATCATGACCGGCAAAGAGGCGGTCAGGACACTGAAGGATAAATGGACCGTGGTAACGGCTGATGGCTCCGATGCCGCCCATTTCGAGAAGACCATCGTCATTACCGGGAAAGACCCGGAGGTGATCACGCCTTGGGAGTAAGAAGCCTGGACGGCAGCTTCCTTGAAGCTGGAGCGCCTTTTGATGCAGACGCCCGTCCGGCGACTGCGGGATCCGCGGGACCCAGAGCGGCTGAGGCTCCGGGACCCGGCACTGACCGGATCAAGACGACTCGCCAGGTGCGACAGGGAGGGTGAAGGAGCCGATGCCAAAAGATGACATGATCGAAGTAAAGGGAAAAGTCATAGAACCTCTGCCAAACGCCATGTTCCGGATCGAACTGGATAACGGTCACAGGATCCTGGGGCACGTGTCGGGGAAGATGCGGATGCATTTTATAAGGATCCTTCCGGGCGACAAGGTCCTGGTCCAGATATCACCCTACGACTTGACACGAGGAAGGATCGTGTATAGATATAAATAGTTTGGACTCTGAAAACTGAAAAGTCACAGAAGTATACAATAATCGGTGAGCTATTCAGCTGTTTTGAGGAGCGTGGAATCAAATGAAAGTGAAACCTTCGGTAAAACCCATCTGCGAATATTGCAGGGTTATCAAGAGGAACGGGATCGTCAGGATAATTTGCAGCAAGAATCCGAGACACAAACAGAGACAGGGAGCAAGGAGGTAGTAATCCCATGGCACGAATCGCAGGAGTCGATCTTCCCCGGGAAAAGCGTATCGAGGTCGCTCTGACCTATATCTACGGGATCGGTCTGCCGTCCTCCAGGAAGATCCTTGAGGCGACCTCCATAGACCCCGACACCAGGGTTAAGGATCTCACCGAGGAGGAGGCCCAGAAGCTCAGGGCGGAGATAGAGGAAGCATACAGGGTCGAAGGCGACCTCAGGCGAGAGGTCACCATGAACATCAAGCGTCTCATCGAGATAGGCTGCTACAGGGGAATGCGCCACAAGTTCGGCCTTCCCGTGAGGGGCCAGAAGACGAAGACCAACGCGAGGACCCGCAAGGGACCCCGCAGGGCAGTTGCGGGCAAGAAGAAGCCCGCGGCAAAGAAATAACCCCCTTAACAGGGTGTCCCGATAAGGCAAGGGAGGGAATATTCGCGTGGCGAAGAGAACACAGCGCAGAGGCAAGAAAAAGGAAAGAAAGAATATCAGCTATGGTGTTGCCCATATCTACTCTACCTTCAACAACACCATAATCAGTGTCACCGACAGACAGGGGAACCTTCTCTCATGGGCTTCCGGAGGCAATGTAGGTTTCAAGGGGGCGAGGAAATCGACTCCCTTCGCAGCACAGATGGCTGCCCAGCAGGTTGCCAAGCAAGTGCAGGATCACGGTGTCCAGGAGATCGATGTGGTCGTCAAGGGCCCCGGTCCCGGCCGCGAATCGGCCATCCGCTCGCTCCAGGCTGCGGGGCTGCAGGTGAACGCCATCAAGGACGAGACCCCGATCCCCCATAACGGTTGCCGGCCTCCCAAGCGCCGGAGAGTCTAGCGGGCTGATCAAGGAGGACAATGGAAATGAGCAGATACACTGGTGCCGTCTGTCGTCTGTGCAGGACCGAGGGGACTAAGCTCTTCCTCAAGGGCGACAGGTGTTATACGGAAAAGTGCGCTATCAACAAGAGGAACTTCAAACCGGGCCAGCACGGACAGAACCGCAGGACAAAGGTCAGCGAGTACGGTATCCGTCTCCGGGAGAAGCAGAAGCTGAGACGCTTCTACGGTATCAACGAGACCCAGTTCAGGCGTTTCTATGCTGCGGCCTCGAAGATGGCCGGCCAGACCGGTCACAACTTCCTACAGCTTCTCGAGCGGCGTCTCGACAGCGTGGTCTACCGCTTCGGCATTGGCGTCAGCCGGAACCAGGCCAGGCAGTTCGTCAGGCACGGTCACATCACGGTGAACGGCCGAAAGGTCGATATACCCAGCTTCCTCGTGAAGACCGGCGATGTGATCACCGTCCATGAGGGTAGCCGGGACAAGGTCCTCATCAAGGAGAACATCGAAGTGGCGGCTTCCAGGACCATCCCGGAATGGCTCCAGTTCGATGCCGAGAAGCACGAAGGGCGCATACTGGCCCTCCCGAACCGTGAACAGATCGAGGTCCCGGTCAAGGAACAGCTGGTCGTAGAGTTCTATGCCCGATAAGGAATGACTGGGGGGAGAATGATGGAACATATCAGACCCGAGATCCGAATAGAGGAAAGCACCCCCCTTAGCGGAAGGATCGTCGTTGGCCCTCTTGAAAAGGGTTATGGCGTTACCCTCGGGAACGCGATCAGGCGGGTCCTGCTGTCCTCGATAAGCGGGGCGGCCATCACGGCTGTGAGAATAGAGGGGATCCTTCACGAGTTCAGCACCATACCCGGTATGAGAGAGGACGTCATCGAGCTCCTCCTCAACATCAAGAACGTTGCCCTCAAGAGCTTCAGCGGGGGGACGAAGGTGCTGAGGCTCGAAGCGAAGGGACCCTGCGAGGTTACACCCGAGAACATAATCCCGGACAGCGACATCGAGTTCGTGGACCCGAAGGCCTACATATGCACCCTGGAAGACGGAGCCTCCATCGAGATGGACCTCTTTGTGGAACAGGGTACAAGCTACGTTACCTCCGAAAGGGAGAGGCCCTCCGATCTTCCGCTGGATGCCCTTGTGGTGGATGCTGTGTTCTCGCCGGTCCGCCGTGCCAGGTACGAGGTCCAGGACGCAAGGGTCGGACAGAGGACCGACTACGAGAGGCTTGTCCTTGAGGTCTGGACCAACGGTTCTATCGCGCCCGAAAAGGCCGTTATAGACGCTGCCTCCATCCTCCAGAGATCCTTCGGCATGGTGGTGCAGGGTCTCAGCAAGGATGAATCGGAAGGGACGGACGATACCCACAGCGATGGATCCGCAGGTGACAAAAGGGATGCCGACGGGGTCCTCATGAGGTCCATAAAGGACCTGGAACTTTCCATCAGGAGCGAGAACTGCCTGCTTCGCGGCGGGGTCCAGACCATAGGGGACCTTATGAGCCGGAGCCGGTCGGAACTCCTGAAGATAAGGAACCTGGGCAAGATATCCCTCAGAGAGATAGAAGAGAAGCTGGAACCCTTCGGGCTGGATATCTCCGGGGATGACCACTCGTCAGAGGAAAAGATGAAGGAGGATGAAGCCCGATGAGGCACCGCGTTGACAGACGCAGGCTGGGCCGCTACGGAAGCCATCGGCTGGCCATGCTTTCCAACCTCACGGCAAGCCTGTTCCTGGAGGAGCGCGTGGAGACCACCGTTACCAGGGCCAAAGAGGTGCGCCGTTTCGCCGAAAGAATGATAACCAAGGCCAAGATAGGCGACCTCCACAACCGGAGGATCGTCGCCTCAAGGATGGGTAACGTCGAAGCCGTCAAGAAACTCTTCAACGACATAGCCGGACGTTTCAGCGAGAGGCAGGGGGGGTATACCCGCATAATCAAGACAGGGTACCGCAAGGGAGACGCCGCCCCTATGGCCGTAATAGAACTTGTAGAGAGGTCATGACGGAAAACTGTCTGGTACGGTTTTCCGGGGTTTCCTACACCTACCCGGAGGCTGCGGCCCCAGCTATCGCGGATATCGACCTCAAGATAGCCTCCGGAGAATGGATAGCCGTACTGGGTTGCAACGGATCAGGGAAATCGACCCTGGCCAAACACCTCAACGCCCTGCTGATACCAACGCAGGGCGATTGTTTTGTCAATGAATTCAATACACGAGGAGAAGATGGCAAACGGTCCGCAAGGCGGGCCGTCTCCATGGTCTTCCAGAACCCCGAGAACCAGATCATAGCCGCTGTGGTAGAGGAGGACGTAGCCTTCGGTCCCGAGAACCTGGGCCTCCCCCCGGAGGAGATCCGCGCGAGGGTCAGCTGGGCCCTGGATGTTTCGGGTCTGGGAAAGATGGCCCGGAAACCCGTCTACGCCCTCTCGGGGGGACAGAAGCAGAGACTGGCCGTTGCCGGAGCCATCGCCCAGAAGCCGCCATGCCTGGTGATGGACGAGGCGACCACCATGCTTGACCCCAGGGGGAGGCAGGACCTGATGGAGGTTCTCTCCACACTTCACTCCGGCGGGATGACCCTGGTCTCCATAACCCACAGGCTTGAGGAGATCCTTCGATGTGACCGGTGCATAGTCCTCTCGGGGGGGCGTATCTCCTGGAACGGAACGCCCAGGGAGCTCTTCCTCCTGGGCGAAGAGCTGGCCATGTGGGGTCTGGAGGTCCCGGGGATGGTAAAGGTCTGGCGGGAACTGGTGCAAAAGGGCCTTCTGGAAGCAAAGATCCCGCCCCTGATGGGAGAAATGGTGGAGGCCCTATGTCGATAGATGTGAAAGGCCTCGTCCACGTCTATCACCCTGGCACCCCTCTCGAGACGAAGGCCCTTGACGGAGTAAGCTTCAAGGCTGAAAAGGGGAGCTGGGTTGCCGTGGTGGGCCACACCGGAAGCGGAAAGTCGACGCTGGCCCAGCACCTGAACGGGCTTCTCCTCCCCACGGAGGGCTCGGTGAGCGTGGACGGTATCGAGGTGCGCCAGGGGGAGGGGTCTCTTCGAAAGGTCAGGCAGAAGGTAGGCCTGGTCTTCCAGTACCCCGAACAGCAGCTCTTCGAGGAGACTGTCTTCAAGGAGGTATCCTTCGGCCCCAGGAACTGGGGGATCCCCGCAGATACTTTGAAGGACAGGGTCGAAGAGGCGCTTGGGCTGGTGGGGATCGGCAGCGACCTCTATGAAGCCAACCCCTTCAGGCTCTCGGGGGGACAGAAGAGAAGGGTCGCCATTGCTTCGGTTCTCTCCTCGGGTCCCGATTACCTTGTCCTTGATGAGCCGACGGCGGGTCTCGATTCCCCCGGGAGGCGGCAGCTCCTTGACCTGTTGTCGAACCTGAAGGCCCTTGGAAGGGGAATAATCCATATTACCCATGATATGGAGCTGGCCCTTGGTCTTGCCGATATGATCCTGGTCCTGGATGAAGGCAGAAGCTCTCTCTGGGGCCGCCCGGACATCATCCTGGGGGAGCTCATCGAGCGTGACGTCCGGGGTCTGGTCATCCCGGACATGGTCCGTTTTGCGGGGCGTCTCCGAGACCTGGGTTTCGAGGTGCCTCTCACCTGGGAGCCACCTGTGCTTGCAGAGGCAATATACAGGAGTCAAGGAAGATGAGATTCCTTAACAACATGACCCTTGGACAGTATGTTCCAGTAGAATCACTGGTCCACCACCTCGATCCGCGTTGCAAGATCGTGGGAGTCCTCTTCTGCCTTGTTGGGGTATTCATGGTAAAGGGTCCCCTCGGGTTCCTGATGTGGGGGCTTCTCTTCCTGCTCCTTGTCTCTGCATCCCGGGTGCCTGCCCGCCTTGTCCTCTCCACGGTGAGACCTGTCTGGATCCTGGTGGCGTTCACTGCTGTCATCCATCTGTTCTTTACCAGGGGGGAGCCTCTCTTCTCCTGGGGCATAGTAGAGATAACCCGCGAAGGCGCGGTCATGGCCGCAAGGATGGGGCTGCGACTGGTGCTTCTGGTCATGTACGCGGGCCTTCTGACGCTCACGACGAGCCCTACCGAGCTGGCCGACGGGCTGGAGAGCCTCTTCTCACCCTTTCGGAGGTTCGGCTTCCCAGCCCATGAACTGGCAATGATGATGACCATCGCTTTGAGATTCATCCCCACTCTTCTCAACGAGACTGAAAGAATAATGAAAGCCCAGATAGCAAGGGGCGCCGAACTTGAGAGGGGAGGTCCCCTTAGAAGGCTCAGGGCCTTTATACCGGTCTTGGTACCTCTTTTCGTGATCGTCTTTCAGCGGGCCGACGACCTGGCAACGGCCATGGAGGCGAGGAACTACACCGGCGGTGAGGGGAGGTCCCGGATGCACCCCCTGAAATGGTCCGTCCGTGATACGACGGCCCTTCTCTTCTCTGTTATCTTCTCCTTCGCGGCGGTGTTTCTTGACGGAAGGGCCTTGCTCCCATGAGGTACGCCGCGAAGATAGCCTATGACGGCTCCCGTTTTTCGGGGTGGCAGAGACAGCCGGGAGTGACAAGGGAGACGGTCCAGGAGTATGTTGAGGAGGCCCTTGAGCTGCTTAACAAAAGCAGGACCCCCGTCGTCGCGGCGGGGAGGACCGACAGAGGTGTTCACGCCCTGGGGCAGGTGATATCCTTCGACGTTGCAGCCCCCTGGGATCCCGGAAAGCTGAGGAACGCCCTGGACGCCAACCTCCCGCCCTCCATCAGCGTGATCCGCACGGCACCCGTAACAGAAGTTTTCAGCGCCAGGCGAAGCGCGTCCTGGAGGGAGTACCTCTATTTTGTATGGAAGGATCACGGATGCCCACCCCAGTTTGCCCCATGGGTCTGGAAGAACACCGCCCCCTGGGACAGGGAGGCCATGCGGAGCCTGTGCTCTCTCCTCAGGGGTGAACACGACTTCGGCGCCTTCTGCCGAAAGGCTGACCGCCCACCGGGCGCAAGAAGGACGATACTGTCGGCGGCGGTCTCCGGGAAGGGGCCCCTACTCCGTTTCAGGATAAGAGGGGACAGTTTCCTTACGAACATGATAAGGATCATTTTGGGGTCCATGGACCTGGTCGCCTCAGGGAAACGGGATCTCACCTGGTTCGAGGGGCTTCTCCACGGAGGTGACAGGTGCCAGGCAGGACCCACCGCGCCTGCATCGGGTCTCTTCCTTGCCAGGGTGGGTTACAGTCCTTCCCCATGGAATGATTCTTGAGGGTAACGGCCTTTATAGGATATAGTCTAACGGTGGGACTGAGGTAAGGGTCTTTTCGACGCTTTTTTATTCGCATGTCCGGTCACAGTTCGAAGGAGGTAGCCTTGCATGTGGGGTATGGATATTGGGATCGATCTGGGGACGGCGAACGTCCTGATCTTCATGAAGAACAGCGGTGTGGTCCTCAGGGAACCCTCCGTAGTGGCCGTGGACCAGAACACCGACAGGATCCTGGCCGTGGGCAACGAGGCGAAGAACATGCTCGGACGGACCCCCGGCAACGTGGTGGCCATCAGGCCGCTGAAGGATGGCGTAATCGCCGACTACACCATGACGGAGGCAATGCTCCGGTACTTCCTCAAGAAGGTCATCACCGGTTTCGGGAGAATGATGAGGCGCAGGGTTATGATATGCGTTCCCTCGGGTGCTACTGACGTGGAGAGAAGGGCCGTCCTCGAGGCTGCGGTGGAGATCGGAGCCAAGGAGGCCTTCCTTATCGAGGAGCCCATGGCCGCTGCCATCGGGGCAAACCTTGATATCTCCGAACCCAGGGGGAACATGGTCGTCGATATCGGTGGCGGCACCACCGACATAGCCGTCCTCTCCTACGGTGGAATTGTGGTGACCGAATCACTCAGAGTGGGTGGAGACCGTTTCGACGAGAACATTACCCGCTTCATAAGGAAGGAGTACAACCTCGCCATCGGCGAGCAGACGGCGGAGTCGATCAAGATAAACATAGCCAACTGTTTCTCCTCGCAGCAAAAAGAAGAGACCATGGCCATAAAGGGGCGTGATCTTGTCCACGGCCTTCCGCGGCAGATCGAGATCACCGACCGTACCGTGGCCAAGGCGATCGAGGAGACGGTGAACATGATCATCGAGGGTATCCGTCAGGTCCTCGAGAAGACCCCCCCCGAACTTTCAGCGGACATCATAGACAGGGGTATCACCCTTACTGGCGGAGGTGCCCTCCTGAAGGGCCTCCCCGAACTGATCACAAAGAAGACCCTGATACCCGCCTACGTGGCGGACTCCCCCCTGGAATGCGTCGCCATCGGGACCGGCAAGGCACTGGACGATATTGACAAGTTGCGTTCCAGCGGTTCACTTATCGGTGCTTCCCGTCGCAGGGAGAGAAGGGTCTGGTGACATGGTATCCGGGTCTGACGGACTTTCGGAGGTTGAAATTAAGGGTACTGGTGAGTTACTATATAAACTGTGGTGGAAAGAGGGTTTACTTTTCTCCTGCCTGGGCTGTGGAAGATGCTGTCGGGGCGAACCCGGTTCGGTCTGGCTCTCACCCCGGGAGGCAGAGGACATCGCAGCCTGTCTGGGGATGGAGAGAGAGCGCTTCCTCGCCACTTATGTGACCGAACGCAGGGGGAGGAAGACTCTCAGGGAACGCCTTAACGGCGATTGTGTCATGTATGAAAGGGAAGGCGCCAGGTGCCGTATCTACGGTGTAAGACCCCTTCAGTGCAGGCTCTTCCCCTTCTGGCCCAGCGTCCTCAGAACAGAGGAGAGCTGGGAGGACCACTCCCTGGAGTGTCCGGGGATGGGCCAGGGTCGGCACTGGCCGGCGGAAGAGATAGCAGCCCTGCTGGAGATGTCGCCCTTTCAGGATCTTTGACCCTTTTTCCCGGCAGTTCCGGGAACTTGTCCTGGTGGAGGAATAGTGAAATAATAAACAAGTAATACTCACGGTCTCGAAACAGGAAAGAGGGATACCAGCGGGCATCCCAAGACAAATAAAACAGGGAGGTAGCTCGAATGGCAAAGGTCGACAGAAGAGTTGAAGCGCAGAACGTTTTCGACGAGATCAGGAAGTGGCTTCTCCGGGACGGTTTCGATATCGTCATTGACATGGAGAAGTCAAAGGGTTCCCACATGATCAACAAGGTAAACGGCGAGGACTGGCTTGATTTCTACACCTTCTTTGCTTCAGCCCCCTTCGGAATGAATCACCCCAAGCTCGACAACCCTGAATTCAAGGAGACCATCTTCAGGGCAGCCATCAACAAGGTGGCAAGCTCCGACATCTACACTGAACAGATGGCCCAGTTCGTAAAGACCTTCGGAGAAGTGGCCGTTCCCGAGGGTTTCAACCACGTTTTCTTCATCGACTACGGGACCCTCGCCGTGGAGAACACCTTCAAGGTCGCCATGGACTGGAAGGTCCAGAAGCTTCTGGAAAAGGGCAAGATAGGGAAGGGCGACGCGATCAAGGGGCGCCGGGGGACCAAGGTAATCCACTTCCACGAAGCCTTCCACGGACGCAGCGGCTACACCCTCACCGTCACCAACACCCAGGACCCCAACAAGTACCAGTATTTCGCCCAGTTCGACTGGCCCAGGGTGCTTAACCCGAAGATCTACTGGCCCCTCGAGGAGAACCTGGGGGTCGTCGCCTGGCTCGAAAGGTATGCCATCAAGCAGATCAAGCAGGCCATCTGGGACAACCCCGACGACATCTGCGCCATCATCATCGAGACGATCCAGGGAGAGGGTGGCGACAACCACTTCCGTACCGAGTTCTTCCAGCAGCTCAGGGAGATCTGTGACCAGGAGGAGATACTCCTTATCTTCGACGAGGTCCAGTGCGGAATGGGGATCACCGGCAAGATGTGGGCCTTCGAGCACCATGCTCCTGTGAAGCCCGACATGTTCGCCTTCGGGAAGAAGTCCCAGATCTGCGGCCTGGTGGCCGGTCCGAGGCTGGACGAGGTCGAGGACAACTGCTTCAAGATCTCCAGCCGCATCAACTCTACCTGGGGAGGGACCCTGGTCGATATGGTAAGGTCCACCAGGTACCTTGAGATCTACGAAGAGGACAATGTTCTCGACTACGTGGCCAACACGGCCGGCCCGGCGCTCCTGGAAGGACTGAAGAAACTCCAGAACGATTTCCCGAAGCTGATAAACAACGTAAGGGGCAAGGGTCTGATGTGCGCCTACGACTTCGAGAACGGCGAGATGCGCAACAAGGCCCTGAAAGCCTTCTGGGCCAGAAAGATGCTCGTCCTTCCCTGCGGCGACGTCTCCATCAGGTTCAGGCCCGCACTGAACGTACCCGTCAAGGACCTGAATGCGGCTCTGGACATCTCCAGGGAAGTCTTCAAGGAGTGCTCAAAGTAGGAGCATCGCTTTACCTCGTGGTGAACGATCGGTGACCAGAGGGCCGGAGGAGATGAAACCTCCGGCCCTTTTCGTGAAAAGAGGGCTTCCTTGTGGTAACTTTGTATTGAAGGGGGGGTGGTGAAAATGATGGACCTCGTGATGGAGATGAACTGGAACCTGATAATCATGGTCGTCGTCCTCAGCGCCATCGTCGCTTTCATCGGCGATCTCGTCGGAATGAGGGTGGGCAAGAAGAGGGTCAGTATTTTCGGGCTGAGACCCAAGTCCACATCGTCCATCATCACTATTGTCTCCGGGATCATCATAGCCATTCTCACCCTGGCGGTTCTCTCCGCCACCTCCCAGACCGTCAGGACCGCCATCTTCAGCATGAAGTTCGTCCAGAGGCAGATAACCGAACTTACCTCCCAACTCCAGGGCAGCAGGAGCGAGCTTTCCGACCTGGAGACCCGGCTTCTGGAGAACCAGGAGGACCTTCTCAGCAAACAGCTCCAGCTTGCCGCCGTAGAAGGAAGGCTTGAGGAGAGCGAGACCCGCCTCAAGGAGATCGAGGTCGAACTGAAGACAGCCAAGGATGACCAGGAAAAGGCCCTTGCGAGCCTGGCCGCCCTGGAGGAGGAGAGGACGAGGCTGGACACGGAGGTCAACGCCCTCCGGGCCGAATCGGAGAGGCTGAGGGAGGGTCTCGAATACGTCCGGGAGGGACGCATCGTCGTCTTCGCGGGAGAGATGATCGCCCAGACGGTGGTAACGGCAAATACCGACGGGCGTCGACCTACACCGGAAGAGGTGACGGAGTCGCTTTTCATCACGGCGAGGACCAACATTGCCATGCGGTCCGGGACCGATCCCGAAGACGTGAAGATCTCCCTCGACCCCGGGTCTATCGAGACGATAAGGGAGTGCTGTGCTCGCGATGCGGGGAGGGTGATCCTGAGGCTCATTGTCTCGGAAAATACTGTCCAGGGGGAGGCGGTGGCTGGTTCTGTCTCGAGGCACGAGAGCCGGAAGATCTACTACAGGGACCACCTCCTTGCCGACGAGAGCGGCATTCCCGCGCAGCTTGGCCCCGAAGAGGCGGAGATGCGGCTCTTCGCGATATTGAGGTCCGTCAACTCCAGGGCCCAGAGGGACGGGGTGCTCCCCGACCCCCTGAGGGGGACCGTCGGCAACCTCAGCGCCTCGGAATTCTTCGATGCCGTTGATACCCTGACCAACCGTGAAAGAACGACCAGGATCATTGTCAAGGCCGAGGATGACATTTATACTGAAGGGCCTGTTCGTGTTAAAATCCAGATCCTCGATGATTGATATCGAGGTTTGACGGAACCTGAAGGAGATGTAGAAAATGCTTATCGTTGCCTGCCAGGTCTGTGGTGAGATGAGGATCCTTCCCGGAACGCCCGACGCTGACGGTGTGGCCAGGACGGTATGGACGTGCCCCTGCTGTGGGGCCGGCCAGGTCCTGCAGCTGCCCGTGAGCGCCGACGCCAGGGGTGGAGAGCTCCGGCGTATCATTGCGGGGATGGGCTTCTCCTCTGCCGGAGATATTTTGAATAGAGAGGAAAAGGTCGAGCCTTGAAGGCTACCGGCGAGAGTTACCTCTTCTACGACAGCGAGATGGCTGTGACCCCACATGACCTTCAGGAGCTTTACAGGTTCACCAGGTGGGGAAGGAGCCGGTCCATTGAGCAGATCGGGAAGATGCTGCAGGGGACGTCCATGTGCTTTTCCGCAAGACATTCGGGGAAGCTGGTGGCCTTCTGCCGGGTCCTGACCGATTTCGTATTCAGAGCCTCCCTCTGGGATATAATGGTCCATCCCGACCACCAGGGGAAGGGTCTGGGCTCTTCGCTCCTCGAATACGCCCTGGATCACCCGATGATGAGGGAGATCCCGCTGATCATCACCTATACGAGCGAGCTGGCTCCTTTCCTGGCAAGGCTGGGTTTCAGGCATGAGGAAGGGGCCATGATGCTCCTCAGAAAGCCCATAGAGTATTCCTGATCGGAATTTGTACTATCCAGCCGGGGTCCTGTCTTCTTCTGGGGCCATGGCCATACAGACCGGGAGGTGGAAAGGAATTGGAGAGAAAGTATCTGGTATCGTCCGAATCGGTCACGGAGGGCCACCCCGACAAACTGGCCGACCAGATCTCCGACGGAGTTCTGGACGCAATACTGACCGACGACCCCATGGGTAGGGTGGCCTGTGAGGCCCTTGTTACAACGGGGCTCGTGATAGTAGCCGGTGAGATAACTACCAAATGCTATGTCGATATTCCGCGCCTGGCGAGGGGTATCGTGAAAGAGATAGGCTACACCAGGGCCAAGTACGGCTTCGACGGTGACACCTGTGCGGTGATCACCGCCATAGACGAACAGTCTCCCGACATCTGCCAGGGGGTGGACCGCCCCCTGGAGGCGAGAGAGGGCGACATGACCGAAGAGGAGATCAACGGAGTAGGTGCCGGTGACCAGGGGATGATGGTGGGCTATGCCTGTGACGAGACTGAGGAGTTCCTTCCGCTACCCATTGCCCTTGCGCACCGTCTGGCAAGGAAGCTGAGCGAGGTCCGGAGGGACAGGACCCTGGCCTACCTGAGGCCTGACGGGAAAACCCAGGTGACCGTCGAATACGAGAACGGGAAGGCCTTGAGGGTTGACACTGTGGTCGTATCGGCCCAGCATCACCCGGCCGTAGAGTCGGGGCAGATCCGGGAGGATATCATCAGGGAGGTTATAACCCCCGTTCTTCCAGGCCACCTGACGGAGACCCCCCCGAGGATCCTGGTGAACCCCACCGGGCGCTTCGTCATGGGCGGCCCCATGGCCGATACGGGGCTTACAGGAAGGAAGATAATAATAGACACCTACGGAGGGGTGGTACCTCATGGGGGCGGCGCATTCTCCGGCAAGGATCCCACCAAGGTTGACCGATCTGCCGCCTACATGAGCCGCTACGCCGCAAAGAACGTCGTTGCCGCGGGGCTGGCCGGGGAGTGCAAGATACAGGTCGCCTACGCGATCGGAGTTGCAAGGCCCGTTTCTTTGATGGTGGATACCAACGGAACCGGAAAGTTGTCCGATACTGTCCTGACAAGGCTCATACAGGAGCACTTCGATTTCAGACCCGCTGCCGTTATCAGGGACCTGGACCTCAGGAGACCCCAGTTCAGGCGACTTGCGGCCTACGGACATATGGGGAGGATAGACCTGGATCCCATCCCTGCCTGGGAGAGGATCGACAGGGCCGAGATCCTCAGGAAGGCCGCCGAAAAGTCCTGCTGACAAGGTGTGACGAGAGAGTTGACGCCCCACAGGGGGATATGGAGATCGCGCCTCGAAAGGGCCGCAGGTGTTCTTCTGCACCTTCTTTGGCCAGTTACCTGTCCCGTATGCGGAAGGCCGGGTTCGATCATATGCCGGGAGTGCATCCTGGAAGTTGTCGAAAAGGGGCCCGGGAGAGAGTGCTGTTCCGAATGTCTCAGGCCTTTCCCCTGTGCCGATCACCCCGCGGCCTTCCCGATAAAGGGGCTTACCACCTTCGGGGGGCTTTCCAGGGAGCTGGTACACAGCCTGAAGTACGGATCCAGGAAATGCCTGGGGAAGCCCATGGGACGTCTTATAGGGGAGAGGATCAGGCCGGCGGGAGCTGTCGCCCTGGTCCCTGTCCCCCTTCACAGGGGGAGCGAAAGGGCCTTCAACCAGTCCCTGGAGATAGCGAAAGGCATCTCCGGAGAGTGGGTCTGCCCGGTGGCGGACAGGCTGGCCTGGAGGGAAAGGCGCCCTTCACAGGTGGGACTCTCTGCAGGGCTCAGGAAGAAGCTTCCCAGGGATTCTATCGCCTGGAAGGGAAAAGTCGACAGTGATCTTCCGGTGGTACTTGTGGACGATGTCTGCACCACCGGCGCGACGCTCCGGGCAGCCGCCGGGGCTGTCAGGGCAGCGGGGGCAAGGGTAGAGGGGGCCCTGGTCTGGGCCCTTGCCGGGATCTCCTGATGGAGAGGAGAGGGTCAGATACCGGGATCGGGGGGGTGGTACTCCAGGACTTCTATCGAGTGCTCCATGGCCAACTGCCTGATCATGGTCTCATCTTCGACCCTGAAACGGCAAGCCAGCCCGCAGCTGGCCGAAATGCTCCTCGGGACGGGCACTATCTTGCAGGAGAAGCCCGCGTTCCTGCAGGTCTTTTCAAAGAGTATCGCCATGTGGGTGGTATCGAAGGTGGCGATGCAGTCCATCAGTCGGCCTCCGGTCTCTTCGTTTTTATGTAATTATACCTAGACGAGGCGGGTTTGTAAGGATAGAATATTTACCTGATCGAGTGAATTCAAAGGAGGTTCTTAAATGTCTCGCTCACGGAAGATCCTTTCGGTTATGGCACTTAGTGCTCTGGTATTGACTGCCCTTTCCGGTATCGCCCTGGCCCAGGAGAAGATCGGCGTTATCGATCCCCAGAAGGTCCTTTTCCAGCATCCCAAGTTCGAGCAGGCCCAGAAGCAGATCAAGACCGTAGTCGAGAAGAAGCAGGCCGAAGCCAAGGATGCCATCGACAAGACAAGCGACAACAATGAGAAGCAGAGGATCTTCGAGGCCAAGCGCCAGGAAGCTGCCAGGGAAGAGCAGAAGATCATGGAGCCCATATTCAAGGATATAGATCTCGCCATCAGGACCGTTGCCAAAGCGAAAGGTGTGACCATAGTCCTTGACAAGACCCAGGTGTTCTTCGGAGGTGCCGACGTCACCGAGGACGTCATCCAGGAACTCAAGAAGAAGAACGCCTAGCTGCACAACCTCAGAACAGGAAAAGGTCCGGGCCGTCACGGCCCGGACCTTTTTTCATCCCTCAGGATCTGTCATTTTCTGGAAGTGCCCAGGTAGGCGGCCTCCACATCGGGATTCTTCAGAAGTTCCGAGGCGGGACCCTCCATGAGGATCCTCCCCGTCTGCATCACGTACCCCCTGTGGGAGAGCAGCAGCGCCTGCCGTGCGTTCTGCTCGACCAGCAGGATCGTCACTCCCTCCTCGTTTATCCTCTTCAGTTCCTTGAAGATGTCCCTGATGATAATCGGCGCCAATCCCAGGGAGGGTTCGTCCAGAAGCAGTAGCCGGGGTTTCGACATGAGCGCCCTTCCGATGGAGAGCATCTGCTGCTCCCCGCCGGAGAGGGTGCCGGCATGCTGGTCCCTTCTCTCCCTGAGCCTCGGGAAGAGGGTGAAGACCCACTCCAGGTCCCCCTGGATCTTGCTCCTGTCCTTGTTGGGGAAAGCCCCCATCATAAGGTTCTCGATAACGGTAAGAGGGGCGAAGACCTTCCTCCCCTCGGGGGAGAGGGAAACCCCCTGGGAGACCACCTGGTAGCTCCTGTTGGCCAGGGGCTTGCCTTCGAGAAGCAATGTTCCCTTCTCTCTCCTGACGTTGCCCATGACGGCGTTCATCAGCGTGGACTTTCCGGCCCCATTGGCCCCGATAACGCATACTACCTCGCCCTCGAAGACATCAAGGTTGACCCCCCTGATAGCCCTGATCGCCCCGTAGCTGACGTGAAGGTCCGTGATGCTCAGGAGAGGTTCTTTCTTGCCGGTCATCACTCCTCGACCTCCTCTCCGAGATAGGCCTTCAGTATCTCCGGGTTGTTCTGGATGTGGTCCGGGTCGCCTTCCGCGATCTTCTCGCCGAAGTTCATGCAGACGATGTGGGGGCAGATCTCCATGATGACTTCCATGTGGTGTTCGATCACCAGCGTGGTCAGGTTGAAATCCCGGTGGATATTCAATATCAGGCCGTTCAGTACGTGGACCTCTTCGGGGTTCATTCCGGCGGCGGGCTCGTCAAGAAGAAGAAGTTCGGGCTGAAGCGCCAGCGCCCTTGCTATCTCCAGCCGCCTCTGGTGGCCGTAAGGAAGCGTCCCGGCGGCCTGTTCCGCAACGGGGAGAAGTCCGACCCTTTCCAGCAGGTCGAGGCTCATCTTCCTTATGCTATTCTCGTTGTTCCTCCATCTTCCCAGGTGGGTCAGGGCTTCGAAGAAGTTGTACCTGAAGTGCTGCTGGCAGGCGGTCATGACATTCTCAAGCGCCGTTGAGCGAGGGAAGAGACGCAAGTTCTGGAAGGTCCTCGCTATCCCCTTGGCTACAACTTCGTAGGTCTTGCGGGACGCGATGTCCTCACCCTTGAAAAGGATCTGCCCTGAATCCGGTGAATATACGCCTGTTATAAGGTTGAATACGGTGGTCTTGCCGGCTCCGTTCGGGCCGATAAGTCCGGCAAGCTCGCCCTGCTCGAGCGAGAAAGTAATATCCTTGACGGCGTGCACGCCGCCGAAGTGCTTGTTCAGGTTCTCCAGGCGGAGGATGGGATCAGCCATTGGCTCCATCTCCCTCATTCACGGTCTTTCTGGAGAACAGGGACCTGAAAAGCTTCGGGCCTACCTCGTGCTGACCCATGATCCCCTCGGGCCTGGCGACCATTATTATGACCATGATGGCACCGTAGATGAGCATGCGGTACTGGGAGATGGGCCTGAAGACCTCAGTCACTATCCCTATCACGGTGGTCCCGATTATGGAACCGCTCAGGGAGCCCAGCCCCCCGAATACGACCACCGCGGTCAGCTCCGTGGATTTCTGCATGTCGAACATGATCGGCTGGAGATAGGTCAGGAAGCCCGCCATCAGTCCGCCGGCAATTCCGCAGTAAAACCCTGAAATGGCAAGGCTGAGGACCCTGTAGTGAGCCGTCTTGAAACCCAGCAGGGAGGCCGCGACGAAGTCGTCACGGCAGGCCTTGAAAGCCCTCCCGTAGTTGCCGTTTATCAGAAACCTCATCAAGACAAGCATCCCCAGAAAGAACGCCGCGGCTACGGGGAGGGTGGTGTAGTTCGCTATACCCGGGAAACCCCTTGCGCCCCTGGTAAAGGACTGCCAGTTCTCCAGGATGAGCCGTATCGTCTCCCCGAGGCCGATAGAGGCAATGGCGAAGTAGTCCCCCATCAGTTTCAGGGTGGGGACCCCGATCAGGTAGGCTATGACCATTGCCAGGGTCCCGGCGGCCAATACCGCTACCAGCCAGGGAACATGATGCCGGACGGTGAGAATAGCCGCAGTATAGGCGCCTATCGCCATGTATCCGGCGTGACCCAGGGTAAAGATGCCGGTGAAACCTGTGAGAAGGCTTACACCCATGGCGGCTATGGAGTTGATGCAGATAAGAATTATTATCCCTTCAAGATATCCTGACATGGGAAGCCTCCTAGACCTTTTCGGCAACGTGCTTGCCGAAAAGCCCGGTAGGTCTCCAGAGCAGCGTTAGCACAAGCATGCCGAAGACGACGATGTCCCTCATCTGGCTCGATATGAACCCGGCAGTGAGCATCTCTGCCAGACCCAGGATCAGACTGCCGACCACTGCGCCAGGCAGGCTCCCCAGCCCACCGATGACTGCAGCAACGAAAGCCTTTATCGTGATAAGCCCCAGCTGGGGGTAGAGGGTGTAGCGCACGGAGAGGAATATCCCGCCAACCGCGGCAAGCAGACCGGCAACGAAAAAGACGATGGAGATGAGCTTGTTTACGTTGACCCCCATAAGGCCCGCCGTCCTGAGGTCGTAGGATGCTGCTCTTATGGCCAGGCCCCACTTGGTCCTGGATAAAAAGATCTGGAGGCCCGAGAGAAAGAGTATGGCCATTACCAGGGAAAGGATGTCGAAAGCGCTGGTCGTGGCGAGGCCGAAGACGTTCACAGGGTTCATGGGGATGACGGGCGGAAGGGCCCGGAAACGCCCCCCGACGGTAACGACGAAGATGTTCTCGATCACTATGCTCATCCCCATGGAGGCGATGAGAAGGTAGAGGGTGACGTTGGTCCTTTCCCGGATGGGCTTGTAGGCCACCTTCTCGACCAGGACTGCAGAAGCTCCCGCCCCCAGAAGGGCGAGAAGGCTTGCCACCCAGATATTGTGCCCCACCGCCGCAAGGGTGTAGTAGCATATATAGCCGCCTATTACCAGGAAACCTCCGTGGGCGAAGTTGGAGAAGAGGAGAATGGAGTAAACCAGGGAGTAGCCGACGGCAATAAGGGCATAGACCGATCCGAGGGAAAGCCCGTTGATCACCTGCTGCAGAAGAGTATCCAAAACGGGTTCACCGTCCTTGTCCACTGCAAATCCGGGGCGGACGCGGAACCCGCGTCCGCCCCGGTTCGGGTTACTTTCAAAAAAGAGGTGATGTCTATTCCGGCTGGATCCTTGTGAAGAACTGCGCCCTTCCGTCCTTGGCCACGAGCACGACGCCCGTCTTGTTCATCGGGTTGTGGGTCGCGGGGTCGATGGACATCACAGCGTGGTGGAGCTGAACGTTAACGGTGTTCTCGAGAGCGTCCTTGATGGCCGTGCTGTCGACCTTGCCGGCCCTTTCGATGGCGTCGGCAAGCCAGTAGATGGAGTCATAGGCCAGTATCCCGTTGACGAACTCCTTGCACTCGTCGTTGTAGGTCTTCTTGTAGTTGGCGAAGAAGTCTGCCATTGCCGGGTCCTCGGGGGCCACGTGGTTGATCCAGTAGCTGTTCTCCATGGCATCCCCGGCGATCTCCCACATGAACTCGCCGTAGCCGTCTCCGCCCACGAAGATGATGTCATTCATCCCGAGCTCGCGGGCCTGCTTCATTATCAGGGCCATCTCCTTGCCCATGTTGGGAAGTACGAGGACCTCGGCCTTGCTGTCACGGATCGTGGTCAGCTGTGCCCTGAAGTCGACATCGGTGCCGGCCCGGAAGCCCTGGTCGGCAACGACCTTTCCGCCGTAATCCTCGTAATACTTCATGAAGAACTCGCGAAGCCCCTGGGCGTAGTCGCTGCCTACGTCATAGAGGACGGCGGCGGTATTCTTCTTGAGCTCCTTGGCGGTGAAGGCCGCGATGAGCTGTCCCTGGTAGGGGTCGGTGAAGCATGTGCGGAACATGTAGGGGTTCAGCTCACCCTGGTCGCTGACGGTTACAAGAAGGTTGGTGGACACGGTCCCGATCTGGGGGATCATGTACCTGTTGGCAAGGGGCGCGGTGGCTATGTTGATGCCGCTCCCGTTGGCTCCGACCACAGCTACGACCTTGTCGTTCTCGGCCATTCTTCTGAAAGCGTTAACTGCATCTTCAGGACGGGTCCTGAAGTCATAGGGGAAGAGCTGGATCTGCTTGCCAAGGACCCCACCCTTGGCATTGATCTCGGCGACCGCCAGTTTTGCCGCATTGAGCTCTGTCTGGCCGTAGGCCGCCCAGTCACCCGTGAGGGCTGCCAGGTATCCGACCTTGATCACGTCGTCGGCCATGGCGCCTGCTGCGAAACCGGTTACCGCAAAAACAGCAAGCAAAGCAAGCACAAAGATCTTCCTCAATACGTACACCTCCTGAGAAGGTTATGGAAATATTTACATGGTACCATAATTATAATGCATGACTGCGGGTGTCAAGTTTATTTTTCCCCGTTTAACCTGTAATATCGCCTTGTTCCCCGAGCAAGGCTTCCGGGGACAGGGGGATATGATGAGAAAACTGCTGGTGACCGATATCGACGGAACCCTGGCCCACCGCGACAATATTCCCGAAGAAGTTGTCCAGACCTGCCTGGGCCTCAGGCAGGAAGGATGGGAGATCGTCGTGGCCACGGGCCGCATCCTGGCCAGCGCCCGGGGGCATATGAAGAGCGTGGGCGCCCTCCCCCAGGCCATTGTCTACGACGGCGCAAGGATCATGTCCAATGAGACCGGTAAGGAGATCTGGGGCGCCACCATAAATCCCGAGACGGTGGAGGGGATACTGCGGACCATATGGGACCTGGCCCCGGGGATACAGGTATTCGGCGACGAGAAGGTCTTCTGCAGACCCGACGATACTCTGGCAAGGAAGTATTTCAGCAGCCTCGGCGTCCCTGTGATCGACGACCTCGCCTGCCCCAGGGCGATACGGGGCGTCTTCCGTGTGATCATCCACGGCCAGGCCGGCAGCGTAGAAGAGATAGGGGAGGATGTCTCTGCCGCCATAGGCGACAGCGCCCGGGCCGTCTTTGCCGGAGATGGCTTCCTGGACATACTTGGTCCGGGCATCTCGAAGGGGGCTGCCCTGGACAGGCTTCTGGGGTCCCTGGAGGAGGAGGGCAGCCCCGTTCTGGTGGCGGCCGCCGGGGACCACCTCAACGACATGGAGCTGCTTGAGTACGCTCATATCTCGATAACCATGGAGGACGCCAGGGAACCGCTCCTGGCCATGGCCGACGTGATCCTCCCCCCGGCTTCCGAGAAGGGCTTTTCAAGGATATCCGGACCTCTCATGTCTCTGGCGGGTCCTTTCGAAGCACTATCATACGAGGGTCGCCTCCCCAGGGCGAGGGTTTGCAAGACCTCCCCGGGAGAGCGGCCCCAGGGAGGTATGTTCAATGGCGGAGAAGGGCATTAAATGGGAAGTGGTCGACATAGGGATACCCGAGGGCTGCAACGTGATCCTGGGCCAGAGTCACTTCATCAAGACCGTGGAGGACCTCTACGAGGTGCTGGCCACTTCGTCGCCCGCGCTTGAGTTCGGGCTGGCATTCTGCGAGGCTTCGGGGCCCTGCCTGGTCCGAAAGGACGGCAACGCCGACGACCTCGTTGAGGCCGCTGTGCGTAACGCAATGAAGCTGTCGGCGGGGCACGCCTTCGTTATCTTAATGAGGAACGGCTTCCCCGTCAGTGTCCTCAACTCGGTGAAGCAGGTCCAGGAGGTATGCCGTATCTTCGCTGCCACCGCTAACCCCCTGCAGGTCCTTGTCTTCCAGACGGGTCAGGGTAGGGGGATCGCCGGCGTCGTCGACGGCTTCCCCTCGAAAGGCATCGAATCCGGTGATGATATCGAGGAGAGAAAGAGGCTTCTGAGGGATATTATCGGCTACAAGAGGTAGCTTCAGATCCCGCCCCGACGGGAGAGGGGCCCCCGGCCCGACAGAATGCCCGCGCCCGCAACCATGGCTGATGCCAGGAGCCCCGCCGTAAGGGGTTCCTGGGGCAGACCTGTCAGGGGCCAGAGAAGGGTCGTCAGCAGGCCCGTCGAGCCCGTGGCCAGGGCCCAGCGGGGAGACAGGCTCCCCGGGGCCAGCACGGCGGCGACAAGGGGGAGGAATGTCCCCGAGGCCCTGAGCCCCATGCTCAGGTAGCTCCACTTGAGTATCATCGAGTTCTGCCCCGCCAGACCGGTCAAACCTGCAAGGACGACCAGGACAAGGACCGTTATCCTGGTCGTCCCGGTCAGGTTACTCTCGCAGTACTTGTAGAGCCGGAACGACGGCAGCAGATCGCAGACCAGATTGGTGGCCACCCCCAGCGTAAGGCCCGCAGCGGTCCCTATGAGAGTGACCAGGATCACCCCCCAGAGGATCCCCCCGGCAAGGGGGCTGAAGCTTGTGGCCAGAAAGTGCGAAAGGGCCGTCCCCGACTCCAGGATCACCCCCGATCTCCTCAGGCCCAGCCCGACGACTATGCCCATGAGCCCCATTGGAGGCATTAGGAAGGCCGAAAGAAGGGCGCCCTTTCTCGCGGTGGCCGGTTCCGAGGCGGAGAAGACGGCCTGGACGTAGATCTGGGTGCACATTACACCCGTTACCACCGAAAGTCCTGCCCCCAAGCCCTTGCCCAGACCCTGCCCGAAGAGGTTGAAGAAGGGGTTGAAGGGCAGGGGTACGGTCCCCTCAGGAAGAAGGAGAAAGGACCTTATCGCGGCCCCCGCGCAGAGTACGAGCGCCAGGTAGAGCACGACGATCTTCCAGACCCCCAGGGAGCTGAAGGTCTTGATACCTCCGGTGAATATGAAGGACAGGACAAGGACCCCCACCAGGAGCACCGAAATGGTGCCCCCCGCAGGGAAGACCCCCCTCAGGAGAGCCGAACCGGAGATGAACTGGACGACAATGGAGATGAAAGTGCCCGTTATCGACGCGACGACCGATACAGCCGATACGGCTTTCCCGAAAGATATGTTCAGAAAGCCCGGGATGGTCTCCACTCCTGAACGCCTCAGGGGGGCGGCGAACCATAGCCCCATGACGAGGCAGCCCAGCCCTCCCCCCAGGGTGAACCACCATGCTGAAAGTCCCCACTGGTAGGCCATCTGTACGGTACCCACCGTAGAGGCTCCTCCGACAAGAGAACCCAGGAGTATCCCCGAGACCTGAACGGGTCCACTCGCTCTTCCGGCAACGGTGTACTCCGAGTGTGACCGCGACCTCCGGCCGGACCAGACTCCGGCAACCATGAAGGCAAGCATTACAGAGAGGGCTGAAAGGGCGAAGATCGACATTTCCGGCTGACATCCTTCCGTACAAAGAAATTGGCCCAGCCCATGATACACGAAAGGCAACCCTGCGTGGACCGGTCCACCGCCCCTCGGAGGCAAGGGGAGAGGATGCAAAAAAAGGACCGATGCGCTATGATAAACAAAGAAAAGGCATGAAGGCCCGTTCGGGCCTGGATCGGGGTGGACATGGCAAAAAAGGTCCAGGTATTCAAGTGCAGCGAATGCGGCTACCAGAGCCCTACCTGGTCGGGGAGGTGCCCGTCCTGCCAGGAGTGGGGCTCCCTTGTGGAGATGATCTCTCCCTCGGGGCCGGTCAAGCCGGGGTTGAAGGCCAAGCCGTCTTTCATACCCGACATAGCCCTTCCCCGGAGGTTCGCCAGCGGGATCGGGGAGTTCGACAGGGTATTGGGGGGAGGCTTCGTACCCGGGACGGTGACCCTCCTCGGCGGTGAGCCGGGCGTCGGGAAATCGACGCTGCTTTTGCAGGCCTGCGCCGCCATGGCCGCTGGTGGCCAGAGAGTCCTGTACGTTTCGGGCGAGGAGTCCCTCTCCCAGGTGGCCATCCGGGCGAAGAGGATCGGCAATGGCAACGGGGGCGACCTGGGAATAATCAGCGCCACCTCCATCGACGAATCCCTCGACTCCGTCGAGGGAAGCTCCATAGCCGTCTTCGACAGCATCCAGTCCTTCACCGTCGAAGAGGAGGGAGGATTCCCGGGGACGCCCACCCAGGTAAGGGCCGTCGCGCAGAAGATCATTGAAAGGTCAAAGGCCACGGCAGTGCCGTCGGTCATCATAGGGCATATCACCAAGCAGGGTTCCATCGCGGGGCCCAAACTGCTGGAGCACATGGTGGACGTGGTCCTGATGTTCGCCGGGGACAGGTCGTCGCCCTACAGGCTTCTGAGGTCATACAAGAACCGTTTCGGGAGCACCGACGAGCTCGGGGTCTTCGAGATGAGCGACAAGGGGCTTGTACCGGTACAGGATCCCAGCAGGCTATTCTGGAGCACCGCCGGCGAGCCCGTCTCGGGGGTGGCCATGGGGGTCATCATGGAGGGCTCCAGGCCCTTTGTGGCTGAGATCCAGGCACTGGTTGCGCCCACCCCCTTCCCCTACCCCAAGAGGACCGCCAGGGGGATCGACGCGGGGAGGCTGCAGCTGATGCTGGCCGTGCTGGACAGGAGATGCGGCATATCAACGGGATCCCTTGACGTCTTCGTAAACGTTGCCGGGGGAATGTCCGTCAAGGACCCCCATGCGGACCTGGCCCTTTGCATGTCCGTGGCCTCGGCGGCGCTGGATGCGCCACTTCCTCACGACTGCTGCTTCATCGGCGAGGTGGGTCTGGCTGGGGAGGTCAGGCCGGCGGTCAGGACCCCCCTGAGGGCCAGGGAGGCGGCGAGGCTAGGTTTCAAAAGGATAATGATCAGCAGGTACGAGAGCGACGAGATGCCCCCCGGCGTCTCGCTGGTCCGGGTGGGCAACCTGAAAGAGGCATTGAGGGTGATGGGATGAAGAAAAGATCGCCTTTACTGTTGGCGGTGGCGCTGGCGGTCGCCGCCGTTCTCCTTGCCGTGGCTGTTCCCGCCCTCTGCGAGGAGCCTTCCGCCCCTCGCCAGGGGAAGGTATCGGTCGTGGCCGTTACTTCCGCCGAGGGGATAGTGGGGATCGCTTACGAGGAGCACATAAGGGAGTCCATGGATATGGCCGAGGAGGAGGGGGCGGCCATCATGGTCCTTGTGATGGACACCCCCGGGGGCCTGTCGTCATCGATGAGGGCTGTCATACAGCATATCCAGTCGGCCCCCTTCCCTGTGGTCACATGGATCTCTCCCTCGGGGGCGAGGGGGGCCTCTGCCGGGGCCTTCATCGTTCAGGCCTCGCACATTGCGGCCATGGCGCCGGGTACCAACATCGGCGCCGCCCATCCTGTGGTGGCCTCCGGCGGTGACATCCCCGACGAGGACATGAAGAAGAAGGTCCTTAGCGACTTCGCGGCCCAGATGAGGTCACTTGCCGAACAGCGGGGGCGCGACCCCGCTGCGGCCGAGAAGATGGTCACCGAGAGCGTCTCCTACACATCCACCGAGGCGCTGGAGGCCAGGGTCATTGACCTGATCGCAAGGGACATCGACGAGATAGTATCCTGGGCCAACGGCAAGACCTTCCTGGCAGGGGAGAAGGAGCAGACCCTCTCGCTGGAGGGTTACAGGGTTGTGGAGTACGAGATGAACCCGAGGCTCAAGGCCATCCAGTTCATCTCCAGGCCCGACGTGGCCTACCTGCTCCTGGTCGCCGGGGTGTTCGCCATAATCTTCGAGGTCCTTTCGCCGGGAGGGTTCGTCCTCGGTGTATCCGGCGGCGTACTGGTGCTCTTCGGCGCCTACGGGCTCAGGATGATCCCCTTCAACTGGGCAGGGCTGGTATTCCTCTTTGCCGGGGTGGCCGTCATGGTTCTGGACCTGATCGTCGGCGGGATCGGCATCCTGAGCTTCCTCGGCGCCGGGGCGATCGTTGTCGGGGGGCTGATCCTCTTCAGGGCTCCGGGAGGTGAGCTTTTGAACATGTCCTACAGTCTGATGATAGGGGCCGTGGCGGTCCTGGCGGGGTTCTTCCTGATCGCCGCCTGGGCCGTGTGGAGATCGCTCAAGGGCCGGCCCGTCTCAGGGAGGGACGGTCTCGTGGGTTGCAGGGTCCTGGCCGTAACGGACCTCTCCCCCCAGGGTAGCGTCTCCTGCCACGGCGAGATATGGAGGGCCAGGGTAGTCGATGACGGTTTCCTTGAGTCGGGTTCGGTAGGTATCGTCGAGATGGTGGATGGGCTTACCCTTGTGGTCAGGCCGGAGGGGTAACAATAAAGGGAGAGCGAGAAGGAAAGGGAAGCATTGAACCAGTCCCAAAAGAGGAGGTCGATGACAGATGATAAGGGGTTTGCTGGACCTGTTGCTCAGCATGGGGAGCTACGTCGGTGCACTGATCATAATAGTGGTCCTCCTTGCGTCCGCGCTGAGGATAATCCCCGAGTACCAGCGGGGGGTGGTCTTCAGGCTCGGAAGGTACGTTGGCACCAAGGGGCCCGGGCTCGTGATAGTGATACCCGTGATCGATCGCATCTACAAGGTTGATCTCAGGGTGGTCACCCTGGATGTGCCCTACCAGGAGGTCATCACAAAAGATAACGTGCCCGTAAAGGTGAACGCCGTCGTCTACTTCCGGGTGATAGACCCGGCCAAATCGGTGATCGAGGTGGAGAACTACATCATGGCCACGAGCCAGCTCTCCCAGACGACGCTCCGTTCGGTGGTCGGGAGGGCCGAGCTCGATGACGTCCTCTCCGCCAGGGACAAGATCAACCTCGAACTGCAGCAGATCATCGATGAGAGAACCGACCCCTGGGGGATCAAGGTCAGCGCCGTGGAGGTCAAGGAGCTGGAACTGCCAGAGGGGATGAAGAGGGCCATGGCACGACAGGCCGAGGCCGAGAGGGAGCGCCGGGCCAAGATCATCGCGGCAGAGGGCGAACTCCAGGCAGCGGAGAAGCTCACCCAGGCGGCCGTAATGATGGAGGGTTCGCCCATAACGATCCAGCTTAGATACCTTCAGACCCTCAGGGAGGTGGCCTCGGAGAACAACTCCACCACCCTCTTCCCGATCCCGATCGATATGATGAAGGCCTTCCTGGAGAGCAAGAAGGAAGGAAAGTAGGGGTTCCTTCCGCAGATCGTGTCACACGGGCGCGGAAAGGATCTCCTTTCCGCGCCTTTTTGCGACTTCTGGCCGGGACGGATATAATATGTTCCAATCGCAAAAAACGCGGCATGGGCAAGCACCGCATCGAGGGGGACTGGGAATGGGGTACGATTTTTCGACCATCGAGAAGAAGTGGCAGAAGCGCTGGGAGAGCGAAGGAACCTTCAACGTTGAAAGAGACCCTGACAGGGAGAAGTTCTACTGCCTGGAGATGTTCCCATACCCCAGTGGGGCCCTTCACATGGGACACCTCAGGAACTACTCCATAGGAGACATGCTGGCCCGGTTCCTGATGATGGAGGGCAAGCAGGTCCTTCACCCCATGGGCTACGACGCCTTCGGGCTTCCGGCAGAGAACGCCGCCATCAAGTACGAGACCCACCCCCACAAGTGGACCTGGGACAACATCGAGCACATGACGGACCAGCTCAAGAGGATGGGCTGCAGCTACGACTGGCGCAGAAGGGTCGAGACATGCAATCCCAACTACTACCACTGGACCCAGTGGCTCTTCCTTCAGTTCCACAGGAAGGGGCTGGCCTACAGGAAGACGGCCCCCGTCAACTGGTGCGAGAGCTGCGGTACAGTCCTTGCCAACGAGCAGGTCATCAACGACGGTCACTGCTGGAGGTGCGCCACGCCGGTGGTGAAGAAGAACCTCGAGCAGTGGTTCCTCCGCATCACAGACTATGCCCAGGAGCTGCTCGACTCCCTTGAGGACCTTCCGGGCTGGCCCGAGAGGGTCAAGCTGATGCAGCGCAACTGGATAGGCCGTTCCGAGGGCGTAAGGCTCAGGTTCGCCCTCTACGGGAACAGCGTGGAGATAGAGACCTTCACTACCCGGATCGACACCATATTCGGCGTCACCTTCCTGGCCCTGTCGCCGGAACACCCTGCCGTGTCCTTTATCGCCGACAGGTCTCCAAAAAAGGACGAGATAGAGGAGTTCGTCACGTCCAGCATGGCCCAGACTGAACGGGAACAGGCAGCTGCCGGGGGCGAGAAGAGGGGCATCGATACGGGTCTCTTCGCCGTGAACCCCGTAAACGGCGAGAGGGTCCCCGTCTGGATAGCCAACTACATTCTCATGGAGTACGGCACCGGGGCCATAATGGGTGTCCCCGCCCACGACCAGAGAGACTTCGACTTTGCCAGGAAGTACTCTATCCCGGTCATCCCCGTCATCAACCCGCCTACGGGTGAGGTCCTTGACGGCAAGACCATGGACGTAGCCTTTGAGGAGGACGGGATCCAGTGCAATTCGGGCAAGTTCGACGGGATGCCGTCTTCGGAAGCTCTCCCGGCCATGACCCAATGGTTCGTATCCAGCGGATGGGGTGAGAGAGAGATCAACTTCCGTCTCAGGGACTGGCTCATCTCGAGACAGCGATACTGGGGCGCGCCGATCCCCATTATCTATTGCGACAAATGTGGTGCCGTGCCCGTCCCCGAGAGCGACCTGCCCGTGGAGCTACCGCTGGACATCAAGATGAGGACCGGTGTGAACCCCCTGGCGACGGCGGAGGAGTGGAAGAGGGTCCCGTGCCCGAAGTGCGGCGGGCCGGGGATCCGTGAGACCGACACCATGGACACCTTCATATGCTCCTCATGGTACTTCCTAAGGTTCGCCTCGCCCTGGACGGGCAAGGCCCCCTTCGAAACGGATGACACCGACTACTGGATGGCCGTCGACCAGTACATAGGCGGTATCGAGCACGCCTGCCTGCACCTGATCTACGCCAGGTTCTTCACCAAGTTCCTGGCCGACTGCGGCATGCTGAAGGTGAGGGAGCCCTTCACCAACCTTCTGACCCAGGGGATGGTCATCAAGGACGGCGCCAAGATGTCCAAGTCCAGGGGGAACGTGGTCGACCCCGACGAGATAATCACCAAATGGGGTGCCGATACTGCCCGCCTCTTCATACTTTTCGCCTCGCCCCCAGAAAAGGACCTGGACTGGTCCGACCAGGGAGTGGAGGGGGCCCACCGCTTCCTCCAGAGGGTGTACAGGCTCGTCGAGACCAACCAGGAGGGACTCCGGGGTGCCTCGAAGGAAGTCCTTCCCATGGCATCCATCAGTGACAAAAAGGCCAGGGACCTCAAGAGGAGGATCCACTACACCATACAGCGCGTAACAAGGGACATAGAGGAGGAAAAGCAGTTCAACACCGCAGTGGCCAGGCTCATGGAGCTCTCCAACGACCTGGGCTCCTTCTCGCCCGCCTCGGGGGATGAATGGGCACTCTTCAGGGAGGGCGTTGAGGTGCTGCTTACGCTGCTGACCCCCATCGCTCCGCATATATGCGAGGAGATGTGGGAGATGACGGAGGGAGAAGGCCTCATATCAGAGCGCAGGTGGCCCCAGGTCGATGAGTCGGCCCTGGTCCTGGACAACATCACCGTGGTCTTCCAGGTCAACGGCAAGGTGAGGGAGCAGGTGGACCTTCCCGCGGGGCTGGATCCCAGGGAGATGGAGGAGGCTGTCCTTTCCCATGAGGCCGTCGCAAGGCGCCTGCAGGGTAAGGAGATAATCAGGGTTATCACCGTTCCCGACAAACTGGTCAACGTGGTGGTGAAGGGATAGGTTTGACTCACTTCATAGCTGTCACAGGCTCGGGTCCATCCCAGAGGGCTCTCCTTGCGGAGTGCATGAAGGAGCTCAGGGGCAAGGGTTTTGAGACCTTCGAGCGCTTCTCCGGAGAGAGCTGGCAGGACCTTTTCGGTGTGCTCAATACGGGGGGGCTCTTCGAGGAGAAGCGGGCTTTTGTCGTCGAGGGGGCCGACCAGCTTGGCCCCTTTCCGGAGGGCGCGCTCGACGGGCTTCTCAGGTCGGGCCAGTCAACGGTCTGTCTCCTCGTCTTCGAGAAGGACATCGCCCGGGGGCTCAAATCCCTCCCCGAAGGATCTTTCAGCCTCCGGAAGCCGGCCAAAGTGCCTTTCTGGTCCAGGGACAGGCTGCAGTGGCTGGAGAGGGAGGCCAGGGAACGCAGGATCAAGACCTCCAGGGAGGCACTTCAGCTCCTCGTCGAATGGGTGGAGGACCCCGCCGAACTGACCTCGGAGCTCGAAAAGCTCGGTCGCGCCTCGGGTGGCGAACAGGTGGGACCGGAACTGGTGGAGTCCCTCGTGGTGGACGAGGGGGGCAAGCAGATGCTGGCCCTGCTCGACGGTCTCTGCCGGGGCGACACTGCTTCGGTCCTCAGGGTCCTCTCCTACCTCAGAAGAAGGGAAGAACCCCTCAAGATCATCAGCGCGCTCCACAAGAGGATGCGCATAGCCATGTATCTCTACGGGGCTTCCCAACCCCTTGCCCAGGCCGTGGAGTCGGCGCTGGAGATCAAGCCCTACCAGGGGCGGCTGGCCAGAAAGGCCGTATCGATCTACCCTAAGACCGCCATCCGTGACTTCGTATTGGCCATGGCAAGAGAGAGCGCCGCGGGAAAGAGCGGGCTCGGGCGAGGGTGGGACGGCCTCGAGCTGGAGATCCTCAGGCTTCTGTCGACCCTTCAGAACAAATAAAAGACCACGGGGACATCTCTTTCCCGTGGCCTGAAGTTCTTTCTTTCGATGCTAAGGGGTCTCGGGGCTGCTCTCAGGCCTGCTCCTGGATCTTGCGGACGGCCTTGTTGAGCCTCGACTTCCTCCGTGCAGCTGTATTCCGGTGGATAACACCCTTCACCACCGCTTTGTCGAGCGCCGACTGGGCCTCGTCAAGCCTCTTGACGGCCAGCTCCAGGTCATTGCTGTTGACGGCTTCCAGGACCTTCTTCGTGCTGGTCTTGCACCTGGTGGTCCAGTAGCGGTTGTAGATCCTGTTCCTTTCGGACGTCCGCACCCTTTTTTCGGCGGATCTCTTGTTTGGCATTGTGTCACCCCCTTTACAGGCAGGCCACATTTTAACATGGCGGTTGCCATATCCGCAACAAGCGGAGATTATTATACCCGTGTCAAACCAGAAGATTCTATCATGAAACGCAAGGGAGGGTAAGAGATTGGAGATCGGTGTCGGTCTTGTCACTGCCTTGGCTGTCGCGCCGGGGCTTGCCCTCCTCTGGTGGTTCTACAACAAGGACGTGCTGGAGCCGGAACCGCTATCGCTGGTATTCTCGGCCTTCTTCCGGGGGATGCTCTTCGTCTTCCCAGCGGGATTTGTGGAGAAGATCACCGGCGGCTTCCTCGCCTTCTCCCCCCTGATCACTGCCTTCGTCGGAGTGTCTCTTGTCGAGGAATACTTCAAGTGGATCGCCCTCCGGCGCTACATCCTTTCCCCCGAGTGCGACGAATGCTACGACGGCATAGTCTACGGCACCAGCGTTGCCCTGGGGTTCGCCACCATGGAGAACATCTTCTACGTGGTGGGCGCCATCAACCCCTGGGCAGTGGCGGGGTGGAGGGCCCTTCTCTCGGTGCCGCTCCACGGTCTCTGCGGGCTTATGATGGGCTACGAGGCGGCCAGGCAGAAAATGACCACCGGGACCCCCTTCAACGTTGGCAGGATACTCCTCGCTCCCGTCCTCGCTCACGGTGCCTTCAACTACCTTCTACTGACGGGGACATTCGGGGGGTTCATGGGTGCCGTCGGGCTGGTCTTCGCCATGTGGGTCGGCGGTTTCACAATGATGAAAAGATCCAGGACCTGCGCGTGATGGAGGCGCCCTGCCCTTGAACATACCTTCCATGAAGGACATCTTTTCTGAAAAGGGTCTGCTTTCACGTAGTCTCCCGGGTTTCGAGTACAGGCCCCAGCAGGAGATCCTCGCCGAAAGGGTCATGTCCTGCCTAGTCAACGGCGACGGAGGTGTCCTCCTGGCCGAGGCGCCGACGGGGACCGGCAAGACCCACGCCCTGCTGGTGCCCTCCATATTCTGGTCCCTGGAGAACGACAAACAGGTCCTCTTCCTTACCTCGGGGATCCCCCTGCAGGAACAGATCGTCAACCGGGACCTCCCCGACCTTTGCTATTGCCTCGGAGTGGAGGAGCTCCCCTTCGGCCTGATCAAGGGTAAACAGAACTATCTCTGCAGGCTAAGGGGAAAGGAGATCGGCGAGCGGGAACTGCTCTCCCTCATGGAGCCTGACCTGGTGAACGACCTGGTGGCCTGGATGGAGAAGACAGAGACGGGCGACTTCTCCGAACTGGCACTCCCACCCAACCATCCCGTCATAACCTCCGTGTCGGCCGCCTCGGAGATATGCAGGGGGAACGGATGTCCCTTCAGGGAGAGCTGTTTCCTCCGCAGGGTGGTACAGCAGGCCCAGGACTGGAAGATCATCGTGGCAAACTACCACCTCTTCTTCTCCTACTCGGCCTCCTCGGGAAGGGGCTTTCCCGTCCCCTTCGACGCCATACTCTGCGACGAGGCCCACCGGCTGACCGAGGCCGCAAGGTCGGCGGCCACCATGGGGGCCACCGCCGAGGACTGGGCCCGGATAATGGACTTCGGAAGGGCCCGCGTCTTCCCGAGGATGGACTGGATCTCCGACCACGACAGGGAGAAGCTGGTCTCCCTCGCCGAAGGTGTGAAAAGGGAGTCGGAGAGGCTCTTTCAGCTCTGGAGAAAAGAGATACGCCACGGCGAGATATTCACCGACGAGGCGGGGCCCCCCGGGAGCTCCGGGGAACTGCTCGACCAGGCCGAGGCGCTTCTGCAGGCCGCCGGAACGCCCCCCGAAAGGGACGGTATCGACGACAGGGAGGCCGGGGCCCTCTTTTCGCAGTGGAGGGACGGCGTCGACGAGATATCCCGATACACCGGCTGGTGCTCCAGGGTGGACCACTACCCCCAGTGGGCCTACTGGTGGGACGGAAAGGGTGTCAACAGCTCTCCCACCTTCTGCGGCGACCTCATCAGGGAGTGGTTCTTCCCCAGGCCTTTGGACGCGCTGGTGGCGGTGTCGGCCACCATGGCCATCGGGGACGACTTCTCCTTCTGGGAGCAGGAGACGGGCCTGGATCCCACGGAGAGACTCGTCCTCGACTCACCCTTCGACCTCAAGGAGCAGATGTCCATATGGGTGGTGGACCTCGGCGTCCCCGTAACCGACGAAAGCTACGACGGCCTCGTGGCAAGGATCGCCGAGCAGCTCTGCGACGACAACAGCGGCAGCACACTGGTGCTGCTGAGCTCCATAAGGCTCCTTCGGACCGTATCGGAGAGACTCAGGTCGAAGGAGCGACCCTACAGGGTCCTCGTGCAGGGGGAGCTCCCCCGCAACGAGCTGCTCAGGCTCTTCAGGCACGACCTCTCGTCTGTCCTGGTGGGTAGCGTCTCCTTCAGGGAGGGGATCGACGTCCCCGGCGAGGGCCTCACCCAGGTCATCATAGACAGGATACCCTTCCCCCACCCGTCGGACCCCGTCCTGGTCACCCGGAGGGCCCTTGAGGGGGAGAGGATGTTCTTCGGCAACATCCTCCCCAGGGCAAAGCTGCTCCTCAAGCAGGCCGCGGGAAGGCTCATCCGGAGCAAGAGCGACCGTGGCAGGGTGGTCATCCTCGACGGCAGGGTGCTGTCGAGGGGCGGGTGGAAGATCACCGAGGCCCTGCCGAAAGTGGGATACCGGAGAGTGGAGGTGGAGATGGAGCAAGGAGACAGGCCGCAGGAGTCAGGCGGCAGGAAGGGCAAAACGAAAAAGGCGTGAACGGTCAACGGTGAACGGGAAAGACAAAACCAGACCAAAGACAGGGCGATTATCCATAGATTAACGCAGACGTGGCACCTCGTTGGCAAACCTCGGTAGGCTTCGCTCTGCCCTGGCTGGCGCACCGCAAGCGTAGGGTATAGTCGCAGATGAAAACAAGTGCAGTTATTCCGAGGGGCAAAGGATCGCGAGGATCTGAGAATACGAAACCTTTTCAAAGAATGTATTTTGCTTGAATATTGTTACATTTTCCCTGAAAATGAAAACAATAAAACGTATGCGGTGTTTTATTAATTAATAATATGGTAGTAAAGTGTCTTAGAGAACGATGCTTCACACAAAAAACATTAATGAAAGTTGGAAATGGAGGAATAGGAATCAATAGAAAAAAGTAAAATTGGAGGAAAGGTTTAGTTATTACAAAG
>Ga0209722_1000320_pt1 | contig 55519 bp, 46 predicted proteins | sample BioC12SIPDNA_2_FD_185745 | JGI IMG/M metagenome (GOLD analysis project Ga0209722, IMG submission 185745) | Anaerobic biogas reactor microbial communites from Washington, USA - Biogas_R1_A C12 SIP DNA (SPAdes) (version 2) | ecosystem: Engineered > Bioreactor > Anaerobic > Unclassified | place... | reverse complement strand
TTCTTGAACTCTTCATCGTATTGTCTGCGATCTTTATTCATCTCGTTCCTCTTTGACTTGAGTCCCTTGTCATATTGTCCGAAATTCTATCAGAGACCCAAACGGTTTTTTGGGTGAAATAGCAATGGTAGGGACGACCAATAAAAGTCTTCTAAGGAATGTGCTGCAAAGGTAGAATTTTCGATATACAATCCTTTCATTTTTGCATGCTAAATCCACTCCATTCATGCCTTATATGAATAGGGTAAAAAGGTGGGAATCTTTCCCCAATAATCGTCAAACCAAGTTCAATGACCTCATTTTGTAGAGATAGCGTCAATCCCCCCACAGCAAATAAACTTTTTTCCGGTACAATAATTACAAACATTTAATTTACTTCTTGCTGACAACCGGAGGACCTTATGGAACCTTTAACAATTTTATTGATATTACTCGGAATAATCCTGGCAGTTGTGATTGTCATCATTTTGGTCAGAACGTTTCAATATCCGACAGCAACCTCTGAACCAGAGCCCATTGCTTTAACAGAGATCGACGGGGAGGAAGTTGCCAAACATATTGGTTTGGCGATCCAGATGAAAACAATTAATCACGTCGACCCCGAAAAAGTGGACCCAGTTCCTTTCCAAGGGCTGCACAACCTGGTCAGCATGCTTTATCCCGAGGTGGAAGAATATCTGGAGCGCGAAATCGTTGGAAATTACTCTCTGCTTTACACCTGGAAAGGCAGCGACCCCAACCTCGATCCGATCGCTTTGACAGCCCACATGGATGTGGTTCCCGCCAATGAAGATCCGGATTCCGGCTGGACTTATCCGCCTTTCAGCGGAACAGTTGCTGATGGTCATGTTTGGGGACGCGGCGCGATCGATTGTAAAGGGACCATGATCGGAATTCTTGAAGCAGTCAACTTTCTGCTGAAGGTCGGCTTTGAACCGAGACGAACAATTTATCTCGCCTTTGGTGAAGATGAAGAAGTTTCTGGTGCGCGTGGGGCTGCCCAAATCGTAAACACTCTGAAAGAGCGAGGTGTACACCTTTCCTTCCTGATGGACGAAGGGGGGGTGATCTCGCAAGGCTCTGTTCCAGGCATAGATGCACCTGTTGGTTTGGTGGGAGTTGCTGAAAAAGGATACCTTTCCCTGGTTTTACGCGCCGAGACCGCTGGCGGGCACGCTTCGGCTCCCAGGCGGGTGACCTCAATTGGCGCGTTAGCCCTGGCAATCGCCACCCTTGAGAATAACCCCTTTCCACAAGACCTTGAATTTGTCGAGTTCATGATGAGTTTTCTTGCCGACGAACTTCCCTTCACACAAAAGATGGCGCTTGCAAATCGCTGGTTGTTTGGCAGATCGGTGGCGAAACGATTTGCAGCCTCACCAGCGGCAAACGCAAACACGCGTACGACCATGGCACCAACCATTATCAATGGAGGACATACAGAGAACGTTCTTCCAGCCACAGCAGAGGCAATGATTAATTTGCGTCTGATGCCTGGTGATACGCTTGTAGATGTTTATAAGCAGATCAATGAAATGGTCGGAGATGATGTTGTCAAAGTATTGCCTGCTCACGGGGAAAGTCTTTACGAAAATCATTCCTGGGATCCAACCGCAATTTCAGATGTGGACTCGGTTCAGTTCCTAATCTTGTTGGATCTGATCAAAGCAACAGTACCTGGTGCGTACGCTGTCCCCTACCTGATGAGTGGAGCGACCGACGCCCGACACTATATGCAGATCTGTGACCGTGCATTCCGTTTTACACCATTCGTCCTGAGCAAGGAAGAGAGTGAGACAGTTCATGGGATCAACGAACGTCTTTCTTTTGAAAACGCTGCCAGAATGGTTGGTTTCTTCATCGAATTGATTGAACGAATGTCAAACATCCCGACTGATTTTTATGGTGATGAGGAAGAAGAAAAAGTTGAACGCCGCCCAACCCGAGAAATAGATGAGCCCTTACCTACCCGACCAATGCGAAGGACTGATCCTGAGGTTGAGGAACCCGAGCCGGTGGTGGAGGAAGAAGAGCTGCAAATCTTGAGCGAAATGGAACCTCTCCCGGATGATGACGAACCACTGGAGATCAAACCACTTAAGAAGAAGTAGCAGTTTTGTTGAGAGGGATTGTAAATCAGGGTATTTCATTTTGATTGCTAGCGAAGAATCTTGATCTTATAACTCACCTGGCAAGATCCTTCACTTCGTTCAGGATGACAAACGACTTATCATTCTGAACCCCAGCGAAGAATCTTAATGATTTATAACAAAGTCATTGTATAAAATATCGTCTGTTAAACTGAAAATGACGCTAATGAAAACTTATTATGTCTACATGATGACAAATTGGAACAACAAGATTCTTTATACTGGAATTACAAACGATTTGGTTCGTCGAATTAATGAGCATCAAGAAAAGATATCTATTAGTTTTACTAGCCGTTACAACATAACTAAGTTAGTTTATTTTGAGTCCGCAAGCGATGTGAATGCAGCTATCGCAAGAGAAAAAGAAATCAAAGGTTGGTTTCGCAGAAAAAAGAATGACCTTATCGCAACAATGAATCCCGATTGGGTTGACTTGGGTGAGGAATTTGGAATCGTTGACTCATAGAGAAGAAAGATCCTTCACTCCGTTCAGGATGACAAACTCGTGTCATTTTGAGCCGCTTTTGCGAAGAATCTTTATCTTGTTAATCACCCAGCAAGATCCTTTACTTCGTTCAGGATGACAAACTCGTGTCATTCTGAGCCTCCTTTGCGAAGAATCTTAATCTTGTTAATCACCCAGCAAGATCCTTTACTTCGTTCAGGATGACAAACTCGTGTCATTCTGAGCCGCTTTTGCGAAGAATCTTAATCTTGTTAATCACCCAGCAAGATCCTTCACTTCGTTCAGGATGACAAACTTGTGTCATTCTGAGCCGCTTTTGCGAAGAATCTTAATCTTGTGACTCACCTGGTAAGATCCTTCACTTCGTTCAGGATGACAAACTCGTGTCATTCTGAGCCTCTTTTGCGAAGAATCTTAATCTTGTTTATCACCCAGTAAGATCCTTCACTTCATTCAGGATAAGAAGAACAACCAGTATAATTCTTGCCAGAAAACACTATGCAAAGAAAAAACGTTTTTATACTAATCTTGATCGGGGTGATCATCCTGGCTGCTGCCACTTTTTTCATCATCAAACTGGCTGGCAACACGGCTGTTGTCTATGAAGACCCTCCGACGCCGGATGTGACTTATTCTGATTCCATGAATGAAATTGAAGAGCAGGTCAGCCAGTTGCGTGGTCTCGCTATTGAGGAATCCATCCCACGCCGTCTTATGTCGACTGACGAATTGCGCCAGGTAATTTTGAATGATTTCCTGGAAGATTACAACGCGGAAGACGAAGAGCGCGATATCGCGGTGATGAATTTATTCGGTTTATTGCCGGCTGATTTCAAATTGCACGACTTCTACCAGGATTTGTACGCTGAGCAGATCGCCGGGTATTACGACTCGGAAGAAAAGGAGATGTTTGTCATCAGTGACAGCGGGTTTGGTGGCATGGAGCGCTCCACCTATGCGCATGAGTTTGTGCACACCCTGCAGGACGAACATTTCGACTTTAATGGCACACTTGGCTACACCGACGATGCCTGCCAGGAAGATTCAGAAGGCTGCATGGCGCTCCAAGCGCTGATCGAAGGGGATGCTGTTTTGACCGAGCAACTCTGGTTCCAGGAATTTGGAACGCAAGAAGACATGCAGGACCTGCAAGACTTCGCGACAACGTATGAGAGCCCGGTTTACGATTCTGCTCCTGATGCCTTGAAAGAGTCACTGACATTCCCCTATCTTTATGGCTCACAGTTCGTACAAACTCTTTATGCGCAGGGTGGTTATGAAGCGATCGATGCTGCTTTTTCAACAACCAACCCAGTTTCGTCAGAACAAATCCTGCACCCTGCCATGTATCCCGGCGATGTACCAAGCAATCCAATTCTGCCAGACCTTCAAACACCATTAGGACAAGATTGGGTAGAGATCGAGAAAGATACGCTGGGCGAATGGTATGTCTACCTGGTTTTAGCTAAAGCCTATGACCCTCAATTTCGCTTGTTTGACAGCGTCGCACTGGATGCAGCCGAAGGCTGGGGAGGCGATGCTTTCTCAATTCTCAAAAATAACGAAACTGGAGAGCTTGCCGCGGTTACAGCTCTCAATTGGGATACAGCTGCTGATGCAGATGCCGGACTTAAGGCATTCAGCACCTACTCTGACCTTCGATTTGGTTCAGCCTTACCGGATGGGTACTGGCAAGGGGAAGATTATTTCTGTGCTTTTGCTCAGACCAGCCCGGAAAGCTTCGTTTGGGTATTGGCTGAGGATCTTTCCACCATGCAATTGCTCCTGGCTTCAGTCGGGGACTAAGAAGAAGTTGAAATGCCTGCCAAACCTTTAGATGTAACTCGAATCAGAGCCCTGATCTTTGATGTTGATGGCACTTTATCCGACAGTGATGACCGGATGGTTGAGCGCCTTTATTATCGTCTTCATGGATTGAGCAGAATATTTGGAGAAAACAATCTCAAACGGTTCTCTCGCTGGTTTGTCCGCACGGCTGAAGGTCCAGGAAACTGGCTGCTCGAAGTAGCTGACCGACTGGGGTTTGATCACTTGATTGCCGCTTTTTTTGACAAAAGGGCTACTGGGCGGGAATTACTGGCTCAACACTATCCCCTGATCCCTGGTGTCTTGCCGATGCTGGAAGCTTTGCATACGCGGTATCCTTTCGCGATCGTGACCGCCAGAAATGAAGTAAGCACAACCCGATTTCTAAAGATCAACAACCTGGAGAAGTATTTTCCGATCGTAGTCAGTTCACAAACCTGCCGGCGCACCAAACCTTTCCCGGATCCGCTTTTGTATGCAGCGGAGCAATTGGGAGTACCGATTGAATTCTGCCTGATGATTGGTGATACGGTTACCGATGTGCGAGCCGCCTTGACAGCCGGCGCACAATCAGTATCGGTTCTTTGTGGATTTGGGGAAGAAAAAGAACTGCTCAAAGCCGGTACTCACGCGGTATTGCAGTCAACCAGCTTACTGGCAACTTTTCTGACCGAAGCTCATCTTGAGCAATTGTAATTACTGTTAGCTTGAGATTATTTCCGGCTGTGGCCGGTTGTCAGTCTCAATCAATTTTCCACCGGGTAATTGATCGTCGATCGTCATCAAGCGCTTTTCTAAAAATCCATAAATCACGATCACCAATCCAAAACCCCCTCCGATCAGATAAGCGGCTGGCACGCCAAAGTGGTCAGCAATTGGCGCACTCAAGAACAAGCCTATAGGCATCAAACCTTGGCTGATGCTGGACAAAACCGTAAAAACGCGACCCTGGACTTCAGGAGGGACTTTCGTTTGCAGTAATGGTCCCAGAGACCCATTGGCAAGCGCCACCGCGACCCCGATAAAAGCAGCCAGCACAATGCCGACCAGGTATGTTGAGCGAGGAACAAAGCTAATTCCAAGCATTCCAAGACTTATACCCAAAATTCCGACCATGACCGTGACCACTTTGCGCTTAAAGCCGCCCCAAACCCCCAGTAAAACTCCTCCAATGATTACACCAACTCCCAGAGCAGCTTGCAGCCAGGCAAGTTCCCTGGCACCTCCCTGGAAGTATTCGGTCACAAGCAGCGGCAAAAGGTTGCCGGAAGGCGCCAAGAATAAGTTAATGGAACTGGCTATCAAGATCAGGATCAACAATCCTGGCCAGGTAGCGATGTATTTGAAACCAAACTTCACGTCGGTTAATAAAGATTTGGGTGTTACCTTTTGCTTGGTGATCACTGCCTTTGGCTGAGGAATTTTTACAAAGAAAAGCAAGAGCAATATAGCGATTACCGCGGTAACAATATCGACTGCCAAAACGCCCTGCATCGGCAATAGTTCCAATAGTAGGGCACCCAGCGCAGGTGAGAAAGTCTCAGTTAGCCCATTGACAGCCTGGTTTATCCCTCCCAACCTTACAAGGTGTTCCTTGGGTACCATCAGGCTGACCGAAGCGTTTTTGGCTGGACCTTGGAAAATCCCAGCAAAAGAGCGAATGAAAAGGATCAGGTAGATATGCCAGATTTGAATCAGGTCAAAAGCAAAAAGAAGGGCCAGTGCCGCCGTTGCCAGGGCTACGATGAGGTCAGCGAAAATCATCACCTGTTTGCGATTCCAGCGGTCAACCAAAGCTCCTACAAAGGGTCCGAAGAATATAATGGGAATAAGAGCTGCTGTTGTGGCTGTCGCCAGGACAGCAGCGGAACCGGTCTGCTTGGTGACATACCAAACCAAGGCAAACTGGACCAGGCTGCTGCCCAGCAGCGAAATCACCTGTCCAATGAACATGGGCATAAAATTTGCCAGCCAGTTGGTTGGGATATCTTGTGTTAATGGGGTTTGTTCCGTGCCGTTGGCAGGCGGTGTGGTGGTTTCGTCGGTTTCTGTCATTTTGTCACCAAGTACTTGTGATTTTACTCTCAATTACCTTTGAGAACAGGAAATGTACACGAACCTGCTCATAATGTCCAAAGACAGGGACGAACTGTCTTACAACATTCAGCAAATTTGGCGCTCGCGAGATTGGTGGATAGGGGCGAGCCCTATCCCTACGAGGGATTTTCAAAACTCCAGCCGTAGGGAAGGGTCTTTTACCCTTCCGATATTTCAAAGTTCGTAGTGTTGACGGATAGGGGCAAGCCCTATCCCTACGAGGGATTTTTACGACTCCTACCGTACGGAACGGGCACCGACCGTTCCACAATTTCAAAATTTGCAGTGTCAGTGGATAGGGGCAAGCCCTATCCCTACAAGGGATTTTCAAAACTTCAGCCGAGGGAAGGGTCTTGTGCCCTTCCGATATTTCAAATTTCATAATGTTGGCGGATAGTGGCAAGCCCTATCCCTACGAGGGATTTTCAAAACTTCAGCCGTAGGGAAGGGTCTTGTGCCCTTCCGATATTTCAAATTTCATAATGGGGTCTCTGATAGAATTTCGGACAATATGACAAGGGACTCAAGTCAAAGAGGAACGAGATGAATAAAGATCGCAGACAATACGATGAAGAGTTCAAGAAGCGCGCAGTTCAGTTAAGCTATAACCCCGATCGAACCGTACAATCGGTGGTGGATTCGCTGGGCATCAGTCAAAGCATGCTCTATCGCTGGAGGCAGAAATACAGCGAGCAGGGGGAGAAGACTGAAAAGACGGTCCAGACTGAAGAGGTGCGACTATTGCGAAAGCGGATCGCGGAGCTGGAAGAGGAAAACGAAATCCTAAAAAAAGCATCGGCCTACTTCGCGAAACACCAGCGCTGACACACACCAAAGTATATGAATTCATGGAAGCGCAGAAGGGCAGTTCAAAAGCGAAGTGGGCCAAAGCAACAGGTGTTTCACGCTCTGGATACTACACCTGGCGGAAAGAACGTTGGCATCGGGAAGCAAAGCAAAAATCGTACGTGGAAACAGTTGACAGGATCTTTGCCTTGGGCAAAGGACATTATGGTGCCGAAAGAGTGTGTGGTGTGATTCGGCGTGAGGGTGGCAAGGCATCGTTTGGCAAAGTCAAAAGCATCATGGACGAGCATAACTGGATATCCAGCCACTGTAAGAGACGATCACAAGGGATAACCAACAGTCGTAAAGCACGAGGGTCCGAGTTCAAGAACCTGGTCAAGGGGTTGGAAATCACACGAGCATTTCAAGTTTTGGCCAGCGACATCACTCAGATATCGACACCAGAGGGCAGCGACTATCTGTGCCAGATCCGTGATGTTTGCACCAATATTGTGGTGGGATTTGCTCAACAATCCCATAAGACAGCCGATATTGTGTTGAAAGCGCTAAGCTCAGCCCAAGGTCGCTGGGATCTACCCAAAGGCGCGATCTTCCACAGCGATCGTGGCAGCCAGTACACCGCAAAAGAGGTCATGAAGCAGATCAGTGCCTGTGGCTTTCAACTCAGTTTCTCAGACGTGGGAAAACCGGGTGACAATCCATGGAGTGAAAGCTTCTTTTCTATTCTGAAGAAAGAAATCATCCACAAGCGCCCTTGCGCAAGCAGAGAGGAGGCAAGACAAAGGGTATTTGAGTATATTGAGACCTATTACAACACATCAAGAGCACAAAAAGGCCTGGGTTATCTGAGCCCGCTGAAGTACCTGAAAAAATGCCATGAAGAATATGCCATGAGTGTCCCTTAGGAGATTGTCCGAAAAACTGTTGACGACCCTTTCTAAACCTTTTCTGAATAAAAATTTACTATACTTTTCGCCTATAATGAGAAATATATGAGCGAAACGATCCTGGTCGTTGATGACCAAATAAACGTACGTAAATTACTAAAGGATTATCTTACCAGCCAGGGCTATCGGGTGGTGCAGGCGAACGACGGTCAGAGTGCTCTTTTCACTGCCCGCCATGAGCATCCTGACCTGATCCTGCTGGATATTATGATGCCTGGCATGGACGGTTACCAGTTTTTGACCGCTTTCCGAAGGGAGAGCCAAACACCGGTGATTGTGATCACGGCTCGAGAAGAAGAAACCGATGCCGTATTGGGATTGGAACTGGGCGCGGATGACTATGTGATCAAGCCCTTCCGCATGCGTGAGTTGGTAGCCCGTGTTCGTGCCACTCTGCGCCGTCATAACGGACAGCCCGAAACCCAGGAATTCTTGCGCGTAGGTGAAATCGTCCTCGACCGTGGATCTCACATCGTCTCGGTAAGTGGAGAAGCTGTCAATTTGACACCGCTCGAATTTGACTTATTACAGACCCTGATGCGCACTCCCGGCAGAGTCTTTACCCGCTCTGAGTTGGTGGACCGCCTCCTGGAGAGTGGCTTTACTGGTTTGGAAAGCACTTTGAATGTCCACATGCGAAATTTGCGCCGAAAAATCGAAAAAGATCCTTCCCAGCCGGAATACCTTGAGACTGTCTTTGGGGTAGGTTATCGCATCGCCCAAAAAGGACCAAAATGAAACGGTCTATCAGTTTTAAGCTGGCGCTTGCCTTTATTCTTGTCGCAGTTATTACTGCATCGCTGCTAACTATCGTTTTTCTCTCTACGAACACGCTCAGTTTTGAGCAATACATTTTTGATCAGCAATTTTATTCAAAACTCATAGAAGTTGAGGAATATTTTGCTGTCAATCAGACTTGGGATGGCGTAGAAAACGTGCTTGAAACCGCAATGGTCGGGATGAATAGTTCTAGCGGAAGACAGGGAGGTCAGGGTGCCGGTCAGGCTGGACAAGGCGCTTTTCGTCAGACACAACAATCATCTGGTTCCGGTCAGGCATCGCAAGCCGCGGTTGCTGGGGGACGCGATTATGCCCTGGCAGATGCAGATGGCAAGGTGATTGTAGGGATCGAAGACTTCTACATTGAGGGGGATCAACTGTCCCCAGAGGCTATTGAAAACGGCGTCCCCGTACAGGTCGATGGACAGACTGTAGGCACGTTGTTCGCTCAGCGAAGAAACATAGTTTATACCCAGGCAGAACAACTTTTCCTGGATCGCTCTAAAACCAACTTGCTTCTTACCTTACTAGCTACCATCCTGATTGCCGCGTTGGCTGGCATTCTGCTATCACGCAGTTTGACCCGTCCGGTGATTGAATTGACAGCGGCTGCCCAAAACCTGGCTGCGGGTGACTTAAACCAAAAAGTGGATGTGCGTTCCAAGGATGAGCTGGGTGAGTTGAGCAAGGCCTTCAACCAGATGAGTGCAGAAATAGAACAACACGATCGTCAACGAAAGCGCATGACCGCTGATATCGCCCACGATCTGCGCACACCGCTGACTGTCATAGGCGGATACATAGAATCGATGCGCGATGGCGACCTCGAACCTACACCTGAGCGCTTGGCAATGCTCTACTCTGAAGTGACCCGTCTCAATCGGATGGTGGTTGACCTGCGTTTGCTCAGCCAGTCTGAAGCCGGGGCATTAACTTTAAACCTGCAACCTGTTTCGGCAAGAAACTTGTTGGAGCAAACCCGGGAATTGTTTGATCTGCGCGCCAAAGAACAAAATATCAGTTTGACGATTGATGCAGAAATGGCTTTACCGATGATTTTGGGGGATGAAATGCGCTTGATCCAGGTAATGGAAAACCTGGTAGGTAATGCTATCAGGCACACCCCGGCTGGCGGACAAATCCAATTGAACGCGAGCGTGGAACACCAGGACAAGACCGAAAATAAACAGTGCGTTCGCTTTTCTGTCAGTGACAGTGGTGAGGGCATCCCTGCCGATGAGATCCCCTACATCTTTGAAGAATTTCACCGAGTGGACAAAAGCCGGCATACTGATGAGAATCAGAGTGGTCTGGGTTTAGCGATTGTAAAAGCGATTGTTCAGGGGCACGAAGGAAGAGTGTGGGTCGAATCAACACTAGGTCAGGGGTCGGTTTTCAATTTTTGCATCCCGATCGCCGACGGTTTGCTTGACAGCTATTCAACGAACGGGTAAAATCTTTTCTCACGCCGAGTTAGCTCAGTTGGTAGAGCATTCGACTGAAAATTGAAGGGTCCACAGTTCGAGTCTGTGACTCGGCACAAAACAATCGCTTTGAATGAAGCGGTTGTTTTTTTAATGCTTCAAATTCATTGAAATTCGAAGTATATAGAAGCGAGCTCAATCGTGCAGCTCTTCCTCTTCGAAGTCCTCGTCAAAATCGTCTTCATCCACCTCGTCAAATTCCTCATCTTCTTCCAGATCGAACAATTCATTCGGAGGGAAGTAATCAAACTCTTCTGTCTCGATGAGGTCTTCCAATTTTAAATCGATGCCCTCTAACGCGTCCGCAATTCGTTCAATTGCCTCGCGTAACAGGCTGAGCTCCTGGAGTAAATTATTGTCAATTTCCATGGGAATCTCCTTTTCTTATAATAATACCAACATTTTGCACAAACAACTTGTATTTTATTAGTTTAAAATCATCGATAGGCGAAATTGCCTGACCCGGCTATAATAGAGATAACCTGAAAAAATGGAGTGTGTCTCATGAAAATTGGTCTTCTAACCGCAGGCAGTGATAGCCCCGGCGTCAACGCCGCCATTCGGGGTTTTGGCAAAGCAGCTTCAAACCTGACAAATGTTGAACTTATCGGTTTCCGGGATGGCTTCTCGGGTTTGGTCCAAAACCGAACAATTGACCTCTTAACAGAAGGACTGCTTTCCGGTATTTTGACCACAGGGGGTACCATTCTCGGGACCAGCCGCAATGTGCCATCTGCAATGAAAGAAGGCAAAGAACAGGTCGATAAGACTCAAGAGGCTGTGGCTGCCTATAAGAAGCACAAACTCGATGCGCTGGTTTGCATCGGCGATAAATCAAGCCAATTGGCAGCTTATGAATTAAGCAAGGCTGGTTTGAACATCATCACCATGCCTCGTTCTGCTGAAAATGACATTCCGTTAACTGATAAATGTATCGGTTACGACAGTGCCCGCGAAATTGCGACCCAGGCGATTGACCGCCTCCACACCACTGCCAATGCTACTCATCGCATCATGATCGTTGAAGTACTGGGTAATTCATCAGGTTGGTTGACCCTCGGGGCAGGTTTGGCAGCTGGGGCTGATGTTATTCTTGTGCCAGAAATTCCTTATTCTTTCGATGTGATCATTAAGGCGATCCAGGAACGTAAAAAAGCCGGACGCAATTTTTCTTTGGTGGCTGCTGCCGAAAAAGCCAGACCGCGTGAGTTGGTTGAATTTATGGAAATGGCGGCGCAAAAAAAGGGCGGCACAGAAGAAGAAAAAGAAAAAACCTTTGAGAAAATTGAAAACAATTATTCTGCTCAAACCCTTTTACTCGCCAATCGCCTTGGCTCAGCGACGGAGATAGACACCCATATCACCATTCTCGGTTCGCTTGTGCGTGGGGGCACGCCAACCGCAGCAGATCGTCTCCTGGCAACCCAGTTGGCGGAATGGAGCCTCAAGTTAGTTATGGATGGAGATTTTGGACGGATGGCCTGCCGGAAGGATGGAGCAATGAGCAGTGTGCCATTGGAAGATGTGGCTGGAAAAAACAAGCCGATTCCGATGGATCATGGCTGGTTGCGGGGTGCTATTCAGGTTGGCACTTGTCTCGGAATTGCCCCAAGTGTCATAACTGGCTAAGCGAATAATTTTCGTTGACGATGCGGTTTTTCCCTATCGCGACGTGTGGTAGATACTCAGGTTTAAAGGGGAATGAATTCTTTGCTTGGTATTTACAGATTAAGCATGTAACCAACGCCTCGCACAGTTTTAATCAACTGGGGATTGGTACTATCTTTTTCAAGCACTTTTCTTAGCCAACTGATGTGTACATCCAGCGTGCGTGTGTCACCGGTGTAATCTGTTTCCCAAACCTGTTTAAATAGCTCTTCGCGGCCAAGCTCTTTAGAATTATTCTCCATGAACACCTGTAAGAGCATGCTCAAGCGGGGTGTCAGGTAAGCAGTTTTATCAAAATAAGTGACCATGCGGGTTTTCCGGTTTAACTGCAAGGGTCCCCTCACCAAGACATCCTGGTCAAAAGTCTGTTTAAAGGAACGCAAGCGATTTGCCAGTTTCTGGACTGTGAAGGGTAAATGCATTATTATGTCCGCCGAATCGGCATCAGCAATGGGTTCATCTTCAGCAACAATCAGAATGACTGGGATATTGGGCAAACGATTGTGATACCAGGAGCAAATTCGTAAACCATTGGTGCGCAACGAAGCGGCATTGATCACGATCACATCAGGTTGAAAACCATTTAACCTGACCAAACCTTCGCCGCCACTATTGACCTGTGAAACATTATAGCCTTTCCGCAGCAGAGCATCCTTGAAGCATATTTCAAGCTTACGGTGCTTCTCGATTAACAATAAACTCTGTTGTTGCGGTTCCTGCAACACGGCCTCTTCCTGGAAATAATTCCTAAAACTGTTTTCCTCTGAATGCTCGACATTGCAGGCAAGCAGATAAGTTCAGCGTACTTACACCTCCATTATATCCGAAACTTTTCACATTTCTTTAACAATTTATTCGGAATACCCCAATTGAGTGTGATCACCAATTTTTAAGGTGCGGCTTGATCAAACATGTTAGAATTTAAGTCTACAATTAATGAAGAAAATAATTGGTGGAATATGGGAAAAATGATCGAATGTCAGATTGACAGCGTTAGAGTCAGCCTGACCAACCAGGATCGCATCATCGTATTGAAAGATAAAACAAGCGAACGATATGTGCCAATCTGGATTGGTTTGTTTGAAGCCGAGTCGATCACTCTCGCTTTGCAAAATGTTGCCGTTGCCAGACCGCTGACGCATGACCTTTTACTATCATTGCTGCATCAGTTGGAGGCACGCTTGCTGCGGATTGAGATCACCAGCCTGGTAAGCGAAACCTATTATGCGAACCTGGTCATCGAAACGGATAAAACCATTTTTGTCGATTGTCGGCCTTCAGATGCCCTGGCGCTGGTGGTTCGCACGGGAGCTCCAATTTTTGTGGATGAAGAAATTCTGGATGAAGTCGGCATTCAACCGGAAGACGTAATGTTATATGAAGATGATGGGTCTGAGGAAGAAATAGAATTACCAGGGGATATCTCCGTTTTTGAAAATTTCCTTGATGACCTTACAAAGGGCAGCGACTCGGATGATTCTTCAAACCCGGAACCGCCTTCGGATTCCGATTCGGATGCAGACCCGCCTTTTTAGTCGGATAAACAGGAGCAGTTGTGGACGATTTGTATCAACAATCTGATGAGACCGTCTCGATCAGCGAGAATAAATTGCATGATCGCGAAATGGAAGAAGCCCTGATTGGGGCTGTTATGATCAATCCCGATGTGCTGATTGACGTGATGTCTTTTTTGGAGCCATCCGATTTTTATCAGCCCCGCCATCAATGGATTTGGGAAGCCTTTCTTTCACTCGATCAGGAAAAGCACTATATCGACGTCCTGACGGTCCAGGAAGTGCTTGAGTCGCGGGGGCAGCTTGAAGATGTTGGCGGACTGGATTACCTGCTTCAGATCAGCAACCGGGTTCCGTCCTCCTTGCACGCGGTATCCTACGCCCGCAATATCAGTGAATTGAATACCCGCCGCAGGCTGGTCAAGGCGGCAACTGACATCGCTCAATTGGCGTATCACAAAGATATGGACCTGGACTCGGTCATTGACAAGTCAGAAAGCTCGATCTATAACGTCAGTGAAAACCGTTACAAGCGCGATTTAGTTCCGATTGGTTATGTTGCCAGCAGTTACCTTCAGCATGTTACCGAAGCCAGTGCAAGTGATGTAGAGATTGGTGGGCTCAAGACCGGTCTCAAAGCCGTTGACGGCGTTTTGGACGGCTTGCATAAATCGGACTTCATCATCGTTGCCGGGCGACCTGGCATGGGCAAAACCGGCTTTTTGATTGGTATCGCCAAGCACGCTGGTATGGTTTTACGCCGCAATGTGGCAATGTTTTCGCTCGAAATGTCCGCCGAACAATTGCTCCAGCGTATGCTGGCACAGGAAACCGAAATCGATTCCCAAAAGTTGCGCTCCGGACAGTTTTCTGATGAAGAAGCAGATCGTCTCACAAGCGCGATCACAAAATTTGAGCATGTAAACATTTTCATTGATGACACCCCCGGTATCACACCACTACAGCTGAGCGCCAAATGCCGCCGGCTGAAGGATGAGCATACCCTTGACCTGGTGATCGTCGACTATCTGCAGCTGATGTCGGGTGATCGCCGCTCTGAAAACCGTGTTCAGGAAGTTTCTTCCATCTCCAGGCAGCTGAAGATTTTAGCTCGTGAACTGGATGTGCCGGTATTGGCAGCAGCCCAGCTTTCCCGTGCTGTTGAACAGCGTCCGGATAAAACACCGATTCTGTCTGACCTTCGTGAATCAGGCTCGCTGGAACAGGATGCTGATATCGTGATGTTCATTAACCGACCTCATGCGGATGACAAAGACAGCCCATACCACGGCATTGCCAAAGTGGCAGTAGCTAAGCATCGTAATGGTCCGGTCCACTCAGGTGTTGAGTTGGTTTTCCGGGAACGACTGGCACAATTTAAAGATAAAGCCTACGTGAGCTAAGAGTAGTTTTGTTATGGATGAAAGACCAAAATTTTCAGAGAAATCTTTAGCTATCGAGTTGCCTGCCAATTTTCTTGATTGTGTTCAAGAAATTAGTGCTGATAGCTTGTTGGTCTTGATCGCATTTTTTCAGCTGATGAGTCAACAGGAACAGCCTGGCGCATTTGCTTTGGCTTTTGATCTGAAAACCAATTTGACCGGTGAGTTGCAACAAAAAGAATCACAGTTGCAAGCTGCTTTTAACGAGCTGCACAATGCTGGGTTACTCTTCTCCTGGATCGATCCGCACAACCCTCGAAAAACCTACCTGATCCCAGGCACACCTGAAGGAATTGAGACCTACAGCAAGTTGTGTGAAAACCCTGAACTGGTGGAAGAATTTCACTTGGCTAAGATTTTGCCAGGTGCGGACAGACCTAATATTTTTAAAATTTATGAAGACAATTTCGGTGCGCTCACTCCCATGATTGCAGAAATGATAAAGGCAGATCTGGAACTCTATCCGATCGATTGGGTGGAAGATGCCATGAAAGAAGCCGTTGAATATAATGCCCGTAACTGGAAATATGTGCAGGCGATCCTGCGCAATTGGCAAGAAAAAGGACGCAAGGGAACAAATGAAGAAGGTAAACGAGATCTCGACAAATTTAGGAAACTCTACCTTGAGCAAAAAAGAAAACACTAAGCCAACTGAACCGGCAGTAGAGCCGGATCGCATAATGGATGGACCAGGAGACCCTGATTGCCCCATTTGTCATGGGATTGGTTTTATTGGCTACGATGTGCCAATCGACGATCCGCGTTTTGGTAAAAGTGAGATCTGTGTCTGCCGTTTGAATGAAGTCCAGTCACTTAAGAAGCAGCATCTTTTCCAATTGAGCAATCTGGGGTCACTGGCTGAACTGACCTTCTCAAACTTTATGCCTCGCGGGAGAGTTGGGCTGGGAATGACCCAGGCAAACTCGTTGGAGCAAGCCTTCAATTCAGCCCAGAATTTTGCTGGCACACAAAATGGGTGGCTCCTCTTAACTGGCGGGTATGGTTCCGGGAAGACCCATCTTGCAGCTGCGATCGCCAACCAGGCGGTTTCAATGGGCACACCAACAATCTTTTTGACAGTACCGGATCTTTTGGATTGGCTGCGCTCTTCCTTTTCCTCTTCCGGCGATTCGAATTACGAAGATCGCTTCAATGACATTCGCAATGCTGCTCTGCTGGTGATGGACGACTTTGGTACCCAAAGTTCCACACCCTGGGCTGAAGAGAAATTGTTCCAGATCATAAATTCGCGCTATATCAATCGCCTGCCGACGGTTATTACCAGCAATCAGCAGCTCACAGATTTCGAGGGGCGCATCCACTCCCGGCTGCTTGACCCCGATCTGGTGACTCATGTGCACATCCTTGCCCCGGATTTTCGTAATCCAACGGACGAATTTGGGCATCCTGAATTGTCGAGCTTGCACCTGCACTCAAAACAGACCTTCGGTAATTTTAGTTTTCGCAAGGAAGAAGGTTTAAGAAAAGAAGATACCAACTCACTCCGCGAAGCGTTCCAGGCAGCCCAGGCTTTTGCTGAAAATCCCCACGGCTGGCTCAGTATTCATGGATCTTATGGATGCGGCAAGACCCATCTGGCTGCCGCCATTGGCAACTACCAGGCTGCTAAAGGATCTCCGCCGCTTTTTATTGTTGTCCCGGATCTTTTGGATTATTTGCGTGCTGCCTTTGCGCCCAACAGCGCTGTCAGCCTGGACAAACGCTTCAACGAGGTACGCAATTCTCAACTGTTGATCCTTGATGACCTTGGCACCCAATCGGCGACCCCCTGGGCGCGTGAGAAGCTTTATCAACTCTTCAATTACCGTTATAACGCCGAGCTTCCAACCGTAATTACTTCGTCTTTTTCACCAGACGAGTTGGACCAACGCCTCTACAGCCGCATGTCCGATCGCCGGCTTTGCCGCATCCAGTCTATCACTGCAGCAGGGTACACCGGAAAGTAAAGACGCCAGATCTTTGTATCTATGAGTTAAGTAACCATCAAAGCCCTTGAGTTACATCATTTTTATTTATGGGTATAATGGGAAATCGTGTATACAAAAGGAATTAACGCGGGTTAGGAACCGCAATATAGGAGAAAATTAATGACCAATAAAATCATCCGGGAATATCCCAACAGCTTCGACTTGCCTTACCGCATCAAGAGACTGGGCGATATCGCCCATAACCTTTGGTGGGTTGGAAACCCCGATGTTGCCAGGCTTTTCAAGGAAGTCGACGAGCTTAAGTGGAGACAGACCAATCACAACCCGGTCCTGATGCTTCGGAAAGTTGAGAAATCGAAATTTGAGGACTTGATCAAAGACCGCTACTTCCTCGATCGTTATGACAAGATCGTGCGGGATTATGACGCTTACATGACCCGCAAAGACACCTGGTTTGCTACCAACTACCCAAATAATAGCGCCGACAAGATCGGATATTTCTCGTTTGAATACGGATTGCATGAATCGTTGATGGTTTACGCGGGTGGTTTGGGAATCCTTTCGGGTGATCATTTGAAAGAAGCCAGTGATCTTGGTCTTCCACTGATTGCCGTCGGTTTTGTTTACACCTACGGTTATTTCTCTCAGCGCATCACAGAAGATGGCTGGCAGGAAGCAAAGAACGTGGAAATTAATTTCGATGACATGCCGATCGTTGCCCTATATGACGAAAACCACGATCCAATCAAAATCTCAATTGAGCTTCCTGGTCGCACACTTTGGGCAAGGCTCTACGAAATTCATGTTGGTCGGGTACCTTTAATTCTTTTGCACACAAATCTCCCGGAGAACAATCCTCAGGATCGCCAATTAACCGATAAGCTTTATATCAGCGACCCTGAATTGCGAATTTCGCAGGAAATGCTTTTGGGTATCGGCGGATTGCGCGCTTTAGAGCGCCTTGGTCACAATCCAGTAATTTTCCATATGAATGAAGGGCATTCTGCCTTCCTGACCTTGGAACGCATTTGCCAACTGATGAATGATAAGGGACACACCCTTCAAGAAGCCAAAGAAATTGTAAAGAAATCCAGCATTTTCACGACGCATACACCGGTACCAGCGGGCAATGACGAATTCCCCACCTGGTTGATTGACAAATATTTTGCTAATTTCTGGGGCAAGCTTGGCTTGAATCGCGATCAATTTATGGATCTGGCAAAAATTCAAACCGACTGGTCTGATGAAGTTTTCAGTATGCCGGTTTTGGCACTGAAGCTTTCCAACTATCGCAATGGCGTTTCCAAATTGCATGGGGAAGTCTCCCGCAAGATGTGGAATTACCTCTGGCCGAACACAGAGTCGGAAGATGTACCGATCAGTCATATTACCAATGGTGTTCATACCGGCACCTGGATTGCCCGCAGGCTTGTTGATCTTTACGTTAAATATCTTGGTGTCGATTGGAAAGATCGCCTTGATGATCCCGATATGTGGGAACGAATTGAAGCAATTCCGGATAGTGAACTCTGGCAAGTACGTATCCACTTGAAACGCAAACTGGTTAGTTACATGGTCGCTCGTGCCCGGTACGAATGGGCAACCGACAATGTGCATCCTGTTCAAACCGTTGCCAGTGGTGTCTTGCTGGACCCACTCGCATTGACCATTGGTTTTGCCCGCAGGTTCGCTACCTACAAGCGTGCTAACCTGATTTTCAGGGACTACGACCGCCTGATGAAGATCGTTACTAACCAGGAACACCCGGTACAAATCGTCTTTGCCGGCAAGGCTCACCCAGCCGATGAACCTGGAAAACGCCTTATCCAGGAAGTCTACCGGCATGTCAAGAGCTCCCGCAATGGTGGCCGCCTGGTGTTTTTGGACGATTATGACATGGACATGGCAAGGCACATGGTCCAGGGTGTCGATATCTGGCTCAACACCCCTCGCCGACCTCGTGAAGCTTCTGGTACCAGCGGTATGAAAGCTGGAATGAATGGCACGCTCAATTTCTCAGTCCTTGACGGTTGGTGGGCAGAAGGCTACAACGGTAAAAACGGTTGGGCTATTGGAGACGACACCCATTACGACAACCAGGATTTGCAGGACGAAGCTGATGCTCTCAGTTTTTATGAAACGCTCGAGAACGAAATAGTCCCGCTCTATTACACCAAGCGTTCTGCAGACGGTCTGCCTGGACCTTGGATCGAACGGATCAAAGAAACAATCCGTACGGTATCCCCTGAATTTTCCATGACCCGCATGGTCAAGGAATACACCACCGAGCTTTACCAACCATGTTGGACGTCCGCAAAAGAGGATATCTCGGGTAAGGAAAAAGCAGAATAGGTCTCTGCCACGAAACGTATCGGTAGGCAGTGGAAAAGTGTTTAATACTAAAAGTTCGTCTGCATTGGGATACACCATTGCAGACGATTTACTACTTATTTGAATAGAGGAAAGCAAAGATGGCAGAAATTTTTACCTGGCAGGTAATTGGCACAACCTTATTGATCTTTTTAGTTAGAGTACTCTCTATTAGCATGGACACATTGCGTTTCATGCTCACCATGCGAGGTAAACGCGGCATCGCCTGGATCTTGGGCTTTGTTGAATCTGTTCTATTCGTTATCACTTTTGGTGCAGTATTGAATGACATGTCTAACTTCCTCTACATTATTGGTTATGCTGCTGGTTTCGCAACCGGCAACGTGGTAGGAATATATTTAGAAAGAAAACTTGCTGTTGGTTACTCGCACATCAGTGTCATCAGCAAAATTAAAGGCGAGGAAGTTGCAAAAGCGCTACGGGATAATGACTTTGCCGTTACTGAAATCCCAGCTCAAGGTAAAGATGGACCTGTTTGCATCAGCGACCTGGCTGTGAGGCGAAAAGATGTTGCTGATGTCGAGAAAATCATCCAGGAGACCGATCCGGAAGCGTTTATTACCATCGAAGATGTCACTCCGTTGCGTGCAGGTTACTGGGGACGACACAATGTCAGGAGATAATTCTGCCAAACGCGCGCTGATTTTTGATTTTGATGGCCTGATCCTGGATACCGAATCCACCGAGGTCGAGATTTGGAACGATTTTTATGCTAAGGTCGGCCTGACCTTCACAATGGATGCCTATATAAACGCGATAGGCTCCAACAGCCCTGAGGATTTTCATCCAGCAATTCTTTTGGCTGATCGGGAAGGTGAGGAGCGTAGTTTTGAGCAGATTCGACAGGACTTCCGAAAGATTGCCTACCTTCGTTGCGAACAACTTGAAGCAATGGATGGTGTGGTTGATCTAATTAAAAACGCAAAAACCAAAGGCTACTTCCTGGCAGTTGGTTCCAGCGCGTCTTACTCCTGGGTGCAAACTCACCTCAACCGCCTCGGGCTTTTGGACAAATTTGATGTCATCGTTACCTTTGATGACGTTGAAAATGCCAAACCCGCTCCGGATATTTATCTGAAAGTTCTCGAAAAATTGGATGTTTCAGCCGAAAACGCACTTGTGTTTGAAGACTCTCAAAATGGCGTATTAGCTGCTCACCGCGCCGGCATCCGTGCCATTGCGGTCCCAAACCCAATCACTAGTATTCAGGATTTCTCACTTGCAACCGCAGTGCTTCTGTCATTGGCAAATTTCAACCCCGATCAGTATTTTTAAGTGTTTTCTTGTCATCCTGAGTACAGCGAAGGATCTTTTCAGTCATACAAGAAGCAAGATTCTTCGCAAAAGAGGCTCAGAAAGACAGATTTCGTCTTTGCGACTGCTTGCGTACAGAGTAGAAGCGCAGTGACGAAGCAATCCGCTTTTTTCTCAATATCATGAACCCCTTCGCACGGCATAGTAGTTGTAGGGTTGAGGCCTGCCTCAACCTTGAGCAGCAATCACTCTACCATACGGAACAGGCAGGCCTGTTCCCTACCAAATAGTAATGCTCAGATAGACCGATTTCGTCTTTGCGACTGCTTGCGTACAGAGTAGAAGCGCAGCGACGAAGCAATCCCTCTTTAGTCTTGTCATCCTGAGCAAAGCGAAGGATCTTAATCAACTTAACCCGCGCTTGTACTATAATTTACCTACATGACAAAAAGAGAGGAACAATCAATCATGGAAATCGATCCTTCAGAATTTTATTTTGGAAATACCTACGACCTGAAATCCCAGGCACTCCTCCCGGAAAAACTCACCTTTTATGACCCCCAGGACCTCACCACCCACATGGTCATCACTGGTATGACTGGCTCTGGTAAGACGGGTATGGGGATTATTCTATTGGAAGAAGCAGCGCTCAAAGGTATCCCAGCCATCCTCATCGACCCCAAAGGCGATTTGACCAACCATCTTTTGCACTTCCCGGAATTTCTCCCCACCGATTTTGCCCCATGGGTAGATGCTGACGCCGCCAAGCGGGAAGGTCAGACGGTAGAGCAAGCAGCTGAAGCTGCTGCCGCCTCCTGGAAGAAAGGCACCGAACGATCAGGGATCGACCGCGCCCGCATGGAAAAACTGGCGAAAAGTGTTGATTATGCCATATATACTCCTGGCTCCAATTCCGCTTTCCCGGTTAGCATTCTGTCGTCCTTGAAAGCTCCAATTATTGATTGGGAAGAGAACAAGGAAATGCTGCGTGAGTCAATCAGCAGCACAGTTACAGCTCTCCTTGAATTGGTTGGTTTCAAAAATATCGATCCTGTGCGTTCCCGTGAACACATCCTGATGTCCAATATCTTCGAAAATGCCTGGAGCAACGGCGAAGATCTTGACCTCGAAAAATTGATTCTGCAGGTGCAAAACCCACCGTTCGAAAAACTGGGTGTCTTCGCGGTCTCCAAGTTCTATCCTGAAAATGACCGTTTTGAGCTGGCGATGCTTTTGAACAACTTCATCGCCGCGCCTTCCTTTGAAAGTTGGCTTGAAGGGCAGCCGTTGGATGTCCAAAGCCTGCTCTATTCACCAGATGGCAAACCCAAGCACAGCGTTTTCTACCTGGCACACCTGGCGGACGCTGAGCGCATGTTCTTCGTAACGCTGCTCTATTCCGCTGTGGAAACCTGGATGCGCACGCAATCGGGCACCAGCGACTTGCGCGCTCTGATTTATTTTGACGAAATCGTTGGTTATTTACCTCCAGTTTCCAACCCTCCAAGCAAACCGATCATCTTACGCATGCTAAAACAAGCCCGCGCGTTTGGAGTTGGTTTGGTGCTCTCCACGCAAAACCCGATCGATCTGGACTACAAAGCCCTCTCCAATGCCGGCACCTGGCTTATTGGTAAATTGCAAACCGATCAGGACAAACAGCGCTTGCTGGATGGTCTCACCAATGTATCTGGTACTTTCGATCGTTCATTCTTCGACAACACCATCTCTGCCCTGGGTAAACGAGTTTTTCTTTTACACAACGTCCACTCCAAAGGACCGGAAATTTTTACGACTCGCTGGGCGATGAACTATTTGCCTGGTCCGATCACTCGCAACAAGTTAGAAGACCTCAACCGTTTAGTTGGTGCAGATGTACGCATGGTTTCAGCTGCCCAAAATGGAACCGGGCAAACTGTTACTGCTGGTGATGTTGTTGGTGGCAGTGATGGCAGCCTCCCTGGAAGCACAACCCAACCGGTTTTGAATTCCAAAGTAGACATCTTCTACCTGCCCGTTAAAATGAGCCTTGGGGATGCCTACAAACAGGCCGCAGACAGCGGCATTGCCCCCACCACGCAGCCTCGCTACCATTACCGACCGGCACTTCTTGGGCAATCGCAAATTTGGTTCGCCAACCGAACCTACAATGTCAACACTCAAAAGCGAGTGACCATCCTGATGCCCGAATTACAAACTCGTGGCTTGGTGCAATGGCAGGATTACCAGGTTGATGAGATCCCCTCAAACGAATTTGATTCCCGTCCATTGCCCGAGGCAACTTTTGCCGATCTGGTCTATCCTTTTGACGATGAGAAAAATGTCAGCGATCTTGCAGATGACTTCTCAGATTGGCTCTATCGCAATTACCAGTTGACCCTCTACCGAAATCCCGATCTGAAACTGGTCTCAGAAGTTGATGAGAGCAAGGAGGACTTTACTGCTCGTACACAACAAGCCGGCAAGACCAATCTTGAAGATGATTTCGAAAAGATTCGGGCTAAATATGCCAAGCAGAAGAAGTCACTTGAAGACAAATTGGTAAGAGAAGAATTGGAACTTGAAAAAGACCAACAAACCCTCAACCATCGCCGGATGGAAGAGGCGGGCACTGGTCTTCAAACTGTGATCGGGTTGTTTGGCGGAAGAAAAAAGAGCATCAACAGCTCTCTGACCAAGCGCCGCATGACTGCCACTGCCAAAGCCAATGTTGAAGAATCGGAAGCAATGATCGAGAAATATAAATCCGAATTGGCTGAGCTGGAAGCCAAAATGCAGCAGGAAATTGAAGAATATCAAGATAGCGCTCAAGAAAAAGCCGTAGAGATCGAGGAAATATTCATCAAACCTTTGAAGAAAGACGTGGTGGTCGAATTCTTTGGTCTGGCATGGGCACCAGTTTACGCCTTCAAGGATGGCGACCGCTGGTTGGAAATCGACGCCTTTTAAAAGATTAATTAGGTTGTAGATATAGGCCGGCTTCCGCAACTGAAGCCGGCTTTTTTTTCGTCTTTCTGAGCCTCTTTTGCGAAGAATCTGTCTTTTTAATCAGTCACTGCGAGATCCTTTGCCACCATGCGATCAGGGATGGCAAAAATTGATTTGGCAAAGGATCGTGGCAGTCTGCCTTTTACAAAAAAGATTGCCTTGTCGCTTCGCTCCGCGCAATGACGAAAACCTTACCGTAGGCCGGCTTCCGCTCTCGAAGCCGGCTTTTCCTATGTCTTGATGAGCTTTTTTGCGAAGAATCCTTCTTTTTCCAAAATTGATAAGATCCTTCACTTCGTTCAGGATGACTAACTTTGATGTAGGCCGGCTTCCGCTCTCGAAGCCGGCATCTTTTTAAGATCGAGATTGCTTTGTCGCTTCGCTCCGCGCAATGACAAAAGTAGACCGGCTTTCGCTTTACTTGTACGGGCGGGTTCAAAACCCGCCCTGCTGCTAATCCGGGTTGATTGCCGTTACATCCCCGAACCCATTCACTTCAATCACCCAATCACTGCCAGGAATCGCTTGCTGAAACAGGTTGTAATCCGTCGTGGTGTACTTATAATCCTCGGATGATGTTGTGAAGGTGATGGTATACCGTTCAGTCGAATCACCAAAACGTTGGTCGGTACCCAGACTGGTGCTTGGCCAGACTGCATTTGTCCCATAGCCATCATCTGCCAGGGTGTTGACCACCACCCACTGCATGGTGTCATAGGAGCAATATTCTTCATAAACCTTGTAATAGCAATCCTGCACCACTTCGCCCACACCCGTTCCTGTGTCGATCGTGTAGGGAGTGCCGCAGACTTCCTCAGAATTCGCTTTGGGAGTGTCTGAATCGTAACGATACCGCAGTTGGCAATCATAGGTCTGGGCGTTATTCGGGATGTTGGCTTCCCAATCGTAGGCGCTAACCAACTGGTAAGCTTCCACCACCACCTGACGCTGCCAATACGCTTCAGTAACGGTCGCCGAAAGCTGATCGGTTTGGTTCATCCTCGCAAAATACATCGCTCCAAACACACAACAAGCCAGCAGCACAAGGATTATTACGATCAACGCCCACTTTGGCAGGGGTTTTCGCTCTGCGGTCTTTGTGGTTGCAGGTGTTTGGTAGCTGGGTCCAGCTTGAGAAAGGTCAGATTCATCTTCAATAACCGCGCCTACTGGCCGGGAGGTTGCCCCAACAGTCAATTCGCCACCACATTCCACGCATATTTGTGCTTCAGCTAGGTTGCGAGTGCCGCAATAAGGGCAGTGTTTGTCTGGTCCGGATTTTGCCATGCGGATCAGGGCTTCGTCTTTAATAAAGTTGAATGTAGCAGGGTCAACTCGTTCGAATTTCACATCGATGGGCTGGGGAGCACCGCAGGCGGTGCAAGATCGAATAGCCCCGGGATTGCGTGTCCCACAACTGTCACAAGTCCAGACTAATTCGACATATCCGAGTACTTTTCTGGCCATTTTTTACTCCAAAAAGCTAGTTCAGTAACATATTAAGTATAGCAGAGCTTCAGTTTTCAAGATGCCGGTTGTGTCAGGTAATCTTGATTGGCTGAATAGCGTTGGGTTATGCACTTACTTCAGGTTCAGGCTCAATAGTCGCCTGGACCGCCTTGAGCCCGAGAATGGCAATCAGTGGAATGCTCCCTACAACCAGAGGAATGTAAATGTAAAAAGACAGCACCAGCAGTGCCAACATCACCAGGGAGACAATCAATGCGTAGAGGGGTTGGTTGACGATGGTAGCAAACCCGTTCCTCCATGCTACCTTCAGCGTTTTTTCTTCCTGCAAAAAGTAACATGCCAGGCTGAAAAACTGCCAGATTATCCAAAGCGTGCCCATTACGAGTGTCAATACTGTCAGGAAAGGGGCTGCCTCCAATTGGGAATTGTAATAAAACCAAATGTTAGTCACCAAAACCAGAATCACAACCAGGTTAATTCCGCCCCAGGCAAGGCTTTTTAGTAAATACTGCTTAAGGCCTGTCCAAAACCCAATCAGACCACTTCGATTGCGATGTGTCAGGTCTAACGATTCCTGGTAAATTCCAAATATGGCAGCTGGAAGTAAAACGATTGTCAGGCTCAGCAGAATTGCAACCAGAGACACCACTACCTGGTTGCCCCAATCGCTCCACCAAAGTTTTACTGCATCAACAATGACATCGAAAGCTTGTGCTGGTCGCATATTCACCTCGATTACAAATTATAATTGCTCTCGAATAGTAGAGGTCAAGGTGCTTGAAAGTAATAATTGTTTTTTAGTAGTCATCGATGTTCAAGGTAACCTGGCAAAAGTAGTCGCCGATTCAGAGTACGCAAACGAAAATGTCAGAAAACTGGTTGAAGGCAGCCTTGAATTGGGTCTGCCTATCTTCCTGACTGCCCAGGCACCGGAAAAAATAGGGCAAACCACGGAAACGATCCACGCATTGCTGCCTGAGCATCACGAATATCCCCGCACCTCCTTCAGCATCTGGCGAGACGAAGCTCTCAGGGATGCGATTGTCAAAACTGGCAAGAAACAAGCCTTGTTATGCGGTTTTGAGAGCCACATCTGCCTTTATCAAAGCGCGATCGACCTTCAAAAGAATGGTTTTGAGGTTTGGATGGTTGCTGATGCGATTTCATCTCGCTCATTACAAAATAAAGAAATCGCGCTGAGCGAATTGAGAGCAGAGGGTGTACACTTGTCCAGCGTTGAGATGACCCTCTTTGCCATTCTTCGTGAAACCCAGCATCCGACATTCAAGGCGATTTCAAAGATTATTCGCTAAACCTGCTGACCCGAATTTACACAACTCTTATACGAAAGATGTATCATCATCTGTAACTAATAACTGGAGAACTTATGACAACCGAATCAATTCCTGCAAAGAAACAACGAAAACCACGTTGGTGGCTTACCATTTTGATCTTGTTAGCGATCGTGGCAGTTGTATTCCTGATCAATAACTACCGTCAGAATCAAGCGATGCAAGCCACTATCGCCGATTTGCGAACTACCCCATTTACCCGGGAAACCCTCCAAACCACAATAAGCGGCACTGGCAACGTCCGCCCCGGAAAGTCGGCTGTTCTCCTTTGGCAGACCAGCGGAACCGTATCTGAAATCGATGTCGCGGTTGGTGATGCGGTTGAGACCGGTCAGGTTTTGCTCAGTTTGGATGAAGATAATCTCCCAGCCGAGATCATCCAGGCATCATTGAACAAAATCACAGCCACACAGGCGCTTGATAACCTTGAAGCCAATATCCTGCTGCAGCGCGCGAGTATTAGTAATAACATTGAATCAGCTCAACCCGTTATCGCTGACCTTGAAACTCAATTGCTCAACCTGGAATCGCGCGAATGCGAGAGTTGGCGGGTCGATAATCTGCGCAGTGATTACGACAATGCTTTGGAAGGTTATCAGAATTGGCCAACTGAAACAGGCTGGTTCCGCGTGCAGGCTGCCAAGACAGCCCTCGATTATTGCGACCCGGAGGTGATCTCCCAACAAATTGACACCCTCCAAAGCCAGCTCAATTTACAAAAAGAAAATGTATCTCTATGGCGTCAGGATCTGGAAAAGATCCAATTCGGACCAGACCCCTTGGAAGTAGAAAAACTGGAACTGCAGCTCAGTCTTGCCGAAAAACAATTGGAAAACCAATATATTAAAGCACCATTTGCCGGCACGCTCCTCAGTCTCAACCAAAACCCCGGCGACCTGATCAATCCTGGCACTGTAGCGGCACAGGTTGTCGATCTGAACGAATTATTTGTCGAAGTCCCAATTTCGGAAGTCGATATTCCATCAATTCAAATTGGTCAATCTGTGATTTTATTTTTTGATGCCTACTTTGAAGAAGAATTTTCCGGTACTGTTTCAGAAATTTCTGAAAGTGGCGACCGCAGCACAGGCGTTGTCAATTACACCATCACGGTCAGAATGGAAGACCAATCTAACAGGATCAAACCTGGCATGACCGCGGCAGTGAGCATCCTCACCTCTGAAAAGCCCAATACCCTGGTGATCCCCAGCGAATCGATCTTTTCTCGTGATGGCTTAAGCTACGTTTACGTCTTAAGGGACGGCAAGCTTGAAATGGTGCTTGTCAAGGTGGGAGCATATTCGAACCAATTGATCGAAGTGCTCGAAGCCGATATCGCTGAAGGTGAACTGATCGTTATCAATCCACCAATCGATATCATCTCAAACTTTGGGATGGGACAGAGGATTCGCTGAGTGACTGACAACAAGCCCACCCCAGTAATAAAAATTCGGGATCTCACCAAGGTTTTTCACCTCGGTAAAGGCAATGACGTTCATGCTTTACGGAGCGTCAGCCTGGATATTTTCCCGGGTGAAATGGTTGCCATCATGGGTCCCAGCGGCTCTGGCAAATCTACCCTGATGAATATGATCGGCTGCTTGGATTCTCCCAGCGGAGGTCAATATTACCTGGATGGTTTGTTGGTATCCGACCTGGTTGATGATGAACTTGCCATAGTAAGAAACAGGAAAATTGGTTTCATCTTCCAGAAGTACAATTTGCTCGCGCGTGCTAACGCGGTCGAGAACGTTGAATTGCCCTTACGTTATAGTGATGACCCTTCGAAGATGACTGAGCGAGCCAAAGAGATGCTCGAGATGGTTGGTCTTGCTGATCGCTTTAATCATCAACCCAATGAACTTTCCGGGGGACAGCAGCAGCGTGTGGCAATCGCCCGTGCTTTGGTAAATCGTCCTGCAATTATTCTGGCGGACGAACCTACTGGCAACCTTGATTCCGTTTCAGGGCAGGAAGTTATGGATTTACTCTTGAAATTAAATCACGAGAAAGGCACCACGATTGTAATCGTAACTCACGACCCGGTCGTTGCCGGCAAGGCTCAACGCACCATCCGACTCTTTGATGGCAAAATTGTTGAAGAGGAGAAGAGCTAATGCCACTTTTAAGAGTACTTAAAGAAGCACTAACCAGCATCCTCTCCAATAAAACCCGTTCTTTTCTGACGGTTTTGGGGATCCTGATCGGCGTTGGCGCGGTTATTGGCATGCTTTCGATTGGCGCAGGAGCATCAGAAAGCATCTTGGGCGAAATTGAGTCGATTGGTACCAATTCCATTTACGTCATGAGAGGCGGGGATGATGATGTCACTAACCCAAAGCCGCTTACACTAACCGATGTGGAAGCCCTTTCTAATCGCGCGCGTGCACCTCATATTTTGCGTGTCACACCTGTTATGATGGGTCAAAGCTCCTTTTCTCTGGGAGATGCCAGCGTTCAAACCTCAGTTTTTGGAAGCTATTCTGAATACGCCGAGGTTACTGGCATAGAAATAGCAGAAGGGAACTACATCCAGCCTTCAGATATTGAAACGCGTGCGGCTGTGGTAGTGATTGGACCCGACCTGGCAGAAAAACTATTTGGGCGAACGAGTGGTGTAGTTGGAAGCATGGTTCGCATCAATAACTTTCCTTATCGTGTAATTGGCGTTACAAAAGCCAAGGGCGGCAACCAGTTCAATAATCCGGACTTGCAGGCATACATGCCGATCACGACCATGCAATTACGGGTAGTCCGCCAGACTGTTCCCAACTCGGTCCAGTACATCATCGTGCAGGCACAGGACGCTCAGTCGATCGACCTGGCTATCGAAGAGGCCAAACAGGTATTGCGCGAAACTCACCGTCTGACCCCCAGGCAGCCCAACGATTTTACCCTCACGAATCAGGAAGATATTCTGGATATCGCCAACTCGATCACCAATATTCTTACAATTCTATTGGCGGGGATCGCCGGCATTTCGTTGCTGGTCGGTGGGATCGGGATCATGAACATCATGCTTGTAACCGTGACTGAGCGCACCAATGAAATTGGTTTGCGGAAAGCCTTGGGAGCTCGCAAAGCCGACATCATGCTCCAGTTTCTGACCGAATCAGCCTTACTTAGCCTCATCGGAGGACTATTTGGGATTGCCCTGGGCTGGTTGTTGGCTCTGATTGTTGGCAATATTGCCAAAAACTCTGGCACCCCGCTCATACCGGTTGTTCAGATTCAAGCGGTTCTGCTGGCAACGCTTTTCTCAACCCTGGTCGGTGTCTTCTTTGGTTGGTATCCCGCCAGGCAAGCCGCCAACCTCGAACCCGTCGACGCTTTGCGATACGAGTAAACTCCGAATGGAATGGGCTCATCCTTTAGCCCTCCCTTTTGGGGAGGGTCCGCGTAGCGGGGGTGAGGGTTCTATTCGTGGATCAACCATACAAAAAAACGCCTGCTCCAGCAGGCGTTTTCCCAAATGTAACAATTAAAAATTATCCACCAATACCAGCTACCAATGCCAGCAACAACCCACCAGCAATCACGCTGCCAAGTTGACCAGCCGTGTTCGCGCCCATCGCATGCATGAGGATGAAGTTGGTCGGGTCTTCTTCCAACGCCATTTTTGCCGAAAGTCGTCCAGCCATGGGGAAGGCCGAGATGCCGCAGGCACCAATCAGAGGGTTAACTTTCCCCTTCGTGATCACTGCCATCAATTTACCAAAAGAGAGTCCGGCAATGGTGTCGATCACGAATGCCAGCAAGCCTAAAGCCAATATAAAGATCGTATCCAGGTTCAGGAAACTCTGAGCAGTCATGGTCGAACCAATAGCCAACCCTAAAAAGAGCGTAGCAATATTGATTAGCTCGTTTTGTGCCGTCTTGCTAAGGCGGTCTACCACTAGTGCTTCTCGCAGCAAGTTGCCGAGCATCAGTGCTGCCATCAACGGAGCGGCGTCTGGTGCTACCAAAGCAACCAGCAGTGTGACCAGGATCGGGAAAAGTACCAGTGTTAGTCGGGAAACTGGTTTAGGAGAATATTCCATGCGGATCAAGCGTTCTTTGCGGGTGGTCATCAATCTCATTACCGGCGGCTGAATAATCGGGATCAGGCTCATGTAAGAATAAGCTGCCACCGCAATCGGTGCGATGATTTCCGGCGCAAGCCTTTCACCGACAAATATCGCGGTCGGTCCGTCAATCGCGCCAATACTGCCGATTGCTGCGGCTTCATTGAGCGGAAAGCCTAGCAAAATCGCCAGGAGCAAGGTGAAATAAATCCCGAACTGGCCGGCAGCGCCCAGTAAAACCAGGCTGGGTTGGGAAAGCAGCGGGCTAAAGTCGATCATTGCGCCTACACCGACAAAAATCAATAATGGAAAAAGCTCAGTTTTAATGCCAGCGTCATAAATTACTTTCATAAAGCCGACTTCGTTCGACATGCCCAGGTTAGCGAGCAGACATCCAAAACCAATCGGTAAAAGTAGCACGGGTTCGTATTCTTTCCAGATAGCCAGGTAAATCAACACCAGCCCCACCAGTATCATCAGAGCGTTGCCCCAGCTGAACGCGGCAAAGCCTTTACTTAGGTCTTGCAATAGTTGGGTGAAATTCATTGACCTCCTCCTACCCTTCGAAAGTCAGGATTGGCTGGTTATGTTTCACCAGATCACCAGGGTTTACGTGAATGGATGCAATCTTGCCACTCCGGGCTGCCTTGATCGAATTCTTCATCTTCATCGCTTCCAGCACGTATAGTTCCTGCCCACTATTCACTGTCTGACCTTCTTTCACCTCGACTGAGATGATCACGCCTGGCAACGGCGCGCTCAAGGTCAGGCTTCCAGCAACTGCTGGAGCGGGAGCAACGGTTACAGGCGCGACAGCTGCGGGAGCGCTGCTTTTAACTGTGGGGAGGCCTGTTTGTTCTTCTTCCGGCCATACTTCATAGGTCTGCCCATCCACCTCGGCGATAATCGGTCTTGCTGTCAAGTCGTTCAGGGTTACCTGGTATTGTTTTCCTTCGATGTTGAGATTTACTTTCATCGTTTCCGTCCTCTGATGGTGTTTGAGTAAAGTTGTTGGGTCCTGCCGGCGGTCCACCAGGCGTTTTCCGTGGCTGCGCTCGCGCTTGGTCGGGGTCTGAACGCGGAGCTGGACATCTCGCTCTCCAGTGCGTAGGCAACCGCGATGGCGGCAGCCAACGCGCCGTTGTTGTCTCCCACTGATGTTTTTTCGGGTTCAACCAAACTGGCTTCAGCCAGCGGTTCTTCCTGTTCAAGTTCTGGCTTGTTGGTCAGCTTCACTAACAGTGCCATAATGCCCCACAGAGCCAAAATCATGAGGAAAACCAGCCCCATGCCTGCTGCGGTAATCAATATTCCTTGATTGATAGTTGACATATTCTCCGCCTATACTGGCATGTTGCCGTGCTTACGGGCAGGGTTTATCTCTACTTTGTTCTCAAGTGCCTGCAGCGCTTCGACCAGTTTTTGACGGGTCTCAGCAGGTTCGATTACTTCGTCAATATAGCCTGCTTTGGCTGCCACGTAAGGGTTGAGGTAATCTTCCTGGTATTGTTGCGTAAGGCGTTCGCGCTCGGCTTGCGGGTCTTCAGCGGCTTTGATCTGGCGACCATAAAGAATGTTCGCAGCACCTTCTGCGCCCATCACTGCGATTTCAGCAGAAGGCCAGGCAAAGGTGATGTCCGTGCCCAGATACTTGCTGCTCATCACTACGTACGCGCCGCCATAGGCTTTGCGGGTCACCACGCTGACTTTTGGTACAGTCGCCTCGGCATAAGCAAAGAGCACTTTGGCACCATGCCGGATCACACCGCCGTGTTCCTGGTAAACACCAGGCAAAAAGCCGGGGGAGTCGACAAAGGTAACAATAGGAAGGTTGAAAGCATCGCACATCCTCACAAAACGGCTGATTTTGTCAGCCGAATTGATATCCATCACGCCCGCCATCGAGGCAGGCTCTTGCGAAACCACACCAACCGGGCGTCCAGCCAGCCGTGCCAGCCCCACGATTGCGTTAGGGGCATACCCTGCCTGGACTTCCAGAAAAGAGCCTTGGTCCATAATGGCATTGATCGCGTCCTGCATGCTGTAAGGTTGGTTGGGGTCTTCCGGAACGAGGCTGTTCAGCATCTCAGACCTTCGATTGACCGCATCGCTTGTTTCCACAATTGGAGCTTGTTCAACATTGTTTGATGGCAAGTACGAAAGCGCCTGGCGTGCCAGCGCGATCGCTTCCTGCTCGTTGTCACCAACTAACTGGCAATTGCCACTGACAGTCAGGTGCACATCAGCTCCGCCAAGGGTTTCAGAATCGACTTCTTCGCCGGTGACAGTCTTGATCACAGCCGGTCCGGTCAGAAACATGTAAGATTGCTTGCGAACCATGATGATCAGATCGGTCACAGCAGGGGAGTAAGAGGCACCTCCAGCACAGGGACCCATGATCAGGCTGATTTGGGGAACCACACCGGAATAAATGGCGTTTCGCCGGAAGATCTCAGCGTAACCGCCCAGGCTGTAAACACCTTCCTGGATACGTGCGCCGCCGGAATCGATCATTCCGATGATTGGCGACCCGGTTTTGACTGCCAGGTCCATCACACGGCAGATTTTCTGAGCGTGCATCTGACCGAGAGCGCCGCCCTGGACAGTGAAATCTTGCGCGTAGACGTAAACAGTTCGCCCCTCTACCTGTCCATAACCTGTGACGACGCCGTCACCGAGAGCGGACTTGCCCTCCAAGTCGTTTGGAGCAACCGCCATCGCTCCGATTTCACGAAAGCTGCCTTTATCGAGCAGCAGATCGATGCGTTCCCGGGCAGTCAGGCTGCCCTTGGCATGTTGTTTGTCGATGCGTTCTTGTCCACCACCTAATTTGGACTCAGCACGCAACGCCTTCAGTTTTTCAATGCGGGGGTTTTCCTCGGTCATTCAATCTCCTTGTGTTTTGTTTTGCCCCGATACGGTGAGAACAGGGCTTGAATGCGTGAATATTGTAACATTACTTTCCAGTCTTTCAGGTATTTAGGTCGCTGTCGAGCTCATCATTAAACTCTCCCTTTTTTAGGGGGAAGGTCTGCAAAGCGTGGGTGAGGGAGTCTTGTTTGAGTTAAATGCTAAACCTTCGAGCGACAAAGCGGAGGGAGGCAAGTACTGCTCGCTTTGCTCCCAGCATCAAGACCCACTCCGTACGAATAGTTTAGCCAACCAGGGCAAATTATCTCTACAAATATAACGATCGTCCAGAATGTTTCATCAAATCAACACCCTGTTTGCGTTCCTGGCGATTTTGTTTACAAACAATACTTAACCTTTGCGCTTGCACCCCGTTGGAATCCTGTTATAATTCAATCAATGACTGGTCCGGTGCGCGGTCCTATGTTTAGGCTGCAATCAGGGAGACCTGCAAAAAAAAGAAGATATGTATAGGAGCATACGTCATGGCATTAACAAAAACTGAAAAAACTGAGATTATCAATCAATTCGCAACCAAATCGGGCGACACTGGTTCCCCCGAAGTACAAATTGCACTGCTTTCCAAAAGAATCGCTCAATTGACTGATCACCTGCGCGCGAACAAACACGACGAGAGTTCACGCCGCGGTTTGCTTAAACTGGTCGGTCAGCGCCGCCGCCTTCTGGCTTATCTACGCCAGAAAGACTACGAACGCTTTATGACCATTACCGATTCTTTGAGCATCCGCAGAAAGTAATCTCTGAAATACAGTCACAAACCACTTTTGCCTCTTCAAAAACAATGAAGAGGTAATTGTGGAATTTAATCAGCCAGACGGGTATTGAAAAGCGCTGATCAATTCTGATCACCGATTTTCAGTCCCTGATCTGGCACAGGAAAAAGGAAAAATGAAACCTGAAGCAAAATATTACACAACTCAACTTGGAAACAAGGAAGTTAGCTTTGAAACTGGCAAAATTGCCCGTTTAGCTGGCGGATCTGTGATTCTAAGGCAAGGCGACAGCATGATGTTTGCCGCCGCGACCATGGGCAACCTGCGTGAAGGAAGCGATTTCTTCCCGCTAACCGTGGATTACGAAGAACGAATGTATGCCGGCGGCAAAATCCCCGGATCGTTCTTCCGTCGCGAAGGACGCCCCTCAACCGATGCCACACTTGTGGCTCGTCTCACCGATCGCCCTCTGCGCCCGCTCTTCCCCGAAGGGATGCGCAATGAGGTCCAGGTCATATTGATGTCGCTCTCAGCCGACACTGAAAATCCGCTGGATATGCTCGCCATTAACGCTGCTTCTGCCGCATTGATGATTTCGGACATCCCCTTTGGCGGTCCGGTTGGTGCCGTTCGTATTGCTTTTGTCGATGGCGAACTGATCGTCAACCCAACCTTACAGGAAATGGAAGTCTCCACCCTCGATCTACGTGTCGCAGGAACAAAAGACGCCCTCCTGATGGTCGAAGCTGGCGCAAACGAAGTAACTGAAGTCTTGATGGCTGAAGCACTGCAATTGGCGCACAAGTCCATCCAACCGATCCTCGAAACCCAAATGCGAATGGCTGCCGAAATTGGCAAAGCCAAAAAAGAAGTCAAACTGGCTGGTAAAGACCTGAATCTGGTTGCCCAGGCAAAAGAGGCGATTCGCTCTCGTTTGGAAGCCTTGCTCGATCAGGAATACAGCAAAGAAAGCCTCTATGGTGGTTTTGCTGAAATCAAAGAGGCTTATTTGCTCGAGCAATTGGGCGAAGAACCTACCCCCGAAGATCTGGCAGCACATACTGCAGCCTTTGAAGATGCTGAGAAAGCTATCATCCGCGAACGCATTTTAAACCAGGGCAAACGCCCCGATAACCGCAAGGTTTACGAAGTGCGCGAAATCAGTGCCGAAGTCGATATTGCACCTCGTGCCCATGGCTCCGGTCTTTTCACTCGTGGAGAGACCCAGGTCCTGACCCTGGCAACCCTTGGCACTCCCAAGGAAGCCCAGGAACTGGACAATCTCAATGGGATGGATTCCAAGCGCTACATGCACCATTACAACTTCCCACCCTACTCTGTTGGTGAGACAAGACGAATTGGTGGACAATCCCGACGTGAAATCGGTCATGGCGCCCTGGCAGAAAGAGCTTTACTGCCTGTGCTCCCTGACGAAAAAGCATTCCCTTACACTTTACGCCTTGTGTCTGAGGTGATGGCATCAAATGGCTCATCATCAATGGCATCAGTTTGCGGTTCTACCCTGGCATTGATGGATGCCGGTGTCCCGATTACCAACCCGGTGTCTGGTGTTGCCATGGGTCTGATTATGGAAGGCGACAAATACGCCATTCTGACAGACATTTTAGGCACCGAAGATCACCTGGGTGATATGGACTTCAAAGTCGCAGGCACTCGCAACGGTATCACTGCCCTGCAAATGGACATCAAAATTGGTGGGATCACACCCGAAATCATGGCCGAAGCTTTGGATCGTGCTAAATCTGCCCGGTTCTACATTATGGACCAGATGACTCAGACAATTTCTGTGCCAAATCCAACCCTGAAACCCCACGTTCCCCGCATCGAATCGATCAAAGTGCCGATGGATAAAATCGGCGCGATTATCGGACCCGGTGGCAAGAACATTCGTGCCCTGCAGGAAGAAACCAATACCAAGATCGACATTGACGATGATGGAACTGTTTATATCGCCTCATCCAGTGGTCTTGGTTTTGAAGAAGCCCGCGACCGCATTTTGGCTCTGACTGAAACTGCGGAAGTTGGCAAGATTTACACCGGCAAATGCGTCCGTGTAGCAGATTTCGGTGCTTTCATCGAGATTCTGCCAGGCATGGACGGTCTGGTGCACGTCTCTCAATTGGCCTCAGAACGTGTCGAAAAAGTTGAAGACATCGTGAATGTCGGAGACGAATTAACCGTTATGGTGATCGATATCTCTCCTGATGGCAAAATCAGACTTTCACGTAAAGCTTTACTGGAAGGCTGGACCGCTGAGGAAGCCCGTGAGCACGATAACGCCAACCGCAGCAAGTCTTCTGGTGGCAATCGTAGCTCTGGTCGCTCTGGTGGTGACCGACGCTCTGGTGGCGACCGCCGTTCTGGTGGAGATCGCCGCTCAAGTGGCGACCGCCGCACACCTCGCAATTAGTTTTTTGCAAATCGAGAAGGTGAGGTTACAACCTCACCTTTTTTTGAATCGTATGGATGGATTTATTTGTCTCGAAGCAGGGTATTAGTCCATCCACTGCTTTCAGATTGATAAACTGTTTTGGGAGGAGCAAGCCCCTCCCGTACGGATGGGCTTTAGTCCATCCGCTGCGTCTGGATTGACAACCAATTATTGTAATAAAAAGAACCTCCTTTATGGATGGCCTCTTGTGCTCGCGAAGCAGGGTATTGGTTCATAATTACCAATGGAATAAGATTTGACTTAGGCGCTGATACTGATTTTTTCTCTCTCCAATTCCAACTGTGTCCGGGCATCGGTCTCTATCGAAACAAACCGTTCAATTAACTGGCAGGGAAACTCAGGGCAGTGACCACAATTTTCAACTCCACGAGATGAAGCACAGGTGCGCACAGCACAACCCTGGCACATTCTGGATTCCAGGCGTTGTTCACTGTGACAGCCGTAACAGGTCATATCTTTGGTGGTAAAGCAAAGTTCTTCACAGGAATATTCCGCAGCCAGCCAACGTTTATGTACCTCATCCCTATTTTGTGTTGCCTGGAAAACCGGACATTCTTCACAATTCAAGCCACAATAAGCGAGTGGAGCCATGAAAACCTCCATTTGAAGTGGGTCAGGAATACACTTCGCTTAATAGTTAGCAGGAATCGTGCCAGTTGCGGTACAGAATACAGTTATTTGAGTTGGAGTCTCATTGGAGGGTGGTGAGCGTGAGTTAAGACAAACCCCAGGCTTTCATAAAGCGGTTGACCTTCAGGGCTGGCATCCAGTTCGACGTAAGCCAGGTCGAGCCCGCGTGCTTTACTGATCAATTCCACCATAATTGCGCGAGCCAGTTCCTGGTGGCGATATGGTGGCCAGGTGAGGATGTTAATAATGCGCCCGTAACGCCCATTCGGCGCCATCGGTTGCCACATAACCTCGATCATGTGTAAAAACCCGACAGCCATCAGAGTTTTATTATCCAGAGCTATCCAGGCGAATATGTCTCGTTCAAGACGTTCTGAAAGGAAGGTTTCAATTTGCTGAGAGGCATGTGGTTTGTCTTGAGACTCAAGGTCATACCCCAAAGCCTGCAAAAAATCCAGCCGTGATTTCACAAGCAGGGGCACGTCTTCTTTCCGGGCTTCGCGCAAAATTGGAGTCATCTCAGATATTATTCTCGTTGAGCGTTTTATTGCGATAAGTCAAATCCGGCCGGGTTTGCCAACCCTGGCTCTCCCAAAAAGCATTGCCCTGCTCATTGCTCGCAAATACCAGCATACCGGCTTTGGTTATGCCCTCAGCTCGCAAGGCTTCGCAGGCGCTGTCTGCCAGGAGTTTTCCAATGCCCTTCCTTTGGAAATTCGGATGCACGATAGCATGATAGATATAGCCCCGCCTGCCATCATGCCCAGCCAGGATTCCACCAATGATCTCTCCATCCTCTTCAGCAATAAAGCAGGTGTTCGGATTGCGCTGCAGAAATTTTGTTATGCCGGCTTCGCTGTCATCAATACTGCGCAGACCCCGATCAAAACCCGGTTGACTGCTCCATAAAGCGAACAGATCGGGGTAGTCTGCTATGTTGAACAATCGAATAGAGAGGGTCATACTTTTTTTAGATCATCCCGTACCGCTTAAGCGCTGTTTCGAGGATCATGTTTACCAGTTCCGTGTGGCCGATTCCATCTGCCTCTGCTTCAATAACGATATCAGAAATCTTGGGCGTCAGACCCGGCAGTGGGTTGATCTCAAGAATATAGGGTTTAAATTTATCATGCGCGTCTAAACGAAAATCTATGCGGGAAACATCCAGCGCACCCGTCACGCGGAAAACGGCGGCTGCCAGCCAGTTCAATTCATCCACCTGGTCTTCGTCCAAAGGCGCCGGGCAAATGTATTCCAGGTCAGCGGCAAAGTCGGTTTTTAATGTGTTGCCATAGACACCGCCAAACTCAAGCCAGGGCGCCAGGTTAACTTCCATTGGAGGTAAAAAGCGCAGCCCAGCTTGAATACGGTGGGCGGCCTCGTCCAAAGGGATACGTCGGGCAACCGGACCGATCAGGTTCCCTACCAGACCAACAGTAACTTCACGTCCCTCAATATACCGTTCGACCAAAGCGCTCTGCTTGTATTTGCGAATGATGTATTCAAGCTGTGTGCGAAGTTCCTCTTCATTATGAAGAATAGATTGATAACTCACTCCCATTCCAGTTCCTTCTCGGGAAGGTTTGATGAAGAGCGGAAACTCCATACCTTCTTCCAGGGGCTCATCCACTCGTTCAAAGCTTTGGAATTCAGGGGTCGGTAAATTGTGCCAGGCGAGCACACGTTTTGTCATTGGTTTATCCAGAGTCAGCGCCAGGGACAAAATCTTGGAACCGGTGTATGGGATCTGCAGTTTTTCCAGGATCGCAGGTATCTGGGCTTCACGCGAGTCTCCAAAGTGACTCTCAGCAATGTTGAAGCAGATATCAGGTTTATATTGTCGGACAGTATCGATGATGGTTTCGTCAGCTTCAAGGAATTCCGCCTCATGCCCTCCAGCTTTTATCGCTTCTACCAGGGTTTGCACGGTGGATCCGGAATCAAGATCATCCCATTGGTCTCCCCCCATTCCTTCAAAAACAGGCGCGTTTTCTTTCAGATTTGCCAGTACGGCCACGCGAAAACTTTTCATTTTTTAGAGCATCTCCCGGGAAATAATATTTTCACACAACCCTGAATTATAGTAGGTTTTTAGAAATGTTGAGTTGATTATTAGAGGGTTTTGGTAGGTCAAGCACAGAAATTTGAGAGAATAATTTAGGGCGAATCGACAACCTTGACATGCGAAGATGTGTAGGGCGAAATTGAGGACGTTTGAGAATTGAATGTTTTGATCCACTTGTCGTCCTTAATCCGCCGCTTGGATGAATTTGTTGACATCAGAACTTGTGTGTTGATGCAAAAGACGGATTGGACAAGCGCACCGATCCCGAGATCAATAATCAGTAATCTTGTCCAATCTCGCCCAACAAAACGCCTCATCCTTCGAGGACTTTGTCTTACCCTACAGCTCCACCATCACTGCGTCAACAGCTTCAGCCTTGGCAACACCGCGTTCAACATTCACGAAGCGCAATAAGATGATTCCGGCGATGAAAAAGATGACCAACGAGACGATACCGAGTCTTGGGTCGCCAGTTTTCGCGGTGATAAACGCCATCAATGCCGGACCGACCACCGTGTTGAACTTCTCTGAGACGCTGAAAAAGCCATAAAATTCCGCGCTTTTACTCTTGGGCATCATCTTACCAATCAGCGAGCGGCTCAGTGCCTGGCTGCCGCCTTGCACCATGGCAACCCCAAAGCCCAGCACGAACATATGCCACTCTTCTTTCATGAAGTAACCAAAAATTGCCACGACGGAGTAGACAAGCAATGCCAGGCTGATCGCCTTTTTGTTTCCCATCGATTTACCCAGTTTCCCAAACAACAAGGCAAAGGGTGCCGCCACAAACTGAACCATAAGGAACGTGCCCAGAATTGTTAATGTGCTGAATCCCAGGTCGGAAGCAAAAGCAGCTGCCATCGTGATGATGGTGCCAATCCCGTTTGCATAGACAAAAAAGGTTATCAGGAAAAGAAACAGGTCCTGGTAATCACGGATCTCACTGAGGGCCTTGCCCAGACGCTTGAATCCAACAGTGATCACGCTTTGACCAATCTCATGGGTTTCACCTTTGGCAGGCGGTTCGCTGACATGCCTGAAAATCGGAATCGAGAAAATTGCCCACCAAATAGCCACGCTTACCAGGCTGAGGCGCATCATGAGGGCAGTTGCTTCAAGCTCGGACATACTGGTCAGAAAACGCGGTCCAACAAAAATCATGATTGCATTAACCAGCAGTAACACCCCGCCGCCGATGTAGCCCAGTGCATAGCCGCGCGACGAGACCTGGTCGATTTCGTCTTCTTTGGCGACATGCGGCAAAAGGCTGTCATAAAAGACCAACGAGCCAGCAAACCCGATCGTTCCGAGGATGTAAAGTATGATGCATAATGTCTGATCTGCCGGTGAGACAACAAACCAAAGCAGGGCGGTGCTGATGATCCCTAAAGCAGCGAAAAAAGCCATAAAAAGCTTCTTGCTTGCTTTAAAATCTGCAATCGCGCCCAAAATTGGGCTCATTACGGCGGCAATCAAGCTTCCAATTGCCACAGCATTGCCCCAGATCGGGACTGAATCGCCTTGCGCTATGTAAGTGGCAAAATAAGTTGGCAAAACTACGCCCATGACAGTTGTGGCGAAAGCAGAATTCGCCCAGTCATACATCGTCCAGGCCCGAATACCTTTTTTGTATTCTTTCTCGTCTAGATCTACATTCATTGTTCCAATATTTTCCATTTTTTACCCATTTCCTATTGAATAATCTATGATTTGTTGTTCCTCAGCGCTTGCCCCGAGGTTAAAGAAAGTATCATCCATTAATTTCGTCAATGCCTCCGGTTCATTTTTAGTGAGCAAGATTTTCATTTGCTCCCGTGGAATTTTGTAAGGGTCGAGATAAGCTTTCAGATATTTGCGAAAGGGCATCACACCGCGTTCTGGCTGCAGCCTGATCATATCCTCAAGTTGAAAATGTGCTAACTGATAAACTTCCTGCACTGATACTTCATCGCGGTCGCGCCAACTGAAAATCCAGGGATTCGCCTTGGCTGCTCGTCCAACCATTACGGCATCACAACCAGTTTCTTCCAACATCCTTTTCGCGTCCGCTACGGTTTTCACATCACCGTTGCCGATCACCGGCACGTTCAGTCTGCGTTTCAGCTCACCGATCTGCGCCCAACGGGCTGGTTTGTTGAATGAATTTTTCTGAGTGCGGCCATGTAAAGCGATCAATTTAGCGCCGTTTTCTACCGCAATCTCAGAGAGCTCGATGTAATTGTGGCTGGTTTCATCCCAACCCAAGCGCATCTTGCCAGTCACTGGCACGCTAACAGCCTGGGTAACCAGGCGAAAAATGTCGCGGACAAGCTGTGGATTGCGCATCACGCCCACTCCAGCACCTCGTCCTGCCACGCTTTTTGCCGAACAACCCATGTTGATGTCGATCATGTCCGGGTGAAAATCCTCTACGATTCGGGCTGCGCATTCTGCCATGCGTACAGCGTCATTATCAAGCAATTGCACAGCAAAGGGGCGTTCCGCTTCCCGGAAGAGAAGCCGTTTTCTTTCGTAGCTTTTTTGGTTGGCATAGTCGAGCGTATTGATGAACTCAGAAACTGAATATGCCGAACCTAATTTTCGTGTGATCCAACGGAAACTGGCATCAGAAAGGCCATCCATCGGCGCCAGTATTATTTGCCCATAGATCGGAAGATCACCGATCATCAGCGTAGGCGTAAGCGCTGCCTGATTCATTCTCAACCGTTGATCCTGAAAAAGAGCGTCACAATCTTGTGCGGGCTGACCGGCAGCTCAACTTCGCCTGCCTGGTTTGTTGTTAGGTCAGCAAGGTGGGTTTCATCCAGGCTGACCAACTCAACACTCTTGTACGGAAGATTGGGCTTAACTTTCAAATCAATGCTTTGATCAGAAAGGTTCACTCCCCTTACAATCCATCCAGCTTCATTTTCAGCTTCTTTGAGCGCTGTGATCATAAATTCTGATGGTGTCACACGCACCATTTGTGCTGTTTCTTCCAAACGCCCGGGGTGCGCGGCTGCAACGAAAGCTTCAAAGTCGGTCTGACAAGATTGCGCCAGCTTCACAGCACTACCAAAATCAGTGCCGTGGGGAATTATGGCGTAGTTGAAGAGGTATACCGCCTGTTCTTGTGCTCCCAGAGTTGCTAGAGGAGGTCCAGCCTGCCCCTGGCGGTTCCACATGTCATCCCGTGAAAGCCAACCGACACAGCGCAGCAGGGTGAGCGCGATTTCTGCTCTACCTTCCTGATCTCTCAAAACTGCCACTTCAGGTAAGCCTCGATTGGCTATGGTAAGCCCATGGCTTCTTACACTGACATCACTAAAGGCACGTTGCGGCACTTCCGGTCTGGGCAACTCGCGCCATGTTTGATCTACTTCTGGCAGATCGATTGCGCGTTCCACGATCTGAAAATGACCGTCAAATCGGGCAGTGTTCACAACCAATCCAGTGGGGAAGCGCACTTCCAGGCGATGATCCAAGGCACGGTTATCAAAAACTACCTGGACATTTACCTGAGGCAAACCTTTGGTCAGGCTGATGGCAACATCCAGCGGGCAGCTCACAAGCTCGCGGCTGCGGTTGTCGCGTTCGTTACTCAAGCCGATCGGGATTTCAAGGTCCATCCGTAAAACAAGCATCTCCGTGAGCGAATCTTTGCTTATTTCAACGCTCTCAAGATAAGGGCTGAAAGCCGTATCGATTTCAGGCGGCGTGTAGTTATATTCATCACCGCGATCACCGCGATCAATAAAGGTGTTCAAATCCTCGTATAGGATCTCGTTAGTCTTATCGTACAGGCTGAAACTGCCATCTTCTCCGGTCAGCGTGAGCGTGAAGTATTCGTTGGAGATGCTTTCAAGTTCTTCTTCATCCTCATCCCAATCGACAGTCGAAAGCTCTTGTACTGGCTCGCTCAGAACCCACCAGGTTTGGTAACCCATCGCGGGGACAGCCTTGGCAACAAATGAAAGATGTGCGGTCGGAACATTAAATACTTTGACCCGCACCAGCATTTCCGGGTCACTGCTCATGATCGTGCCCATGATTTCAGTCAATGCGGTTTCCAGTTTTTGGCTGTCTGCTGCCAGAAAGCTGGAAAATTCTGCATCGATACAGGGCATGTCTGCGTCCTGACCCAGCCCGACACCGATCAATGTGCGGTTATTGTGCCCGCTTGTGCCGGCATTTGTCAGCAAACCCATCAGGTCCTTCACCTGATAGGTGTTGGATTCAAGAAATTCTCTTTCTTCCCATTCCCATTCACATGGCACACGCTCGCCTGCTTGGTCGACTAAAACGAGGTCCCTCTCATCATCTGCAATATCGATTCTGGCAGATACCAGGTCAGTCTTGGGGTAAGGGGAGGCATTGAAAACTGTTACCGCGGCCAGCTTGTTGTCCAGAGCTGGTCCTTGCGTATTGATTTCTGACTGGATGGCAGTCAGGCTTTGTTTTGTTAATTCTTCAGCAACCTGGTCCACCTGGTCAAATCGGCTGATCATGTCATCGTGTGTTTCGTCAACTGAGCATCCGCAGATCGAATCGTGGGGATGGTTGCTGATCAGCAGTTTCCAGGTTTGATGGATAACAGGACCGGGGTCATTGATGCGGCTGCTCTTTTCATGTTCTTTGAGCGGCAAAAAGCTCTCTTCTCCTCGTTTAAGCAGCTCTGCCCAGCTGCAGAAGGGTTCCACCCAGCGTTCCAACATGGTTTCAGAGTAATGGTTGCGCTGCTTAATCCACATACGCGCTGAAAGAACGCCCGGCAGCATATGCGCTTTTTGAGGATCGCGTAACTCTCCACGCAAAGATGGCAGCAAAATCGATTTATCATCCAATTCCTGGCTGACCGCTGCCAGGTAGGCAGGTAGCGTTGAATGCAGCGCTCTTCTCCCGGAGCTCTCGTGCTGGTTGTAATAGCGGATGTGTTCCGGCAATTCCGGGCGCGGCTCAAGGTGGTCGGTTCCCCGCATCATCAGGAATTGGCTGGTCGGGTTGAGCGGTTCCAGTTTATCTACTTCTTTGTCCAGGTCCATTAGGCTTTGATCGGGGTCTGCCGCTGGCCAGTCAGCGATGTTGCCATAGCCATCGTGCAGATGCGCCAGCAAAACACTGCTGCCATCGGGCGCTTGCCAATGTAAAAGTGTCGGGAAATCCTTAGGCACACCCCGCCACAGGCAGGCAGTGTCCATGTGGAAACCGTTGAGGACCTGGGGCATTTGCCCAATATGACCAAATGGATCAGGAATGTAGCCAATCATCATGCGCTGACCAAAAAGCGCGCAGATTTGCTTGCCGATGGTCAGGTTGCGGATGGTAGCCTCAGGTGAAACAAGGAATTCGTCAGGCAAGATATACCAGGGTCCGATCAAAATTCGGTTTTCCTGAATATGCTTTTGAAGAAGCGGCAGGTTCGCCATGCGCATCTGCAGATAGTCTTCCAATACAATTGTCTGTCCATCAAGCATGAAATGCAGATATTCCGGGTCCTGGTCAAGAATGACCAGCAGGTTGTCCACCAAATGAACGAGCTGAAGGCGGAATTGCTGAAAGGTTTTATACCATTCACGGTCCCAATGAGTGTGAGAGACGATGTGTAAGGTTTGCATGGGATCTCCTTGGCCTTTGCGTTAGTGTGCTAATTATGCCATAAACGAGTCAATGAGCAGATGAATTCATGTTATCCGCTTTGTTTTGAACCGTAGGCCGAGATTGAATCCCTGGAGTTCTTTTCTACAGGGGTTCTATCCGGCATCCTTTTGTCATTCTGAACGCAGCGAAGAATCTTACTGTACCTTTAGGCATAGGCTTCGTGCCCGCTGGGTACTTTGTCCGGCATCCTTTTGTCATTCTGAACGCAGTGAAAAATCTTTCAGTGCCTGTAGGCCTGATTCCTTGGTTGAATCCGGCATTTTTTGTTGGGGGACCTGCAACGGTCTTCCATCTATTGATTAACAAATCCATCTCGGGATGGCATGGCAGCCATCCCCTACAATTTACCCTCTTTTCGTAGGTCTAATTCCGGGTTTGAATCCGGCATCCTTTGGTCATTCTGAACACAGTGAAGAATCTTTCTTTTGTCTTTAATCCGTCACTGCGAGATCCTTTGCCAAAAAAAATTGAAGGATGGCGATAATTGGCATGGCAAAGGATCGTGGCAGTCTCTCTTTTGAAGGGAGTTTGCTTTTTTTCTAATCTACTCGCAAAGACGGGTTAAAAAATCCTTTTACCCAACTCCCCCAATGCCCAATGGATGGCATCTGCCACGATTGGGTCGTTTTCATTCCTCAAACCCTCTTCCAACAACGGGATAAAATCTTTCTGCCCGCTGTTGCCCATTGCAATAACCACGTTGCGCCGGAAACAAGAATATTTACCACGCCAAACCGGTGTATGGCGATATTTCAGCTTGAACTCTTCTTCCGTCAATTCGAAGCTTTCAGCCAGATCAGGAGACCCCTCACCAATGCTTACTCGATCTTCTGTTTGTGCTCTTTTATTAACCGGGCAGACACTCTGGCATTGGTCGCAGCCAAAAATCCGGTTTCCCACTGCTTTTCGAAATTCCTCCGGTATCTCTCCACGGTTCTCGATCGTCAGGTAGCTCAGGCAGCGCCTGGCATCGATGCTGCGATCAGGCAAAATTGCCTGTGTTGGGCATGCCTTCACGCACAGTTGGCAATCGCCGCATCCATCTCCTTCGTAGGGTAGGTCAGACTCAAGGTCAAGGCTGATCAGCAGCTCTGATAAAAAGGTCCACGATCCAAGCTTTGGATGGAGCAGAAGCGAATTTCTCCCAATCCACCCCAAACCGGCCTTATGCGCATAGCCTTTCTCCAGGATTGGTGCACTATCGACACAGGCATAGGTCTCTATATCGTCTCCAGCCAACTCATTGATCGATTTCGCCAACTGATCCAGGCGTTCCCTAAGGACTTCATGGTAATCTCTCTGTAAAGCGTAAGCAGCGATTCGTCCTTTGTACCTGCTCATTTCAGCCGATTGCAGGTCTTCCGGTGGTGGGTAGCTTGAAAGCAAACTGATCACTGTCTGGCAAGTCGGCAGCAATAACCTCGGATCCGACCGGGTTTCCAGCGATCGCTGGCTGGCAAGATAGTTCATATCAGCATGCTGACCGTTTTCGATCCAATCTTTAAATCGCTGCATCCCGGGGACAGGCTCAATGCGTGTGAACCCAACAGCAACAAAGCCGAGGCTTTCCGCCCCGGCTTTGATTTCTGCTTTTAGGTTCATGAGGTCCTGCGACCAGATCTACTCTATTACATATTGGAAAAAGAAATATCCAAACGGAACGTTATTGGCATTTACGATATTCCAATTGCTTTTTGCAACGCCAACTGTCTGTGGAGCAGTGAAATTCATGGTGAATTGAATGCTCATTGTCGGTGGAACTTCCGTGGGCATCGTGAACGTAGTTTCGGAGATGCCAAAATTGTTACCATCAACGTATTGGATGTAGTAATCAGTTGTCCAGGTAGTTGTGCCCGTATTCAACAGGGTAACGACAACCTGAAATTTCTGTCCAGCAGCGACTAAGGAATCGTCTTCTGGATAGCTGCGTGCCCATACCCCAGCATCGATGCCGCCTGAAGCGGTTGGAGCCGCGGTTGTTGTAGTCACCTGGGGAGAAGGGGTGATTCCCAGGGCCGCGGTTGGTACGACCGTTGCGAGAGTCGCGGTCGCAGTGGGAGCAGTCGTGGCAGTCGGCACGGGTGTATCCGTGGGGCGTGCGATTGCGGTCTTAGTAAATTGGATTGCGACCGTTTGGGCTACATTGGTCTGACGCGCTTCCTCAGCCAGTGGATCTTCCTTCGGTCTGCATCCAGCCAGCGCAACCATCAGTACAAGTCCTATCAGAAGGACTACTTTTATCTTTTTTGTGTCCATTCTTACACCTTTCAAGAGACGAATAATAAGTCTCCAATAATTGTGACGGCTAATTTCTTATTTGTCAAGTTGACCTGGCTCAGGGCTTGATCATCGGTTGAAGCACATGGACCACATCTCCGGAGGGTGAGCCGTTCGCTTTTAGCAATAGCACTATTTTAACCTGCTTGCCGCCAAGCGAGCCAAGGTCGACATCGAGCCGTTGAAATTGCAGATCATGAATTTCGTTCCAGGAAGCCAGCTCACGCAAGGTGCCGGAAGAATCCTCATAATTCAAGCTGAATTTGACATCGCAAGCTGTGTTGCCGCGCTTGCAACCCAAAACAGCAGTAAACCTGGCATTAGCAGGGATGGTCATCGCCGGGAAAGTGCCCTGCAAGAACGAATCATCCGCATTATAAAGACCCAGCCAAAGGGCAGTTTCATCGTCCTGGGATCCATTTTCGAGAATCGGTCGGTTATCAGAATAGACAAAACCGCCTGTATCGCCAGGCTGCCCCGGGCAATTCAATTTTCCTGTTGGGCTGGTCCAGGATGCAGAACAATACGAATCAGCCAGGTTGATGCTGTCTCCCCGCACTTGGATTTCAACCCAAAAAGTTGCTTCTTCGTTTCGAAAAGCAAAAATCACGCCCTCTGCCGTCCGCAGCTTGAATTCGGCTCTATACGCCCCGGCAGTATTTGGAGCATTGAAAGGCATTGAAATCGTGACCGACTCGCCGGGTGCGATCGCCTTATCGCTCAGTGGTTGGCTGGTTGGGGCACTCATGGCACTACCGGAAACAAAAACCACACTATAGCCAGTGGTCCATGTGCAGGTGCCTTCATTCTTCAGTGTCCAGGTCTTGGTAAAGGCCGTGCCCGGGTAAAACTGGCTGCCGTCCGGGATGGTCTCGCTGACGAAACCAGCGAGGTTGCAATTCGAACCGCTGCCCGGAGTTGCTGTTATTTCAGTTGGCTCAATGGTAGGACTTTGCGTTTCAACCGGAGAGATACTTGGAGTAGCTTCAATCGGTTTAGCAGTAGGCGTTTCAGCTAAAAAGGCCTGCGAGGTGGCTGTCTGAGCCGCCATTTCAGTGGCAACGATCGATGTAGTCATGGCTTCGATCGTGCTGGCAGCGGCGGTGCGAATGATATCCAACTGATCCACGGGGGTTGGGCTGGGCTGTACACCATTGCATGCCGCCAAAACTAAGGCCACCCCGAGAAAAAGAGTTGTCCCGAACCATTTTTTCATGCTGCCTCCATTAACCATCAACCTCACCGGTAGATATTATAAAGTGTGCAAGTGCCAAGCCAGGATAACTTGTCAATTTGAGCCTACCTCACCAAAAAGCCGGGTACTGTATTAGAACCCGGCTCACGAATCTGATGATTAATATCACCTTCCAAATACAATTGTTCTGAAAAAGGTCGAAAGCTTAAACTTTTCTCCTGTCAGCAGTGTCTGCGAGCTAAAAAGATTCGACACACCTCGTACAACCAGGTAGACTGTTGCAATCAAAACGCCCAATGAAAGTGCAAGCTGCCAGATTGGAACTGATCCAATCGCGAGCCTGGTCATCATCACTACAGAAGAGGTCAGCGGGAAGATGCTTAAGAACACGCTCAGAAAAGAATTGGGTTCTCCGATCAATTGGTTGATTATCAGAAAAATAAAAATCAAGGGTAAAGTCAATATGAAGGATGAACTGTTACCCTCACGCAGGTTTGGTGCCATCGCCCCGATTCCAGCCATTAAACTTCCGTACAAGAAGAAGCCCAGAATAAAATACGGGATTCCAAGGAATACAATTTGGTTTGATAGGCTTACCCCTAGCAGGAAGGGAAAGCTCTGACCGCCCAGGTTCATGAAAAGCACCACAGCGCTGCCCCATGCCATCATCTGCAACAGGCTGGCTGCGCCATAGCCCAGCAGCTTTCCTAAGAAAAGGTCCATCGGACTGGCAGATGTCAGCAGGATCTCAATGGTTTTGTTCTCTTTATCTTTGCCAACCGCGTTGAGCATGAAGCTTGAACTTATCAGGATCAACATGTAAAAAAGCATCATGATCGCATAGGGCACCAAAAAACTTGCAGCCGAATCCTGATCGCGTGTGTCTGCAGTTTCAGGGTCAAGATATTCATACCTGTAGGTCACCGGATTGGTATAGCGCAGATACAATTGCTGGTCAGCACCCATCAGGTTGTAATTGATCAGTTCATCTAACGCGCCTTGCTGGACGATTTCCGTGATCATGCTGATTTCAGGTTTGATATATGTTACCTTACCGCTTTCCAGGTAGTCAGGGGCGATCACAAAAAAGCCCTCAAGTTGATTTGCCGCAGTTCGCTGCCTGGCAGCGTCTTCATCAACAACTTCAACCAGAGCGCCATTGGTCAACCAGTCTGGATAGTCTGTGACGATTCCACTTTGATCCACCACGCCAATAGGCAGTGGGTTGGCAACTTCGTTTGTGAAAATCTGCGTGATACTTTGGGTTTGATCGTCGTTTAGCATCCCAAGCAGGAAGAATAAAAGGCTGGGGATCAAAGGAACAAGGATGATCATAAGCAGAAACGAGCGCCTTCTGACCAAATTTAAAAATTCAAATGTGAATACTTTGCCCAAGTTAACCATGGTTGGCCTCCTTGACGATCAGGTCACGTAGTTTGAGCTTTTTGTGATACTCAAGCAAACCCCGCCGAAACGCCTTGCCGGAAAGCCAGAAAACCAGGACAACCGAAACAATAAGGATGATAAAAACTGTTGCGATTTCCCAGGCTGATATGGACGTGAATGCCATCCGCAAACTAAGTGAAAAAGGAGCGCTTAATGGGAAAAAGCTAAGGATCTGTGGAATCGTTCCATTTGGATTGGTGAAGAAAGTTTGAAAAAAGTAGAAAGGCAGCATGGTCGGAATGATCAAAAGGCTGTTGATCGATTGAGCTTCTTCCATAGTGCTCATCGTTGCACCAATGATCGCCAACAGCCCAGCCGCTACGATGAATGAAAGTATAAGCAGCGAAAAGCTGATCGCCAGATAGTTTGGAGAGAGGTTCAGCTCATCGAGGAAAGGAATTTGGTTTCTGAAAACCAACACTCCGATCAATAGAATCACGACCCACACGAAAATCTGGGTAAAACCAACCCCCAGGTTACCAATGATCTTGCCGATCATTAACTGATTTGGAGACATCGAAGTAATCATAATCTCCATCGTCCGGTTTTGTTTTTCTTCCACCAATGACTGCAACAGGTAACCACCACAGGTCATCACCATCATAAAATAGAGGATACCAATTATTGCGGGAACAATAATTTGGTGCCAATTGGTTCCATCTGAAGTTTGGCTGCCGTCCAGTGACTGCAGAGAGATCTGGCTGCCTGCTTTGATGCGGTCGAGATGAGGAATCTGCTTATGTAGCATTAAATTCTCTCGGATTAGTTTATCTGTTTGAATCAGCACCTCAGAGCCGGGCTGTTCATTGGAATAGTAGGTCACATTGTAAGTCGATTGATAGCTAGTCGGGATGACCACATAGCCCTGAAGTATCCCGTTTTCTGTGTCTGCGCGTGCGGTTTCTTCGTCAGCATAGGGGATCAGCTGGATGAAAATATCCATAAACCCAATTTTTTCGGGCACTTCCTGCGGCTGGGTGATCAGATTCGCCTGATCAACATAGCCAACCGGTTCTGTATCGAAGGAAAGGTAACTGAAAAGCATGGAAAGCGCCATGATCAAGAGAAAGCCAACTGGCATGCCCAGCAGGGCTATCCAGAAACGCCGTTTTGCTACATGATGGATATATTCGTACCTTGCAACATCAATTATCTTCTTCATTGCCGTTCCTGCCTTCTTGAACCACTTTGATGAAGATCTCATCCAAAGTTGGCGTGGCGATTTCGAAAGAATTCAGACTTATTTTTTGATCAATCAATTGCTGCAAAATTGCGCGGGGTGTGATATTTTCTGTCGGTGTCAGGCGATAATAAAGCCCTTCTTCCTCAATCCGCTCTACACCCGGCAGATTTGACGGTAAATCGGAATCTGTTTGAATCAATACCTGGTTTGTCGTAAACCGTTCCTGAACTTCTTTCAAACTGCCCTCCAACAGAACAGTGCCATGATCGATCAGCACTAAACGATCGCACAGTTTCTCTACCTGGTTCATCTGATGAGTACACATAATGATGGTTTTGCCTTGGTCACGAAGTTCGATCAGCAAGTCTTTGACCAACTGGGTGTTGACCGGGTCTAAGGCAGAGAAAGGCTCGTCAATAATGATGATTTCTGGCTCATGAATAAGAGCGGCGATCAGTTGGGCTTTTTGCTGCATGCCCTTGCTCAGTTCTTTGGTTTTTTTCTTTTGGTGCTCGGTCAGATCAAAACGTTCCAACCAACTGGGCAGTTTCTGTTCAACTTCCTCTTTGGTCATATTTTTTAAAGTCGCCAGGTAAGTCAGGTTGCGGGTTAATTCAACATCCTGGTATAAACCGCGCTCTTCTGGCAGATAACCGATGTGGTTCAGTTTTTCTTCGGTCATCGGACCATCCAAAATCGTTACATTGCCCTTGTCAGGTTGATAAATGTCTAAAATTACACGGATTGAGGTTGTTTTGCCGGAACCGTTGGGTCCCAGCAAACCAAAAATTTCACCGGGACGGACGTGAAAAGAGACATCTTTAACCGCCTGGGTTTCTCCAAAGTTTTTGGCGATGTGATTGACAACAATAGTGTCCATAGCTGCTCCATTTGTGAAATATTAATCAAACAACAGTGTACCATAATGAGTGTGCTCTCAAACTTGTCGTGCACAATGGTTAATAAAGATCTATATATTAAACATACCAACCAAGGTGAAGATGAAGTAATTTCATATCATTATTCACCTTTCAAACAAAAAATGAACCTTACAAAAATTGTAAGACGAATTCTGCAGCCATACCCAATATTATCTACGGTGTTCAATCCAGTTTTTCTTTTATAAAGTCGTAGGCCGGGTTCCGCAGTTGAACCCGGCTTTTCTTTTGTAGGGCGGAATCCGCTTCGGTTGCGGACTCCGCCGAATATAATCCGACTTTGGCATGACTGTGAACGCAACAGAACTTTCTTCCGTCGTACGGATGGGCTTCAGTCCATCCACTCAGTTGGCATCAATGGGCGGTAGCGGGAGGAGCAAGCCCCTCCCGTACGGATCGGCAACCGTGCCCGCGAAGTAGGGTATGACGATCTACTTGTGATCCCGTCACATCGTGCCCGTAGGGTATCGCGAGCTCTTTTGCGCGGCGATCTGCCTTTATTCCTGTCATTGGAGACCTGCGGTCAAAAGCCTTTTATGGTCAGGAGACCATGAAAGAACTAGGATCTTTTCTTTTTCTCCAATCGATTTGCACCATTTGCACTAATTGCACTGTTTTTTGATAGTGCAAAACAGCACTTTGACTGCAAATACTTTTTCATTGTTAATGTGCCGGCTTGCAAATTAATCCATGCGGGTATATAATAGCACATATGTTCTATTTATTCAAGGAAAATATAGGTTATAGGTAATAAGAAAAACTGTAATTCTGAACGCAGTGAAGAATCTTTCTTTTTGATTTTTTCCCTTCACAACCTGACCCTTTGTTATCATTACGCCTTAACAAAAAAGGAGGGCTGTGAAGCCCTCCCTCCAAAATCAATAACAGCCTTACTCCTTCTCGTAAGGTTCGCCCTCCGCCGCTGGGGCTTGCCCCTTTCCAATAAATCCTGCCAATACGACCATCGTTATCAGGTAGGGTGCCATTGCCATAAACTGTGGAGGAATTGTGCTTCCCAGGAGTGAGAGTTTAGAGCCAATCGCATCAGCAAAACCAAACAGCGCGCCAGCTCCAATTGCACCAACCGGCATCCAGTTGCCAAAAATCATGGCTGCCAACCCAATGAAGCCCTTACCTGCAGTCATCCCTTCGTCGAACCTGCCAACTGAACCAAGCGTAAAGAAAGCACCTGCGATGCCAGCCACCAAGCCACTCAGAATCACACCCATGTAGCGGGTCTTGATCACGTTAATTCCCAGTGTGTCCGCTGCCTTGGGGTGTTCCCCAACGGAGCGGAAACGCAGACCCCAACGCGTCTGGAATAACGCAACCTGCAGAATGATCAGGATCAGGAACATCAAGTAAACAAACAGATTCTGATTGAACAAAATCGGTCCAATCAGTGGTATGTCTGCTAAGACCGGTAGTGGAACCCGGGTAAACATCTTTGGATTGTTCAACCCTTCAATATGTTGTAAGAACTTTTGCGAGATAAACGCTGTCATCCCAGCTGAAAAGATGTTGATCACTGTACCAGAAATTACTTGGTTAATTTTATATTTTATGGATAACACACCCAAAATCAGAGCTAAAATGATCGAAGACAGAATGCCCCCCAACAATCCCAGCCAGGCATTTTTTGTAACGCTTCCAACGATTGCTGCCGCCATGGAAGCCATTAGCATCATGCCTTCAATTGAAATGTTTACGATACCAGAACGTTCCGCCAGAATACCAGAAAAGGCTCCTAAAGTGATCGGCACAGCCAACAGAACCGCACTGGAGAGCATCCCAGCCAGGTTGAGCTGCTTATCAGCTGCTTGCCAAACCAGGAACCCAAATGTCAGGAACAGAGCGCAAATCCCAATCATCAGGTTAGTCCACTTTCCAAAGCCCCTGATCAACTGGTATGCCCCTATTACAAAAGCTGCCGCCGCAAGGACTAATAGGGTGATTCTCGATGGTAAGATCCAATCTGCCATCAAACCCTGATCAATTCCACCCGGTGTCATAACAAATTTTGTCAGAGCTTCTCCCGTTGTTTTTGCCGCGAAAGCAAGATAAATCAGCAGCCCTATCAAGATTTCCACAACTCCGATTACGATTTTCCTTGTGGAAGAAATTTCCGCTATATGTTTATGTTCAATAACGCGGGAACTAGTTGTCATGATTGACCTCCCCAACCACTCAGGAAAATTTGCTCTTCTTCCTGCTTTGGTTTGCGCAGATGATAGATGGATCGTATGATAGCCGGAGCTGCCACAAACATCAGGATGATTGCTTGAACAACGTCAACAATGTCAATCGGGATGGAAGAAACCACCATCATTCGCGTCGCGCCATTGCGCAGTGTCCCAAACAAAATTGAAGAGAGGACAACACCCACAGGGTGGGTATTGCCAATTAAGGCCAAAGCGATACTATCAAAACCGTAACCCGAAGAGAGCCCAAGCGCCATACTGCGGTTTACAGCTAAAATTTGAACCGCGCCTGCCATGCCAGCCAGCGCTCCAGAAAGAGACATTGCCAAAATAATCGATTTTGTGGTGCTGAGACCGGCGTATTTGGCTGCGCGTGGGTTGGTGCCGACGGTTCGCAGGTTCAAGCCCCATGTGGTTTTGAAAAGTATCCACCAGATCACATAAGCAACAATCAGGGCCATGAAGAAGCCAAGGTGGAAGCGGATCGGTGAGGGGAAAAACTGAGGAATCTCAGCTGTTTTCTCAATGATCGGACTGATCGGCATTCCTCCTGAACCCTCTCGCGTCATCGGTCCCGAAAGTAGCCACTCTGTCAGCCGGAAAGCGATCCAGTTCATCATAATCGTGTTGATTACTTCATGCCCCCCGGTCTTAGCTTTTAACAATCCTGGAATAAAGCCCCAAAAGGCGCCTCCTAAAGCCCCGGCAATGAATGCCAGCGGCATGTGGATCCAGGCTGGCAGACCCGTGATCGAATATCCGACAAAAGTAGCACAGGCAGCGCCAATGAAGAGCTGCCCCTCCACACCAATATTAAACAAGCCTGATCTAAAGCCCAGAGCTACAGCCAACCCCGCAAAAATATAGGGTGTTGCCTGAACTAAACTTTCAAGGAAAGGATTGAACGCCTGTCGCAGCTCCTTGGCATCATCTCCTCTTACCGCATTGATCATGCGGACCGGGTCACCAATCGCCCCAGTGAACAGGGCTTTGTAAGCCGAGCCAATTTCAGAAAAAGCCTGCGTGAAACCTTTTCCGATTGATTCTCCAAATGCCGCGTAAACTGACTGACTTGTCAAAGCGATCAGCAATGCACCAATGATCAATCCCGTAACGATTGCGAGAAGGGGAATGGTAGCTTTGCCTAAGAAGGGTTTTCTAGAGTGTTCTTTTTTTAGCT
>Ga0209722_1000318_pt1 | contig 55645 bp, 46 predicted proteins | sample BioC12SIPDNA_2_FD_185745 | JGI IMG/M metagenome (GOLD analysis project Ga0209722, IMG submission 185745) | Anaerobic biogas reactor microbial communites from Washington, USA - Biogas_R1_A C12 SIP DNA (SPAdes) (version 2) | ecosystem: Engineered > Bioreactor > Anaerobic > Unclassified | place... | reverse complement strand
GCGGGCGCCCGCCCCCCTCCGGGTCCGGACCGAACTGGTGCAGCCTCCTCGGTGATGGTGTTCCACTGCCCGCAACCGGGGCAACGTCCCAGCCACTTGGGAGAGACGTATCCACACTCCCGGCAGATGAAGGAGTTCTTACGCATCGTCCGTGCCTATGTCGGTATGCCGGCTGAGCGCCCTTCCAAAACGTACTCGTCTGCGGCGCGCCACCGGCAGTCCCCGGATGCGCGCCTAGGAGGTCTCGTCGGCCACGAGCACCTCGGGCGCGCCTGTGAGGACCTCGTCTATGACCAGATGGTCGTCCTCTCGTTCCAACACGACCGTACTACCCCGCGGGAACTTGCCGGACAGCACCTCTTCAGCCAGCAGGTCCTCGACATGCCGCTGGATGGCCCGACGGAGCGGGCGCGCCCCCATAGTGGGATCGTACCCGATCTCGACCAGCAACTCCTTGGCCTTAGCCGTGAGGGCCACACCGATATCGCGGTCTTTCAACTGCTCTTCCACCCGCGACATCATGAGGCCGACGATGTCGGCGATCTCTTCCCTCGACAGTTTCCGGAAGACGATGACCTCATCAACCCTGTTCAGAAACTCGGGTCTGAAGACCGTCTTGAGTTCCGCGGTCACCCGGGTCTTCATCTCCTCGTACTCAAGGCCGCCCTCCACCACCGGTTCACCGAAGCCCAGCACCTGCCCCTTGGAGATGGTGTTGGCGCCGATGTTCGACGTCATGATGATGATGGCGTTGCGGAAGTCGACCGTGCGACCCTGCGCGTCGGTCAACCTGCCGTCCTCGAGTATCTGAAGCAGGATGTTGAACACGTCGGGATGAGCCTTCTCGATCTCATCGAGAAGCACCACCGAGTAGGGCCTACGCCGCACCTGTTCGGTCAGCTGACCGCCTTCGTCGTATCCCACATAGCCGGGCGGGGAGCCGACCAAACGACTGACCGCGTGTTTCTCCATGAACTCCGACATATCCACCTGAATGAGTGCCGTCTCGTCCCCGAACAAGAACTCTGCGAGCGTGCGGGCCAGTTCAGTCTTGCCCACGCCGGACGGACCCAGGAAGATGAACGAGCCCGCAGGACGGTGCGGGTCCTTGAGGCCCGCGCGCGAGCGACGTATGGCCCGGGACACGGCCTTGACCGGCTCGTCCTGGCCTACGACCCGCTGGTGCAGCGCCTCTTCCATGCGAAGCAGGCGGTGCGTCTCGGCTTCAGTAAGCTTGGTCACCGGGATACCGGTCCACATAGCCGTGATCTCGGCGATCTCGTCTTCACCTATGGAGATCTCGGCCGCCTCATCCGACTCCCGCCACTTATCCTCCAACTCGCGCCGCCGGGTGAGCAACTTGCGCTCCCGGTCGCGTAGAGAGGCCGCCTTCTCAAAATCCTGAACCTCGATGGCGCCCTCTTTCTCGCGCCTGACCTCCAGGATGGCGTCTTCCACTTCGCGGAGGTCGGGGGATGAGCACATGTTCTGAATGCGCTTGCGCGACGCCGCTTCATCCACCAGGTCGATGGCTTTGTCGGGAAGGAAACGGTCGCTTATGTAACGGTCGGCCAGATAAGCTGCCGCTTCGAGAGCTTCGTCGGTGATACGTACCTTGTGGTGGGCCTCGTAGCGCTCCCGCAACCCGGCCAGGATCCTCTGCGTCTCCTGGACCCCTGGTTCCTTGACCAGGATCTGCTGGAAGCGTCGCTCGAGCGCCGCGTCCTTGGCCAGATGTTTGCGGTACTCATCCAAGGTAGTAGCCCCGATGGTCTGCAACTCACCCCGTGCCAGCGCCGGCTTCAGAATCGAAGCGGCGTCGATGGCTCCCTCAGCCGCTCCGGCACCCACGAGGTTATGGATCTCGTCGATGAACAGGATGATGTCACCTCGTTCGGTGATCTCCTTCATGACCTTCTTGAGCCGCTCCTCGAACTCGCCCCGGTACTTCGACCCTGCTACCAGCGCTCCCAGGTCGAGCGTATAGATCTGTTTGTCCTTAAGCAGGCCGGGAACATCGTTCTTGGCTATGCGCCGAGCCAGACCCTCGACCACCGCGGTCTTGCCTACCCCGGGTTCTCCGACGAGAACGGGGTTGTTCTTGGTGCGGCGCGAGAGTATCTGCATGACCCGCTCGATCTCCATCTCCCGCCCTATGACCGGATCGAGCTTGTCCTCTTCGGCATACTTGGTCAGATTACGCCCGAATTGATCGAGCACCTTGGAACTCTTGCGATCCTTGCCCTCGGCTGGGCCGGCGGCGGTCGCCCCCCGCGGCGCTCTCTTCGTCGGTGAAGACAGCATGCGCATGACTTCCTGGCGCACTCGGTCGGGATCGACGTCAAGATCGCTGAGGATGCGGGCTGCGACCCCTTCGCTCTCCCGGACCAACCCGAGCAGGATGTGCTCAGTGCCGATGTAGTTATGCCCCAGCGAGAGAGCCTCCCGCAGGGCCAGTTCCAGGACCTTCTTCGCCCGAGGCGTGAAGGGTATCTGCCCCTGGGATTCGTTATCGCCCTCGCCCACGATGCGCGACACATCCGACCGCACCTCGTCCAAGGCAACCTCCAAAGAACCCAGGACCCGGGCGGCCACTCCATCGGCCTCGCGCAGTAGGCCGAGCAACAGATGCTCCGTGCCTATGTAGTTATGCCGCAGGTTCCGGGCCTCTTCTTGGGCCAGGACTATCACCTGCCGGGCTCTCTCTGTAAATCGTTCAAACATCAATCCGTCTCCTAAACAAGCGCACCCGCACCTGCGAAGATCCCGCGTAGCAGCTGCGCCCTGCACTCGTCAATCTCGGGGCTCTGTAAACAGCCAATCTTCCCGTCCATATAATCGACCACGATATGCGCGGGCTGAAGCCTGCTCATCAACCCAAACGCAGATTCTGCGGCCATGCCCGGAGCCTCCACCAAACCAAGGTCCACGCCCACCTGAACGGCGGATACGAGGTTGACCGCCTCGGGGAACGACACCGTCCACGCATGCTGCCCCACTCCAAGCGCCCGACCGATCTGATCGCGGGTCTGAAGTGGGTTCTCTCTAAGCAACATCTTGCGGATCGAACGCTCCTTCTCCACTATTCCATGACAAATACTGCTGATTTGCTGGATGATTTCATTCTCAGACTTACCCTGACTCCCCAGATTGGAAACCTGGACCATGCCACCTGCCCCTGTCCAAAGCGGGACCAAGGCCAGCCCTTTGCCGGCCAGTTCCAGCGCCGTTCCTGCAAGACGCCCGGTGAGGGCCATGGCGGGAAGGTGCAGCGTGGCGTACGCCCGCATTCCACTACCGGCCTGGCGGGGCCGCGCGCTCAGATATCCCCAGCGCGGATCGAAGGCATAAGAGAACATCGCCTCCAGATGGTCGTCCAACCGGCTGAGGAGAGACCATAGTGCGGGCAACTGACTGCCGCCCCTAAAGCCCAGAAGGCGGAGATGGTCGGCACCGTTGATCTCCAACGATGCCTCGCCCTCCCCGTACACCGCGAACCCGCGCCCCACCCCCGGTCGTTCGGCGAAGACCGGGGTCATGAGGCCGCGTTCGACCAGGCGATCGATCTCCACTCTCGCCAAGGCGTCAAGGTCGTAGACGTGCCACTCCCGATCCCAACCGGGACCTCCTAGAGTCTCCACGACCTCCGCCCTCAATTCCTCCAGGGCAGCGACGTCCTCGGCGTGCGGGAATCGCCTCCCCGACTCGTTGCGGGTAAGTCCGAGTCCCGAAGCTGTCAGGCCGGCAGAGTTCACTCCGGCTCCTCTTCAAGTCTCTCGCCCAACTCGGTCAGGCGGTCCCGGACTCCGGCGGCCTCTTCGAATCGCTCGCAGGCGACCAGCTCACGCAGCATCCGCTGCAAGCGCATGATCTCATGGCGCAGATTGTCCGTCTCCGGCCCCCTCTGGGGGATCTTCCCCGGATGCTCGACGGGCTCAGACTCGCCCGCTAGAGCGGACTCCAAGTACTCGGCGAATATCTGGTAGCACCTCGCGCACCCCACCAACCCCGATTCTTTCAAATCGGACAGAGTGGTACCGCATACGGCGCAGAAGAGCGCATCCTGATCGGAGGGCGCAGTCGGTTCGGTCTCATCATCAAGGTGGACCTGACCCTTGCTCAAGTCGCGCAGCACAGAAGGCACTGCCAACACCAGGGCAAGACCGTCGGTCTCTTCGGCGACGCTTTCCGCGCAGCCCGGGCAAAGATGAGTATGGCTCACCGTGCCGTCGACAACGCGCAGGAGATGCACGGTAGCCGGCTCATCACCGCACATCTCACAAATCGCTGAGCCGGTCAGATCTAGGTTCCAGTCGGGTGACTCTTCTGCAAACACCCGGTCCTCCTTAGGCGACAAACCGTGCCAACCGGCCTGCCTACCGGCACGAACGTACAGGAAACTCGGCGCGCGTCGTGCCGGGAAAGGGTCATTCGCTTACCGCATAGATTTTACCACAAGGGCCCCCGCCCCTCCGCTCGCTCCGCGTCCCGACAGCCCTCTGCGACCGCCGGGCCGCGCCCCTCGTAAGGACAGACGCACGCCAAGAACGGCGCGTTCCCCAGGCATCCTGAGAGGCAGATAGAGACAGAATGCGCGCCGGCCGGAAGGACCCCTAGGCCTGGGCACCGGCCGTATTGAAGTCGCTAGTGCTCCGGTCTGAGCTGCGGAAAGAGGATGACGTCTCGGATGGAATCGACTCCGAGCAGGAGCATGGCGAGCCGGTCGATGCCGATCCCGAGCCCGCCCGCGGGCGGCATGCCGTATTCCAGGGCCCGGAGGAAGTCCTCGTCGACGACGTGGGCCTCCTCATCGCCGGCCTCCCGGTTGCGGGCCTGCTCTTCGAAACGACGTCTTTGATCCATAGGATCATTGAGCTCGGAGAAGGCGTTACCCATCTCCCTGCCCGCGATGATCGCCTGGAATCTCTCGACTAGGAGCGGGTCGTCGGCACGGCTCTTGGAGAGGGGACTCAATTCAAGAGGATAATCGATGGCAAACGTGGGTTGCACGAGCGCAGGCCACACCACATGCTTAAGAGCCTTATCCACGAGCATGGCGAATGTGTCCCGATTCTCCACGTCTACCTTGCGCTCGCGCAGAACCTGCTTCGCCTGCTGCTGGTCTGCCCGCATCCCCTCCAAGGAAAGGTCCAGATACTCCCGCAGCAAGGAATCGACGGTCCGCCGCGGCCAGGGCGGTTTGAGATCGATCTTGGTCTCTCCCACCATGATCTCCGTCGAACCGGTGACCTCCTCGGACAAGGCGGGGATCATGTTCTCCACCAACTCCATGATGGCGTTGTAATCCACATACGCCCAGTAGAGCTCCATCATAGTGAACTCTGGGTTGTGGATCAGGGAGATTCCTTCGTTACGGAAGCTCTTGCCTATCTCGAAGATCCGGTCGAAACCGCCTACCAGCAGACGTTTGAGATATAGCTCGGGCGCGATGCGCATGTAAAGCTCGGTGTCCAGGGCATTGTGATGAGTCATGAAGGGTCGAGCCAGCGCCCCACCAGGTAGGGGCTGAAGGATCGGGGTCTCGACCTCCACGAATCCCAAGTCCTCTAGATAACGGCGCATACCGGAGACCAGCCTGCCTCGCCCCTGCAACTGCCGCGCCACCTCGGGGTTCGCTATCAGATCCACGTACCGTTGACGGTAGCGGGTCTCGCGATCGTGCAAACCGTGCCATTTCTCCGGCAACGGCCTGAGCGATTTGGTGAGGATGGTCCAGGACTCCACGAAGACGGTCAACTCACCCCGGCGGGTGCGGAACACGTGTCCCTCACACCCGATGATATCTCCCACGTTGAGACTCTTGAAGCGTCCGAAAGAGACCTCCCCGAGGGTGTCGATCTTCGCGTAGACCTGAAGATCGTCCCAGCCGTCGCGCAAGGTGAGGAACGCGGCCTTGCCGTGCTCCCTTCTCGACATCACTCGGCCCGCCACCCGGCAGCAGTGGGAATCCTCCGCCTTCTGATCTGTCTCTAGCCCGGCGTAGGTACGGGCGATCTCGCCCAGAGGCGTGCGACCGCGGAAACTGCGGGCGTACGGTTCAACACCGTCTTCGCGCAGCCGATCGATCTCGGCCAGCCTCTCGTGCCCCCATTCAGGCAGGCGTGGTTCGACTCCGTCGCCCCCATCCCGGCCATCGGAGGGCATGGAAGGATCCATCTACGACATCTTCCCGATGTCGAGTATCTCGTAATCGATGGCCCCCACAGGCACCGGCACGGTGACCTCGTCACCTACGCGCTTGCCCATGATGGCCTGTCCCACCGGAGACTCATTGGACACCCGCCGTTTCGTGGGATCGGCTTCCGCCGAACCCACCAGAGTGTAGATACGGACCTCACCGGAACCCTTGTCGCGCAGAGTGACCGTGCTACCCACGCACACTCTGTCGGTTTCGATCTCCGATTCTTTTATGACCCGCGCGCGGCGAAGCTTCTCCTGCAGTAGACTGATGCGGTGCTCAAGGAGTGCCTGCTCGTTCTTGGCGTCATCGTATTCGGAGTTCTCAGTGATGTCGCCGAATTCGCGAGCAGCACGAATCCGCTCCGCAACTTCCTCCCGCTTGATGGTCGAGAGGTGATTGACCTCATCTTGGAGTTCTTTGAGGCCCTGTTCCGTAAGGATCACTTCTTTTCGGGACACGAGTACCTTCCTTAGACGACTGCTGGGGTTACTGCGCCTGAAAGTAGCGGGGCATTATAGGTAAGAGGACTGGGGTTGTCAACGTCGGGGTCATCAGGTCCCCTCGACCCGCGGAACCAGACTACTCAGACGCGGTCCGACCCAACTCGTCCAGAGCTTCGTCCAACGCCCGGGCGTCGGGCAGGTTCCGCAACGTCTCAACGACCGAGGCAGCGACGCCTGAGGGGCGCAGATACCAACCCAGCAGCTTGCGCAGCCAGCGCGCCGCACGCTCCGATCCTCGCTCCTTCACCGCGCGGCCGAGCAGCAGGCGCACGTCGTCGATCACCGCAGGCAAGGCGGGACGGTCCGCCTCGACCCCCGCCAGCAGCTGTGTGACCAGCCACGGGTTCCCGGCCACCCCTCGAGCCACCATCACTGCGGCTGCGCCCGTGCTACGGACCACCTCAAGGGCCGACGCGACAGTGCTGATATCACCCGAGGCCATGATCGGGATATGCACGGCTTCGGCCACCGCGGCCGTGATCGAGTGGTCCGCCTTCCCCCGATAGTGCTCGCTCGCCGCCCGCGGATGCACGGTGATGCCGAGCACTCCCACACCCTCGAGGCGGGGGGCGAGTTCGACGGCCGTGCGTTCACCGGGTCTGAGTCCGGTCCGAAGCTTGACCGTCACCGGAATTCCCGCCTGCGCGGCCACCTGCACCACGGAGGCCGCCACGGCCACCGCCCGGTCGGGGTCCCCCAGGAGCGCCGACCCCGCACCGGTCTTAAGTACCTTGCGGACCGGGCAGCCCATGTTGATATCGATAAGGTCGGGGACCGCCGGGCGCGACAGAACCATCTCGGCCGCTCGGGCCATCACTTCGGGCGTGTCGCCGAACAGTTGAACGGCCAGCGGCCTCTCTTCGGGGGTGAAGTCCAGATACTCATCGGTCCGGACATTGCGGTAGATCAGCCCGTAGGAGCTTACCATCTCAGTGGTTGTCAGGCCGACGCCGTGGGCCTTCAGGTGCCGGCGATAGGCTCCCGAGGTGAGGCCGGCCATGGGAGCCAATACGACCCTATTGGGGATATCGACGCAACCGACCCGGAAGGGTCTCGCCAGCGTCCCGTCGGCAACCATGGCGGCCGTTATGGGTTGTTTCGCCTGTATATGATGCGGAGACCGTGAAGCGTGAGGAGCGGATCGAGCTTGTCCAAAGAGCGCGCATGGTCGAATATCAGTGGAGCCAGGCCTCCGGTCGCGACCGTCACCGCCTCAAGGCCCATCTCCTCCCGCATCTTCGCCACGATGCCGTCCACCTGACCGGCGAACCCGTAGATGACGCCCGCCTGCATCGACTGCATCGTGTTCTTCCCTATCACCGTGCCAGGATCGATCAGTTCGATCTTCATGAGCCTGGCCGCCCGCATGGTCAGCGCGTCCAACGAGATCTCTATGCCCGGAGCGATGGCATGACCGAGGTACTCGCCTGCGGCGGAAACGGCGCTGTAGGTGGTAGCCGTGCCGAAGTCGACCGCTATGCAGGGAGCTCCATACAACTCTTGAGCCGCAACAGCGTCCACGATCAGGTCGGGGCCCACCGAGCGGGGATCGTTGGTGAGGATGGGCATGCCCGTCTTCACTCCAGGGCCAATCACCAGAGCCTCCAGCCCGAACTTCCCAGCGGCCAGGACCGAGTACTCGGTGGATAACCGGGGAACACCGGAAGCCACCACCATGCCCGTGACCATGTCTCGCGAGAATCCGTCGAGGCGGAGTAAGGCATCGATCGTCACGGCCAACTCGTCACCGGTCTTGTCCCGCTCGGTGGCGAAGCGCCAGCTTGCCACCAACTCCGTCTCCGAGAAGAGCCCGAGATGGGTCTGGGTGTTACCCACGTCGATGACCAGAAGCACGGCTCCTCCCCTCAGTCTCCCACCGTGAGCGTCAAGCTCACATCCACCGGCGGGGCTCCCATGGTAAGGGCGCTTGTGGAGATGAGATCCACTCCCGTCTCCGCGACCGTCCGTACCGTGGCCAGCGAAACATTCCCAGAGGCTTCCAGCACCACATCGGGCTTCAGATCCCGGGCTATCTGCACAAGCTCTCTTAGCGAGTCCGGATCCTGATTGTCCAGCATGATCACATCCGCCGCGCAGGCGATGGCCTCCCGTAGATCGGCTTCGCTCTCCACCTCCACCTCGACCTTGATGTAGTGGGGACGACCCGCCTTCACCCGAGCCAGAGCTTCCCGGACTCCGCCGGCCGTCTCCAGGTGGTTGTTCTTCACCAGCACCATGTCGAACAACCCGAAGCGATGGTTGCCGCACCCGCCGTAGACCACAGCCTTCTTCTGCCAAGTCCGAAGTCCGGGGATGGTCTTTCGAGTGTCGACCACCAGTGCACCGGTACCTTCCACCGCCAGCGCAAAGCGACGGGATTGGGTGGCTACCCCGGAGAGATGGATGATGAAATTGAGCATTGTCCGCTCCGCACCGAGGATACTCCGCGCTGAGCCGCGGATCTCGGCCAGGTGATCTTCCGCCTCGGCGCGACTCCCGTCCACCAGCAGAGGGGTGAAGATCACCCGGGGATCCACCTCGGCCATCACCGCTTCCGCCAAAGGCAACCCGCACACTACCAAGTCCTGCCGGGCTCGGATCACAGCCCGGCCCGGTAGATCCTCGGGCACCGTCCATCTGGAGGTGATGTCTCCGTACCCGGCAAGGTCCTCAGCGAGTGCCTCCCGCACCAGGGAGAGGCCCGCCTGATCGATCATCTCCCTCCTCCTCGGTCGTGTTCGGTATCTTCACCACAGCGGGCCATCGTCGTCCTCAGTCCGCCACCGGACCCGCCTCGACGACGAGACCGCCCGTCTCCAGATCTCGGTGGATCAAGCTGTGACGACGCCATCCGGCGTCGTCACGCTCTGGGAAATCGCTGCGGAGATGAACTCCGCGGCTCTCTTCCCGAAGCAGAGCGGCGGCGACCATGTGCTCGGCCACCGTCAGCAGGTTGAAGAGTTCCAGCTCGGCAACGCTCAGACCGGGCGCTGCCAGCGACGCCTGCAGCGCCGCGAGGGTCTCCTGGGCTCTCGTCAGTTCGGGTGCGTTGCGGACGACCCCGCAGAGATCGGTCATGGTGCGCTGCACCGTCGCCCTGCCTTCGGCCACCGCACCCGGAGCGTTACCTTCCCGGACCTCATCCGCCAGGTCGAGTCTGACCTTGCGCACCGCCGGATCGGCGACAGCCAGATACCGATTGAGCTCTCGCACCGTCCTTTCGCCAAACACCAGACCCTCCAGCAGCGAATTAGAGGCCAGACGGTTGGCCCCATGGATGCCCGTGCTGGATGTCTCCCCGCAGGCATAGAGGCCGGGGACGGTGCTCCTACCCCAGGTATCGGTGAGGACTCCACCGATGAAGTAATGAGACGCCGGAGCCACAGGGATGAGTTGGCCGCATAGGTCGAAACCTCGCTTTTTAAGACCGTTGAGGACCGTGGGAAAACGCTCGCGCAGGAAGGCGGCGTCCAGGTGGCGGGCATCCAGCCACACGTGTTCGCTCCCGTCCCGGTCGCACACCCTCCGCATATGGCGCACCACCACGTCCCGGGGGGCCAACTCCGCCTGAGGATGGGCACCGACCATGAACCTACACCCGGCATCGTCAAGGAGGTACGCGCCCTCCCCCCGTAACGCCTCGGTGACCAGCAGGGTGGGATTCTCCTTGCCGTAGTAGGCGGTGGGATGGAACTGCATAAACTCCATATCCCGCATGACGGCGCCCGCTCGGTAAGCCATGGCATGACCGTCCCCCGTCGCCATCAGAGGATTGGTGGTGCGAGAATAGACCTGCCCGGCTCCTCCGCAGGCCAGTACCACCGCCCTGGCGAGGCTGACCGTCAACTCCCCTTCCGCCCCCAGAGAGACAGCCCCCACGCAGCGGCCGCCATCCATCAAGAGGTCGATGACGAATTCGTTCTCGTGCAGCTCCACCCGGCCGCCCTTGGTGATCACCTCGGCCAAAGAGCTTGCGACGACGCTACCGGTGGCGTCGCCACCGGCGTGCACGACCCGAGCCATCGAGTGAGCCCCCTCTTTGCCCAGGATCAGCTTGCCTTCGCGCCGGTCGAACTTGGTCCCCAGTTGTTCCAGCTCCCGGATGCGGGCGGGCCCCTCCTCTACCAAGACGCGAACCGCCTCGTCGTCGCAGAGACCCACCCCGGCCTCCAACGTATCCTTCAGATGCAGTTTGGGCGAGTCGTGCGGGCTCATGGCCGCCGCAATCCCTCCCTGGGCCAGGAAGGTAGTGGTCTGATCGAGACTCCCCTTGGTGATGAGGCCCACATTCCACCGGTGCGCGGCGCCCAGGGCGGCGGTCAAGCCGGCGATACCGCCTCCCACCACCAGGACGTCGTAGCTCGAATAGCGCAGGTCGGCTCCCCTACGCGATATGAAGGGAGCAGCCGCACCACCGGCCGAGGAAGAACCGCTCCCGTCCCCATATCCGTAGGCTCTCACTCGATCGGCTCCCTCAGATCCGAGCTCATGCCCCTACCTCGATCATACGTTGCACGGCCTTCAGTGCTTTGGTCCGAATCTCTTCGTCGACCGTCACTACCGGACCTGCGTTACGGACACTCTCGAGCACCTTCTGCAGGGTGGTCAACTTCATGGTGGGGCAGACGGCCATCTCGGTGAGCGGGTAGAAGAGCTTGCCCGGCACATCCTGACACAGGCGATAGATCATGCCCGTCTCGGTGCCGATCACGTATTCCTCCGCATCGTCCTCCCTGCAGAAGCGGATCATCCCTGAGGTGCTCTCCACCGCGTCGGCGATGTCGGAAACAGCCGGATCGCACTCTGGGTGGACCACCACTTTGGCCGCGGGGTGAATGGCCCGGGCCCGCTCCACATCCTCCACCTGAACCAGGTCGTGCGTCGGGCAGAAGCCGGGCCAGACGATGACTTTCCGCCCCGCCTTCTTGGCGGCCCATCTTCCCAGGTTACGGTCGGGGGTAAAAATAATCTCTTGGCCGGCCGGCACGGAGCGGACTATCTCCACCGCGTTGGCGCTGGTGCAACAGATATCCGTGAGAGCCTTGACGGCCGCCGTAGTATTCACATAGCTGATCACAACGGCATCGGGGTGCTCGGCCTTGAGATGAGCCAGACCTTCAACGTCGACCATATCGGCCATGGCGCACCCGGCTTGAGGCTCGGGCGCGATCACCGGGATGTCCGGAGCAAGGATGACCGCGGTCTCGGCCATGAAATGGACCCCGCAGAACACGATCATCCGGGCTTTCGACGTGGCCGCCTGCCGGGACAGCCCCAGCGAATCTCCGACTATGTCGGCGATATCCTGGACTTCCGGACGTTGATAGTTGTGGGCCAAGATGATCGCCCCCGTCTCCTCCGCCAGGCGTCGTATCTGCTTCTGAACGATCGAATGGTCCATGGGTGACCTCTCACTCCTCCGCGAAACGGTTCCGGCCGTCCTGTCATCGTTACGCCGCACCGCCTGATCCGGCAGGCCGGCGAGAGCCTCTGTCACGGTTAGGCCCGACGGCAGGACGAGATCGGGGGCCAGCTCCGCGAGCGGTTCAAGCACGAACCGGCGTTCTTCCATGCGCGGATGCGGGACCTCAAGACGGGCATCGGCACTCGAAAAGCCATGGTACCAAAGGATATCCACGTCGATAGTGCGAGGACCCCAACGGATGTCGCGCACACGGCCTAGCTCGGCCTCGATGCCCTGAACGCTGGTCAGTAACTCATACGGGGACAGGAGGGTCCGTACTTCTACCACTTGATTGAGGTAGTCATCTTGCTCGGGACCACCAACTGGAGCAGTCACGTAGATCCCGGACTCAGCCGTGACGGTGGTTCCGGGCAAAGCCGTGAGGAGCACGCGCGCCCGGCTGAGCGCGGCTTCCCGGTCGCCGAGATTGGACCCCAGTCCCAGAAACACTCGGGCCGGGACCCGGTCGGGCCCGCTCAGCCTTCAGCCCTCGAGGTCGCTGCGTTGCAGTTCCACAGCGGCGGCCACGCTTGTCAGAGCGCAGGCCACCGGGGGGTGTGGCTTGGTGACCTGCACCCAGACCTCATCCACGGGGAACTTCCGAAGAATGTCTTCGGCCGTGGCCTGAGCCAACCTCTCCAGCAAGGAGTAGCTCTTGACCGTGGCGATCTCGACGATCAGATCGAGCACCTCTGTGTAATCGACGGTATCGGCCACAGAGTCCGTCTGAGCCGCCCGACAGTCGTCGAAGCTCAGCCGTATGTCGTACAGGAGTCGCTGACCGAGAATCTTCTCCTCCTGTCCCACTCCGTGATGTCCGTAGACTTCAAGCCCCTCGATGAAGACATCCATATCCGCCCCTATCCGTCGCTTTGCCGGGCGTCCTGCCCGGGACCGAAGACGGCCTGGGCCAGCCGAGCCGCATCGCGATTCAGACCCACCCGGTGCACCCTCACAATGTGAGCGCCGGCCGTCACCGCCATGACCGTGGTCGCCGCAGTCGCGAGGTCGCGCTGCCGCGGCTCATCGATCCCGAGAATCTCCCCCAGGAAACGCTTGCGCGAAGCCCCGAGGACTATCGGCCGCCCCAGCGACCGGAAGGTCTCCAGATCGCGCATTATCTCGAGATTGTGAACCGTTGTCTTCCCAAAACCGAGACCAGGGTCGATGAGCAGATTCTCCTCCTTCAACCCATTGTCGACGGCCCAGTTGAGCCTCTCCACGAAGAAAGCGTGCAGTTCTTCCACCACGTCCTCGTAGGTGGGCTCCTCCTGCATGGTCTTGGGCTCGCCCAGCATGTGCATCAGAACTACCGGGCAATCTGCGTCACGTATAACCGCCACCATCTCCGAATCCATGCGCAGGGCCGAGATATCGTTGATCATATAGGCACCGGCGGCCAGAGCATCCGCCGCCATCCTCGCCTTGTAGGTGTCCACGGAGACGCGCCCCGGGAGAGACTGAGCGAGGGCCTTGACCACGGGCATGACCCGAGCCGCCTCCTCATCAAGCGAGACCCGGTCGGAACCCGGCCTGGTCGACTCTCCTCCAACGTCGATGAAGGCGGCGCCTTCTTCCGCCATCTCCAGTCCAGTACGCACCGCCTGTTCCGTACCGGTGTAAGAGTCCCCGTCTGAGAACGAGTCGGGAGTCACGTTGAGTATACCCATGAGGAGAGGGCCTTCCGCCAGAGGGATGCCCTCATGACAGGCGGGGACCCTGGCGTCGTGGTTCGTGAGAGCCGCTTCTATCGAAGCTGCGAGGGACCGAAGACCGAAGGGTTGGGCCCGAAGTTTGGGGAGCAGGCGCTCAAACTGAGCTAGAGTCCCCATCAACAGACAGTCGGCTTTCTCCCCGCCCGATTCGTAGACCTCGCGGGAGACGGCCACCTCCCCGCCCCGGGAGAGCATCTCTTGTTTCAGGATGCCGGCCGCCCGAACATCTAGGTCGGTGACTCGGACGATCCGGAAGAGAGCCTTCTTCTCCATGATATCTATGCCGCCCTTGGACACTCGGGCGTGCCGGAGGGTCGACCTGACCTGCTCCAAGTCGCGCAATACAAGCACCTGTGGAGAACCGGCTACGGGGATCATCTGAGTCCGGCCCCGTTCAGTTGCCTGGGGCTTCTATCAGAGCCAGCACCTCGGCCCTAGCCGCCGCGCTGGTATGGAATATGCCCCGGACGGCCGAGGTGACCACCTGCGAACCGGGGGCACGCACCCCCCGCATAGTCATGCAGAGATGCTCCGCCTGAATGAGCACCAGAGTCCCCGCGGGATGCAGTGACTCCACCATGGTGTCTGCGATGGTACTGGTGAGCCGCTCCTGCAGTTGCAGCCTCGCCGCCGCGGTCCGCACCAGCCGTACGATCTTGGAGATGCCGGTGATACTGCCGTTCTTTGAGGGGATGTAGGCGACATGGGCTACTCCGAAGAAAGGCACCAAATGATGCTCACAGAGTGAGTAGAACTTGATGTCGCGCACCAGCACCATCTCCTGGTGGGTGTCCGAACCGATGGGAGCCACGATGGTGGAGAGATCCTCCGGTTCGCACGAGATGATATCGGAATACATCTCCGCCACCCGCCGAGGAGTCTCGACCAGGCCACCGCGCGCGGGGTCCTCCCCGATAGCCTCCAGGAGAAGCCGCACGCTCTCTTCGATCTTGGCTCGGTCCATCAAGGGACTTGGATCTGGTCTTCTTGATGAGCGGCCATGGGCGTCGCTCCTCCGGTCGCCACCCGCTCCCGACCGTCAGGCTCCACCTCTTCGGGCTCCCGAGACCGGCGCTGCCTCTGTAGGCGCTTGCTCTCCGCCGACTTGCGCGCACGAGCCTCATCGCGAGCCTTGAAGACCTCGACCGGATCCTGACCCGCCAGAATCGCCTCGAACTCCTCTCGGTCGATAGTCTCCTGTTCGATCAACAGCAGCGAGAGCTTGTCCAGCTCCTGACGGTGTTCGGTGAGTATACGGTTGGCCGTCTCGTATGCCTCATCAACGACCCGCCGGATCTCGGCGTCGATCTTCTCGGCGGTCTCGTCGGAGTACTCCTGACCCATCCCGTAATCACGGCCCACGAAGGGTTGGGCCGGATCGTGACCGAACGTGAGTGGGCCCAGATTCTCGCTCATACCATACTGCGTGATCATGCGCCGGGCGGTCTCCGTAGCACGCTGCAGATCGTTCGAGGCCCCGGTGGTGATGTCGTCGAAACGGATCTCCTCGGCCACCCGGCCTGCCAGCATGTGCGAGAGCTTATCCAGGATCTCCTTCTTCTTCACCATGAACTTGTCTTCGGTAGGCAGCGTGATGGTGTAGCCCAAAGCCTGCCCCCGGCTGATGATGGATATCTTATGGACCGGGTCAGCATTGGGGAGGTAGTGCGCCACCAGGGCGTGCCCGGTCTCATGGTAGGCCGTGATCAGCTTCTCCTCTTCGGAGAGGAGGCGGGACTTCTTCTCCGGACCCGCGATCACCCGCAGTACCGCCTCGTCGAGTTCGTCCATCTCGATAATCCGCTTGCGCCTGCGCGCGGCCAGAAGCGCGGCCTCGTTCACCAGGTTGGCCAGGTCGGCTCCGGTGAAACCGGGAGTCTGTGCGGCCAGCACGTCCAGCTCCACCGTGGGAGAGAGCGGCTTACCCTTGGAGTGCACGGCCAAGATGGCTTTGCGGCCTTCCCGGTCGGGGCGATCCACGATGATCTGCCGGTCGAAACGCCCCGGCCTCAGCAGCGCCGGGTCAAGGATGTCAGGACGGTTGGTCGCGGCCATAATGATGATGCTCTCGTTGGCCTCGAACCCGTCCATCTCCACCAGCAACTGGTTGAGAGTCTGCTCCCGCTCGTCGTGGCCGCCACCGAGGCCGGCTCCACGGTGCCGTCCCACCGCATCGATCTCGTCGATGAAGATGATGCAGGGCTGGTTCTGCTTGGCCTGCTCGAAGAGATCGCGCACTCGGCTGGCGCCCACACCGACGAACATCTCCACGAAATCGGAACCGGAGATGCTGAAGAAGGGCACCCCCGCTTCGCCGGCTACCGCTCGGGCCAGAAGGGTCTTACCTGTACCGGGCGGTCCGAACAGCAAGACCCCTTTGGGTATACGAGCCCCCAGGCTCTGGAAACGCTTGGGATTCTCGAGGAATTCCTTGATCTCCTCCAGTTCCTCGACGGCCTCGTCCGCGCCTGCCACGTCCTTGAACGTCACCTTGGGCTGGTCAACGGTCAGGCGCTTGGCCCGGGACTTGCCGAAGCTCATCACCTTGCTCCCGCCGCCCTGCATCTGGTTCATCAAGAAGATGAAGAACACGATCATGAGAAGTATGGGTGCAAACGTGCTGAGGAGAGTCACCCAGATGGAACTCTCTTGAATGTCGGTGTTGAACTCCACGTTGTTGGTAAGGAGGAACTCCTCCATGTTGTAAGCCTGGGTGAACCCTACCTCGAAGGTGTCTCCGTTCTTCAGCTTGCCTTCCACCACCAGGTCTTTGGTCTTGACGGTCACAGGCCCCTCTACCTGCCCCTGCTCCACAGCACGCTGGAAGGCGTTGAAGGTCAACTCCTCGGCCGCATTCGAACCATAGAAAAGGTTCTGCACGAAAAACGCGAGCAAGATCACGAGAAGGATGGGGAAGGCCGCACTCTTGAAGAACCTACTCAACTCGACTCCAAGGTCGTTCTATTAGAGGGGCAGATACTATCACAAGGGCATACACGGGAGCGTTATTCACGCTCGTCCACAACCCCCAGATACGGCAGGTTGCGGTAATTCTCCGCGTGGTCGAGGCCGTAGCCGACCACGAACTCGTTGGGGATCTCGAATCCCGTGTAGCGGCATTCGAGGTCCGCCTTCCGGCGGCTGGGCTTGCTGAGCAGAGTGACGACCTCTAGGCTGGCCGGGTTCCGGGCCTTCAGCGTCTTGGTCAGGTATTGGAGGGTAAGACCCGAGTCGATGATGTCTTCGACGATCAGCACATGCCGCCCCTCGATATCGGTGTCCAGGTCCTTGAGGATCCTCACCACCCCGGAACTCTCCGAAGAGTGGCCGTAGCTGGACACCGCCATGAACTCGATCTCAAGGTCGAACGGCAACCGGCGGGTGAGGTCGGCGATGAAGAACACGGCGCCCTTGAGCACGCAGATGAGCACAGGACGGGTCCCCTGGTAATCGGCGGTGATAGCAGCGGCAAGCTCGTCGATCCTGGCCTGCAGTTCTTTCGAGGATATGAGGACTCTCACGTCCGCCACTCTCCCGTCTCAACCGGGGCCTCCCGGTCCCGGTCATCGCCAGGGCTCACACTGAGCCGGATGATAGCGGTGGTCTTGCGCGTTATTCTACCTTCCTCCGCCATCACCAAACCACAGACCCACACGATACGCCCACCGCTGACCACCAAGGGTTGACGGCGGCGGGCCGAGGCAGGTACCTTCAGATCGACCAACACGTCCTGTAGCTTGCGCTCCCCCGGCGCTCCAAACGGCCGGAAACGGTCTCCCGGTACGGGCGCCCTCACCACCAGCGGCCCGCTCAGGCCACCCGCATCCAAGTAGGCCTCGCGGGCGACATCCGGCGCGGCGTACCGCTCCACGAACTCGGAGCGCACCGCCAAGCCACCCCACTCGACCACGCCGGGCAACGGCAACGACACGGGCTCGGGTATGACCGGTAGCGCGCGGACTCCTCTGTGAAGGAACAGACGGTCGTATTCCTTGCAGACCCGCCAGCCCCCACCCACCGACCGCTCGGCCGATCCTCCGTGGCCGAGCAAGGCCTCTGCGGCCAGGACGGCGGCGCGCGAGGCCGAAGGCCTCGCGCGCGCCTCCAACCACTCGTGCAGCAACAGCCTCCGCACCGCCGGTGAGAGACTCAGGAGCCCCGTCACGCTCAACTCTTCAGCGCATAGGGCGGCAGGACCACTTGTTTCGCGCCCTACCCCCCAGGTCGCCTCGCTCTCCGCCCTCTCCCTGCCGGTCGGGTCCTGTCCTCGCCCCACGCGGCGAGCCGCATCCACCACGACATCGTCCACCACCCCTTGGATCTCCGCCGCCACCTCGGCCGCCCGGCAGGCGGCATCGACCGCTCCCGGCAGGGCGGCCTCCCAAGCCGGTAGTACGGTCTCCCTTATTGCGGTGCGCGCGTAGCCCGGGTAGAAATTTCCCCGGTCTTCAGCGAACTCCAATCCAAGATGCCGGCAGTAGGCGGCCGTCTCCTCTCGACGACAACCGAGAAGGGGACGGACCCAGGGTGGATCGGCGGGCAGCATCCCGGTAAGAGCGGCAAGCCCGCCGTAGCGGCCCAGCCGGTAAAGCATGGTCTCCACTTGGTCATCGGCTGTGTGGCCTATGGCTATGCGTGCACATTCTTGCTGTGCCGCCACAGCCAACCCGGCCTCCCGACGGGCGTCCCGCGCCGCCTCTTGTACGTTCCCAGCCGCTTTGTCCACCGGGCGGTGGGCGACGGTCAGTTCCACACCCATCTGATCGCAGAACCGGACCACCAGAGCCTCATCGTCGTCACTCTCCGCACCGCGAAGGTGGTGGTTCACATGCAACGCATGCAGCGCTGACGGCCCTTTCGATCCGACGGCCTCCGTCGATAGCAGGTGCAGCAGCGCAAGCGAATCCTGGCCCCCGGAGACCATCACCAAGGCACGTGTACCGCGGGGGAATAGACACTCGCGCTCGATTACACTCTGCACTCTGCGGGCGAGAGAGGTCCGCCCTCGCCTGCGCGGTTTCACGCCTGAGCTCACCGCTCCAGATCCCTCCTCTTCGATCCCCTCGGGGCTGGTATTGTACTATCTCAAGGGAAGGCACTTTCCCGCCGTCCACGAACGCGGAGGTCATCTGTGAACCGTGCAGATGGTCGGCCGACCGAGGCCGAGCGTTTCTTGATCGTCTACGGGCCCGAGTTGGCCTCTTACAGCTTCGGCCCCGAGCATCCTCTACAGGCCGACCGCTATGTCCTTACTATGTCTCTCTTGTCCTCTTTGGGCTGGTTGAACGCCACCGAGATCGAGTTCGAAGCGCCCCGCTTCGCCACCCTGTCCGAGCTCATGAGTGTCCACTCCTATCCGTATATACAGGCGGTGCAGCAAGGTCAAGCGATCTCTCGGGGGGAACGCCCTCCGGCCGATCTGACCTTCTACGGACTGGGTACCTCCGACGATCCGTTGTTCCCCAACATGCACGACGCCGCCGCTCTCTACACGGGAGCAACTATCCAGGGAATGCACGCTGTCGTTGAGGAGCGAGCCATCCATGCCTACAGTCCGGCCGGAGGCCAGCACCACGCTCAGAGGGCCCGAGCCTCCGGATTCTGCATCTACAACGATTCAGCCGCAGCGATCACCATAGCGTTGCAGGCAGGGATGCGGGTGGCCTACGTGGATTTTGACGCTCACCACGGTGACGGGGTGCAGGACGCCTTCTACGACGATCCGCGCGTCCTCACCATCTCCATTCATGAATCCGGGCAGTTCCTGTTCCCCGGCACCGGCGACACCGCCGAGATGGGCAAGGGGGACGGCAGGGGAGCCTGCCTGAACATCCCGCTGCCCGCCTTCACGGGAGACGAAGGCATCCTGTCGGCCTTTGACCGAGTCATCGGCCCGGCACTCCGCGCGTGGGCCCCCGACATCATGCTCACACAGATGGGGGTGGATGCTCACCACACCGATCCGCTCACCCATCTCAACGCCACCATCTCGGTATTCCCGAAGCTTGCCGTGCGCCTGCATGAGCTGGTCCACGAGGTCTGCTCGGGTCGCTGGCTCATCGTTGGAGGAGGGGGCTACGACCCCTGGAACGTGACTCCCCGGGCGTGGACCGCCTTCATAGGTACGGTTCTCGGACGGCCCGTCACCGACGTGAGACTGCCCGAGGAATGGCTGCGGGCATCCCGAGCCGCCGGCGGAGACCCGCCCGCCTTCTTGCTGCATGATCCAGGCCCCGAGTACATCCCATTGGAGACTCAGGATTTCGCTCCGGTGCTCGAAGAGGTTGAGGAGACGGCTCTCGCGGAGCTGCTGGCCCACATCCGGACGTAAGTCGCCTTCAAAAAACATCCCCGGCGCCTTGCACTCCATGCGCTGCTTTGCTTATATTGCCTCGTTTGACCGTTCCAAAGGAGGGAAACCATGGGTGTTCCGAAAGTCGATCCCGATCTTTGCACCGGGTGCGGCATTTGTGAAGACATCTGCCCCGATGTGTTCGAGGTCGGCGATGACGGCGTCTGCCACGTGATCGATCCGAACGCATGCGAAGACGCCGGCTGCTGTGAAGAAGCCGCCGATGAGTGTCCAGAGGGCGCGATCAGTATCGAATAAGGGCACCGCGGCTGATTCGCGGAGCACCATCCGAACAGCGTCATGAAACGAGAAGCCGTCCCGACTGGGGCGGCTTCTCCCGTTCCGGGGGACCCCTACCCCCAAGACCTTCCGCAAAAGAGCAAAGCCAAGCAAGCACCCTCTCCACAGAGGATACGCATCCGTCCTGTCGAAAGCCTCTGGTCAGGGAGAAAGGAACTTGACCATCGATTCGTTCACAGTGATCCGAGTGGCGCTGGCGGTGGTCGCGGTCGGGCTCGTGGCCGCGGCATTCTTCGTCGTGTTCCGGTCCCAAGTCACCGGCAAGCAGTCGGTCTCCCAACGGCCTTTGGTAGCCGGTCTACTCGTTCTTCTACTCACGGCGCTCTCTGTGGTCTTGGCGTTCAGCCCGCCGGCCGGTGCGCGGGCCTTCCCTTGGGCTCAGATGGTACTCCTTGCCGCCTGCGTCACCGTCTTCTCCGTCGCCGTCTCCTCGAGTCGGAACAGCGGTCTTGGAGCGAGCGAACTGATGGAGACCGCGACAGTGGACGCCCTGACCCGGGTGGCCAGTCATAGAGTCTTCCAGGATCGTCTCGCCCACGAATGCGACCGCGCTTACCGCTTCGGCGACACCTTCATCCTCTTTGTGCTTGATCTGGACGATTTTCACCAACTCAATAACCGCCATGGGCACCAGAGCGGAGACAGGATCCTCCTGGAGTTGGCCCGGCGCCTGAGATCTCAATTGCGGGAGATTGACCTGGTAGCCCGCTTCGGCGGCGACCAATTCGCGATGATCCTTCCGCATACGTTCGGGAAGGGAGGCATGGAAGTGGCCGAACGCCTCCGCCAAAGCATCGCCGGCTCGACTTTCGTGACCGCCAAAGGCACAGAGCTCCGCCTCACAGTCAGCCTGGGGGTGTGCTCATATCCTTCGGACGGCGCCTCGGCCCCGGAGCTGGTCGATGCCGCTCAGAAGGCCCTGGCCTTTGCGAAAGCTCTAGGCGGCAACCAGGTCCAGCTCTACGGAGAGGTGCCCAGTAGGGAGTCTCCTGACAACGTCGTCTCTCTGCCCAGCTCCGGCCGAGGTGCGATCGTGCGTAGCCTGGCCGCCGCTGTCGACATCCGGGACGGTTACACACACCAGCACTCGCGGTTGGTGTCGGACCTCGCCTCGGCTATCGCCCGCCAAATCGGCTTGCCTTCCCACGAGGTCGCCCGCATTAGCGTCGGGGGATTGCTACACGATGTGGGCAAGATCGGTGTACCCGATTCGATTCTGACCAAAGAAGGTAGCCTCTCTCCGGAAGAGTGGGAGTGTGTCCGCAAGCATCCCGCTCTGGGCAAACGCATCATGGAGCAGGCTCCCGAGCTGATGGACGTAATGCCGCTGGTGCTGCATCATCAGGAGCGTTACGACGGCACCGGCTACCCGGAGCGCCTCCAGGGCGACAGCATCCCGTTGGGCGCGCGCATTATCGCAGCGGCGGACGCGTACCACGCCATCCGCTCGGACCGTCCCTATCGCACCGGCCGCACCCACCGCCAGGCCATGCGCGAACTCCAGCGATGCAGCGGGAGTCAGTTCGACCCGCAGGTGGTCAGGGCTCTCATGGGTGCCCTGGATGCCGACGCCGAACTCCGAGCCATGGTCGCCGGTAACGGGGCACCTTTTAACCCACCCACAGCGGTCGCGGCAGGGGTCGCCAACCCGGCGGCGACTCCGTCTCCAACGGCCCCCTACAGGAGCGACGCCGACGCCGGACCGGCGACCTTATCCATCCCAGGAGTATCTGCGAATCGAGGGGCCTGACGCCGCGGATCCCCGCTATTCCAGCCCCCACCTGGCCCCGCGGATATTCCAACAGAGCACGGATATCCTAGCCGAGAACCGTCACCCCAAGGATGTGGTAGAAGAGGACCAGCCCGAAGATGGTACCCATCACCAGCGCGGCCTGCAGAGCGAGTCGATAACGCCTGTAACGCCATACGATCCAACTGGCAAGCAGGATGGCAGCTACTTTGAACACCGCCGCCCAGACTGGGTCCAGGTTAAACAGAGAGCGCATGACGGGATTCGCCTCTCCCCCACCCGCTCCCAAGACGTTGAGAGTCAACAAGTAATCGGCCACGTTAAGGACGTTCACCAGCCCGAGCAGGCCCAAGAGAGCCACGGGCCGATCCCGCAACCACAGGAGCACACCCTGCATGCCGTTCACTCCGCCTCCGCGGGAACCCGCCCTGCGGTCAAAACCCGTGCGGCGGTCCAAGAAGACGTTCACACGCAGCGTTCGCCGGTCGCTACTCCGGCGATCGATGCCCGAGTACTCGCATACCTGGCTCATATTCAACAGAATACCGCTTCCGTGCAGAATCTACACGATGGCGCCATATGCCACCGCGCAGTCCGGCCGGTCGGTCTACGAATCTGCGGGGGTATCGATCTCCACAGTCGCCACGGCAAGAGGTCCCAGCTCGGAATTGTGGCCCAACCGTCGCCACACCTTGTAGAGAATGGGGGCGGCAAAGGCCAGCCCCGCCAGTGAGATCAACCCTCCCAGGCCAATCACGAACCCCGAGAGGTACTCGTACAGCAGCGGCGCCGTCAACGTCCCGATGAGACCGGCGATCTGGATGAAGGTCTGCTCCAGGCCTTGGACACTCCCCAGCCAGCGCGGCGGCACTACCTGCACGAGGAAAGCCGCCTTAGCCGGGTACGACCAAGCCACCGCGAACCCCTCAATGACGCTGACGATGATGAACAGCGTCAGATTCGTGGTGGTCCCGTAGATGATCCACGCGCAGGCGGAAACAACGTATCCGGAGAACATGAGAGCCCAGCGGCTGTAGCGATCGGCGAAGTATCCGCCCACGAACGCGAAGAGCATGGGCACGCTGAAGGCCACCCACGTGTATCCGATGAAGCTCATGGAAGCGCCCAGATGCCGCAGCCAGATACTCCACAAGACCTCCCAGGCGCCCATGGCGAAGTGGGCCGTGAAAGCCACGACCAGGAAGGCGACCACCGGACGGGAGATCAGCTGCCGGTAGGGTGGATGCTTGACTTTGACCGACCGCCGCCGACGTACGTACTCCGGCTCCCTGATAACGAACAGCAGCACCACCGCCGTGATGGCGGACAGCACGCTCCCAAACAGGAAGATAGTGTAGAAGGCCCATTTGCCCTGGCCGCCACCCAGGTTGTAGAGCGGCACCGCCAACACCGGGCCGGCCACCAGACCCCCGAACTGAGCCGTCGTCAGCCAACCGTACGCGCGGCTGCGCGTCTCCTCGGTAGACAGATCGGCCACCAGTGCCTGGGCAGCAGGAGTGAGGGCCGCCGCCCCTACCCCCTCCAACAACCGGAAGAGGGTGAACCATGCAGGATGGCTGGTGGTGACGAATAGGAACGTGGAAACAGCGTACAGGGTCGCTCCGGCGATGATCATGGGTTTGCGACCGACGGAATCGCTGAGACGGCCGAGCGGCGCTGAGAAGACGAAGGTGCCGACGTAGAAGAAGGCAGCCACCACCCCGATCAACCACACAGAAGCATGGGCCTGCTCCTGTAGGAAGACCGGCAAGTAGGGCAGTATCGCTCCGAAACCCGACCAGACCACGAAACCGGCAGCGCAGATCACACCCAACTGCAGCCATTGGGTGCGCACAGGGCCCGATTCACTTGTCACAGAGGTGCTCATGTGGGAACGTTGCATACACTCACTACGGGAAATGCGCTTGATGCGCGTAACCGTTTAGGCTAGCACGTCGCGCGCCATCGCGACTCGAGTGGGAGGGGCAATGATCGAGCATCCGGGAAAGACCTTCCAACAGGAGACTTCCTACCACAGAGACTCCATACAAGACCTAGAGGAGCACGGACTGGACTGGCGGAGCAAGCCACCGCTGTACAAGTTCTATAGTCATGCTCCCGTCGTGAGTCTTCCTAACCCGGCCCATACCCCCGACGAAGATCCGCCCCTCGATCTCTTCACCTGTGTGGCGCGGAGACGGAGCGTGCGGTCTTTTGGGGCCACCCCCATCTCTATGTTGGAGCTGTCCCGGTTGCTATGGGCCTCGGTGGGCATAACGGCCTCGTTCATCACGCCACACGGCCAGGACTTCTACAGGGCTTCGCCCACAGCAGGAGCTCTCTACCCGGTCGAAACGTACGTGGTGGTGAACAAGGTGGAGGACCTCGAACCGGGTCTCTATCACTACCGCGTGGCCGGGATCGATATACTGGAGCGGCCCATCGCTGAAGGAAGCCACTCCCTTGAACTGGTCCGGGCCGGCGATCTCCGCAGCGAGATCTCGGCTGCCGCGCTCGACCAAGCCATGTGTGGGAGGGCGGGTGCCGTCATCCTCTATACCGCGGTGTTCGCAAGGTCCGTATGGAAATACCGGGAGCGGGCCTATCGTTACTTCTACCTGGACGCCGGGCATATAGCCGCTCAGCTGTCACTCGCGGCGGTGGCTCAGGGTCTGGGAAGTTGCCCGATCGCTGCCTTCTATGACGACGAGGTCAACGCCCTCTTGGGCGTCGACGGGGAGACCGAGGGCATCGTCTACATGACCGCGGTGGGCAAGCCCAGCCGTCCTTTCACCAGCAAGGCCGACGTGCGCCACACCGCCCGTCCCAAGGAGTAGAACCCAGGTAGCTGCAAGGGGTCGCGCCCGGAACCCGCGGGTATCACTCCAAAGCCTGAAGCGCCGAGATGACCTCGCCCAGCTCCTGAATCTTCTCGCCGTAGGTGCCCCAATCGTCATTGCGCTGAGCGGTACGCGCCTCTTCGTAGAGCTGCTCTGCCAGGTCGAGTAGCTCACCACGATCGGTCGGCAGGTCACCCCTGATGGTCGTGGTAGTGACCGGCGGGACACTGGTCGTGGTGGTCGGAGGGAGCGTCGTGGCGGTCGTCGGTTCCGTCGTCGTGGTGGTGGAGGGAGCCTCCGTGGTTGTCGTGCCACCCCCGCCTGAAAGCGCGACCTCGAGTGCCGTCCGTAGGTCGCGTTCCATGACCACCACGTCGCCATAGGCGACGATCACGCGCGTCAGTTCGGGGATGGCGCTCTGCTCGGCCTGCAGGTAGAGCGGCTCCACATAGACGACCGAGTCCTCCACAGGCACGACCAAGAGATTACCTCGGATCACGTCGCTGCCGGCCTGATCCCACAGAGTGATCTGGGACGAGATGACCGGGTCGTTGCTAATCCGCGCCTCCATCTGAGCGGGCCCGAATACGAGCTTGTCTTTGGGGAAGGCGATGACCATCAAGTCACCATACTGCTCCCCATCCATGCGCGCTGCCATCCAAGAGATCATATTCTGCTTGGAACGCGGAGTGAAGGGCTGCAGGAGTACGAACTCCTCCTCCTGCTCCCCCGGCAGGACCATCATGAGATAGTAGGGCTTCACGAGGATCTGCTCTCCCCCGTATACCTCAGTGGGGATCTCCCACACGTCTTCCTTGTTGTAGAAGACCTGCGGATCGGTCATGTGATAGACGGAAAGCATCTCGGATTGTGTGCTCAGGAAGTCCTCAGGATAGCGCAGGTGGCGGCGGATGTCGTCGGGCATCTGGTCGCCCGGAGTCAGGAGACCGGGGAAGACGTTACCCCAGGCGTTGGCTATGCCGTCGTCAGGATCGATCTGATAGAAGGTGGTGTCACCGTTGTAGGCGTCAATGACCACTTTGATGGGGTTGTTCAAGTAGTTGCGACCGGCCGAATCCGGCTGGGAGTTAGGGAACAGGTCGGTGGTGGTGTAGGCATCCCAGATCCACACAAGACTGCCGTCATCGCGGATGACGAGATAGGGGTCGAAATCGTATTGGAGGAAGGGTGCGATGGCCTGCACGCGCTCCTTAAGCGACCGCCGGAAGAGGATGCGGGAGTCGGGCTCCAAGTAGTCGGACACCAACAACTTGATGGTGCCGAACCTTATGCTGAACATGAGCCGCGTTCCCAGGCCGCCGACGTCAACGCCGCCGGACCCTTCGTATTCCGTGAAGACGTTAGTCTCCCCCATGGGATAGTCGAACTCCTTGGCGGTGGTGTTGACCAACACGAAGGTTCCGGCCAGCTCGCCGTAGTAGATCTCCGGGCGGGTGACCTGAACCGATGTGTCGCTCCGAGGCGGGATGTCCCGTATGAAGAGTCTGGGCAGTCCCTGCTCGGTGGCGTCGCTCACCGGGCTCATCACCACCCCATATCCGTGGGTGTAGGTGAGGTGCTGATTGACCCAAGTCTGAGCCTGCGCGCTCAGCTTCGAGTGATCGAACTCGCGGGCCGCCAGCAGCACCTGCCGGTACATGTCGTCCACCACATAGCGGTCGACGTCGACGTCGTTGAAGGTGTAGTAGGTCCGGATCTCCTGGATCTGCTTGTAAGTGCGGGAGGCCGGGCTGGGATCCCACACCCTGATGTTATCCACAGTGGCCGCGTTGGCCTCGATCGAGTTCACGTCCAAGTTGGTCTCAGCCTCGAACGGTATGGTGGACACCTGGTCCAAACCGAACGCCCATCTTGTCGCGTTGATGTTGTTCTCGATATAGGGGGTTTCTTTCTCTATCTCAGTCGGTAACACCCGGTACTGTTGGATGATGGCCGGGTATACCTGGCCGGCAAAGAGCCAGGCGACGAACAATACTCCGATGGCGATGGTGGGAAGGCGCCAGCCTTTGAAGTAGATGTTGATCAAGAAAAGCACGGCGGCTATCACTGCTACGATCGCGAGGAACCGCAGTACCGGCATCTGCACCTGCACATCGGTATAACTCGGCCCGAAGGTCGCTCCGCGCTCGGAATAGGCCAGCTTCCACACTCCCAAGAAATAATCGACCGCCTTTCCCAACAACGCCACTGCTATGAGCACCGACAAGTGGGCCTTGACGTGCGGAGCCGCCCACAGACTGCGTCCCTTCACCCCGATGGCCCTGTGGGAGATGTAGACACCCAGAGCGATCAGGAAGCCGAAGAAGACACAGACCATCACGAAGGTCAGGATCATCTGGAGAAACGGCAGCGTAAACACGAAGAACCCTGCATCCCGCCCAAAGATCGGCGCGCTAAAACCGAAGTCGGCCTGCCGGAAGAAGAGCAGGATGCGCTCCCAGGACCCCCCGTAATTGAAGGCGACGATCACCGCAAGAACGACGGCGACGGCCAGGAAGATGCGCCGTCCTCCCCGAGCACGTGTGTCAAGGAGCTCGTACACCTCTCCCTCGGCGTCGTCGGCCTGCCTCACCTTAGGCAGGAGCCGTCTGGCGATGCGCAGATTGCCGTACACCACACCAAAGAAAACCAGACCTGCGACCACAATGACCACAGCACGGACCCAGATCCTGGTCCAAAAGACGGTAGTGAAGCCGAGTTCTTTGAACCACAGATAATCGGTGAAGAACTGGGAGAAGACCCACAACAGCACCAGGAGAACCACGATGCCCAGCGGGACCAAGATGATGCACCGGCCCTTCCAGCCGGCACCTTGCCACCAGCGCACGAAACCTTCCAGGCGTTCAGTTGGGGTCTTAACGGGGGCGGGACCTTGCGTCCCGCCGGTATCACGACCGTTGACCATGAGGCCTCCCGGCTCAGGAATCTCCAGCAAGTCGGGACAATCTATCACATACCTGGCCTAAAACCGATGTCATCGACACGCGGGAGGGTTCACCGACCCGGCCAACGGAGAACGGCGATACAGTGCGGCCCACGTCGAGGCGCGGGATCAGACCTGCGGATCTCCCAGTCGTTCCAGTGCGCTCCGCATCCTCCCGAGCGCCTCAATTAGAAGCCTGCGGCTGCAGGCGAAATTGAGGCGAAGGAAGCCGGGCGCGTCGAACTCGGCGCCGTCCGAAAGCCCGACCCCGGCATCCTCGAAGAAGCCTACGGGGTCGGCAAGACGGGCGGCCCGGGCGTCAATCCAAGCCAGGTAGGTCGCTTCGACATGAAAGACCTTCAGACCCCGCATGGTCGCGATCTGCCCCTCGACCAGGTCACGGTTGCCCCGTAGGTATCCCACCAGAGCCCGGTGCCACTGCGCCCCACCCTCGTAGGCGGCCTGAGCGGCCACATAGCCCATCACGTTCACGTGCGGGACGATGCCCTGCATCGCCCCCAGAAAAGCCTCCCGTAGGGCCGGGTCGCTGATCACCGCGAACGAGCAGCCCAAGCCGGGGATGTTGAAGGTCTTGCTGGGTGCCATCAGGGTCAACGTCCGGGCGGCGATCTCGGCTCCCAACGCGGCCACAGGGACATGGGTCTTATCCTCGTCGAGTATCAGACCGGCGTGGATGTCGTCAGAGCCGATCACTAGATCGTGACGCAGGGCGACTTCCGCCAGTGACCGCAGTTCCTCCGCCGACCAAGCCCGGCCCACCGGGTTGTGGGGAGAGCAAAGCAGTAGCAGCCGGCTACGCGGACTGAGGGACCGCTCCAGAGCCCGCAGATCCATCTCCCACCGGTTCGACCTCAAGACCAGAGGCACCTTGACCAGCGACCGCTCGGCCAGGACTGGAGCCGACAGAAAAGGCGGGTAGATGGGCGTGAAGGTGACCACGTCGTCTCCTCGCACGCCGACCGCCCTACAGAGGACATTCAGACCGCATACGAGGCCCGGGAGCCAGACGAGCCAGTCCGGCTCTACCTCCCATCCGTGCTCCGAGAGCAGCGACTCACGAACCGCAACCTCTAGACCGGCAGGAGCATGGCTGTAGCCGAACACGCCGTGGGCTACCCGCCGGTGCAGCGCCTCGATCACCGCGGATGGCGACCGGAAGTCCATATCGGCCACCCACAAAGGGATGACTTCCTTGTCTCGGTACTTGTCCCATTTGTAGCTGTCTGTACCTCGACGCTCCACGAGCGAATCGAAGTCGAGATCGTCCGGAACGGTCATGGCCCTCCCCTTCGGGATCGTCGGGTCTCCGTCGCACAGGACGAATCCCCGAGTCGTCTCCCGTCAGGTTGTCTTCCCCGAGGTCGTCTGCCTTCAGGCGTGCTGGTTACGAACCATCCGGACTGTGTAGAGGACGGAGGGGACCATGGCGCCCCCCAGCGTCTCCCAGAGATCGTGTAGCGCATCGAACTCCAGCGGATGTAGGGTGAACAGCAGCTTCTCCACATCGCTCGGGAACTCGGTTTCCGGATGGCTGTCGGCCGCCGTGTAGGCCGGTTTGCCGTGGAACAGGCGAATGGTCCTGTAGAGCAGTCCCAGACTGTCCTCGTACCGCCACAACCTGAACGCGAACAGAAGGTACAGTTCCAGAGAATCCAGCAGGTCCATCCGGCTCAACCCCGTGCCCTGGTAGGAGCTCACGCGGAAGTTGACCAGGCTGATGGCCACTCCCCGAGTATCTGAGGAGTCGGACAGAACTGATGCGCTTTCCAACAGGACCTCGCGGTCCTCCAACTCCAAACGGTAGCGCAATTCCCGTCGGATGTACTCGAGCACCTCGTCCATAGCCGTGCAGTATACACAGACAGACCGGCAATCAGACGCCCGCGACCGGCCCGGCCTGTTGAAGGTGGGTGGTCCCTCCACGGCCTACAGCGGCCAGACCAGCATTATCAGCGGCACCGCGCAGGCCACCACAACGATGCTCAAGGGGAGCCCCATACGCCAGTAGTCGCCGAACCTGTACCCACCCGGTGCCATCACCAGCATGTTCGATTGGTGGCCGACCGGGGTGAGGAACGCGCTCGAGGCGCCTACACCCACGCCCATGAGCAAGGGGTCGGCGGAGACGCCCATGCCCTGGGCCAGAGCGATGGCCACTGGTGCCGCGAGGACGGCGGCGGCGGCGTTGTTGACCACATTAGAGAGCAGCATAACGGCGATCATCAAGATGGCCAGCGTAGCCGCCGGCGGCACGGAGTGCCCTATATCGAGCAGGCCATCGGCAATCAGTTGCGTGCCACCGGTACTCTCGAGCGCCTGGCCGATGGGAAGCATCGCGGCCAGCAGGATGATGATGGGCCAGTCCACGCTCTTGTACATCTCCCGGGGGGATATGAGTCCCGAAAGCACCATCACCACCGCGGCAGCCACCAACCCCACAGCGGCGGAGATGATCTCCAGGGCGATAAGTACCAGCGCCACCACGAAGATGCCCCCGGCGAGTAGAAGCTTACGGGGCCGTCCGATACGCAGACCCCGCGAGGCCAACGGCAGGCACCCCAGAGCCCTCAGACTCTCCTGCAGCTCGTTCTCATCCCCCTGCATGAGTAACACGTCTCCGGCGACGAAACTGGTCTTCGACAACGGCTGGTCAAGACGCTCTCCGCGACGGGCAACCGCAAGCACGTTCACCCCATACCGCTCGCGCATCTGCAGCCGGCTGGGGGTCATCCCCACCAACATGGAGCCCGGCGCGACGACCGCTTCTGCCAGCGTCAGATCCTTCTTGCGTTTCCGCTCCTTGTCTCGTTCTTCCTCTCCCCCTTCCCCTCGCTCCTTCTCCTCGTCTTCGTCCTCGCCGGCCAGCTTGAACCCGGTGAACGAGAGCAGCGCTTCGAGATCCTCCGACTCCGCCTCGACCATGAGAACGTCGTCCTCCCACAAGACCGCGTACGTGGAGGGCATCTGCCTCATGGACCCGTTCCGGATGAGCGCGGTCACGACGATGTCCGCCTCGTCTTGGACGGCCACCATCAGGTCATGCAGGGTCCTTCCCACGAATTCGGAGTCCGCCGGGACCCGGACCTCCATCATGTATGCCTCGATATCGAAGAGATCACCCGAGACGGCCTTCCTATCCCGTCCAGGCATCAGGCGCCAGCCGACCAGGGCGATGAAGAGGACGCCTACCACCGCCAGTCCTATACCGACGGGGAAGAAATCGAACATCCTGAAAGGTGTACCGTCCACTTGGGCCCGGTACTCCGCGATTATGATGTTGGGAGGAGTACCGATCATGGTGAGCAAGCCTCCCAGCAGAGAACCGAACGCCAGCGGCATCAGCAACAGCGAGGGAGAACGACCGGCCTTGCGCGATAGAGAAACCGCAACGGGCATCAGGAGGGCAAGCGCGCCGACGTTGTTCATGAACCCCGAGCACACAGCCACGATGCTGGTCATGGTCAGTACCTGCACCACGGGCCGGTCACCCACCCGTGTGAGCAAACGGGCCACCGCGTCGACCACCCCGGCGTTGGAGAGGCCGCTGCTTATTATGAGCACAGCGGCCACCGTGACCACAGCCGGATGTCCCAGACCCAGGAAGGCGTCGTTCCAGGGAACGTAGCCCGCGACGACGAGAACCAGCAAAGCTGAGAGGGCCACCAGATCGTAACGCCAGCGATTCCAGATGAACAGGGCGAGAGTGGCCGCGAGCACACCGAACACGACCCATTGACCTGTGGTCATAGTCACCGCTCCATGGCGATCACGTGAAAACGGTTTGGAGGTGGCTGCCCGGCAAGGATTCGAACCTCGACTAACTGGTCCAGAGCCAGTCGTGCTGCCGTTACACCACCGGGCAAAGCGCGTGCAAGTGTACCATCACAGCCGTGGTGCAGCCTAGTGCTGCCTGCTCTGGATCCGGGCCCAGGTATCCTTCAGTGTCACCGTGCGGTTGAAGACGGGAGCACCAGGGGCGGAATCGTCCGGGTCGACAAAGAAGTACCCAAGCCGCTCGAACTGGCAACGTGAACCCGGTCCCAGTGTGGCAAGTGAGGGCTCCAGCCTGCATCCCCGCAGAACCTCCAATGAAGCCTGGTTAAGAGTCTGGGTGAAATCCCGGCCTTCGGGAACGTCGTCCGGGTTCTCGACCTCGAAGAGCGTCTCGTAGAGCCGCACCTCGGCTTCGATGGCGTGCTCGGCCGAGACCCAGTGGATAGTCGACTTCACCTTGCGGCCGTCGGGCGCATTGCCACCACGCGTCGCCGGATCGTACCGGGCACGCACCTCAAGGACCTCGCCGGTCTCGGGGTCCTTGACCACCCCAGTACAGGTGATGAGATATGCGTAGCGGAGCCTGACCTCTCTTCCGGGACTAAGCCGGTGGTACTTCGGAGGCGGGACCTCGCGGAAGTCGTCCTGCTCGATGTAGATGACCCGGGAGAACGGCACCCGGCGAGTGCCCATGGAGGAGTCTTCAGGATTGTTGACGGCCTCCATCTCCTCCACCTGCCCCTCCGGGTAGTTCTCTATCACCACCCGCAGCGGCCGCAATACCGCCATGGTGCGCGGGGCCCGGCGATTGAGATCCTCACGCACACAGTGCTCCAGGAGCGCCAGTTGGACCATGTTCTCCCGCTTCGCCACCCCGATGCGATCGCAAAAATCCCGGATCGCCTCAGCTGGGTACCCCCGCCGGCGCATACCGGCGATGGTCGGCATGCGCGGATCGTCCCAGCCACGCACGTGCCCCTCTTCAACAAGCCGCAACAGCTTGCGCTTGCTCATGATGGTGTAGGTCACGTTGAGGCGGGCGAATTCCCGCTGGCGTGGATGAACCCGGGGCAGCTCGAGCGCCTCCAGGATCCACTCGTACAGAGGGCGGTGGACCTCGAACTCCAGCGTACAGATGCTGTGAGTGATGCCCTCGATGTAGTCGCTTAACCCGTGAGCGAAGTCGTACATAGGATAGATGCACCAACAGTCACCCGTATGATGGTGGGAGGCGTGCCGGATTCGGTACAACACTGGGTCGCGCAACCAGACGTTGGGCGCGCTCATGTCGATCTTTGCGCGGAGCGTCCGGGCGCCGTCAGGGAACTCGCCGGTCCGCATGCGCTGGAAGAGGTCGAGATTCTCCTCGACGGAGCGGCCCCGATAGGCGCTCTCTCGACCCGGCCGGTCAGGCGCGCCTCTCATCTCGTCCACCTCTTCGGGCGTATGGTCGCAGACATAGGCCTTGCCCTTGCGGATCAGTTGCAGCGCGTACTGGTAGAGCGGCTCGAAGTAGTCGGAGGCGTAGAAGGGTTCCAGATCTTGTCCACTGCTATCCGCCGGCATGACCGGGGCGATGTAGTAGTCCGCCCCGCTCTCGGTGCTGATTTTCTCGGCCAAGCGACCGGGGGGCTTCAGACCAAGGCAATGATCGGCCCAGCCGTCGATGAGCCACTTGACATCGGCAGTGATGGAATCGACGTACTCCACGTCCTCCTTGGCGGGATTCGTGTCATCCATGCGAAGGTTGCACTGTCCCCCGAACTGACGGGCGATGCCGAAGTTCAGGCAGATGGACTTGGCGTGGCCGATGTGGAGATATCCATTGGGCTCGGGCGGAAAGCGGGTGACCACGCTTCTAATCCGTCCCGAGGTCAGATCGTCCCGCACCAACTCCCTAAGGAAATCCTGATGCCCTTGAGACGACCGGCCCTGTGCCGCCGCATCCGGCGCTCCCGCAGCTGCTCCGGCTCGCACGCCCGACTTTGCTCCTGGCGCGACGTGATCGTAATTCGGGTCCGGATCAGGCATGGTACGCCTCGGTGTCGGTCATTGCTGCTCCTCGCTCTCGCTCCCTACTGATCAAGGCTACTTTCTCTCACAACCTCCAGGCCGAGTCAAGGTCGGCTCCTAAGACCGCACTACGACCTCTCCTCCGCCACACAGTGTGGATCGGTCCCCAGATCGGTCTCCCCAGCATACGCGCCACTGTCGTAGGGTAGTAGGATAGGAAAAGACACGAACGATCGATGTGAAGCCGGGAGACAGGCATGAGCGCAGAACGACTTGTGATCGTGGGTGGAGATGCGGCCGCCATGACGGCGGCCTCGCAGGCCCGTCGAGAGAGGGCTGGTCTGGACATCATCGCCCTGGAAAAAGGCAATTACGTATCCTACGCGGCCTGTGGAATCCCTTACTACGTCGGGGGAGTCATCAAGGACTTCGATGAACTCCTCATAAGGAAGCCGGAGGAGTTCCGACAGAAGCAGAACATCGAGGCCCGCATCCGTCACGAGGTCTTGCGCATCCGGCCCGACGAGGGCAGGGTGGTGATCCGAGACCTCGAGGGGAACCGTGAATACGAGGAGTCCTACGACCAACTGCTCATAGCCACGGGGGCCAGAGCCGTCTGGCCCCCACTGCCGGGCATAGACGCCGAGGGCATTTACAGCGTCCTCTCGCTCGACGATGCTAAGGCCCTTCGGAAGGTGTTGGAGCACGACAGACCCGCACGGGTCGTCATCGTCGGCGGTGGATACATAGGGCTGGAGCTGGCGGAAGCCTTCCGGCTCTGGGACGTGGATGTAAGCATCGTCGGCAGGGCACCCGAGCTGCTGCGGAGTATCGATCCGGACATGGGGGCGCTGGTGTCGGCGGCTCTCACGAAGATGGGAGTGCACCTCCATCTGGGAGAGGCTGCATCCGGCTTCGAGGTCTCATCCGGTAGAGTCTCCGCCGTAGTCACGCCGGAGCGAACCCTCCCGGCCGACCTCGTCCTAGTGGGGGCCGGCATGCAACCCAACAGCGATCTCGCCAAGGAGATAGGGCTGCCGCTCGGAGTCAAGGACACCATCAAGGTCGACGACCACATGCGGACTCCGATACAGAACATCTGGGCCGCAGGGGATTGCGTGGAGACCGTCCAACTCATCACGGGCGAACCATATTGGGTGTCGCTGGCGGCGGTCGCCAGCAAGCAGGGCCGTGTAGCCGGGACCAACATCGCCGGAGGCGATGCCTTCTTCCCGGGTACATTCGGCACCACCATAACCAAGGCAGGACCCATAGAGATCGCCCGCACGGGGATACAGGAGACCGACCTCTCCGACGGTAGGATCCCCTATGCTACGGCCAGAGCCGACGCCCGCACCTGCGCTCGCTACTACCCCACCTCAGAGCCCCTGAGCATCAAGCTCATCGCTGAGGTGGGAAGCGGCCGGCTTCTGGGTGGACAGATAGTCGGTGGGGCCGGCTCGGCCATGCGCATCAACATCCTGTCCACAGCCCTCCAGGCGAGAATGACCATTGACCAGGTGGCCTCGCTCGACTTGGCGTACGCGCCCCCGTTCTCCACGACGTGGGACCCGGTCCTGCTGGTTGCCCGGGACCTCTGCACCAAGTGTTAGGCCGGATGTCGGAAGCTCCCGCGATCCAGGCTCGGTCCGGCGTTCCGCAGCTGACCCCGCCGCTAGGGCGATGAAAGTAACGTTTGAGCAGGGGAAAACAGTGATTCAGCGCGAAGGCGCCGTGTGCCTATGGATTTGGGGCCGGGAAAGGGGCTAGCAGGCCTTGGTCTGCGGCCGTATCTCCTGCATTTCGGCAGGTTCTTGGATCTGGAGCTTGCGGAAGATGGCCTTCTGGGCCGCAGTGAGGGCCGTTCTTTTGCGAAAGAATCCGGCTGGCCCTTCGAACGTCCCCACCTGCAGACGTTCGAGTTCCCGGCGCAGATTCGGCCAGGTGCCTGCGGTCTTGGTCTCCGCCACCCGGACCAGTAGAAGAGCCAGCCAGCATAGGATGACATGGGCTCGGATGCGCTCTTCCTTGCGGTGGTAGACGGGGCGAAGATCGAGCACATGCTTGAGGTCCCGCCAGCCCCGCTCCACCTCGGAGAGCTGCTTATATCCGAGGGCGATGTCCTCCGGAGAGAGCGTGGGATCGCTTGAGCGCAGCAGATACTTGCCGTCCAGCTTCTCATCGGCGGCTATGGCTTCCGCATCGATGCGCAGAAGTCCGCCGGCGGTCGTTCTGAGGAAACGGGCAAGACCGGGTTTCGTGGAGATGACCCCCTTCAGCTCCGCCCGTTTCATGGGGGCCAAGCGGTCGGAGTTCTTGATGAGATCGGTGAGGTAGGCAAGGAGTCGTTCCCGCACTTGGGCGTCCCGTTCGGCCGCTTCCGGATTCGCGCAGATGATGAAGCGTTCTTCCTCCGCGGTCTTCACTTCCTTGACCTTGAGGTTGCCGGCCACTTCCTTGTAGCGGCCGGCACGGGAAAGGGCGGCTTGGGCTTCTTTGGAAGCCGAACGCAGTTTCTCCCCCATGATGTAGTGGTCATCCCCGCGCCTGAGGTAGCGGCGGTTCTCCTGGGAAGTGAACCCCCGGTCGGCCACCCAGATGACCCGGGAGAGGGTCCACTCCCTTAGATCGGCTTTCACCTGGCGGATGAGGGCACTGTCTGAGGTGTTACCGGGCCAGGACCAGACCCTGACGGGGATGCCTTCTCTGGTGACCGCGAGACCGACCACGATCTGAGGGAGGTCGTCACGATGGTCCTTGCTCTTGCCGTAGGTGCGGAATCCGGTGGAACGTGATGGGGCTCGCGCTCCCTCCTCGTCGCCGGTGAGCACCTTGCCCCGTTCATCCCGCCCCACGGCTTCATCGGCCTCATCAATGCAGAAATAGGTGGAGGTGGTGTCGAAGAACAAGAGATCGACCTCCAGGTTGAGCAGGTTAGCCACCTGATGGAAGACCGCCTTCTCCAGAGCGGGAGCGATCTCCAGAAGGAAGTCCATGGCCCGGTAGAGGGCGTCATCGGTGATGGTGGGAAGCCCGGGGATCTCGGCGTCTTCTGTCACCCACTCCGCTGCGGCCAGCTTGGAAGACGGTGAAAGCGCGCGGTTGGCCACCAGAGCGAAGAGGGCCCGTTCTGTTCGGCGGTCCCGGCGGCGAGGACTGAGCAGACGGGTGATGGTGCCGCCGATCCCCAGCTGCTGCCACAGGGCGTCAAGGACATAGGCGCCGCCCAGGGGGCGGGACTCCATGAACGTGAAATCGGAAAGTTCAGGGGAAAGGGTCTCATCCTGCCCGGCGTGCAGATAGCGGGAGATCGAGCGGACCAGACGCTCGAGGATCTCCCGGGTCTCGGCCTGCTCCCGGCCGAAGTTGTAGAGGACCTTGGTCTCCGAGCGGCCCTTCTCTCCGTCCCAGACGTTGTGCGCCAGCTGCAGGTAGCGAACGACAGTGCCGTCTTTTCTCGTCTGGCTGGTGGAGCGGAGGTACATGCCTATAGTATGGCACATCATACTGCAACCACTCAAGGTCTCTTGCAGCAAACGTGTATCTATGTCAAATCGCGCGTTTGACCACATTCGACGACCTCAAAACGCCAGATGCAGGCAGTTCTTGCTCAACTGTGGGCTCGGAGGGGGATCAAATGCGGAATGCCGGTCGGTGAATCAGACCTGTTGTGAACGATAAGAGGAAGGGGATCGTCGGGCACGCCCGACGATCCCCTTCCCAAGGCTTCGCCTTCAGTAGCTCTACATCACCATGTCGTACTCAGCCGCCCAGGCCTGAGCCGCTCCGTCATAGAGCTTCACGTTGGTGTACCCCAGCATCTGGGTGAGCACATACCACCACGAGGACTCGTAGCCGCCCACCCCACAGTAGATGATGATCTCGTCATTCTTGTCGGCTGTGAAGGCGGCCTCGGCCAACTGCTCAAGGGCACCGATGGACTTGTAGGTCCAGTCCGCCTCCCAGATCAGGGGAGCCGGCAGCGAGACGGCCGTCGGTATGTGCCCCTTCTTGTCTTCGGTCGTCCAAGGTTCGGTCACGGTGCCATCGTAGACGTTCGCATCCCGAGCATCGATGATCACCACTTCGCCGATGTTGTCGGCCACATACTGGGTCGACACCCACATGTCGCTGTCGACGACGGCGGTGTAGGTGACCGGGGTGACGGTCGGGACCTCGGTGGTAACGGCCTTGCCTTCAGCCTCCCACAGGGGATAGGAGCCATCTAGGATGGCGACGTTTTTGGCCCCGGCCCAGATCAGGGTGTCGGCCACTCTGTTGGCGTCGGCCAGGCCGTAGGTGGGCATGGGGTCGTATCCGCCTACCACCACCACCAGCGAGTCGGGGGTGATCCCGTTGTTCCCCAGGAGCGCGAACAGATCGGCCGGCTCGGGTAGCTCCATGTAAAGCTGACCGGGTGCCATGTCTTCCGGAGTTGCGTTGACGTAGAAGCCGGCCGGGATGTTGACGGATCCCGGGATGTGGCCGGCCTCATAGGCGGCCGGAGCCCTGGTGTCGATTATCACGAGACCGTCCAGGTCCAGATTGGCTTCCAGCCAGTCGGCGGAGACGATGGGATCGATGATCACCATGTCGTACTCAGCCGCCCAGGCCTGAGCCGCTCCGTCATAGAGCTTCACGTTGGTGTACCCCAGCATCTGGGTGAGCACATACCACCACGAGGACTCGTAGCCGCCCACCCCACAGTAGATGATGATCTCGTCATTCTTGTCGGCTGTGAAGGCGGCCTCGGCCAACTGCTCAAGGGCACCGATGGACTTGTAGGTCCAGTCCGCCTCCCAGATCAGGGGAGCCGGCAGCGAGACGGCCGTCGGTATGTGCCCCTTCTTGTCTTCGGTCGTCCAAGGTTCGGTCACGGTGCCATCGTAGACGTTCGCATCCCGAGCATCGATGATCACCACTTCGCCGATGTTGTCGGCCACATACTGGGTCGACACCCACATGTCGCTGTCGACGACGGCGGTGTAGGTGACCGGGGTGACGGTCGGGACCTCGGTGGTAACGGCCTTGCCTTCAGCCTCCCACAGGGGATAGGAGCCATCTAGGATGGCGACGTTTTTGGCCCCGGCCCAGATCAGGGTGTCGGCCACTCTGTTGGCGTCGGCCAGGCCGTAGGTGGGCATGGGGTCGTATCCGCCTACCACCACCACCAGCGAGTCGGGGGTGATCCCGTTGTTCCCCAGGAGCGCGAACAGATCGGCCGGCTCGGGTAGCTCCATGTAAAGCTGACCGGGTGCCATGTCTTCCGGAGTTGCGTTGACGTAGAAGCCGGCCGGGATGTTGACGGATCCCGGGATGTGGCCGGCCTCATAGGCGGCCGGAGCCCTGGTGTCGATTATCACGAGACCGTCCAGGTCCAGATTGGCTTCCAGCCAGTCGGCGGAGACGATGGGATCGATAGCCCGTTCCTCGACGACCGCCAGGAGCTGGGTCAGCAGTTCCGCAGCCTCACCCCGGGTCGCAGAAGCGGCAGGATTCCACGCAGCCAGATTGGGGATGCCATCCAACAACCCGTTGAACTCCGCCTTCTTGATGTTGGCCCCATGGTCGGGATCCGTGTAGCTAAGGTCACCCTGGTAGCCTGCATCCGGTGCGGCCAACGCCTCTCCCGCAGCGCGCACGACGATCGTGATGGCCTGCTGCCTGGTCACGTTTCCATAGAAGTCGAAATTGCCGTCGGTCTTACCCAGGATGATCCCATTTTCGGCCGCCACTGCCACGTAGCCACCCGGATAAAGTGGATTGTTGACCGGGTCATAAGGATTAGGAGTATCCGGGAAATCCGAGACATCGGCCTCTGTGACCTCATAATCCATGGTCAGCACGGCCATCTTGGCGAATTGCTGTCTCTGGACCGGGTTATCCGGTCTGAAGGTGCCGTCGGCATGACCGCCTACAATTGACCGACCGGCCAACAGCTCGATGCCGGCCTCATATGGATTGTCCTCGATATCAGTGAACGCTACTGCCGACGCTGGAGCTCCTACCGCAAGAATCAAAGCGACAGTGAGCATCAGCGCCATCAACATCCGTCTCGGCATCATCTTTCCTCCTGTGTCTAGATTCTCGATCTCCTACTCCACCTGAGAGCGGGTGGCTTCCTGTAGGCGGTGTTACCCAGTAATGACGTCTGCTATCCCACCGTTTTGAGTAGCACTTTCTTCCTTCGAGGCCGGCGCACCCCCTTGTCGGCAACGCCCACCGAAAGTCCACCGCTTCCACACTAGCCTCCCCGGCACCTCCGGTGGAAGAGTCATTGCAGCGCGGGGGGGCGCGCCGCGCGCGCCCCCCCGCATTCGACCACGAGTTGCAGAGGGATGAAACGGACCTAACAGACCGTAGTAAGACTCAGAAGGATCAAGAGAGTCTACATCCGCCCCGCCGGCGGGTTAATCCGAATAGTACCGTCTTCGTCGTATTCGTCATCGTCGTATTCGTCATCGTCGTATTCTTCGCCGTCGTACTCCTCGTCGCCGTACTCCTCCACGCCCTCGTCGCTCGAGGCCGCCGCAAGTCGCCGCTTGAAAACATACAAAGTCGCTTCGCTGGAGGAATCGACCACGACTAGTTCCCAGCCTTCGACGCCGAGTTCATCCAATCGCTGTTCGAGAGTCTCCGCTCCCTCACCGGCGATCTCGCTGGTGACAGGGAGCACCCTGTACTCCCAAGTGACATTTGCCATCCGTTACCCGCCTCTCCGTTGCGGCCGCACGTCGGTCTCCAGAATACCCCAGGAACCGCAACAAGCCGAGAGCGACCCAAGCCAAGGTGTCACTGGCCCTTCCGCCGCGTTCTACTCAACGATCAACGGCCTCGATGCTCGTGACTGCGGCTGGAGTCGGATGAACCCGAGGGTGCGTCGATGTCGACCATGTTGCATAATTGAAAGCTGCGCGAGGGACTCACCGAAACCCCTCGCGACTCATCCGTCGGTCAGGAGGACGCGAGAATGAAGACGATGGCAGGCAAGGCGGCACTGGTCACGGGAGCCGGATCGGGGATCGGACGCGCCGTGGCTCTTGCCTTTTCAAAGGAGGGAGCCGGCGTCATGGTGGGCGACATCGACACCGCTTCCGGCGAAGAGACGGTCGAGCTGATACGAGAACACGGCGGCCGCGCCCACAGCTTGCGGTGCGACGTAGCCCAGAGCGAGGACGTTGAAGCTCTTGTTGAGCAGACGGTCGACCGGTTCGGGAGCCTTGACTACGCATGCAACATCGCGGGCATCCACAACCCTCGCCGTGAATCCCTGGTGGATGTGGACGAGAAGGCCTGGGACGAGATCATCGCCACCAACCTCAAGGGCGTCTTCCTCTGCATGAAGAGCGAGGTCCGCCCTATGCTCGCCCAGGGACATGGGGTCATAGTCAACATGGCATCGGTAGCGGGGCTCCTGGCGGAACCGGGATGCTACGCCTATGTCGCTTCGAAACACGGCATTGTGGGACTCACCAAGACCGCGGCCTACGAGTACGCGAGACAGGGGATCCGGGTGAACGCGGTCTGTCCCGCCGCCGTCGAGACTCCGGGCCTCCTACGCAGCCCTGAGGAATTCCTCCGGACATTGAGAGAGACGACGCCTGTGGGCAGGATTGGGAAGCCTGCAGAGATAGCGGCCACCGTACTTTGGCTGTGCTCAGACCTAGCCGGCTTCGTCACCGGTGCCGCTGTTGTCGTGGACGGTGGAGTGACCACTGTTTAGCCGCAGGCTTTCAATCGGCGCCGGGACCCCCTCCCAACCGGGCGGCTCCGGCGGCCGGCCGGCGGCGGCCGGCCGTAGCTGCTGATGACTCTGACTGCCGGCCCTTGGGAACACGAAGAAGGGATGACTATGCAGGTCCTCATGATCAACGGTAGCCCACACGAGAAGGGCTGCACGTATACGGCGCTCATGGAAGTCGCCGGCCAGCTGGAACAAGAGAACATCGCCACCACGTTACTCCACATCGGAGAAGAACCCATCAGGGGTTGTACCGGTTGTGGGAGTTGCTTCAAGAGCGGGTATTGCATACATAATGATGACCCGGTGAACCGATGCGTCGACCTGGCCAGACAGGCAGACGGGATCGTGATCGGCTCACCCGTCTACTATGCAGCGCCGAACGGCTCCTTGTGCGCCTTCCTCGACCGGATGTTCTTCGGCAAGAGTGCGGGTTACGCGTACAAGCCGGGGGCCGGAATCGTGAATTGCCGGCGGGGTGGGGCGAGCGCCGCTTTCGACAGGCTCAACAAGTACTTCACCATCTCGAATATGCCGGTGGTCCCGTCTCAATATTGGAATGCGACCCACGGTGTCACTCCCGAAGAGGTCAGACAGGATCTCGAGGGGATGCAGATCATGAGGACCCTCGGTCGCAACATGGCCTGGTTGCTCAAGTGTATAGAAACGGCCAAGGCGACAGTCCCTTACCCGGACAAGGAGTCCCCACTCCGAACCAACTTCATCCGCTAGCTCCGCGTTTCCATTGCGCGGCAACCCGGCTTCGCCGCCCGCAGCCGGCAGCTCGGCGGCTACATAGATGATCCTGCGTCGGCGGCGGCAGCAGCCGCCGTCTTGGCTCGTTCGGCCGATCTCGCTTCGTCAAGAGCTACCCGGGCCGCCGTTCTCTGCGAAGCCGGATCCAGCCGGTGAGTCACTGCGACCGTGACCAGTGCTGCAATACAGGCGATGAAGAAGGGCACCTGATATCCGACGAAATTGAGGATGAAACCCGCCACCACCGGGACCACCACGGCGGTAGCGTGCAGAATGGTGACCCCCATGGCCAGACTGGGAGCCACGTCCGCCGGGACGGCTATCTTCCGTAGGTAGGTAGAGGCGCCGATGGTGGAGAACGGGAAGATGAAGGAGTAGATCACGTAGAAGAAACAGGCGAGGTAAACGTTGCCCGAAAGCGCATAACCGCCCAGCGCCACCACATAACCCAGGTTGATCGATTGGAGGACGCGGCGCTCCCCAAGTCTATCGATCAGTCGCCCCACGTAGGGCGATGAGAACACTCCTACGATGGTGACCGTCATCAGCAGCAGTGATATCTCCGCCACACTGAGTTTGAAGCGATTGACGAGAACCCACAGTCCGAAGGAGAAGAAGATCTGCTGACGCACCCCGTCCAGAAGATTGAGCCAGTAATACAAACGGTAGTCCCTCCGCCAGACGATGGGCTCACGCTTGGGCGCCATCTCCCGCTCTTCCCCCTCGAATAGGTTGGGAAATCGGAAGATGGCCACTGCCCCGATGAACCCGACCACGCCCATGATTATGAAAGTGGGGACGAACGAGAACAGGCCGAAGTGAAAGACCAAGAAGACCACGATCAGCGCTGCGAACGTACCCAACTGGCCGAAGGCGGCCATCTTGCCTAGAACGTGCCCGCTTCTCTCCTGAGTCGTCAGGCTCATCCCCAGTGAATACTGGGTCTGAAGGACGGTGTGCATCCCGAAGCTCCCTATGAGCATCCAGGGGATGAGAGTCCAGAAATCACTGGCCACGCTGTAAAGCGCAAAACCGACACCCATCAGCAACATGGCCCCGGCGGTGAGCCGCTGCAGCGAAACCCGGTAAAGAAGCGCCATGAGGATGATCAGAAGGAGGCCACCCAATTCCCGAATGGCCGTCATGTACCCGAACTGTGGCCCGCTGAAGTAGAGGACTTCCTCGAAGTAATTGGTGACCGTGCTGTTGTTGGCGGCGCTGGCGAAGCCATAGGCCATCTGCATGACGGCGAGCATGATGAACCCACGGCCGGCGGGACTGCTCCAGGAGAGGCGGAGACGGCTTGTCATAAGGCGAATCTTACCGCACCAATCGGGACCGAAGGACGCTTTTCAGGCAACCGGATCTGGGTATCGTCCTCCCTCGCCCGTCGCGAGCCTGTCCTACGCACGCGGCGCCCAAAGCACCATGCGCGGCTTGGTCATCTCCTTCACCAGATCTTCGATCTTTCCGTACTTCATACAAGCCGCCATGCAGTGCTGTACGCAGGCCGGCTGCAGCCCCTTGCGGGTACGAGCCGCGCAGAGCACGCACAGTTCCGTCGGGAAGGGGATGAAGGCGAGATAGGCTCTGTCGTTGGGCAGGGCCTGCACCACCTCTTGCACCCGGATGCCGCCCATGCCTGCCGGCCAGTGATGCTCTTGGGCGCACGCCACCTGGCACGCATAGCAGCCTGTGCAATATTCATAGTCGATGAGCAGTCCGCACTCGGGAGCCTTGGCCTTGCGCTTCGTCACCACCTCAGGCCTCCTTTCCCGATCCGGTGCTCACTCCGCCGCGGCGGGCCGCATGGCCCGGCGCGGGGCCGGCGCCGGTGGCCGCCGTACTGGTAGCCCCGCCGATCACGCCGCCGCCCGGGAGCGCATACGCTCCGGGCGGCGCGGTGTGCGCCCGGTAGACCTTGCAGAGGGTACACTTAGCATGCGTCCCGAGTCCGTCCTTGCCCTGATAGCCCATGGGCAGCAACTGGTTGGTGCTCGAATCCCATACTCCTCGCAGCGAAGGTTCGGCTCCCTCATGCTCCGGGTACCACCAGCCATGAGTAGCCGACGCCATCCAGCGCGGCACAATGGGGGTCAGCTTGGCCTTGAGCCGGCACTTGCCGAACATGTTCTCAATCCAGACCCACTCGCCATCGCCGATGCCGAGAGAGGCCCCGGTCTCCGGATGAAGCTCCACCACCGGATCAGGATCGACCTCACGCAACCAGGGGATGTTGCGATGCTCAGAGTTGAAGTACACGGGAGAACGCCTTCCTGTGCTCAGGATGAGTGGGTACTGCTCGTAGAGCTCCGGGCTGGAAACCGGGCTGAACGGGGGCTCCTCGTGGTGTGGTAGAGGCTCGAAGCCCCAGCGTTCGCGCAGCACCGAGTACAGCTCCATCTTACCCGAGGGCGTCTTGAAACCCGGCTTTCCATCCGGACGGAGCAGGCCCCGTTCGTGCCGAAGATAAGGAGCGCTGGGATCGCCGTCGGGCGGTAGCTCCCAGCCCCGCTCGGCGAGCTCATCGAAGGTCATCCCCGACGGACTGACGATCTCGTCCAGGAGCTCGTGCAGATTGGCCCACTTGATGTCGGGGTTGAAGCGTTTGGCCAGCTCGAAGTTGATCTCGTTGTCGGGCCTGCAGCCGTCTACTTCCATGGCCTTCACGATGCTCTCAAGGGGCGTCCACCAGCTGCGTATGCCGTCCTTCTCCAAGAAGGTGGCCGCGGGCAACACGATATCGGCCAGTTCCGCCGTGGGAGTCATGAAGGTGTCGACCACACACACGAAGTCGAGTTTCTTGAGCGCCTTGACCCAGCGCTTGGGGTCGTATCCTATGCCCCCGATGAGATTGCACGCCTGAATCCACATCCCCTTCACGGGATACGGCTTGCCCGTGAAGATCTGCTCCAAGGTCACGTCGGTCTGGGCCCGCCAGATGAACTCACTCAACACTCCGTAGCGATCCCGGGCGATCCGGGTCTTGTCGGACTCCATGTCGGGGAGCTTTATCGGCCCCCGCTGTCCGGGCAATGCGTAGGCGACCGCCCCGAACGCAGGACGGGCGATGACCTGCCCGCCGGGCGTGTCCAGGTTGCCCGTGATGCACCACAGAGCCGCTATGGCCATGGAGGTGGGTGTGATGGCCGGGGTCATATCGATGGCCACGCCCCACTGGATGGTGGCCGGCTTGCTGTTGGCGTACAGCCGGGCCGCCTCTATGATGTCCTCCGGCTTCAGCCAGGTGATCTTAGCCACTCTGTCCACCGGGTACTTCGCCACTTCGGCGCAGAAGGTCGACCAGACGGTCTTCACCGGCACCGACGACTCGTCCGCGAGATGAACAGCGCACTGGTCGGCAGGAATCTCCAGCGCCGGCGCGACTCCGGGAGATCGGAACTCCTGGTTGGCGGAATCCCAGATGACGGGAGCCCCGCTTACCGTGTCCCACACCACGAAATCGTCGGGTGAGCCGCCGGCAATCAAGTCGGAGGCGCGCAGCAACGTCCCTGTGTCACTGCGGATGAGGTGGGGGGCGTTCGTCCATTTCTCCACGAAGGCTCGATCGTACAGCCCCTCGTTTATGAGCACGTTGAGAAAGCCCATGGCCAGAGCGCCGTCGGTGCCGGGCCGCAGCTGCAGCCATTTGTCCGCCCGCGACGCGAAGAACGAGAGCCGCGGATCGATGCAGATGACCTTGCTGCCCTTCTTCATGAGATCGGTCACCCAATGGCCGAATATGTTGTCTGGGCATGAGGCGTTGATATTGTAGCCCCAGATAACTATGGTCTCGGGCACCTCGTAGCGGGGGTCGTCGTGGCCTTTAGGTAGCCACTGCCCACCATCGAACACGCAGTAGTCACCGAGTACAGTCTCCGACGCCGCGATCCTCGGGCTATAGCAGCCGATACCCGAGAGAGCGAACATGACATTGGGACTGCCGTAGTTGTAGGCAAGCAGGCAGATCCAGGCGCCCACATCACGGCCTGTGCCCATGGAGAAGACCATGCTCTCGGGGCCGTACTCCTCGCGGATGTTGCCCATCTTCTCCTCGATGAGGTCGTAGGCCTCTTCCCAGGAGATGTCCACCCATTTGTTCTCCCCGCGCTCTCCCACCCGCTTGCGGGGGCTGCGGAGACGCTCTGGGTGATCGACATATTGGGTCATAGCCAAGCAGCGGGCGCAAAGCCTTCCTCGATTGATGGGATGGTCGGGATCTCCTTCGATCTTGACCAGTTTGCCGTCTTCGATATGGGCGAGAACCCCACATCCGCCATGGCAGCCGGGACCGGCCGACCAGGCCGTGGTGCGTACGATCACGATGTTTCCCCTGTCCGTAGCTCGTTCAACGGGTGTATAAGATACCTGTTGCACCAGGTTATGCGCCAGCGCGAATGGTCATGCGCAGGCGGGCCGGCCGGCCCGCACCGGCTTAGTCGTCGCCCCCAACCGAAGGCCAACTGGAGGCGCCGTCAGTTGCGTAGGCTGCCCAACGGCGCCGGGAACCGGCCGCCGCGGCGCGCAAACACCGAGCCGGCCCAGGGGTTCACAGGCATCACCGGCGCTTCCCCCAAGAGGCCGCCGAACGAGAGCCGCTCCCCCACCGTCTTGCCAATCGCGGGCAGCAGGCGTACGGCTGTGGTCTTCCCGTTGATGACACCGATGGCCGCTTCGTCGGCGATGATCCCGGCGATGGACTCCAGCGGCGTGTCACCGGGAACCGCGACCATGTCCAGACCGACAGAGCAGACGCTGGTCATAGCCTCCAGTTTCTCCAACGATAACGCGCCCGCTTCCACCGCTCTGATCATGCCCGCGTCCTCTGAAACGGGGATGAAGGCCCCTGATAGACCTCCCGTGGCGCTGGTAGCCATGGCTCCCCCTTTCTTGATGGCGTCGTTCAGCAGCGCCAGAGCCGCCGTCGTCCCGGGTCCGCCGCACCGTTCCACGCCCATGGCCTCGATTATCTCGGCCACCGAGTCCCCTTCCACCGGTGTAGGCGCCAACGACAAGTCGACGATACCCCGGGCCACTCCCAACCTACCCGCCGCTTCCCGAGCTATGAGCTCGCCCACACGCGTGATCTTGAAGGCGGTGGCTTTGATTGCCTCGGCCACCACCGTGAGGTCCGCATCCGGTGGGAGCGCCTCCACTACCGCACGCACCACTCCGGGACCGGAGATACCTACGTTGACCACCGCGTCCGGCTCACCTGAGCCGTGGACCGCCCCGGCCATGAAGGGATTGTCCTCCACCATGTTGGCGAATACCACCAGCTTAGCGCAACCGACACAGTCCCGATCCACGGTCTTCCGTGCCGTGTCCAGCACTGTCCGCGCCATGATAAGGACTGCGTCCATGTTTATGCCCGCCCTGGTAGTGGCCACATTCACCGAGGCGCACACACGGTCGGTAATCGAAAGCGCTTCAGGGATGGAGGCGATGAGACGCGCATCGGCGTCCCCTATACCCTTTTGCACCAGAGCGGAGAAGCCCCCGATGAAGTCTATCCCGACGGTAGCGGCGGCCCGGTCGAGAGCCAGCGCAAGCGGCGTCAGATCCGCTGCCGCTGTGGCACCCGCGATCTCCGCTATCGGCGTGACCGCGATACGCTTGTTGACGATGGGAATACCGTATTCCCGCTCCAACCGTTCAGCCAGAGGCACAAGGTGTTCGGCGGCCGAGGTGGTCCGCTCGTAGATGCGCCGGGCCATCACCTGGATGTCTGCGTCGGCGCAGGACGAGAGCGAAAGCCCAAGGGTGATCGTGCGGACGTCAAGATGCTCCTGGGTGATCATCGTCAGCGTCTCGACGATCTCCTCGGGGGTGAGATACACGAGACCTCCTCAGATCCTCTCGTAGGGCGGCACGGTGCGACCCGCCCCTCTAGATCCGGTGCATGAATCGGAACACATCTTCTCGCTGCAGGGTGATCTGCATCCCCAGGTCGCGACCTATCCCAACAAGGCGCTTCTGCAGCTCGTCGAAAGCGACGCTATCCTCATCCACAGTAACGAGCATGGTCATCGAGAATATGCTGCCGAGGATGGTCTGCCGGATATCCTCTATGTTGGCATTCGCCTCCGAAAGGGCACCTGACACCGCCGCCACGATGCCCACTCTGTCCTCTCCCAAGACGGCCAGCACGGCCGAAGTCCTCATGAATCAACCTCCCTCAGCTTCTCCGTCATGAGAGCAGACGACGCCACCAGGTTCGTGCCGGCTTGGACCCAGGCTCGGCCAGTGTGGATCTCCAGGCGGAGTAGCCTCCATCGACGATCAGTTCGGCACCACTCACAAACCGGGCTTCGTCGGATGCCAGATAGAGTGCCGCGTAGGCTATGTCGATCGGTTCTCCGTCCTGCCCCAGGGGGAGTTCGCTGGGACGCTTCTCGGGCGGCCTTCCCGAGGCTCCGCCTGCGCTCTCTTCCGATTCCTCGAGCATCCGGGTCCAAAGCAAGCCGGGGTGCAGGGAGTTGACCCGGATCTTGTCGGGAGCCAGACGCGCGGCGTCGGCTCTGCTGACATAGCGGATGCGCGCCTTGGCGGCGTGGTACGGACTGGGAGGCGGCACCTTCCTTCCTCGCACCATGCCGTAGCCGGATGAGAGGTTGATGATGCTGCCCGCGCCGGATTCCTTCAGAAAAGGGATCGCGTGCTTCGTGCAAAGAGATATGCCCGAGGCGTCGACGTCGAGCAGCCGCCTCCATTCGTCGGAGCTGATCTCGTGGTCGAGCAGGGGTGGATCGGTCACAGTGGCGTTGTTGATCAGGATGTCGACCCGGCCGAACTCTTTGAAGACCTCAGCGCAGACCCTCTTTACCTCCTCTTCGGACAGGGCTTCCATGCGGTACTTGCGGACTATCCCGCCATCGTCGATCGCCGATGTCAGGTCGGGCGCCGTCACACCATCCTTGCTGTCGATCACTGCCACCCGGGCGCCCTCTCGGGCGAAGAGGGCCGCAATGGCCTGGCCCAGACGAGTGGAACCACCGGTCACGATCGCTACCTTGCCTTCGACTCTACCCATGGTGTCTCCGATCTCTTGTCGCCGCGGCAACTGCCGGTCGGACTCTTTCCCGCCTCTCCTACCTCTTACACCACACTACAAGGTACCCGAAATGTCGGTTGTTTTTCCAGCGCTTGAGTGGAGATCAGCCGCGAACTGGGCCGCGAAGTTCAATAGCACCAAGAGGCCCACCTGGGTGTAACTCAGCCCGTACAGCAGCATGAGCGGCACGAAGAGGAACGGGGACAGGTTCATAGTGGCACTCTGGATGAAGCCGGCCAGATTGCAGGCCTTAAGAGTGCGTCTGTAATGGTTCCGCGCGTCGGTCAACGGATGGTCCTCGACCAGATGTCAATCAAAGAGATGAGCCACCTCCTTTTCTTCCGAATCAACAAGCCGCCGGTGCACACTTTGCGGCTGTGTGAGACATTGTAACGGTGAGACAGACCGAGAAAGGTGCAGACGCAATGGCCAAACTTCCCTCCCCAGTGCTCGATGCGTGGAAGAAGCGCAGCGATCCGGCGATCCTGGCGACTGTCGACACTGAGGGCGTCCCCAACGCCATCTATGTCACCTATGTACGGATCGTCGACGACGAAATGGTGATCGTGGCCGACAACTACTTCGACAAGACTAAGAAGAATATCCTTGCGGGCAGTGTAGGCTCCCTGTTGTTCATCACATCAGACAAGGAGTCGTATCAGCTCAAGGGTGCCATCGAATACCAAACAGACGGGCCCCTATTTGAGAGCATGAAGTCATGGAACGGTCCCGACCATCCCGGTCACGCCGCGGCCGTGATACGGGTGGAAGAAGCCTACAGCGGAGCCACGAGACTGTTCTAGACAACGGGCGGTCAGTCGCCCCTCCCCAGCAGAGCGTCCAGCTTCCCGCTCAAACCGTCCCAAAGGCCGTCGATGACCGACTGCACGCCTTCCCAGACGGCGTCGTCGGCATCGCGCGCCTCGGCGATCTTCGCCTCAAGCTCTTCCTTCCGCACCTTGAGGTCGCGGAGGCGCTCGGCCAGATCGGCCGGCCTGCGTCCGTTATCGGGAAGACTCTCCAGACGTCCGATATCTTCGCTCAAACAGCTCAGGCCGTCTTCCCAGCGCTTCAGACACTCCTGCCTCGTCTCAGCCATCGCTCGCTCCTCCTGATCTTGGGCGCCCGCACATCCGATTGACCTAATCCACTCTGGGACTACCGCACCACGTCCGGCCGCAAACCCCGCGTGTGCGCCGATGGACACCTCCCCCACCCACTCATTAACGAGTCCCTCCCCGAACCCACTGGGAACAATCGCCGAATCCGGACGGTCTATATTTGTTAAGGCTCATGACGACAGGGTCTCAGGACTGCAGGAAGCAATTGCAGACCACCCGACCTTTGGAGAGGACGGCCGGGCATGTCTGCAGGAAAGGGGGCTTACCGTGTCATTCGCCAAGATGGGGAGAAAACTGACGCTGGCGGGCGGCTCCGCGTTGGCTCTCGCGCTGCTGGTCTTCGGCGCTACCGCCTGTACCTCGGATTCGGACTCACTCACAACACCAGGAGGCCCGACGAGCACGGGGAGCGAGTCGGCTCAAGCGCAGGAATCCACCACAACCACAGTCGGCGGCCCGGTGACGACATTAAACGCGCCGGAAGTCCAGGGATCTCTTCTCCATACCGTGACCGTCTCCGGCAATGGTCATATGATCGCCCTGCCCGACCAGGCGGTCATTAACATCGGCGTCCAAGAGAGCGCCCCTACGGCCACGGAGGCGTTCGATGCCAATTCCAAGAAGATGCAGGACATACTTGCCCGCCTCAAAGCGGAGGGAATACCTGATTCGGCGGTCGAGACCACGAATGTGAGTGTTTACGGGCACCCGCTGTACGATCCTAAATCCGGCGAGGTGACGGGCACGAATTTCCAGGCGTCGAACTCGGTGAAGGTCACGCTCAGCGACTTCAGCGCCATCGGAAGTGTATTCGCAGCGGCTACCGAATCCGGAGCCAACAACCTTTCCGGCCCCATATGGCAGCTCTCGGACAATACTCAAGCCCAGACCCAAGCGCTGGCCAAGGCCACGGAGCAGGCGCATGCCAAAGCCGAGGCATTCGCAGCCGCCAATGGAGTAGCTTTGGGTGAGGTGCTGGTACTCAACGAGGGCTACTCCTCCCCCGTCTACTACTACGAGGGGTACGGCGCGACAGCCACCACCACAGCAGCCCCCGCCTCAATCGCTGCACCGCCCATAAGCCCTCAGAACCTGGACATCTCCGTCAACGTGACCATCACCTATCAACTCAGGCGCTAGGCGGCTCTCATCGCAGTAGATGGCTGTAGCTCTCTGGGTGGGTCCGAAGGTAATCCGCCAGGGACTCGGCGGAACGACCTGTCAACCGGGGAACGGCGTCGCTGACCCCGGATAAGTCGCCGTGGGCGATCTGGGTGAAGTGCGTGACGAAGACCTCGACCTCATACTCGTCGAGGCCGTGCCCGGTGAGCATCCGGCGTTCGGCTTCGAACTTCTCCAAGCGGCTCGTCGAGCGGGTCTTGCGCGCTTCCTCTGGCGTCTGTGCCTGGTAGACGATCTTTCGGTCTAGGACCCCAGACAACCTTTGGGCGGTCTCCGCCATCGTAAGCGCTTCTGGGCCGGTGATGTCGTAGGTACACCCTTCGTGCCCCTCGCCCGCCAGCACCGCCGCGGCCGCGGCCGCAACATCGTCGCGGGTCACCCAGGCAGCCCGTCCATCTCCAGCGGGCACGCGCATCACATCGTCGGCCGAGACGCACTGCGGCACGTTGTCGGTGTATAGGCTGGAGCGGAGGAACGTGAACGGGATGCCCGTGGCCTGGATGTACTGCTCGGTGTGGTAGTGGTCGGGGGCGAGGAGAAAAACGGCATCGGGTGCCGCGCTCATTACCGACAAGTAGACAATGTGTCTCACCCCGGCTTCGACGGCGGCATCGACGGCAGCCAACTGCTCTCGGAGACGTTCATAGGGTGGGGGCTGCGTACCGCTCTTCGCGGCCATGTGGGCCACCCCGAACCTATCCCGAGCCGAAACCAGGAAAAGCCTGTCCACCCCGGCGAGGGCGCGCACCATCGCGGCCACGTCGCTATAGGAGCGAGCCTCGGCGATCTGTGCGCCCTCCAGAACCGGCGCTCGCGCCGCCTCACGCACGATCAAACGCTGCGACAGTCCGAGGTCTGCAATTCGCGCCGCGATGCGGCTCCCGACTTGACCGCTGGCTCCCGTGATTCCGAGCATAGTCTTGTTCCTTCCCACTCCGCTATTCCGGTACTCCCTGAGAACACAATGTTCTCAAACCCTTCTAACCCCCATGGATCATTATCAGCCCATCCCGGCATCTTTCAGCGACCGGCTGCGTCCGATTACCGGTCGATGACCGCCGATGGACGCGATGGCATCGTACCGATGGATAGTCTCCACCAGTGCGGACGGTCCATTTATCACCCGTACGTTCTCTCTAAGGTCTGAGCAGATGGGCGTAGCTCTCCGGATGCTTCTGCAGGTATTCTGAGAGACTTTGTGCAGGGTGGCCGGTCAGGAGGCGAACTGAATCGCTGACCAGGTCGATTTCGCCTGTCGCTATCTGAAGATAATGGGAGATCCAACCCTCGAGTTCCAGTTCGGTGATGCCACTCCCCGTGAGTGCCCGGCGGGCTGCTTCGTGATCGGCCATCCGGCTCATGTTGCGGTTCACTCTCGCGTCATGAGGTGTCTGTTGCTGATATGTGATCTTCCTGCCCAACACTGCAGATAGATGCTCGGCGGTCTCTTCCATCGTCAGCGCCTCTGGTCCGGTCAGGTCGTATATCTGGCCTTCATGGCCCCCGCCGGTCATGACCGCCACCGCAGTGTCTGCAATATCATCGCGCGCGATCCATGCGAGCCGGCCCCGACCCGCCGGTGCGCGGATCACATCATCGCTCATGACATGCTGCGGAACGTTGTCCATATAGAGACCTTGGCGCAAGAAAGTGAAGGCAATGCCGGTGGAGCGGATGAACTGCTCGGATTGGAAGTGGTCGCGGGCGCAAAGGAAGGTTGAATCAGCCTCCGGATTTAGAAATGAGAGGTAGACAACATGTCGTACACCAACCGCTCCGGCAGCCGACACGGCGCAGATGTGTTGATGCAACCGATCGTAATATGGAATGGGAGCATCCCTATCCTGGGACTTCTTGATGACTCCCATGACTTCCTGAGCGGAGACCAGAAACAGAGTCTCAACCCCGGACAGCGCCCTTCCCATAGCCGCCGGATCACCGTACGACGAAACCTGGAAGACCTCTGCGCCTGGAAGACTCGGCGCTCTGGAAGGATCCCGAACAATGAGTCTCTGTGGAAGACCGAGTGCCGCCAGGCGCGCCGCCACTCTGCCCCCTACTTGGCCGGTGGACCCAGTAACTGCTAACACACCTTCACCGTCCTTTCCATCATCCCCCGAAATGTCTCCAGTTTCGCCGCGTACTCGTGTTCGTTGTAAGAACGAGGGTCGAAATTGTCCCACTCGAAAGCCACCACCGGTATGCCCAGCTCCCGGGTAATCGCGCCTTGTATGGCTAGAGTGTCGGCGGCTATGTACCTGCAACCGGAGTGATAGTGGCCGATGACCCCGTCGATGCCGAGGCGCCGGCAGGCATCGATAATGATTCCAATCCTCGCCTCCAAGAACTGACCCGACGTTCCGTGTGGATGCTGACAGATCACATTGTACGGATCGCTCGGATCAACGATGCCTGCGCCCGACTTCTCCTGCCCAGAAGAGAAGTTGAAATCGGAGGCCACGATGTTCAGACCCAGTCTGTGGGCGAGATGCTCGAACCGAGGGTCCGCGTGATGGGTGGGCATGAGAACCAGAATACGAGGTGCGCCCTTAGGAAGCACCCCCACGCCTCTGCCGACTCGCTCCTCCAATTCATCACGGAGGTGATCGAGCAGACTGACCACGGCGGGGATGTCATCCTCCTTATACGGGACCAGCCCGACTGCCGGAAATAGGTTCAGGTGAGTCGACGCGAGAGGTGACGGATCGCTCGAGCGGACCACTTCGAGAACCCTGTCCGTGGCATCCCGTATGGGCCCTCTTGCCTCGAGCGCCCGCCATATCATGTCGTCATCTATCTCAAAGCCTGTCTGCGTCCGGACGATGTCACTGAACCTGCGCATACCTTTTGCAGAAAGAGTGGTGGCCCGGCTCGCGTCGGGGTAGTCGGCGATCTGCCGATCCTGGGTGTGGTCCACACAGTAGGCGGGTATGCCAAAGACCGCCTCCATGATCTCGTTGGATTTCGGACTGGTATCGCAGAGGTAGCCGGTGGTCACAGTCAAGTCGGGGCGCGGGAGCAGGCCCAGGCTGATCAAGCCCACTCTGGTCTTCACCATTCCGCAGTGCCGCACCACGCCACTTCTTAGCCACAGTTTCTCCGCCGCTTCGAGAACTGGTACGACCTTTCCAAACATGCCTCCCAGGATCGCCGTGAACGTGAAGTTCGGATAGGTCAACCTCACATCTTCGGAGTTGGTGTTGATCGCCGTGCCGAGAACCTCGAATCCTGGCGCCATGCAGGCATGTATGACCTTGCGCGCACCTTCATCTCTGAGCAGCACGATATCGGCCATATCCTTCAGGAGGAGGCCCATGATCCTCCGGACACTCCACAGTTCCATGTCGTAGTAAACGTGGAGCCGCTCCTTGCCCGTCTGGATGTCGTCCTGAGTGATCCCCAGCCTGGAGAAGGTCTCTTGTATGCGAGGAAGCTGGACCTGCATCTCTCGCGCGTCGAAGCCGCAAAGATCCAGAAGCTCATACACCAACCGGCCCTCCTTCGATGATTTCGACGAAGGCCTCCAAACGATTCCTGACCGGTCCGACATTGAGGTTGTGATAGTCGGATTCGACCACAAGCATCGGGGTGCCCCGTTCTCGTAGCACTCTCTCAAAAAGATAAGACTCTTGGTCGTACATTTCGCAACAGAGAAGCTGATACCAAACCACACCGTGGACGTCAAAGTCTTCGATGAGATCCAGAGCGCGATCGATCCTTCTGCTCGTAGCTCCCCTCATGAAGGCGGCCGGCCTCTTGTCGAGTAAGTAGCTCCTCGCGAGTACATCGAGCGGATCCCCGTCGCCTTGCACCACGTGCCAATAGTCACGGATGCCCTCAAACACCTCCTCGACTACGATGTCAGCCCCAGCGGCGGCTATCATCTCTAATATATCGAGATCGTTGAAGGCCA